>Ga0210058_1001380_pt1 | contig 21394 bp, 28 predicted proteins | sample CryGeymeta201511_FD_183979 | JGI IMG/M metagenome (GOLD analysis project Ga0210058, IMG submission 183979) | Groundwater microbial communities from Crystal Geyser aquifers in Utah, USA - Crystal Geyser metaG 2015-11 (SPAdes) (version 2) | ecosystem: Environmental > Aquatic > Deep subsurface >...
GCGCTACATGCCATGGACAATTTCATGATGTAACTGAGATAGGTGGGACCTCCTCACCATTCACAAGGCATCCAACCGATATAGTCTTGCCAGCAAGCGGTGAATATACAGCATATACAACTTACAGTATAGAGGCACCTGTTGCCAGGCAGACTGTCTTTGATTCTATTAGTTCTACTGTTCAACCTGGGACGGACGTTGTCATGTGCCTCTCCTGCCATGCGGCTCATGCTACCCCATACGCAGATATACTTAAGTGGGACTACAGCACGATGATTGCTGGCGGCGGCGGATCAGGAGGTTGCTTTACGTGTCATACTCAGAAGAAGAATCCTTAAAGTTCTTCACCCAAAAATGGTAATCGAGGGAAATATATTCATAAAATCCCCCTTCATCCCCCTTTGCTAAAGGGGGAGATAACTACCCCTCTTTGGTAAAGAGGGGATAGGGGAGATTTTATGGTAATGTGGTCTTACTTATGAATTCCTTAGTAATTACAATTATCTAATTACACTTCCTGATGGGACTTCCCTTTCAGGATGCAAAAGGACCGGTTTCCCATCAACATCTATTGCGAGAATCATTCCCTGACTCTCAATTCCTTTAAAACTTCTTGGTTCTAAATTTAAAAGAACGGGGATTTCCTTCCCAATTAAATTATCAGGTTCAAAAAATTCAGCAATTCCTGCAACAAGCTGTCTTTTTTCTAAGCCGAAATCAACTTCTAATTTCATTAACTTATCTGTTCCACTTACTTTCTCAGCAGATAAGATCTTTCCAACTCGGATATCTAACTTCTTAAAATCATCGAATGTAATCATTTTGACATTATCTACAGTTAAAAGGGTTTTTGCAACAAAATCTTTTCTCACGCTTGTTGCAATATGTATTTACATAGTTCTCTCCGTGTGATAAAATTTTTTATGAGAAAGGTTTTATTAATCGGTCTTTCCCTTTCCCTTTTATGCGTGCTTTTCGTGGTTCTGAGAAACGGCAGTGAAATCAGTGGAGACTTGAAGATAAAAGGGAACTCTTTTATTGAGGGTCTCAAGATATTACATAAGAAGAATGGTATTACTATCTGGACGCTGAGTGCTAAAAAGGCAGATTTCATGGAAGGTGAAAATAAGGCTGAGCTAAGTGATATTAACATGGTGATGCAGAAAAATGGCCTTGTACTTTATGCTGATAAAGGCGTATATAATCTTTCAGAGCAGGGCTTTACTACTGATGGTATTGTACGGGCTGAGGCAAAGGATTACACAATAACAGCAGACTCAATTGATTATGAGGCTTCTTCTGGAAAGATTAAGACAGATGGCAGGATAAAGTTTGAAAGTAAAAGGTTCGAAGTCGAGGGCAAAGGTATGAAGGCAGATGCAGGACAAAAGGTGAGTATATTAAATGATGTCAAGGCAACTTTTCATAAGTAATCTTTTCCGTCTCAGCGGATCCCTGGTTATCTTTTTCTTACTATCTATAAATGTTTTTTCTGCAGAAGAAGCAAAAAAGATAAAAGGCCCGATAATTATAACTTCTAAGATACTAACTGTAGATAATAAAGCCCATACCGCCCTTTTTGAAAATTCTGTTGTTGCAAGGACAACAGATATTACTATTTATGCGGATAAGATGCTCGTATACTATAATAAAGATACCGGAGATGTTACGAAGATTGAGGCAGTAGGAGAGGTTAAATTAATTAAAGAAAACAGGATTATTACTTCTAAGGAAGCCACTTATTATGCTGATGGAGAAAAAGTTATCTTTACAGGTGAACCGCGGGCTATAGATGGCGAGAATGTTGTTACGGGTAAGAAGATGACATACCTTTTGAATGAAGACCATTTCCTTGTTGAAGACAGCAAGGTCTTCCTGAAAGAGAAGAAAGTACAACAATGAAACGATCATGCCGTATACCGGTACAAAAGGCTCTGAAAATTCCCCCTCACCCCCCTTTACTAAAGGGGGGAAGGGGGGATTTTCAGAGCAAACGGAGTTAACGATGCACATCCTTGAGACAAGAGGACTTTCAAAAAATTATGGCAAAAGGCATGTTGTTAAGGATCTGAACCTTTCAGTTAACACAGGTGAGATTGTAGGCCTCCTTGGTCCTAACGGCGCAGGTAAGACAACAACCTTCTACATGGTTGTAGGGCTTATAAAGCCTGATCAGGGAAAAATCTTTCTCGATAATGAAGACATAACCCGGCTTCCAATGTACCGAAGGGCCATGATGGGGATAAGCTATTTGCCCCAGGAACCATCTATATTCAGGAAACTCACAGTTGAAGATAATCTAAGGGCTGTACTCGAGATAAAGGGGCTCCGTAAGGATGAGATTGATGTTGAAGTAGACCGTTTATTAAAGGAGTTTAATCTTATAGAACTTACGAAAAAGGATGGCTATAAGCTCTCCGGGGGCGAAAGGAGGAAGACCGAAATAGCAAGGGCTATTGCTATAAAACCAAGGTTTATATTATTTGATGAACCATTTGCGGGCATAGACCCCATTGCAATAATAGAACTCAAAAAGATGCTTAATTATCTTAAAAGCAGAGGCCTCGGGATAGTGATAACAGACCATAATGTGAGAGATACACTTTCTATAACAGACAGGGCATATATTATCAGCAGCGGTGAGATACTTGAAGAGGGCAGACCTGATGAAATTGTAGCAGACCCAAAGGTCAGAGAGGCTTTTCTCGGAGAGGAGTTTACACTTTAATGGCTCTTGGAAACAGGCTTGAGCTCAGGCTATCACAGAAGTTAATACTTACACCTCAACTCCAGCAGGCAATAAAACTGCTGCAATTGCCACATCTTGAACTTTCCGAGTTTCTCAGTCAGGAACTTATAGAAAATCCATTTCTTGAAGAGTCTGTTGAGGAAATACCCGTAGAGGAGCTTACACAAGAGGAGAAAGAGTCTGTAGAAATTCAAGAAGCACAAGAGGATGCAGAGGTTCCGCTTGAAAAGCTTATGAATTTCACGGTAGATGAATACTTTGAAGAAAGGGGGTATGATGGAAAAGACCTGGGGTATTTCAATCCCGGGATTGTATCTCCCCCATCATTTGAGCAGTTTCTTACCAGAGGACCAGACATTTACGACCATCTCTTATGGCAGCTAAGGTTCTCAAATGAGCCAGAAAGTATAAGAAAGGTAGGGGAGGTCATAATAGGCAATATAGATGAGAACGGATATCTGAGGGCATCTATCGAGGAGATAATAGAGGCAGCAAAGACTCAGAGGGAAACAGCTGAGAAGGCACTCAGTTTGATACAGGGTTTTGACCCCATAGGGGTGGGTGCAAGAAACATCACAGAATGTCTACTCTTACAGCTCAATGCGCTGAGACTCAGTGGCACCCTTGTAGAAAAGATTATTATCAACAACATGGATGAACTTGAAAAGAAAAAATATCCCCGGATTGCTCAGCAATACAACCTGCCCCTGAAAGATATTATGAACGCTGTAAAGATTATTGAAGGGCTTGAACCCAAACCAGGCAGAAATTTCTCAAACGACACTACGAACTATGTTGTCCCTGATGTATTCCTGACTAAAATAGCAGGCGGGTATCAGATCGTCTTAAATGATGAGGGTCTGCCGAGATTGAGGGTCAGTAGTTTTTATAAAAAACTTATGCAGCAGCATAATGCCTTTCCTAAAGAAGATAAGCAATTTCTTATTGAGAAGCTGCGCTCTGCTGTTGGACTTCTAAAAAGTCTTGATCAGAGGGACAGAACTATATATAGAGTAACAGAGAGTCTCCTGAGTCTTCAAAAAGAGTTTTTTGATAAGGGCATAAAATATCTCAAACCTTTAACCCTGAGGGATGTTGCATCAGTATTAAATATGCATGAGAGCACAATAAGCAGGGTTACATCGAGTAAATATCTGTCGTGCGAACATGGGACCTTTTGTTTCAGGTTCCTATTCAGCAGCGCACTACAAAGTGGCATAGGAAGTGTTTCGTCTACATCTGTAAAGGATATTATAAAGAAGATTGTGATAGAAGAGGATTCCCAAAAGCCTCTTAGTGACCATCATATAGTGGAGATGTTAAAGAGCAGCGGCATCATAATTGCCAGGAGGACAGTAACAAAATATAGGGGAAAACTGGGAATCCCATCTCAAACACAGAGAAGGAAATTCGGCTAACTAAAAGGAGGGCTTATGAATATTATCGTGACTGGAAGGCATCTTGAAATTACACCTGCTCTAAGAGACTATGCAGAGAAAAAGATTAAAAGGTTTGATCGTTATATCTCGAATATTTCAGAGGCTATTGTTACTCTCAGCGTAGAAAAATACAGACATAAAGTAGAAGTCCTTCTCAAGGCCAACGGGGTGCTTATACAGGCAGAAGGAATTACAGGTGAGGTGTATTCGTCAATCGATGAGGTAGTAGAAAAACTCGAAAGACAGATAAAAAAATACAAAGAGAAACTTGTTTCACATAGAAAATCTGAAGGAAAGGCTGGCACTACAGAGACAGAGGCTGCAACTACTGCAGAGGTGGACAGGATTATAAAAAATAAACGGTTCGAGCTTAAACCAATGAACCCGGATGAGGCTGCTATGCAGATGGACCTTCTCGACAAAAACTTCTTTGTTTTTACAAATGACAATAGCGGAGATATAAACGTTATATATCGCAGGAGAGATGGTAATTTCGGCCTTATAGAGCCGGTGAAATGATAAGGCAGGATACAAGATGCAAGACAAATCCCCCCTTACCCCCCTTACCCCCCTTTACTAAAGGGGGGTAAGGGGGGATTACTTAAAATCATAAATCATGAATCCTGCATCGTGCATCATTAAATTGAAACCAACCATAGTCATAATAACCGGTCTTTCCGGCTCTGGTAAGACTATTGCACTAAGAGCCCTTGAAGATTCTGGCTTTTTTTGTATAGATAATCTTCCTGTCGCGCTTATCGATTTATTTGTTTCAATTGTCTCTAAAGACAGAGAGCTAAAAAAAATAGGGATAGGCATTGACATAAGAGAAAAAGGATTTTTATCTGAAATCGGTAATGTACTAAAAACCCTCAGGAATAAATACAGGACAGAAATCCTTTTTCTTGAGGCAGAAAAAGATATACTTTTGAGACGTTTTAAAGAGACCCGCAGACCTCATCCGCTCGGCGGGAATATTGAAGACGCTATCCAGATAGAAAAGGAACGGCTTTCTCTTCTGAAAGAGGAAGCAGACCGAATAGTTGATACATCTTCTTACACACCACATCAACTAAGACAATTTGTGACATCTCTTTACAGGGGACAAAAAGGTAAAAAGCTGATGACAGTCGTCCTTATTTCTTTTGGCTTTAAATTCGGTGCGCCCCAGAACATTGACCTCCTTTTCGATGTGAGGTTTCTGCCCAATCCAAATTTTGTCCCGGAATTAAAGGCGCTGAAAGGGACTGATAAAAGGGTTTCTGATTATGTTCTTAAAAAGCAAGTAACAAAGGCATTTCTGCATAAAATGAAAGAGTTGATAGACTTTCTTATCCCACTATACATTAAGGAGGGCAGGTCCTATCTGACAATTGGTATTGGTTGTACAGGCGGGAATCACCGTTCTCCAGCTATCGTAGAAAAACTGCAGGGCTATCTCAAAAAACATCCGATAGATCTGAGCATCGTGCATCGGGATATAGGCTGAAGTGTTGCATGAAATGGCAGGTAGCATGCCTCAAAAGCTTTACAAAGCGATGAATTTATTATATTGGCTTGTTACGTTTTTAGGAATAACAAGTGTGGTTTTATAAGGCTATAAATGTGGTTAGCCAATACTTTAGGGTATCGCTGGTAAAGCTTTTTCAGCACATCTACCTGCCATAATGTTAATACTAACAGTTAGGTTTACAAAGTTCAATTTAAGTTGTTAGTATAATATTGCTTGAGGAGAGGTGGCCGAGCTGGTCTAAGGCAGCCGCCTGCTAAGCGGTTGTGGGGGTAAAACCTCACCCAGGGTTCGAATCCCTGCCTCTCCGCCAGTAAACAGTATGAACTTGATACTCGGCGGTCTCTGCCGCAGGGTTGTTCATTAAAATTTATCATCACAAGGAGGATTGTATGAAGAAAAAGGTTTTAGCAGTAACGTTGTGTCTTATATTGGCTGTTTCAGTAAGTGCTTGTAAGAAAAAAGAAGCTCAACCGCCTATTCCACAAACGCCTGGACCTATGGTACCAGGACAAATGCCGTCAGGTCCTATGATGCAAGGTCCGGTATCTCCAGAGGGACAGCAGCAAGTTCCAGGACCTGGTATGATGATGCCAAAGGGTAAATCACAAATAATAATACCTGATTCTGTTAAGGGCAGATGGAGGGCAGCAAAGATAATTTTTGAAGATAAGATTGCAAAGAAAAGGCAGGAATACACAGTGAAATTAAACAGTGATTTTTCAGTTCCTAATTCCAATCTTAAGATATCTGTTGGAGAGTTTCTCCCTGACTTTAAGATGGAGGGCCTTACCCTGACCTCGGTATCAAATCAGCCTAATAACCCTGCGCTGTCAATAAGGGTTTTTGAAGACGGTAAACAGATATTCCCTGCCCCTGGAAGACAATGGGGATGGTTGTTTGCAAAAGTGCCTTCAATACATCCTTTTGAGCATCCAAAATATGGCATTATACTGAAAGAAGGTGTGAAGAAGGGATAAAAAACACCTTTTTAAGTTATCCAATTTCCAACGCATATATCGGGTTATTAAGAGGGTAAGGTAAGCCAATGCTGTCCTTGAATCTCGTGAACTTTCAGCCTTAACCTAAACGTTGCAAAAAAAAAGACAGGACAGACATACTGAAAAACCCTGTCAAAGCGACAGGAATTTATTTTGATACACATGACTGCAAATCTCAGGGTACTAAGGCGGTTATTAGTAAGACGACATTATTGAAAAATCTCCCCTCGCCCCTCTTTGCCAAAGAGGGGTAATTTCCCTCCCTTTGGCAAAGGGAGGTTAGGAGGGATTTTATAATCAATGTCTTCATACTTATGACCTTATTAGTAAGATAAAATAATTAAGTAATGACAAAGGAGAGGTTCATATGGTTGAGTTAGGGCAGATTGAAAAGCCAACGGCGGAAAGCTTTGCTGGAAAGAGGAAGCTTTATTGTGTGCCAAATGTTTATCCTCTTGAGGATGCACCTGATGAATATAAAGAACTATTTAATAAATACTGGGATGAGGTGACCCAACAATTAGAAAAACTTGAAGCGATAGGGAAGGTGAGAAAGATATTCTGTGAAAACATCTATGTCCAAGGTGAAGAAGCCCTCAATATATTAGCTAAGATTAATGAACGGGCCCTCCAGATCATTAAGAAAAAGATTGAAGAAGAAGCTGTTCTTTTACCGGTTGAAAGTGAAGAAATCTTCGGTCCTTTTATGGATTGGGGAAATTGTCTGAGAGTGGTGAGGACAAAAGAGGTTTTTGCTAAGGTCCTTGAGTTTTACACTGAGCTTTTGGATAAAAGACTTCAGCACATCCTGAAAGTGATAGAAAATAACCTCTCCGAAGGGGAAACAGGCCTTTTTATTATAAGGGATGAAGACAGGGTAAGGTTACAGTTTCCAACGGATATAGAGGTGTTCTTAGTAACGCCGCCATCTTATGACAGTATTCTAAAGTGGATCAGAGAAAAGTGGGAGGAGATTTCTTAATTCAGAAGTATAAGGGGGAGGCGGCATTTATAGAGCCGTTAGAGATAATAGGGCTTGCCAATTGAACAAAGAGATTATGATGGCACACTGCATTTGTGCCAACTGCTGTGGTATCATAACTGTAAACCAATGCGCCCATAGCTCAGATGGATAGAGCGTCGGACTACGAATCCGCAGGTCGGGGGTTCAAATCCTCCTGGGCGCGTTACCTTATTAATCTTACCTATTTTTTAATCTCTGACGCAGAGATTCTTTTAAGAAAAATGATGCCTTTTGAATCTCCTCTGTTTGCGGCAACTTTGCAATAATCCTGTCTATGTAATCTCTTTCTAAGAGTAATCTAAAGGAGGGTTTGAAATTCAGATCATATATCCATGACAGCTGCAAGAGTTTAAAATCATTCAATGTCGTTATTTTTGCAAGAGGTATGGTGTGCTTCTTATAAAGGCATGATATTACATCATCTGAATATTCAGGGATATCCGGCAATCCGAGACCTACTGCGGATGCCCTGTTTTCATCAGGACTTTCATAATATTCTATAAATACACGCCATATATCCAGCTTATCCGCATCTCTTATTAATTTGATGAAAAAAACAATATCCTTTTTTTCTGTTTTCGGGATAGAAAAGGCATTGTGAAATTTTACCGCGCGAATAATTAATTCCTGTTCATTATCAGGGAGATTCTGAAGAATCTTTTTTCCGAGTAGTGTCTGCGTTCCAAGAAGCCCATGATTGACAGAGATATTATCCCTGAATGTTTTGTATTTTGCGTACTGCGGAAACCTTCCGATATCATGGAAAATGGCCACTGCCTCAGATAGGATTATCTGATCGTTGGGTAGTGATAATTCCTTAGCTATCTCAATTATGTTCTTACATACATTGAAGGTATGCTGTTCCTTAAGACAGATATTCTTCTGATCCTCAATATTGGATGAATAGAAAGATTTACAGTAATCTGAGAACCATTTTTTGAAAAAGTTTAAATCATTCTTGGTCATTTGCGATTTATTTTAGCGACTTTTATAGAGCTAACGCCAGCTTTTATTTTCCCCTATCATGATTTTTTTACAGCCTTCCGATAGAATAATAACAATGACAGATGTGGAGAACGATATCTATTTTATGAGACTGGCACTCGAAGAGGCTAAACTTGCTTTTATCGAAGGGGAAATTCCTGTAGGCGCAGTCCTTGTAAAAGACGGCAATATTATTGTGAAGACACATAACTGCAGGGAGGCTTCAAAAGACCCGACAGGCCATGCTGAAATCCTCGCGCTCAGATCTGGTACAAATAAGAATAGCAGCTGGAGGTTATTAGACGCAATACTTTATGTGACTAAAGAACCATGCATTATGTGTGCAGGTGCAATGGTGAATGCGAGACTCGGCAGGCTTGTTTACGGGTGCAGGGATGAAAAAGGCGGAGCAGTTGATAGTCTCTACAAACTGCTTTCAGACAAAAGACTTAACCATCAGGTAGAGGTTGTATCAGGTATCCTTGAGGATGAATGTGCAGAGATATTAAAAAGATTTTTTCAAAAGCGGAGATAATTTTAGCTATGCCTGCATTCATAAATAGTATTGTTTTGTTTTAAACTACTATTTACTATTTTTATGGAGAGGTGCCGGAGTGGTTGAACGGGGCGGTCTCGAAAACCGTTGTGGGGACAACTCCACCCAGGGTTCGAATCCCTGCCTCTCCGCCAGCCTCTATTTTGGTATCCACACCTTCCCTTTGTCTATGATATGTTCTATCTCCCATCCCCTTTTATGCAGCTCCCTTGCAATCCATTTCCGGTGGCACTTCCAGGGAAATCGTTCCGCACATACAATGACTGAGGTTTTAGTAAGTGCAACGGATTTAAGCAAATCAATCCCTTTTCTGAAATCATCTGTAATGGTATAAGCGATGTATCCACCTTTTCTGAATCCGCCAAGTTCTGCTCCAAGAAAATGATACTCTATCCCTTCAAGGGTTAAGAGAAGTTTAAGATTCTCCTTTCCGAATATCGGGATTTTGCTCCTCGGATAACTTCTGACATCAATTAATGATTGAATATTATAAGCAAGGAGAATTTCTACGAAATCCTCTTCACTTCTTTTATTGGTTCCGAGAGTATATATCTTTTTCATCAAACATCTGACCTTGCACTATATGAAGCAAAGGCTAAGGGGCACAACAGGATAGAGGTTGCTCAGGAGGATAAATGGTAGGCGATGCTGGTTTCGAACCAGCGACCTCTTCCGTGTGAAGGTGATTCAAGGGGAAATATACCTTTTCTGTATGTTTCCCCTTTCTTCTTTATGCTTACTATTCAAGGCGTTACAGAAAGTAGGGTTTCCCTCATTTTCACAAGTTAAGGTGTTTTCCGTATATTTACTATACAAAAACTATACAATTTCAGGCAAGGTTATTCCAGGCCTTTTTTGATGAGTTAGACAATATCATTGAAATAAAAATATGGCAATTGCTGTAGCCTAATTTAGAAATATTTGAAGCAACATACTTCTCACCTTCTAAACCTTTTTCATATTTCGTTTCCATATGAATCACATCCTTGCCGTTTCTTCCTTGCAAAAATATCAATTCTGCTTTTCGCCGGGCATAATTTTTTTACCATTTCATAGAATGCATCAGGTTTTGTAGAATGTTCTTGCCGGGCACTTGTAATGATATCTCTTTCATTAGTTAGATTCCATTTAGGTTGACCTTTAATACCTAATAAAGCAAATTCAGTCTGACATCTTAACCACCTTCCCATCCCCATTTTTCCTTTATTCCACACTAATATAAGTTTATATTCAAATCCCCACAAATCCATTAAACGTTTGGCATCCCATATAAACTTGTGAGTAGTCCACAACCACAAGACGCAATTATCAGCAGAAGGTAGTTTCATTCTGGCAAGTTCTTCGAGAGATAATTCGGGATAAGGAGAAGCAACCCGCCTTGCATCTTTATCGTATTCGGTTCCATAAGGCCAGGGTGGATCAATCACAATAACCTCATAGCTGCCTTCTGGTAAGGGTATTTCTAATTTGTTTTCTTTTTGTGCTGGCAAATACTTGGTTATTAATTTATTCCATGTAATATTTTTGCCTTCAGGAAGTTTCTGAATATCTGGGTATGTCTCAGCAAACCTGATAGCATACCATAATGTTCTTTCTGACACCCTCAAAGATTCTGCAACGCCTTGCACAATCTTTTTCCCATAAATCTTATACCTTTCGAAATTATCGTTTTCGGCTATTATCCTTTTCCCTAACTTCCAGTAACCTTCTACGAGTGCCCATCTTGAAGTGAAAATAGCCATTTAGTCTGATTTTAATAAGCCCTTGATTTTAAGGATTTATTCTTTATTATCAAGGGCTTTCTCTTTTTCTTAATATTGGCAGGAGTTGGCTAAAATTGGCTTTAATTATGGGCAAATGGTTACAAAACGGTTACAGTTTTTAAGGGAGAGGGGATTACCCTTTAACTTGGACTCTGGAATGTTACTTGTATTTCAATTGTGCTACAATATAAGTAACAATTTAAGAAGGGAGGTTATATCTATGGCAAAGACAGCAATGATAAGGGCAAGAACCAATGAGGATGTAAAAACCGGTGCAGAGGATATTTTAAAGAGGTTAGGGCTAACAATGTCTGATGCTGTCAATCTATTTCTTAATCAGGTGAGGTTACATAAAGGATTGCCTTTTGAGGTAAGGATACCCAATAAGACTACATTGAGAACCTTCAAAAAGACTGATAAAGGCAAGGAGCTAAACGAGTATAAGAGCGTGGATGAGTTTATTAAGAAAATGGCAGTGTAGATGCTGAAATTCAAGACCACTAACCAATTTGAGAAGGACTACAAGAAAATATCAAAGCGGGGTAAAAACTTAAATAGACTACATGCAATTATGCAGAAATTGATTAACGAAGAGGGGTTACAACCTAAACACCGAGACCATGCCTTATTGGGTAATTTCAAAGACCGCAGAGAATGCCATATAGAGCCAGACTGGTTGCTGGTCTATAAGGTGGACAGAAAACAAAAGACCATCATCTTTGAGAGAACTGGCAGCCATACTGATATTTTTGGATAGACCCAATGGGAAAGGCAAAGGGAAAATAAAATGTTAAAAAATAGAACCATTCAATTTCTAAAAATCTTACCAAAAACTTTATCTATTCTTAGCCTTTTTCTTATCGTTTCAATAGCCCATGCCAAAGTCCCTGATATCGTTGTCAATCAGAAGAAGGCAGTTATAACCATTTATATCAATGATAAAGAAGGAAATCAGATTACCACAGGAACAGGTTTTATCATTGATAAAAATGGGGTTATTGCAACCAACTATCATGTGATTGAAAAATGGCTTGAGGCACTAGAGAGTACACTCTTTATCAGGATGGAAAACGGGGCTTATTTCCCTATAGAAGAACTTATTAACTACGATGAAGACAATGATGTCGCTTTGTTTAAGGTTGAAGGTAAAGAACTCCCAACAGTAAAAATTGTTACAGGTTATAAACCTAAACAAGGCGAGAGCATTGTTGTTATAGGCAGTCCTATGGGATTGGAAACTACAGTTTCAGATGGGATTATAAGTAATGTTCGAGGGAAGCGTGGACTCCATTCAGATAACCGCCCCTGTCTCAATGGGAAGCAGTGGAAGCCCTGTATTTAATTTGAAAGGTGAGGCTATAGGTATTGCAACCTTCCTCATTGAAGGAGGACAAAATCTCAATTTCGCAATTCCCGTCAAGTATGTTGCAAATCTTTTAAATGAATCTAAGAAACCTAAAAAGAAAATAAAGCCAGCATTAGAACCTGCTCCTGCTCCTGAAGCCCCTGCACCAGCTCCGAGTCCTGAGCCTGTAGATGAACTTGAAAAGGCTAAGGCTGAATGAAGGAAAAACCCAGATAGTATAGTTTCTTACTTTGGGCTTGGTTTTGCCTATTACAATTTAGGGATGTATAGAGAGGCAGTAGAGGCATACAAGCAGGCGATAAGGATTAAGCCTGATGATGCAGATGCTCATCTTAAGGTCGAGGTCTTTCCTACTTACTTTTAAATGACAAGGGCTCTGCCCTTGAAGAATATAAGATACTGAAAGACCTTGACCCTGAGAAGGCTGATCTGTTGTTTAATCTGATTTATAAATAAATGTATTCGTAAAATACAATAGCTCCAATATAACAAACCTGTAGTAAGAATAATTTTCCTCTCTTCTTGACATCCTTTTTCTAATTTTTGTATATTGATTACATCAATGTATTTTTAAATACTTCTCTGAGGAGGGCAAGATGAACTTTAATACTAAGGCTGTATCCAGATTCATGGGATTAAGTATAAGGCAGATTGATTACTGGGACAGGACTCATTTTATAAAACCTTCTATAAGTGAGGCTTCAGGCTATGGTTCTGTGAGGCTTTACTCTTTTAATGACCTTATTCAACTTAAGGTTGCCAAGACGCTAATGGATAAAGGTGTTAGCCTTCAGAAGATAAGGAAGGCTATAAATTACCTTAAGAAGAATATGTCGGAGATAGAAAAACCCCTTGCTGAACTTAGGTTTTTAACAGACGGTGAAACAATCTTTGTGTTGACTAAAGACAAGAAAATAATTATTGATACTTTAAGGAACGGTCAGCTTGTCTTTTCAATTGCCCTGGGCAAAATCATAGAGGAGCTTAAAGGGGAAGTCTTAACCTTACAGAAAGAGAAGAAGTATAAGGTTATCGTAAAGGGTAAAGAATACCCCGTAATCCTTTATCCTGATACGGAGGATGGCGGTTACTGGATAGAGTGTCCAACACTGCCTGGATGTGCTTCTCAGGGTGATACGATAGAAGAAGCCCTTGAGATGATAAAAGATGCTATCAAGGGTCATCTTGAGGTATTGGAAGAAGAAAAGAAGGTTAGAAAGGTTTCATGAGCAGCCTGCATAACCTGAAGCCTGATAGGGTTATTAAGGCATTTGAAAGGGCTGGATGGAAGATAAAGGGACAGAGAGGCAGCCATGTTAAGCTTACGAAAGAGGGAAATATGAATATCCTCTCTATTCCTGTACATAAGGGGAAGCCAATTAAGCAAGGCTTATTAAGGGACCAGATAGCAAAGGCAGGGTTGACAGTTGAAGAGTTTTTGAAGTTGTATAAGTAGTCAGGAGATAGGGTAGCTCCAGGAAAGGCTAACTCCTAAGCCTTTCCTCTAAGACTTAAGGAGAGTCGTACCTGGGAAGAGCGGAAATGGAAAAGAAAAAGTTATACCCTTATGTCAGTTTTAAGAGAAAAGGGATCTCATATATAAAGAGCAAAGAGCGATTAAAGCAGGAAAGAGATATACAGAAAATAGCACAAATTGCAAAAAATGCTCTTAAAAAATTCCCGCCTATACATAAAAAGCAAGGAAGGAAAAAGAAAATAGATATACCGCCTGAACAGCGAAAATTTTTATATGAAATTAACAAGCTGGTTGAAGAAACTTTTAAAGAATTCCCCCATTTGCAGATGCGACTGGAAACACGAGGACGCAAGAAGAAATTAAACGGAATCGACAGGGTTAAGTTGAAAAGATTATATCGGAAGCTTCGGAAGCTAATGAAAGAGGTATCAACCTCTCGCGTAAACATACCTCGCAATACGCCTTGCCACATACTGCTCAAGGGTTTTATTGCTCGACAATTGAATGTGTCATTCGAGACTGTTAGAAGACTTATCTACACTTGAAATAAGCTCCAACAAAATTCCATTTATTTTTACACACTCCCACTTTTAATAGTCCATTTTTCTCTGTTAATCTCAGTGCAGAAAGGGGTGTACCCCGATGAAAACAGTAAAAGGAGCGGCTATGGCAAAAGAGAGACGCTTTTCAACAATAGACATCAACCTCAGCTCTTTCCTTGAACTAAATGGATTACACGCAAGTCTTGAGCTTATTAAGGGGAAGGTGGTCTTCGTATTCCCTTAAGTATGGTGAAAAACTTAGATTTACAAGACTTTATTGTATCAAGAGAAAATCAAAAGGGCGTGGGATTGATTACAGATTTGCCCTTGTTTTATCAAATTTGGGCATCTGAGGGGGGTTTTAATTCGCATGAGAATGATAAAAAACATAAAGGCGAGGGCATTTGAGATTTACAGGTATTACCTTCCTGACATATCCGCAAAAAAGAATATTCTCTGTCCCTTCCACAATGATAAGAAGACTAAATCCTTTGGACTTTATGGTGATGCAAATAATCTAAAGTTTAAGTGTTTTGGGTGTGGAAGACAAGGCCCCAAAACAGATTTAGAAATATAAAAAAATCAAGAACCCCTTCTGGTTAAAGGGATTGGAGTGATATAAAATATCACCCAACAGGTTAAACAAAAACCAAAGAGGGGGTTAAAAGAATGATACAACAAACGATATTTCCATTCAAGATAGAAATAACGAGGGAGAAATTAACGGCACGTGGTGGGTTAGCATTGATGGCAGAATACAATCATGGGATTGGATTAAGGGAACTGACAGACAGATATTTGCCGGAGCCCGGCAGCAACCGTGGATTTAAGCCGTCAGTTTTTGTAGACACGCTGGTGTTGATGCTGCAAGGCGGGGGCAGGAGTTTTGAGGATATTCGGGAGTTGAAATACGAAGAAGGATTAATGAAACTAATTGATATTGATAATATCCCTGATCCTGACAGTGCGGGGGACTGGGCTCGAAGGATGGGCAATTTACAGACAGGACAGAGGGGATTAAACGGATTAGGGGAAGTAAGAGATGCGCTCAATCACAGGATGATGAAGAGGGACAAGAGGGAGGCATATACATTAGATGCGGATGCGATGGAGATTATTGGTGAGAAGGCCGATGCTTATTACACTTATAAAGGCAACAAAGGGTACATGCCGATGGCGGGCTTTCTCTTTGAACTGAAACTTTGCATATACGATGAGTTCAGAGAAGGCAACACAGCGCCTGCATTTGGGCAGAGGGAATTTTACAGGGAATGCAAGGCCCGGATGCCGAAGGGAAAGAGGATAGGATATTATCGGGCCGACAGCGCCTCCTATCAGGCTGAACTTATAAATGACCTTGAGACAGATGGGGTTAAATGGGCGATAACGGCGGATATGGATCAGGCGGTAAGAACAGTTATAGCATCCATTCCTGATGAGCAATGGATAGAACCTGTAAAAGGTTGTGGATATGAGATAGCAGAAACGATTCATACGATGAATCATACAAAGAAGGCTTTTCGTCTTGTAATAAAGAGAGAGTTACGGAAACAAGAGAGCTTATTTGAGCAGGGCAAATATTTTCATCATGCAGTAGCTACGAATTGGGATGAACAGGAAAGGGATGCTAAAGAGGTGCTTCAATGGCATAATGAGAGGGGAGAGGCAGAGAACTTTAACAAGGAACTGAAGATTGGGTTTGGAATGGAGCGCATGCCGTGCGGGCAGACGGAAGCCAATGCAGTATTTTTCAGGATAGGAGTAATAGCATACAATCTTTTTATAGGATTCAAACGATTGTCCTGTCCTGAGTTATGGTTAAAACATACAATAGCAACATTTCGCTGGAAGATGATACAGGTAGCGGGTCGGATAGTAAAACATTCAGGAAGCATTTTTTTGAAACTGGCGGTAGACCTTGAGAAATTGGAGTTATTCAAAGGGATAAGGAAAAGTATTTTTGAATTGAGTTTGGTTCTTGATGGATAAACATAGACACAAAAGAATGTAGTGATGAATGAAAAAGAGGGAGTGGTGCGCCACAAAAAGGATAAAAAACCAATATTTGAGGCGACACTTCATTGCAGAAGAAATTTTAGAGGCTAACTTAACAGAAACAGATACCATATAATGAAAAAATTGCCTCTAAATATTATTCGGATAGGTTTACGTAATTTCTATATCGGGATTTGGGCAAGGAGACAGTATTGACTTTATTCAAGAGAAAGAAGGTTATACAAATTCAAGCGATGCCATTAAGAAAGCAAAAGAAATTTTAGGGTTAGATGGTCAAGGTGCTTCTCTTATGAGCATGACCATGCAGCAAATAAAAGAGCTTAAACCTGATGGTAATTACACATTTCAGAGGATGCACACTTATAAAGCGGGTAATCCTGAGTACGTCAAGGCTATATACAAAGACCCTGAAAGCAATAAGCAGGCAAGGTATTTTACCCTGAATAACAGCAGTGAAGGATTATACCTGCCGGGAAGGGAAAGCAAGCCTGTTTTATACAATCAGGACCTCTTAGCACAAAGACCTGATGACATCGTTTGTTATGTAGAAGGTGAAAAAGACTGTGACACTTTAACAGGGCTTGGATTTTTAGCTATAACTGCCGGTAGCGCTACAGATTTTAGTTCATACATGAAACATTGCAAGGCAGAGCATTTTAAAGGGCGTGATGTTGTTTTATTCCCTGATAATGACGATGCAGGGTATAAGTCTGTTGAAAAGATAGCAGAAGCCTTATTGCCAATAGCTAAATCAATTAAGCAGGTTAATCTTAAGAAGGCGTGGGATAAAGCCCTTCCTTTTGGCATGCCGCAAGGGGCGGATATAACAGATTTTATAGGTCAATATAAAGAACTTTATAACGATGATGGAAAGGAAGTTATCCTTAAAATGATAGCTGATAGTGTGAAGGTAGAAAAGAAAAGCCTTTTAGACAGCCTTTTTAAGTGGAATGACATTTTAAACCTTGATGTTCAAACAGAATACCTTGTGCAGAACTTGATACCTAAAGGTGGCATCACTTTGCTATTTGGCAGGGGTGGAATTGGTAAAACCTCTCTTTCAATGCAGATAGCTCACAAAGTAGCAGAAGGATTACCTTTTGGGGAATTACAGACAATAAAGACGCCTGTCTATTTTATTGATTTTGAGAATCCACTGTCAATTTTGAAGGAACGAGTAGAGAAGATAGGGCAAAGTCATAACCTCTATGTATGGCATATTTCTAACGAAATACAGCCTCCAAGACTTGATAGTAACAAATGGAATTTATACAAGGAGCTGCCTCTGGGGCTGCTGATTTTTGACACATTAAGAGCTTCCCATCTTTCAGATGAAAATGACTCTCAGGATATGGCTGTAATAATCTCAAGACTAAAGGAACTCAGGGAAAAAGGTTTTACAATTTTACTCTTGCACCATACCCCCAAAAGCAATGAAAGTATTTATAAAGGCAGCACGGCTTTGCTCGACCTTGCAGACCATTGTTTGGGACTGGAAGGGCTTAAAGATGACGATACAGTTGAATTTGACAGCGATAATCTCTATCGGCTGGGTGTGAGAATTAAGACCAGATACGAGCCGCATCATATATTTTTAACCTTCAATCCTGATATAAAGGGCTTCGAGATAGCACAAGATCCTGATATTGAGAAGATGCAGGACATTTACAAACTATTGAAGGACATACAACCTGCAAAGCAGAAGGAACTCAAAGAGAAGATAAAGGAGGATTTAGGTTATGGCGAATATGTGATAAGAAGATTGCTTAAAAAAGGTAAAGGGGTTTATTGGACTGTTACAGAAGATAAAGACAAGAAAGGAAAGCCTAAAACCTATTTATGTATTTGTGTAGATACTATATATAGCCAACATAAATACATAAATCCTTTTGACACTCAAAAACCTTTCAACACAAATAGCCATGCTGAAACCACGCAAAACCTTGATAATTCTATTTATGTAGGTGATTTAAGAGAGCCTTCAACACAAATACATAAATGCCAGAAGCCTGATGGTGAAGAAATAATTTTAATTGAGGGTGAGTTATGAGATACCTAACCACCATACCCTTGAAACTCAAAACCCATGATGGTGAGGTTGAGTTAACGTCAGGGGATACTTTCAAGCCTAAAAATGAAGAAGCGATTAAAACCCTGTTAGCCGAAGGCAAGGTTAGACCAGTGTCAGAGGTCATAGCTAAGAAGTATAGAGAATAAACAGCATGGCTACACCCTTTCGATTTAGGCACAGACGAGCTTAAAGAGACCCTACCAGAGCTTTATATAGACCTTCAGGATACAATAGAGACTCTTGATAGTGCCTTTATCAATGAAGACCTTACAGCCTTTCAGGATGCCCTTAACAGGGTGAAAAGCCTTTATACTGAAGCTCTTTTAAAGTGTGGTAGAAAGGTAGCCTACAAAGTCTATTCTGAAGTCTTACAAGCTTATCTATGGGTAGTTGATACTGAGAAAGATATACACACCTTGAGGTCTCAGGGTATAGCTGAGGTAATCTACACCCATCATGAGATTAAAGAGCTTAAGAAACTATCTAAGGAAGACCTTAAGGAGATTCACAAGGTTAAAGAGGTCTTTGAAAATTCAAAGATTGAGGAAATAAAGGAGAAAACATGCTGATAGGTGAGATTCAGAAAAACTCGATAGAGAAAATCAGAGTAATCCTATCTGAATACAAGGGCTACAGATTCATTGACATACGGGTATATGTCGAGGATGACAAAGGGGAGTGGATTCCTACTAAAAAAGGAATTGCAGTCCCACCTGACAAGGTGGATGAGATTGTTAGTCTTCTCAAGGAAGCAAAAGGGAATTTACCGAATGAAAAGGTTAAGCAAAAAGAGTGATAACCCTTGATAACCTGCATCTTTCAAGAGAAGACAAAAGGGAGCAAAAGATGCGTTTGAGAGATGTTGCAGAACACTTAGGAACCTCAACCGCAACGGTCTTCAGAACCATCAAGCAGATGGAAATTTATGGCTATTACAGCCCGAGAAGGACTCCAGGTGGACACTACAGATTCACTATAGATGATGTCAGGCTTATTGACCGTTATATGAACCAAGAGGGAATCAGAAGGAATCCTGCAAAAAGACTATTCCAGAGAAGAATGCAAAGAGAATGGTAGAGTTAGAGGACAGAAAAATACAGATAAGAAACCTTTATCTTCAAGGCAAGGGACAGAGAGAGATAGCAAGGATTTTAGGTATCTCTCAGCCTGCTGTAAGAAAGCATTTAGTAAGAAAGCATTTAGTAAAATTATCTGACAGAAGAGAATTTAAGGTCAAGGTTATCGGGACAGACCCAAAAACTGACATTGCTGTTATCAAGATAAATTCCAATCACCTCCCTGTAATCAGGTGGGGGGACTCTGATAAATTGAAGGTCGGAGAAACAGTAATAGCTATCGGTAACCCATATGGACTGAACCAGACCGTGACGTCCGGGATTGTGAGTGCAACCGGCAGGTCTAATGTGGGGATTTCGGATTATGAGGATTTTATTCAGACAGATGCAGCGATTAACCCGGGAAACTCTGGTGGTGCACTTGTAAATGTTAGGGGCGAACTTATTGGAATCAATACAGCCATATTCAGTACATCAGGCGGTTATCAGGGGATTGGTTTCGCCATCCCGAGCAATATGGCAAAGGCTGTTATGGAAAGCCTTATTAAAAAGGGAAAGGTTATAAGGGGTTGGCTGGGTGTAACGATACAGCCTGTAACCCCTGAACTCGCGAAACAATTCAATCTCAAGGAAGAAAAGGGTGTCCTTATTGGTGATGTTATTGAAGATAGCCCGGCTGAGAAGGCAGGACTTCAGAGAGGGGATGTGATAGTTGAGTATGACGGAAAAGAAGTTGATGAGCCGGCAAGCCTCAGGAATATGGTGGCAAACACCCCGCCGAATAAAGAAGTAGCGATTAAAATCTTGCGTGAGGGGAAACCAAAGACTGTAAAGGCCACGATAGCTGAGCTGCCTGCTGAAATGCAAAGGTTACCAGGTAAATTTGATAACCTCCTTAAGGGCATCCACGTTCAGAACCTCACGCCTGAGCTGAAAAGAGGCCTCGGTATTACAAAACGTATAACCGGGGTCATAATAACTGATATAGATGATGGGAGTCCTGCTGAAGGTGTATTAATGCAAAATGATATAATAATGGAAATCAACAGGAAAAGGATAAGCAATACGAAGGATTATGAGGCAGTGGCCTCGAGGATTAAACCTGATCGCGATATACTTTTACTGATATTCAGGGACAGATCAACTCTCTATATAACATTATCCGCCCAATAATATACTCATCCACCAAAAGGGGTATGGTCACCGCCCCTCTTGGTGTGTTAATGAGATTGCCACGTTACCGTTGGTCGCTCACTATGAGCTTGCCCGTGATGCTACAGGAACTCAATGATATTGAGGAAATCATCTTGCTTTATCCAGATAATCGTATCAAGAAGAAGATCAAAAGGCTTTCTACGGTGCAAGGGAGGCTCTTTGAGCTGTTTGGATTAAGGGCCTATGAGGATTCCTCATAGGTAATACAACTCATCTATAAAAAGACATGAAATTACAAAAGGTTAAGTTCTTTTTTTCAAAAAGTAGCGAAAGTTAGGTTTTAAGAAAATTAAGTTGACTCGATAACCCCTATCATTTTCACTACCTCTAATTGAATGAGGCCGAGGTCAAGACGTTTCTTCTTGATATGTTCACCTATCTTTTTGGGTCTAATGGATAACCCCTTGGTGGTATAATAGGTCGCAGGAATGAGAGGAATATATCGTTCATGTTGAAGGACATTTTTGATTTAGCTTGTAGAATTTATTATGGGAAATAAAGATACTTCTTTACCTGAGATTCCATTAAGTCGCGGGGATGATCTTCACAATCTTAAATACATGGATAATGCTGTATCAAAATGGGAGATGATAGAAAATAATTCA
>Ga0210058_1001388_pt1 | contig 21327 bp, 25 predicted proteins | sample CryGeymeta201511_FD_183979 | JGI IMG/M metagenome (GOLD analysis project Ga0210058, IMG submission 183979) | Groundwater microbial communities from Crystal Geyser aquifers in Utah, USA - Crystal Geyser metaG 2015-11 (SPAdes) (version 2) | ecosystem: Environmental > Aquatic > Deep subsurface >...
GGGCTAAATTTGAAAATTATGGTGGACAATATTCCAAATTTAAAAATAATTGCTACAGGTTCAGCATCATTTGATTTATCTCAACAGATTGGTGAGCCATTAGTTGAATGGTTGATCGGCTTGAGGATGCAATGGATGCTTTAGAGATGAGAGAGTTTGAGAAAGAGCCTAAGAAAAAAATTGGTTGGATTACTCACGAACAGTTGATTAAAAAGTTGAAAAAAATTTAATGAGCTGTCGGATTTTGTATTCATCTCGTGCAGAAAAATATCTTACTAGATTAATTTCTTCTAAGCTTAATACAATCTTAAACAGAATTGAATATGTGAGTTTACCCCGTAACCAGAAAGCTCTGGGTGTAAACCCAGAGATGAATGAGTATTCATTACGCAATGACCGTGAAAATGTCCTGAACGTAAGCTCGGGGTTACGGGGTTTAAATTCTTTCAAACAAGATAATAATATTAAAAAATTATCAGGAACGGTTTCAAGCTTTAGATTGAGGGTTGGAGACATTAGAGTGATTTATGAGTTAAATACGCAAACAAAAACAATGTTTGTGGTGAAAATTGCCCCACGCGGATCAATCTATGGTTAGTAAAAAACAGAATAATTCCCTGTCATTCCCACGAAAGTGGGCGACCGTCCCCTTTAGGTGGAATCCAGGCTAAGTTTCTGGATCCCCGATCAGGTCGGGGATGACGTTCTATTTTATGGTTGCTATATTTATAACAACTAAAAATAATAAATTATTTATTATTTCATGAAAAACCCAAAATATTTGGAGGAAGCGTTTCAGGAAATTTGCGAGGAAATGAAAGAGATTTTTATTAAAAAACACCGCGACTATGGAAAAGGAAACATTATGGACACTGGAGAGTTGGGGATTGCATTTCGTGAAAGTGACAAATTAAATCGCTTAAAAAATCTTTTGGCAAATAATAAATGTCCGGATAACGAAAGTATTGACGATTCATGGATGGATATTGGCGTTTATGCCGTGATTGCTCTAATGTTTCGCAAAAAATGGTTTCAAAGATTAAGTTTGAAAGAAAAAAGCCAACCTAAGTGATAAAATTCTCTTCATGAAATCAATAAACCAATTTGATTATTACTTACCTCCAGAATCAATTGCCAAGCAGCCTGCAGTTCCTCGTGATTATTCACGTCTGTTTGTTTACGATACTAAAACCAACGAAATTGTATTTGATAAATTTTATAACTTAGATAAATATCTACCAAAAAAATCATTTTTAGTGATGAATGATACAAAGGTGCTACCAGCGAGGGTGGAGATGAAGAAGGCTACTGGGGGGAAGGTAAGGGTGTTATTTTTAGTAAATGAGATTATGTCAAGTAGTCAGTATCAAGTATTAAGTATTGAGCAAAATACAATTAGAATTTTTGTTGATCGTAAGGTAGATGTTGGGGATAAGTTATTTTTTAATAGTCAATATTTTGTGACCGTCACAGCTCAAGAGGAACATATTTTTACAGTGCAGTTTGATTTTTCAATTGGAGAGTTATTTCGGATTCTTGAGAAAAAAGGGACAATGCCGATTCCTCTCTACATAAAAAATTCACCCCTAAGTAGAAATGATTTATTACATAAATACCAAACAATCTTTGCTCGGGTACCAGTCGGCACCCGATTGATTGGACGATCGGCGGCTGCGCCAACTGCGTCTTTGCATTTTACAAATAGATTGCTTTCTAAATTAGAAAAAAAAAGAATAAATAAAACTTTTATTACTCTTCATGTAGGGATGGGAACTTTTGCATCCGTGACGGACGTAAATATTAGGCAAAAAAAACTGCATGAAGAATATTTTGAAATCAATAATGAAACGCTTCAATTAATTAATTTAATGAAGCAAGAAAGGAAAAAATTGGTGGCAGTGGGAACAACGGTGGTGAGAACGCTTGAGTCAGCTGAAATCAGTCTCCGCCAGGGGCGGGGTCAGTTGGAATCAGTTATGAAGAGAGGTCATTCTGGGGAGGAGCAAAGCGACGACTCCAGAATCAAACTAAGAAGATTCTGGACAAGCCAGAATGGCAAAGATACATTTATTTCAAAAACCGATTTATTTATACAATCAGGGTTTAAGTTTCAGTATGTTGACTCATTAATCACCAACTTTCATCTTCCCGGATCGTCTTTGATGATGTTGGTTGAGGCGTTTTTGCAGCATAAACAAGCCAAACATCACTTAGTTAACCTTTACCAAATCGCCATTAAAGAAAAATTCAGATTTTATTCGTTTGGGGATGGAATGCTGATAAGATAGTAGTTAGTTAATAAGTAGATAGGAGTTAGGAGGAATGAATGATTTCTAATTACTAATTGACCCAATTAACCTAATTAATATCCAATAACCAAACTTCCAATTGGGGATTGGGGTTTGTTTAGAAATCAGACCAATTAGGTAATTAGGTTAATTAAAGCCATATTCTTTAAACGTTACACATTTCGTGTTTCGCCGAGTCAAACTCGGCTTCGCGTTTTATGTTTGACATTATTATTGTTTTGTTTTAATCTTAACTCATATGACAAACATAAATTCGGAAACAAACCCGCTTGTTCAGTTAGAAAATTTGCTTGACGAATATTTAGTTAAGAAAACACCTTTCACATTACCTGGTGGATGGAGAGAGATGATTGTTAAATTTGCACCATGGATGAATTTGATTTTGATACTTGTGGCTTTGCCTGCGCTTTTAGCCTTTTTGGGATTGAGTACGATTTTTATGCCATTAAGTTATTTAGGTGGAGTGCAAACGGGTTTAAACTATACGCTTAGTTTAGTTGTTGCTGCTGTAGCTGTTGTGTTAAACGCAATTGCTATTCCAGGTTTATTTAAGCGAACTCGACAGGGATGGATATTTCTTTTCTATGCAACTTTAGTAGGCGTTGTTGAAAACGTAATCCATTTCAATATTGGTAATCTAATCCTGAGTTCACTTCTATCTTTGTATATTTTGTTTCAGGTGAAGGGATACTACAAATAGTAGTTAAGGTTAGTAGTTGGGAGTTAAGGGGTTGAAACCTCAATTCGTTAATCCGTTAGTTTTTTAGTTCGTTAATTTGTTAGAATACTCCAATGGCAAAGTTCTTTCGTAATTTATATCAGTCAAAAAAGTCAAAAGCAAGATTAGGAGAGATAAATACTGCTCATGGGACAATAAAAACTCCTGCATTTGTTCCGGTTGGGACAAAAGGGACAATCAAGGCGCTTTTACCTTTGTTAATAAAAGAAATTAAAATTCAAGTTGCTTTTGTTAATACTTATCATTTAGTGACACATCCGGGGGCAGAGATTATTGAAAAGGCTGGAGGAATTCATAAGTTTGCTAATTTATCAATCCCTTTGATGTCAGATTCGGGAGGATTTCAGGTTTTTTCTTTAGCAAATTCAAAAGTTAAAAATCAATTCTTCGACGTTGCTCAGGATGACCTTGAGCGAAGTCGAATGGGTCAAAAGTCAAAACTGCAAGTTAAAAATCAAAAGAAAGAGTGGGTAAAAATACTTCAAGACGATGGACAAAGACCAGAAAGACCAATGATTGAGAAAATTTCGGATGATGGAGTAAGATTTCGATCGGTGTTTGATGGAGAGCTGATTGAATTCACACCGGAAAAGTCAATGAAGTATCAAAAAATGATTGGAGCGGATATTAATATGGCACTTGATGAATGCACTTATTATCCATCTAGTCATAACTATGCCAGTAAAGCAATGGATAGAACTCATAAGTGGTTAACAAGATGTATTAATCAAGTTAAAAATCAAAAGTCAAAAATCAAAAGTGAAAATAAAAATTCCAAATTCCAAATTTTAGATTCTAAATTCCAATTTCTTTATGGTGTAATTCAAGGAGCAACATTTGAAGACTTACGAAAAAAATCGGCCGAATTTGTAGTTTCTCAAAACATTGATGGTGTGGCAATCGGAGGTGTGTCGGTTGGAGAAACTAAAAAAGAAATGCGGGAACAAGTTGAGTGGGTGGCAGAATATTTATCAAACGATAAACCCGTACATTTGCTTGGAGTGGGACAGGTTGATGATATTATAGATTTAGTCAAGCAAGGAATTGATACTTTTGACTGTGTAGAACCGACGAGGTTGGCGAGAATGGGCGTATTATATAGGAGTGGGAATGTTCAATTATCAATTATCAATGATCAATCAAATTCCAAACTTAAATTTTTAAAAAAAGAAACTGATATTTTGCAGGGGAAGTATCGATACGATTTGTCAAGGGTTGATGAGGGATGTGATTGTTATGTTTGTCAAAATTTTACAAAAGCATATTTGCATCATTTGTTTAAACAAAGAGAAATCTTAGGTTATAATTTAGCAACATATCATAATTTGTGGATAATGGAAAGGTTGATGGAAGGGATTAGGATGAAGATAAAAGAAGATGAAATATGATTTAAGATTTATGAATTATGAATAAAGAAAAATGAAAAAAGAAAAAATATCAGCCAAAAATACGCAACCGGGCAGGTTGCCGAATTTTGGCGTATTGGATGTAATTGTTGGCCCAATGTTTTCTGGAAAAAGTGAGGAGTTGATGAAAAGGTTAAGACGATTTAAAATCGCTGGGTTGAAGGTTATGGTGTTTAATCATGCACTTGATAAACGTTATGCTACTAATAAAATTGCTTCACACTCAAAACAAAAATGGCAAGCAGTCAGCGTACAAAAACCAGAGGAAATTTTAAAAAAAATTAAAAAGAACATGGACGTAGTAATTATTGATGAAGTACAGTTTTTTTCTAAGACAATTATTCCAGTGATTAATCAGTTAATTACAAAAAACATTCATGTGGTTGTTGCTGGCGCAGACACAGATTTCCGCGGAGATCCTTTTAGTTCGGTTCCAAATCTTTTAGCATTGGCTGATGGTGAAGTGGTAAAATTAAAAGCAGTTTGTACTGTATGTAAAAAATGGAACGCGACGCGATCACAACGACTATTGGCAAACGGTCAACCAGCGCCGCGGCAAGATTCATTAATAAAAATCGGAGCCGGTGATTGTTACCAGGCTCGCTGCAGAAAACATCATATAGTTATATCATGAATTTATGAATAGATTAAATATTGCTAAACAGGCGTTTAACAATCGCGATCTGCATCAGGTCAAACGTAGCCATATCAGAGAAGCAATAAAACAACATATCAATAACCATAATGAGACACGTTCAACCGGTTTTAATCTTCCGGAAATTATTTTAGGTGGTCAGGATGGGTTGGTTAATGTTTTAGGAGTAATTCTTGGTGTGGCCGCAGCTACAACAAACACCCAAATAATAATCGTGGCGGGAATGGCGGCAACATTTGCTGAAAGTTTTTCGATGGCAGCTGTGGCCTATACTTCAAAATTAGCTGAAGCTGATTATTATCAGTCTGAGTACGAACGGGAGAAATGGGAGATTGAAAACTATCCTGAGGGTGAACGCGAAGAAATAAAAGCTCTATATGAGAGCTATGGGTTTAAAGGGAATGTTTTGGAGGAAATCATCAATCGGATTATAACTAATAAAAACATTTGGTTGAAAGTGATGATGGAGCAGGAATTAAAACTTGAAAAAGTTAATCGACGTGAAGCAATTCCTGCAGCGGTGACAGTTGGTTTATCTGCTTTGGTTGGTTCTTTTATCCCCTTAATACCTTTTTTACTTTTACCAGTGAGAACCGCTATTTTCGGAGCAATCATTGCTACTTCAATTGTGCTTTTTGTTGCAGGATATTATAAAGCAAAAATGACTCTTGGTCGAAATTTTGTGAAAATGGGACTGGAGATGATGGTGATTGGAATGCTTGCAGCCGGAGTGGGATATTTAGTGGGAAGTATTTTTAAAGTTTAGTTATTGACATTGACTTAAATATATATATAATAGTCAATATGATTGACTACACATATCTTGAACTTCAAAATCCATGGTGGGAAGATAAAAAAGCGATTAATAATGATTTAGAAATTAAAGAATTAGAAAAACTTCCTTATCAATATCGACCAAAGACAGTTCTTGATCTTCCTCTTAGAAAGGGTGACGTTAATATTATTACCGGTCCAAGACAAACAGGGAAAAGCACTGCAATTAAACTATATATTAAATCACTATTAGAAAAGGGCTTTCATTCTACAGGAGTTCTATTTTTTAATTGTGATGTTTTATCGAAACATCAAGACATTATTGATTTAATCTTAGAGTTTATCAAAAGAGGAGAAAATGATAATAAAGCGATATTTTTGGATGAAATCTCTTCAGTTGCTCAATGGTCGTATGCAATTAAATGGTTAGCTGATGGTGGATTTTTAAGAGATGCAACTCTATTTTTAACAGGATCTTCAAGTATTCAATTAAAAAAAAGTGGAGAATTATTACCAGGAAGACGGGGAAAAGGAAAGGATATTAATTTTTTACCGATTAATTTCAAAGAATTCCTTGTTCTTAAAGGAGTGGATATCAAAAAAAAAGGTTTCCAAACGATGGTTAAAATAGAAAAATTATTTGAAGAGTTTTTGATTTGGGGAGGATTTTTAAGGAACATTAATGTTCACCCTTTAGAAAACGAGCTTTATTTAGCAACATTAAAAAGCGACCTTTATAAAGCTAGAAAAAAAGAAGACTTTTTAAGAGAGGTGATTAGAAAACTAATATTATCACTATCTGCGCAAACTTCATATACAAATATTGCTGAAGAGGCAGAACTTGGATCAAAGAATACCGCGATTGAGTATTTATCTTTTTTAATTGATTCTTTTTTCTTTAAAGAAGTTAAGTTTTTTGATATTAGTCAAAAAAAAATTGTCCTTAAAAAAAATAAAAAGTATTATACTACTGATCCCTATTTAATTTGGCTTTTTACTAGTTTCATCACAGGAAATGTTAATTTCCCTAGAATGGAACAAAGATATAGTTCTCCTTCGGAAAAGGGGAAATTAATAGAGAATTTTATTGCCTCGGAGCTTTATAAAGTTGGATCTGATTTTTATTACTTTCAGAATTCATCAGAAATAGATTTTTATTTGCCGAAAGAGAAAATAGGGATTGAAGTGAAATATAAAAATAGAGTGACGAACGATGATCTAAAACCATTAACAACTAAAATTATACCGAATAATGTTAGCAAAATAATTGTTACGAAAAATCTACTTGAAAAAAGAGGGAATATTTACTTAATTCCTGCTCAATTAATAACCTTATCTGAGTTATGGCCGAAACCCAGTTAAAGCGATTTTGAAATGATGATTATTAGGATATTGGCTGCGGCGGTTAGATATTTAGTGGGAAGTATTTTTAAAGTTTAATATTTTTTGGAGGAATTTTGGCAATATTCCAGACGATTTCAAAAAGCTGCTTGTGCATTGTGGCAACTTTTTCATTGTAGATTTCCACTCCAAACACTTCGCCTTCGTGCCAGTTATAGATTCCAATTACATCGTTATAGATATCCATTTGGTGATTAATATTCAGTATTTTTGAAGGAATATAACGTTCCACAAAATTAGTAGTTGGATAAGTAGTTCCTTGATAACCCTTTTTTTTAGATTTAAACAACTCATCAGAATATATTTCTCGTAAAATCAAATTCCGATTAACAAATTCTTGCTTCCAATCTTGGGCAAACTTTCTTCCAACCACTTCTTCAAATTCGCGGTAAGTATAACCCAAGCAAACTTTATTTGCTTTTAATGTGTTCCAAGCCATCTGTTTTATTCCGTCATTTCCCCGGTAAAAAACAACTTTTGTTCCAGGTTGACTGGAGCCGCTTGAGGTTAAAAGTGCGTTGATTTCTGGGAATGCTGTTTTTAAATAATGAGCTCGATTTTCTTGCTCTTTGACAAGTAAATTAATTGTATGAAAATCAACGGCTTTATAAAGTTTTTTATATTCTTCAATAATTTCTTCCACCAGTTTTTGGGTGTGGAGTCTATCCAATATTCGATAAAGAGTGGTGCGATTGATATTTGTGTTACGTGATAACTGCAACACGGTTTGTGGTCCATCTTTAAGTAATGTCGTATATATCTTTGATTCTTCTTGAGAAAAGCCTAAATTCAAAAAAAATTGTGTAATCTTGTTCATCATTTGGACAACAAATTTATAATCTTTAAGCTTTATACTAACATGTTTCTATTATTAGTTCAAACATAAAACAAAAGGCGGTGAAAAGATATGGATGTACAAATACTTTTTGGAGCAGAGGAAATTAAACAGATTTATGAAAAAACCTTGACGACTAAAAAGCTCGACATAATCTGTTTAACAAGTAGATACTCAGAGGTGATTGGAGACTATTTTGATAAAAAATATACTCCCCAGTTGTTTGGTAGTAAAATCGTTACTCGAGAAATATTACCAGATAATACAGAAAATCGCAGTGATGCGAAGAATAAAAACGGAGTAAAGAATCAAGTGCGTTTTATCAAAATAATTAAACCAAGTGAAAGTGATTTGTTGCTTTTTGATGATAAAGTCGTGTTGATTTCATACAATCAAAAAGCCCCTTTTGCTTTGGTGATATCCGATCAAGCTCTGGTAACTAACTTAGAAAATCAGTTTGAGGGATTGTGGAAGGGGATAAGATAAACTGTATTGCAAAATCATTTTGTTTCGCGACTTCACCCCCACATCAATCGTGGGGGGGTCCCCCAAGTCATTGCGAAAAAAATGTTTTGCAATTTATGCAGTATTATCTAAAAAAGTTGGGATAAGCCCGGTTGAAAGTGGCCATATCAACCGGGTTTTTGTTTTCGAGTTGTATTTTTGTAAGCGCAAGTTGATTATCGTGTAATTCCATTCCGAGTATTTTTAACCGTAGCTGTCGACCTCGCAGGTCGACAGTGGTCCAGAGGCCAGGCCAGGAATAGAGACCTTGAAATAGGTTGAATATTAAGTAGTTAGGGGTTAGTAGATACGAGTTAGGAGGGTAATAATATTTATTTATGTAGTTTTGGAGAAATTTGGGAAGATCTGTGAATCCTATTGGTTCATTATTTAAACATTTTTTTAGAATTAATAGGGGAATAAAACCATCGGATTTTTTTAAATATGGAGCATAAGTGGCTTTGGAATGATCCTGAGGAGTAACTTTAATAAAGCTTAACACCGTGTTTCTCACTCCGGTGGGCGTGCTCGTCCCGCTAGTGCGGGACTGCGCACCTCCCAAGTCGTTCGAAACAGGTGTCTGCGCTTTTTTTTGCACCGTTGTCATCAGTTTTTTAAACATAAGAAAAGCCAAATCCGTTAGTTTGTTTTCCAAGTCAGGTCGTGTATCTGTTGATTTAATCTCTATTTCTTCTTGTGCAATGATTGGTCCGTGATCCATTTTTTCATCCATTAATATTAATGAAACACCTGTTTTTTTGTCTCCTAAAATTAACGGATAAGCAATTGGTGAAGCCCCACGGTAAAGAGGAAGAAGAGAAGGGTGGATGTTCCAGAAGCCGAATTTTGGAAGACTCAATATTTCTTTGGGGAGGATTTCTCCGTAAGCATAAACAAGACATAAGTCTAAATGATCAATGTTCAACTGTTCAATGTTCAACAAATATTCAATTCTCAATTTTTCAATTTCTGTTGATTTATTATTGATCATTGGATCATTGATAATTGATTGATCATTGGTTATTGACAATTGATCATTACTTATCTTGAATTCTGTCGAATAAATAATTGGTAGTTGATACTTTTCTGCAATCAACTTCACCGGAGTCGGGGTTAATATTTGTTTTCTTCCTACCGGCATATCTGGTTGTGTTATAACTAATTTGATTTCAACCGGAAGATTTTTATCATTAATGATTTTTTCCAAAAAAATACCAGAAAAGGATGGAGATCCAAAATAGGCAATTTTTAGTTTCTGCATGAGCTAATTATAGCGTAGAATTTGCCCGCCAGATTTCAAAATCAATCAAATTAACAACCCCATCATGATTAAAATCAGATTGATTGGTTGAGTTTGGATTTAGACAGTGACCATTGTTTAAGTATTCGCATTTCCATACGTTATAATCGTTTTCAGTGTAGCCAGTTGCGGTTTTAGCTTTAAAATATCCTTTTCTTCCCCCATTTTCTTCAACATATATTGTTCCTTTATCTGTTCGACGCTTATATTGATTTGGTGAAACTTGAATAATCCGATCATCAAGAAAACTGCTTCCAAATGAGTCAGGTGGAGGATTAGTAAGTTTTCGAAGAACGTTTGCTTCTGTTCCATATGAAGAGTATTCAATATTGGTATAACCAAAAGCATTAATACCATACATGGTTGCTCCCCACCAAGCATACTGGAAAGGACTACTTGTGTTTGGACCGCTACTGATTGCAGCAAGTTGTACACCCAACGCTTTGCTGTTATTGAAATATTTATTTGCCCGTGTTTGCCATTGAGTTAGGTCTTCGTATAAGTTTGGATAAGCTTGTGATATCATCCATGATTCAATCAAACAATAATCATTGAAAGTATAGGGAATTGAAGGTGAGCCAGTTAAAACATCGTCGGGATTCCAAGCGTTAAGCATCACTGCCAATCCTTTGCCGTGAGAGTAGTTAACTAAAGTATTTTGCCGGTCACGGGTAACATGAAAATCAAATCCGGCATCATCCCAAAAAATACCACTTACTCCCATTGCTAACCACTCGTTAACATACTGTTGTGCTGTTTCGATGGAAAGATTTTGTGCTGGTGGCGCAGGAGAAACCCCCATATCTATATAACCAAATATTTCTTTTCCTTGAGATCTTAATTTTTGAATAATTATTTTGGTATTAACATGATCACCATGATAAGAATGCTCAATCCCATCTCCAAAAACAATCACGTCAAAAAATGCAAATTCTGATGCGGCTTTATTAACGTCCCAATTCGCGCCATTTACTAAACTTGGATATCCATAATAGATTGCTAACCGTTTAGGTTTATAAACAGGCGACGTTGCTAATGTAGGTTTGATTAGATAAGTTGCTAAGAGCACGACTAAACAGAATGACAACAATGAGATAAGTCTAGCCGATTGTCTGGACATAAAAATAGTATAAAGTAGATGGTATTAAGTAGCAAGTGTTAGTAGATAGTAGCTGAGGTGTGGGAGAATTTTAGTTTCATATTGACAATGGGTTTAATGAATTGTACAATTTGTGTAATTATACAAATTGTTTTTATTTTATGCAAACAAAAGTTTATTCTGCCTTTCAAGCGAGAAATAATTTCGGTGAGTTATTGAATTTAGTCTATTATCAAAATATAGAAGTGGTGATTGAAAAAATGAATAAACCGGTTGCAAGAATTGTTCCGATACAAAAGGCTAAAGTTAATAAACAATTGATTAAATTTAATCCGCCTACTTTTAAAATGGGAAAAATAAACAGCTCATTGCACAGAAGCGAGATTTATGATGATTATTTAGACAAAAAATTTCTTGCGAAATAGATATGGGATTAATTGATACAAATTTGCTTGTTTATGCGCATAACGAACTTTCATCATATTTTATTGGTGCAAAAACTTTTTTAAAAAATCAAGCGAATCGTTCGGAACTATGTTTTACACCGCAAATATTTTTAGAAGCATATCGTATTTTTACCCAGAAGATTGAAAAACCTTTGACCATTAAACAAGCTTGGCAAGTGATTGGCTACTATCAAACTTTTCCATCAGTAAGGATTGTTTATCCTAAAGCAAGTGTCTTAACGATAATCGAGCGACTTTCAGTACGGTATAAAATTAAAGGAAGTAGAATATTTGACACTTATTTGGTGGCTACAATGTTATGTAATGACATAAAAACAATATATACTCATAACGTTAAAGACTTAATAATGTATAAAGAAATAAAAGTGATTGATCCGTTGATGCAATAATAACTACGGAGTAGTAAACTCAAAGGTTTTTTCGATTAATTGAAACCAGTTTTTTTGACTATCATTAATACTTATAGTGACCATCATTCCGGTTTTTGGATCCTTTTTTTGAAAAGTGGTGAGCCAATTGGTTTTAGGTTTATCTGACGAATTGGTTTTATTACATTGTAAAGTCATTACTGATTTATTTTCAAAATAAAAATCAGCAGATTGGGTTGATTGTTTTTCAGTTTTCCACCAAGCAGGATACATAAAAGAAACTATGCATCCTTCGTGTAAATATTTTTTAGTTTCTAACGCAATTGAAGGAAGTGGCGGTTTAGTTGGAGGAAGACTGATTAAATAATTAATGGTTTTATTGGTTTTCTCCACCTTTTGACCATAACGCACACCCAGAATAAAAATCAGGATGACAACGAGTACAAGAAGAAAAATATACGACTTGGTTTTCATTAATTACAGTTTAGCGGATTTTATTAGAATTTTCTCTCCATAATCTATTGACTGGTTTACCGTTGGTTATTCCATACACAGCTTGATAAATATCAGGTGTTGATAATGTCATAATTCCGCGCCGTTCAACAACATAAAGTTGCTCCCCTTGTTGGTTTTGAGGCAATATATTTACAGCTACTTCACCAACCAAACAAAAATCTTTCGTACCTCTCGTTGTATTCATGGCACACAATCCATAACCACTATCTCTATACCCCATTAACGATGTAGTTGTCTCACGCGATCCTAATCTTTCAACTTGAGATACCATAATACCTCTGCATTCTGGGCTGACAGTTGTTGAGATTGATCCCTCAATGGCTTCAACATTTGAATCAGGCAATGGCTCAGAGTCTTCCCAGTTAATCCTTCCTTGTTTTACTCGGGCGACATAAACAGTGAGTTTTACCAGACCATCATCGGATTGTTTTAATGCCGGCATTATTCCTTCTGGATCAAATGTTTTAGGATCAGTCTCTATAAAAGCAAACAAATATTTTGGGATATCTTGACCGAGATCATAATCGACAAAAAGATGACCAGATGCACAATTGCCATAATCAAATTGCTTCCCTATTTGCGGCATTTTTCCGACGACATATTTCATTTTAATCCACCGTCGGAGCTCTGTCGTTGTATTAATGATTGGGGGTTCTAGACATCTATTAAGCTGCTGATACATAAATTGTGCAGCGTCTAAACCTTTTTTTTCTTGAGGAGGAAGAAAATAAGGTTGTCTTTTTAATTCTCTTTTAACCGCATAACCCTGATATATCATTCGTTCACACATATTTATTGTGTATAATATAGCACTGTCTTATCATTTTCTTGACTAAATTATGACCAAAATTAGGCACAAAATGCCAAAAGTCAAATTTATTAATTCACGTACGTGGCAGGTGAATTATATCTGCTACCTTGCCAGTCAAATTCAAACCGGAAACTATCAATGCAATGGTTTCACGATCGTACCTTATGCTTTTTTTCATCCGAAAATCGTTTATTTTCCCCATCTGAAGTTTTCAACTCACTTCTGGAATGCCATTAAACAATCAACTCATCAAAGTGTTGCACGGCTCTTTTCAAAATCAGCACGTCTTGAAGTAGAAAGGATTTTACCAATCCAAACAACAAATTACCAACGGTTGATTAAAACATGGAAAAGTAAAAAAAGCTTATTTTTTAAATACTTAGGACAGATGGATTTGTTTCAAAAAGAGCTTGCAAAAGTCGAATCAATTACAATCTTAGTTACACCCTATGGAACCAACGGAAGTTTTGATTACTTAAAAAAAACCAATGGCAAAATTAATTTATTTATTACTCATAGAACTGATTATTCGGAAATCTATCTGGCAAAAACAATTATCTTAGCCTTGCTTCTTGTCAAAAACGAAAAATATGCACAAGAAAAATGGTGGGAAAAACAAATTATTACGGATTTTCTGTTGCAATTCACCTACCTTCATCGAATCTTTAATGCTCCATTAATTAATGAGTCAAAATATTTATCATCTAAAATCATGCTTGATTCAAAAAAATATTTACAAAGATTAGGATTTGCACTAAAGAAAAAATTTACCATTGCTGACGGTGAAATGATGTATGGTGAGAAAAAAATCAATCGTTTATTTTCCAATCAGGAACAAGCCGTACTTAAAAAATTAATCCAACAACAAAATAAAACAATCTCTTTTGATGGAATCGCGCATTTGTTATGGGGGAGTGAGCAAGAAGAAAAGTTTTCTTTGTGGGCAATTACCAAGGTAATACAAAAAATTCGTAACAAACTTAAATCTCTAAATAGCAACACCCAATTCATCTATACAGCTTATGGAAAAGGTTATGTGTTTATGAATTGAAGAAGGCAAAATCAACGCTTCTCTATTTCCCAAACAACCTCTTGATTATTCTTTCCTCTTGACAAATACATGTACAACTATTAATATATAGTTGTCATGAATTTGTATAACCTTGAAGAACTATTGGTTAAACAAAATCCTCATTGGGTTTCAAATAAAATAGGTGAGGTGGGTTTTGAGCGCGATACTTTTGAGAATTTCTGCCAAGAATTAAGTAAGAGAAGACTTATTTTAACCATGAGCGGTCCCAGAAGAAGCGGAAAAACATATCTCATGAAACAGGCGATGCGTTGGCTCGCGAAAAACAAACATATTCCTTACAAAAACATCTGTTATTTTCAGTTTTCAGGAAGTTTAAACGATAAAAATATTATCCACGGTGTTGTAGATTTATTTCTTAAAAAATATGCCGGAAAAAAAGAGAAATATATTTTTTTTGACGAAGTTCAATACATTGATTATTGGCAAGATCAAATTAAATATTCTTATGACCTTTTAAGCGATGTCAAATTTATCGTACTTGGTTCAACTTCTTTGTTCTACCGACAAAAATCAAAAGAAAGCTTGGCGGGCAGAATTGTAAAATATAAACTTGGAGCGCTGAATTTTCATGAGTACTTAAGATTTAAAAATATCGAAGCACCATCAAAAGATCGAGCAAAATTTGTCTCGAATCTTTCTATTTACAAAACCGAGTTTAAAAAATATTTGGCTTTTGGACAGTATCCAGAAATTGTGGTCAATCCAGAATTAGATCCTAAAAAATACATTATGGATTTGAGCGATCAAATAATCAATTTCGATATTCCATATTTTTCAGCCAAAATCAACAGACAATTATTCTTGAGTGTAGTGAAAACGTTGTCTTTTGATTTGGCACAAGAATACAGCGCAAACCATTTGGCAAAAACTCTGGAAGTTGACAGACGAGAAATATCTGAGTATGTAAAAATTCTTGAAGAAATCAACTTATTTAGCGTTTGTTATAATGCAGGCTTTAAAAGCATGAGAAAAAAACTATCCGGTTCAAAAAAAATTTATGGACTTAATTTAAACCTATCACTTAATCTTAATGGATTTGATGCGTCTTATTTAAATGATACGCGAGTTTTTGGCAGATATTTTGAAAACTATATTTTTATGAGAATTTTGGAGAAATACGGGAAAATAGAATATTACAGAATTGATGGAAAAGAATTTGATTTTGTGTCGGAAAACATGGCTTTTGAAATAAAATCGGGGATAAATATTAACATGGATAAATACAAAAACCTGTCTTCAAAACTCAAGAAGAAGTTTTATTTAATTTCAGAAGAAGAAGCATATCTGATATAAAATTTTTTATTTCCCAAACAATTTCTTGATTATTCTCTCAATATAAACACCAATCAAAATTTATAAACTACGCAAGTATTGTAAAAATAAAGCTGGAGTCAGGGTGATTATTTTTAGATTTTGTTTGATTATGTCTTTTTTGAAATGCTTGATATTATAAGTAATTAAAAAATTGACAGATGATTCTTTTGCTCCACAAACAACATGAGCATCGTTTTTATCAAAAACAAATTTATGATATTTACTTTTAATATCATCAAGATCGTTTTTTATTTGAATAACTTTGAAATTAACAAGAATGTTTTTAAAATTTTTTAAATTTAATTTTAGCCTTTTTATAACAATCCTTATTTCTTTAAGAGAAATATTAGAAATACATTTTGTTATTTTTTTGTTGTTGATCAATGAAAAAGCCGCGCCTTTGTTGGAAATTAAAGAAGAGATAATCACATCGGAGTCTAAAAAAACAGCCAGTTTTTTTATCATAAATTTTGACGGACTTGAGTTAACTCTTTTTCAATCAGGGAGAGATTGCCAAAATCCTCTTGTTGCTTTTGGAAAAGATCAGCGTCCAGTCCGGAGAAAGCAAAAAAAATCGAATTAGCAGAAATACGATAGACCTTACCAATCTTTTTAGCAATAATTTCACCTCTTTTAATCAGGCTATAGACAGTATTGGTGCTTAATTGAAGAATATCTCCCACTTGCTCAGGTGTGTATAATTTTGATATGGTTTTAGTATTAAACATAACTACCTTATACTAAACGTAATGAAAAATGTCAAGGGGAATTTAAAAAATTTATTATTTATTAAATAACTTCTTAATAATCTCCTCAATTCTTTCATCCTCAACTGTTAAGTTAGAATAGGGAAGGTGTTGGGTGATGAGATTAATGGTGGCTGGTATATTGACTCTTTTAACACGATACACCGCCTTGGGGAACTGATTAGCGATGATTGTTCCAACTTTTGTTAATATTATTTTATCAATAGGTTCGTTAAGTGTGACTGTGACATATTTTTCGTCCCCATATTTTTTCAGAATGGCTTGCAAATTATCATCGTAAAGAATCTTTCCCCGATTGATAATAATTAAACGTTTTGCTAAACGCTTAACATCTTCCAGATAATGACTGGTTAAGATAATTGTGCTTTTAAACTCTTTTTGATAGGTTCTGATAAACTCGCGGACTGCCTCTTGCGAAAAAATATCCAGACCAATAGTAGGTTCATCAAAAAATACTAGCTTTGGCCGGTGCAGTAGTGATGCAATCAGTTCCATTTTCATTCTTTGTCCGAGTGAAAGTGTTTTCACGGGTTTGTCAATCACGTCACGACAGTTTAAAAGCACGGTGAGATCATCAATGTTTGCTTGATAATCACGATCAGAAATTTCATAAATCGCTTTATTAAGAATAAAAGTATCAACTGCCGGAAGGTCCCAAATAAGTTGATTACGTTGACCCATGACAAATCCGATTTGTTTTAAAAATATCGGGTTTTTATCAAAAGGATTATAATTCAGAACCTTAACTTGTCCAAAAGTGGGGAAAAGAATACCGGATAAGATTTTTAAAGTGGTGGTTTTTCCGGCACCATTGGGGCCAATAAAACCCACCAATTCGTTTTCGCCGATTTCAAAAGAAACATGATCAAGCGCCATGATATTTTTATACTGACGATTAATTAAATCAGCGATAAAATTTTTCCCGCGGATGGGAGTGCGATAAACCTTAGTAAGATTGTTGACAGAAATCATAGATGAATTATAAATGCAAAGTTCAAAGATGAAATATCAAAACCTATTTCAAAGTTAAAAGCGAAAACAGTAAACTAATATTTAGTATTGTTTTTTGATTTTTGATCTTTGATTTTTGAGTTATTCTTACCCGCCCCAGCTTTGGTATTTTTTTAATGCTGTTTTCCATAAAGCTAATGATAGTAATAATACTACGGTTGAGATGAAAAACGCGAGGAAAAAAAATTCAAAAGACAGTCTTCCAAACAAAGCCTGCGAAGGAAAGGTCATCATTACACCAACCGGAATAATAAAGGTGAAAATTGAGCGTAGCGGTTCACGATAGATTTGCATGGGAAAGCGTGCCATACCGGTTAAGTCACGATAAATCATAATAGTATGATCAACATCGGTCGTGAGGATTCCCAAAGCCAAAACAATAATATGAAAAGAGGTGGCAATTATTAAAGAATTTAGAATTAAGAATGAATAATTTAGAATGTTAAAAACAGTGATATTTGGGATTTGAAAAGCAAAATAAATTGTTAAAAAAAGGTAGGGGAAAAGTAATAATAAATCAAAAAAATCCACTCCACCAATAAGAATTTTCACGAACGGATGGAATGGTTTAACTAAGGTTAGGTCAAAATTACCGGAAACGACTTGATAACGAAAACGATAGACTTCACGGAACATGGTTTGCGCAAATGTATCAATTAAATTAAAGGTTAAATAAAAAACCAGCATTTGCGAGAAAGAATATCCACTGATGATTTTTATTTTTCCAAAGATAATGACAATCATCAGAAAAAAAAACGCAAACCGGAAAATTTTTCCCAGCATAAATAACCAAATTCCGGTGTGTGCTTGCAAAGTGGTGCGCAAGGAGTTGCGGGAAAAAAGCAGAAATAACCTAATTATTTTTTTCATATTTGTTATAATCTTTATTCCAGATTCCGTCAGAAATTCTTTATAAATAAACAAACTTTGATAACAAATTTATTGCTCCGTGAGCGTGCTCGTCCTGCATCCGCAGGACTGCGCACCTCTCAAGTCGCATAAATTTGTCATCTGCATTTTTAAAAAACAACTTTCTTCCCTAACCCCTGACTACTAACTACTTTCTACTATCTTTATTTTCCCCAAAAACTAAAACTCCGATTTCCCCGTTTCCACATAATTTGTACGATTAAATAGGTAATTGCCACCCAAACGCATGAAATAATCAGCGGCTGCTGCCAAGCAATTGCCTTCCCAAGCAATATTTGAGCAGGGAAATATACGAGGTATGGAAAAGGCGTTAACATCAAAACCTGATAAATTGTTTTTGGCAATAGATCAAGCGGAAAATATGACCCGGCTAAGAAAAACACCAAAGTTAAAAAAACAAATCTTGGCGCCCAAACTTCAGTAGTCCAAAAACCAATAAATGATAATGATAGATTAATACAAAAAGCAATTATTGTTCCGGTTGTAAAAAAAACAATTGCAAGGGGAATATTAACGGCTGGAACAAGCGTGATATTAAATAGTTTAATGATAATTATAAATTCAAACAGCGCAAAAACTAAATTTAATAATTTATCACCAATGTCACGAAAAAGATAATACTGAATAAAATTAATTGGTTTTAACAGACGGTTAATGATGGTTCCGTCATTAATATCTCCGGCAATTTCTGCAGTTTTGGTCCCCAACACAATACTATCAACAAAATTTACTATCAAAATATAAGTCAGCATCATATCCCGTTGATAATTGGCAAAACTTGATTGTTTATCAAAGACCGCGTTCCAGAGAAAAAAACTCACGAGCACACTAAGAACAATCCGGATGCGCCACAACACAAAACTTAATCGATACGCAGAATATTCTTTAATGGTGGTGGCGATGATGGTGAAGTATTTTCGCATAAAAATTATATATAAATATATCACTTTCTCCTTGTTTTTTCTTTGCCTTATACCTTATATGTTACTATGATAAATATTCATGTTTAAAAAAATCATTAAGTTTCGTTTTTTTATTCTTCTCGGTTTAATTTGTACATATTATAAATTGATTTTTTCCCACTTCCATTTGACGAAAAGTGATATTGACATAATGAACTAATCAGTATATAATTGTACTGATTATGGAAACGTATTCAACGACAGACATTATCAAGATATTGAAAGAAAGAGAAATAGATGTTTTTTCTTTAGATGATTTTGGGCGTCTGCTAAATATAAAAAATAAAAATAGTCTTTATAAAAAAATCAATAGATTGGAAAAAAAAGAAATAATAAAAAAACTTATAAAAGGAAAGTATCTGTTTACGTATAATAAATCAGACGATTTTAGAATCGCTAATTTCATATATCAGCCTTCGTACATTTCTCTTGAATCAGCCCTTTCTTTTTATGGAATTATTACAGGTTTTCCCTATAAAATAACTTCATTAACAGTTAAAAAATCACGATCGTTTATAATTGATCAAAAAGACTATGCGTATAGTCATATTAACCCAAATTATTTTTGGGGATTTGAAAAAAAAGAGAATTTTTTAATAGCTGAAAAAGAAAAAGCGTTAGTTGATTTAATGTATTTTCACAGCAAAGGATTATGCGGGTTTGATAGAGAAGATTTAGATATTTCTGAAATCAACAAAAAAAGATTACTTCTCTATGCAAAACAATTTAATAATAAAACGATATTAAAAATTATTAGAAAAGAAATATTATGATAACCAAGCAACAAATATCAGACTTAAGCAAATTTTATCAAATTGATGGATTTACCATCATGCGTGAATATTTACAGCTTGTACTTTTGAACTATCTTTACAAAAATAAAGAAGCCGAAAAAATATTTTTTAAAGGTGGAACTGCCATAAGGCTTTTATTTGGTTCAACACGTTTTTCTGAAGATTTAGATTTTTCTGTTGCTGATACACAGGAGAATACACTCAAACTAATGAAAAAGTTAGAAAAGTTAATTCAAAGTGAATTAGATTCTATAAAAATATTACTTTTGTATAAAGGGAAAAAAGGATTAAGATTTCGTCTTAAATATCAATATACCGATTTTAAATATCCTTTTGTAATACGCCTTGATTTTAATTTTTCAAAAAATATTGAAAAAAAAGAGATATCTCCTTTATTAACAAAATTTCCAACCATAATATTTCCTTTAATAAATCATCTTTCGGGAAAAGAGATTTTAGCCGAAAAATTATGCGCAATACTCACGAGAAGTAAAGGAAGAGATTTGTATGATGCTTGGTTTTTGCTTGAAAAAGGAGTTATTTTTGATAAACAGCTCCTTGAACAAAAATTAAAAGAAAGAGGAGAAAAAATTAATCAAAAAAATATTTTAAATAAGATAAAAAATTATTCAGAAAAAAAATTAGAAATAGATCTTCAGCAGTTTTTACCAAAATCTCAAAGAAGGATTATCCCAATCTTGAAGGATAGAATAGAAAGATTGTTAATCGAACGGAAATCCACTTCCATTTGACAAATATTATCTTCCTCAAAAACTGAAACTAAAAGACAACTTGACAAAAAGTTGAACTTTTTGTATATTAGTAATATATGATTAAACGTAAACTATATCATGAATTAATTAAGTACATTGACACGAAAGAAGCTTTGATTGTGAATGGCATGAGACAGGTGGGGAAAACAACAATCTTAAAGCAAATCTATGAAGAGATAAAAAGCCCGTATAAACTGTATTTAGATTTAGAAAATGTATTAAGTCGAAAGTATTTTGAAAATGATAACTATGAAGCAATATATCATTCCCTTTGCAACTTGACAGGAGCAGGCTCTAATGACAAGATTTATCTTTTTCTTGACGAAATTCAAAAGGTTAAAAGTCTTCCGTCGATAATCAAATATTTAGGTGATAATCATAATTTTAAATTTTTTCTCACCGGCTCAGTTTCTTTTTATCTAAAAAATTTATTTTCAGAGAGTATGGCGGGAAGGAAATTTCTTTTTGAACTTACGCCACTTTCTTTTATGGAGTTTTT
>Ga0210058_1001403_pt1 | contig 21214 bp, 24 predicted proteins | sample CryGeymeta201511_FD_183979 | JGI IMG/M metagenome (GOLD analysis project Ga0210058, IMG submission 183979) | Groundwater microbial communities from Crystal Geyser aquifers in Utah, USA - Crystal Geyser metaG 2015-11 (SPAdes) (version 2) | ecosystem: Environmental > Aquatic > Deep subsurface >...
ACTTAGAAAAAATCAGGGATGTTAATTTTTCTGTAGAACCGGAAAAATATGTCCGGGTGAGGAAGGAGCCAAAGACCAACTCAACCATATTGGGGTATACTAAACGAGTGGAAGGTAGCTCATCAGGAGAGGAGGTTTGGGGCGGAGAGTATGAACTAGAAGAAGGGAGTGATAACAAATGGATTAAAGCGCTCGTGCTTCTCTGGAAAGAAGAGAAGTGCGACTCACAAACGCAGGGTGATTGCGAGGGGGGAAAGCATATGGTACTGCGTGATGAAGATAATAAGCAGACGCAAAAAGAAGGATATTTTGCTGAAGTCAATATCAAAGTATCAAGTATTAAGTATCCAGTATCAAGTATGGAACCAGAAAATGTTTTAGGGTTGTCAACTGATTTGATAGAAATTGCCAGCATGGAAGGAGCAATACAACAGGAGCAAACAAAAACTGTGACTTTGGCCCAGTCTTCAAAAAGAGAAGCCATTGTCAACAAAGCCTTTCTTGCAGTTTTAGGAATTAAAGAGAATGACTCAATTGGAAAAAAATTTAATATATCATTTGTGGCGACCGAGGGGTTGACTGATGAAAATAAAAAAATAATCTCCTCCGCCGTTGAATATAAAATACTGGGAGTGACGCCGGATACAAAAACACCGATTGCTTATGTGCCAATCATCGATGTTAAACAATTAGGTCTTAATAATTATTCCCAAGTAAAATTGGTTGTAACTAATGAAAAAGACTTAGCCAAAGTAAGAAAACAAGTTGAAGTACTGGGATTTAAGACAACGTCGGTGGCCGATACCGTTTCCCAGATTGAAGCATTATTCAAAACTTTACGTCTGATCTTAGGACTTTTGGGAGTGGTGGCTTTGTCTGTGGCTGCCCTTGGAATGTTTAATACTTTGACGGTTTCTTTATTGGAACGGACACACGAGATTGGGATGATGAAGGCAATCGGGATGAAGTCTATCGAAGTTCATGATTTATTTTTAACAGAGTCAATGATAATGGGGGTGTTTGGCGGACTGGGTGGATTAATGTTTGGAATAATATGCGGGAAAATATTATCACTGATTCTGACAATTTTTGCCGTGTTTAAAGGGGTGGGATTTATAGATATTACATATGTTCCTTTTTCTTTTGTTTTCTTAATTATTTTATTGTCAATTACAGTTGGAATAATTACCGGCATCTACCCTGCCCATCGAGCGACAAAAATATCGGCGCTTGATGCATTGAGGTATGAGTAAAAAAATTATCAGAATTTTAGAACTTCCAATTCTCGTTTCGATAAAATTCATGAGTATTAATACACTTAATAGATAGTTGTTTGCATATAAAAGGAATCTTTGTTTTTTTACCGCCTTCGGAATATTTTTCATTCGTCAAAACCATAAGCCCATTTAATTTTGCTAGTGCAATTATGTAAGGATCTGACTGATCACTGGGATTATTAATATCAATCAACTTTGGACAATCATTGATTATTACTTTTGCTTCAATTAAAACCTTATCCAGATAACAAGGCTCGATTAATTTTTTATATTTCTCAAGCCACAGTTTTAATTCTACAGATTTTTTTATTTCATTAAAAACCGCCTCACAAATAATAATATTTTTGTTTTCAATATTTTTTCCAATCATCTTCCACGGGGTTTCGTAAACATCCATTGGAAGAGAATCATTTAGGCCAATTAATACATCTGTATCAACAATGTATTTATTCATAGTCTATTTTCTAACGAAGCCAAAGTTGAACTTTTTAAATTTAGATAATCCATAACATCAAAGTGACTAATTTTATTTATCCTATATGCTTCAAGAACATCGTAGATAAAAGATCTGCTATTATTTTTCAAGAATTTTATATAAAAATTTCCACCGGTTTTCTTTTCTCTAACTTCACTGTGTAGGAAACTTTCCCTTAAATCGTAATTAATTGAATTAAACTGATCTTTATTTAAATAATCAGAAATAAATATTCTTCTAAGAATAACTTGCTGACTAACATTAAATATTCTTGCCAAAACTTCCAATGTAGTATTGATATCATTTTTTATATTTAAATTAAGAAATGTGATTTTATTTTTTAAATATAATGATGGAACCAAAATTGAACCAGCGAGATAATTGCATTTAATTTCCAATTTATCATCAGTAGAAAAATTCATCAAACTATATTCATCGTCTATTGCGTCTTCCCCATATATAAAGTGACTTAGTTCATGTAGTAATGTGAAAATTCTTGAATGAGGGTAATCGTTGGTATTTAGAACAATGACAGGGACTTTTTTATCATAAATCGCAAATCCTTTTGCTTCGCTCACTGGAAAACCAACTTCCAAAATATAAATTCCTTTTGCCTCAATTGAATTCTTCCACATATTAAGTTGTTCAAAAACATTTTTTGGTTTGGAAATAATATCCTCGTTTAAACCTAGGGATTCAATTAATTTTTCGGAAATTTTTTCATAACTGTCAATTAATTTTAATTTGCTAATTTCTTTAATAAAATTATTATCATTTGTTTCCAATATATCTTTTGCAAGGGTTTGAATTCTAATCGCTTTTCTAATTGCCATGAGGGTTGGCGTTGAAAACGAATTTATATTTGAATAAAGTAATTGTCTAAATTTTTTAGATATATTTTCGTCTGGAATATTGTTCATAAGGAAAACAGTTGTTGGTCTCTTATATACTTCTGAAAGTTTTTTGATTTTTTTAGTTGGAGTTTCAATAATTCCTTCTTCCCATTTTTTTAACACATCAGAATCAACATTAATTTTTTTAGCGGCCATTTCAACACTTAGACCAATGGTTTCTCTGGCCCATTTAAGCAAAGCCGGATTAATGCAAAAATCGTTTTTCATAGTTTAAATATAACAGAAATTTATTTTCACTTTTTCCAAATCCCTAACTTATTTTCCCTTGCCTTTTTTTCCGCAGATAATAATTCATCCTGATATTTTATCTTGGCTCTTTTCTCATAAAGGACAACTCTGGCTAATCCATTTTTTACCAACTCAATATTGAGATTAATTCCATTTACAAACACATAACCTAAAGTCCTACCAAACTTATCTACTTTGTAATTTTCCTCCTGTTCAAAACTGATTTCTTTTCCCAAGACAAGATTTTCAGTAAAAGTTTTTGCTTCTTCAAAAAAAAGGTTCCTTAACTTCTGGAGCATTAACTCCATAAAGCCTAAAGGTTTTTCCGTCACTCAACTTTAAAGTATCTCCGTCAGAAACTTCGGTAACGGTTACTGGAATAGAATTAACTGAGGTACCAGAAGGCACAGAGGTTTGAGTTTTAATCTTTTGTTTCTCAAAGTAACTGCCTCCAAAGAAAGACAGAACAATAAGAGCAAAAATTAAAACATAGAATAAAGCTTTATTTTTCATTTATCTTTAGCGTCTCGAATAATAACTTTCTTTCCTCTCTCATCTAATTCAAATTCAAGGTTCTGGTTTTGTCTCCAACCTAGGGCTTTCAAGAATTCACGAGGGATAGTTATAACCTTGGAGTATTTACCTGATGAAGTAATCTTTCTAATAATCTTCATTATGATTTTATTGTACACCTTATGCTTTTTATATTTCAACATTACCGGTCGGGACTAATTACTAAAAAGCAAAATCGAGTGTACCCCGACCGGAACAGAAAACTATTAATAAATAGTTCCCCCTCACCTTTTCTCTGAAGAGGTGAGGGGGTCAGGGGGTGAGGAGATTAAAATTGGTCGATTTGAAAATGCCGCTCGATTGCGGGTAAGGTCTGACTCAAGAACTCGGTAACCCGCAATGGAGCGAGTCCCGATAACCTTTGATCCACCCAACTACAGAAACAAACCACAACCATATCTCTCTGAGTTGATTTGGGGTGATTTGGCTTGTCACCCACCAAATCAACTGAGAGAGAAAGATGACCGAAATTAAAATTTCTTAAACTTGGCCGGTTAGATATTTCCGGTCAAAGGGCGACTGACTTAGTCAGTCGCCCAACTCAATCTGTCTTTTCTTTCCCCCCTGTCTTTTTGTCGTCCTCCCCAAAGACTTGGAAAAGTGAGGAAATGAAAACCGCCGGAGCGAAGCGGAGGCGGGAAGAAGCCCGAAGCGACCACCGACTCAGTCGGGCGGGAGTGAGGGCTGATATCAATCTGATGTGTGGGAGTCGAGCTGGGCGGGCGACTAAGATTCCGCCGACCAGTTGTCATCGGGGAGGCGGAGATGCCCGAGCGGAGCGAGGGCGTGTGGTGTTTGAAAGTTTAGCCGGCGGACAGAATGGTTGGTTAAAAGCTTGAAGTTCTTAAACCATTGGCTCTGACCGTCAGCGCTCCCACAGTCCCCAGCCCCCAGTTTTGGAGCTCGTCATGTCGCAAAAACGCAAGCGAAGTGTCGCAATCTCTGATTAAAAAGCGTCAATTGTTCAGTCTAATTATTTTGTAACCGTTCACGAGTTGGCAAAAATTTGACACAGGATGATGGAGTGTCATACGCTGGATATCCTGATGTATCTGTCTAAACAAAGTTTTTCTTTCCCCACAAATTTGCATCTTGATCTCCGGCTGTCGTTTTGTCTCCGGATCATTGATCAGTATCGTCAGGAATTGCCCACGCTTCGTACTACAACCACCATCCTCAAACGACAAAAAGACAAAGCAATAGACGAAATCACCTATTGGAAACAAAAATATCAGGAAGAAAAACAACAAAAAGAGCGGTTGGAAAAAGAACGGGATCGATTGCAAAAAGAAATCGAGAGACTCACCAAAACCACCAACCGCTACCGGGCTAGTTTATTTGACCATGGAAATTTCCACTCGCCCAGCGAAGAAGACAAGAAATCCAAAGGCGGGCAACCAGGACATGCAAATACGAACCGAGAACAAACAGACGATGCGTCACGATATGAACATCGACGGGTATATGCCCCCTCCTGTTTCCGCTGTGGTCATGCCCTCCGCCGGGTTACCGCTGTCCAACAGAAAACCCTCATTGATATTGTCCTCAACCCCCAGGTGGTCAAGCTCATCGTGGAGAGCGAACGGCAATGGTGTGGGATGTGCAAACACGAAGTGTCCGCTGCTGACAACCGGAGCCTCCCGTTCACGGAATACGGGATCAATACCTTTATGATGGCGCTCCTTTTGCGATATCGCTGTTTGTTGTCTCTATCAAAAATTTCCATGGTTTTTGCGATCGGTTATGGACTGGATATCTCAGAAAGCGGATTGATTTCCCTTTTTCGTCAGGCGCACCAATACCTAGGACCCCGTTACGAAGACCTCAAGCGTATTGTTCGGGCAGGACACATTCTCTATGCCGACGAAACCGGCTGGCAAGTCAGAGGAAAAAATGCATGGATGTGGATTATGGCCAATGACGAGGCAACCGTCTATGTTGCAGCCGAATCCCGGGGAACAGGAATTGCTGCCGAGATGTACGGCACGAGTCAGGCATATGCGATGCACGACGGACTGGCCTCGTATCTGTCTGCCATCCCGCCGGACAGACATCTCTACTGCTGGGCGCATCTGTTGCGGTTTTGTTTTGAGGAAACGGTGGACAAACCAAAAACGCATAAGAGCATCCATATCCGGGATACCCTCGTTTCGCTCTACCACCGCAAAAACGATCTGCAGTATCAGGGGAATCCAAAACAGTTGGAGCACGACGCACGTCGACAGATGGATGAGCTTCTGGCACATCCATCTACCGATCCAACAACATGCGCTTTGCAGCATCGTCTGCGGGAACAAAAAGACGGACTCATCCGAGCGCTTCTCGTCTCTCCCAACGGCACCAACAACTTTGCAGAACAGGAGCTCAGGCCGATTGCACTTGCGAGAAAAATTTCCTATGGCTCGGATACCTACGCGGGGATGGAAACCACCGCAACCCTTGCCAGTATTGTGCAGACCCTGGTCAGAACAAAACAAGAGGCGTTCTTCCCAACCCTCAAGGATTATTTATGTTCCGGCGTTGCCAACTCGTGAACGGTTACATTATTTTTGATAAAATAGGTTCTTAAGAAGTTGTATAATTGCACCCGATTGCGACTTATCGGGCGGCGCGATAGCGCCGCCCACTGTTCCGGAAGGTCACAATCCACTATTCTCTCACTCTCTTTTTTAGTTTTTTTCAAAAAGATTTATATTGTCCTCTCCTTTTTTGACTAAAACATTCTCCCGCTTGAGGCGGGAGGATGCGATTTTATGTTTTTCCCCCGCAGTAGCGGGGGTTTGACCAAAAGCAATAAAACTAGGAAATTTTATTTAAAAAAATGTCTAATAACATGCTCCCCGTTACCTAGTCAATACTTAGTCCGTACTATTATGGCAACGCGATTGCTATTGATATTGAAATTGTTTTCTAGAGGTGTACCATTATTTTAGGATTAGACATTTTTTTAAATCTTGATAACATGAAAAGTCTTGCCTACTTTATCTATGCTAGAAAGTCGACCGACGACGACCAGCACCAATTGTTATCCATACCTGCCCAGATAGATGAGCTTCGCACCTATGCCCAAAAAGAGGGCTTAAATATAGTTGATACGGTTATTGAGAGTAAAACTGCTAAGGTTCCAGGTAGAGAGTTATTTAACCAGATGTTGGATCGTGTCGAAAAGGGCGAAGCTCAAGGTATCTTGGCCTGGCACCCTGATCGTCTTGCCCGTAATGCAGTTGATGCCGGTCGAGTCGTCTATCTGTTAGATCGTAATATATTAGACGACCTCAAGTTTCCGACTTTCTGGTTTCAAAACACCCCACAGGGACTTTTCATGTTATCAATCGCTTTTGGTCAAAGTAAATACTATGTGGATTCCTTGAGCGAAAATACTAAAAGGGGTTTTCGTCAAAAAGTAAGACGAGGCGAATTTCCCGGGGTTGCTCCATTGGGTTATCTTAACGACCGGGTAAACAGAAAGATAATTATAGATCCTAAAATCTCATTGGTAGTTAAGGAACTTTTTGAGATCTATTCCAAAGGCAACTCGACTTGTAAGAGCTTGAGCCTATTTCTTAAAAGTAAAGGAATTGTTTCAAGAGGAGGAATTCCAATTCATAAAAGTCGAGTTGCCTCTATCCTCTCAAACCCCTTTTACTTTGGGTATTTTCGCTATAAAGGTGAGATTCATCAAGGAATCCACGAGCCACTTATTACAAAGAAACTTTTTGATCAAATACAGACGGTTATGGAGGGTCGTGGTCGTTCTCACCCGTCTGAACCCCTTAATTTCCCCTTCACCGGTCTTATCAAGTGCGGTGAGTGCGGAATGATGATTTCGGCCGAGCAACATCTTAAGTATTACAAGTCATCTGATATTGGTCAACGATTTGTATATTACAGGTGCTCAAAGAAGAATAAGTTAATCAAGTGTGGTCAAAGGTTTATTTCCGAATCGGCCATCATTCCGCAACTCAACGACCATATTCAAAAAGTTTCTTTGTCCACTTCTGACCACCAATGGTTTATGAACAAACTAAATACTGACGAACACCAACAGCGGTCAGAAGTGTTGGTGATTGTTCAAGAGTTCAAAAAAGATCTGCTCAATATTAATGAGAAGTTAAATAAACTTTTAGACTCATATTTGGGCAATGTTGTCAGTCGGGAGGATTACCTTAATAGAAAGGAAAAGTTTATGAGTGAGAAGAAGTCTATTGAGCAGAGAATATCGACTCTTGAACTTTTCCCCAATAAGTGGCTCGAACCTATGAGAGAATTCTTTGATACAGCACTGGAAGCCAATAAAATCGCATCGGACAATATAAATCTTTTTCAAAAAAGAGAGTTCCTAAAAAAGACCGGCTCGAACCTAACCCTAAAAGACAGAATAGTCGATTGGCACCTTCCGGATCAGTGGGCGGCGCTATCGCGCCGCCCGATAAGTCGCAATCGGGTGGAGATGGCGGGATTTGAACCCGCGTCCGAGAACACACTTAAACAAATTTTTAGTGAGGGATAAAATATTTATAACTCTATTTTGCCTGCGTAAATATTCAAATCAGAGCAAAATGTCAATTGAAATTGTCGGGTTTTTGGACCAATTGCAACTTCCAAAAACCGTACCTTAGTTGGTTAACCTCACGACTAAATTGAACTAAGGAAAACTTAATCAGAGGCTTACACTTTAGGCATGTAAAGTGGCAAAAGCCATATTACGATACGCGAAAGCTTCAGCTGCTTCAGATTGCTCATTATCAGTTGATTTTTTCCATTTAACCGATTGGTCGGCCCTCACGATTTGTAAAAGTGCAAAATTCCCGTCGATGCCTGTCATCCCCAAGTTACTCCTCATATTATATCACCAATTAGCTTGAAAAGCCATAATACAGCAACCTGCCAGGTTGCCAACTCTTATTCAAGACAAATTATTGATATTCCAATTATTCCCGCCACAATTACAGAACACGTAATATTCAAACGTTATTGTGTGTCTTGTAAAAAACGGTTTTATCCAAAACCTAATCTGTCATCGTCAGTTGTTGGTAGTCACAGAATTGGGATTAACTTAATGGCATTAATTTCAACTATGAAAGAGGAATTAAGGCTTCCTATAGAAAAGATTAAAAACCATTTACAAGTTTTTTATCATCTAAATATATCAGAAGGAGAAATAGTAAAGATTGCTCATAAGGTAGCTACCTTTGGTAAATCCCAATATGAAGAAATCAAAACAAATGTTTTAAAATCAAATGTCATCCATGCTGATGAAACCGGAGGACGGGAAAACGGAAAGAATGGTTACTTTTGGAACTTTTCAAATACCACCCACCAATTACTCCTTTATAGGCACTCTCGAGGATCAAAGGTCGTTCGTGAAGTATTAGGAAAAGATGGAGAAAACTTTGAAGGAGTTTTAAATACTGATTTTTATGCTGCCTACAATGAATATGCAGGATTTCATCAGCGGTGTTGGGTACATTACTTGAGAGATATCAAAAATCTTAAAAATGAATATCCCAAAGATAAATTGTTAAAAAAGTGGTCAAAAGATATTCATCAGATATATGAAAGGGCAAAGCAATATACAGGCCCACCTGATAATATTCCTATTGGTTTAAAAGAAACAATGAGAGAAGAGAAAGAAATATTGTTTAAAAAACAATTAACAGATATTTGTAATCCATATCTGGGAAAACAAACTGTATTTTCAACACTCAATGCCAGAGCTTTAAAATATATTTCAGAATTATTTACCTTTGTGAGATTCCCTAATATTTTATCTGACAATAATTTAGCTGAACGTTCTCTTCGTCATTTGGTTGTGTCAAGAAAAATATCAGGAGGAACAAGATCAAAAAAAGGATCAGAAACAAAGTCTATTCTGGCTTCATTATTTGGTACATGGAGACTACAAAACCTAAATCCTTTTGAGCAGACAAGGAATTTACTTTTACAAGCCTCGTGTCAAAGACCGTGAACTCTTACGTTAAGCCCTATTCCTTGAGAAAAACTAATAATTCTGCTATAATTTTCTTCATGAAACTAAACTACAAAGACTATCCAGATGCACATAATTATGGTTTACCTGAAACTCCAACCGTCGCCCAAACAAAACTTTCTGATCTTGTCAATAGCAATCATCCATACTTTTGGTTTTTAAAAAATTTTGCCACTGGAAATAATCCTTTTTTTAATTTCTTTTTTGGATCAACTCCTCTTGATTCTCTCCAAGATTTTCAAGCAGGTAGGTCTTTACGGTTGGCTCATTCGGAAATCGCACCAACGCTGGAACTTTTTTATGGTACGCAAGGTGGACAAGTAGAACAAAAATTAAATGAAGACGCAATTTGTATATATCCAATTGGTTCCAATCGTTTACTCGTAGCTGTCTATGATGGTGCAAGCAGTCAAAGACCAATCACCGGACTGGAACCTTTTGGTATTAGCGGTGCCTTTTATGTTTCCCATCTGGCTGCACTTGGTTTTCCCACGACAGCTGAATATGCGAAATTAGAAGAATTAAAAGAATTAACTGCTAAAGAAGTGATGGTCACTCTTAATGATTGGCTTCGTAAAGAACTTGGTAAGGTTGAGGGAGTTGATTACAACGATACACTCAGTATTCCTGGTATGGCAGCAACAATTGCTCTTATTGATTACAATAATCAATCTGTTTCTATTGCTCATGTCGCAGACACGATCGCCATTGCAACCTATGATCAAGGATATAATGTCTTAACAGATAATAGAAATGAACACTATGATCAAAAAACATTAAATTTGGTTAGAAAAATCGCTGCTGAAAAAGAAATATCGATTAAAGAAGCAGCCAAAGATCCGCGTGTAAAACAACAACTAGCAATATCATTTCGACAAAAAATTAATACACCAGATGGCTGTGGTATTTTAAACGGTATGCCAGAGTTAGTATCAAACAGCCTCATTCACACGGCTAATATTCGAATAACTCCAGAGCTACGCAAAATATACCTAACATCAGACGGCCTTTATATACCTTGGACGGGGTTACTCAATGCCGAACCTGACACGAGCATAAGACAAGTGCTTGGTGTAATTGACAGAGGTGTAATTAATAGTCCATTTATCTCAGCAACAGAAGCATTAACATGGGATGATCTATTCCAGAAAATACAGCGTCTCAAATTACAAGATGATAAAGCTTTCATTTCAGTATCGTTCCCTCATAACGGTGTCACAAAAAAAAATGATGAAAGTGTTATGAACCAAGCATTGATCCCCAATAGAGACTATTAAACCTAAAAATCAATAATTTCTCTGGTGAAGACTTAAGGTTAGATAAAAAAACTTAATTAAGTGTAAAGTTCCTAACTTTTAAAAGTTTAGTATTAAAATACTAAAGATTAATTTATTGAGACGGATAAGGCTTCCCTATTCTTATTGAGAGTATTTATTAAAAATAAATTATGGATAATATTCACGAAAACACGGCTTATTTAACTCCACCCAAACCTTTAAATTTACTTGATCGTCCAAATCTACTCAAACGGCCCGCCTCTGACATTGAATTCAGATTTTCCTGTTACATATTCATATATGTCTCAACTGCTTGAAAAAGATCAAACAACTTAACATTTTGTCAACAATGGATATCTTTCAAGTAAAAATGCTCAAGAAACATATAAAAATCTAATGTCCCTTATTAACCAAAACTCTTGTAAGGGAATGCCTTAAAGAAGAATGGAAGTGTCGGACTAATAAAAAGAAATGGGGAAAGAAATTGGAACAGGGTCTTGATATTCATGGTCATTGATTTGAGGGTAATGGAGGAATTTGACTTAGATTTTGAACAGCCAGATTATAATTCTCAAGAATCGCTCCTTGCCCACCTTCGGGATATTTCCCTAATATTTCTTTTAACCGATTTACGTCTTTGTTGGCCCCATAACCAAAAAAAAGTATTTTTGCCATGGATTTATAGCATTGATTATAAAGAAACCGTCGATAACTTTCAAATAATACAGCGGGTTTGACTGGATAATAATCAAGATATTCCCAAAAGTTTAAATAAAAGATATAAAAGAAAAACAATTGCAAGAAAGCCAATGGTGATAATGGGAAATAATGTTTGAATAGATTTTAAAATAACACTGATAATAAAATTAAACAGTTCTTTAAAATTCTCCAGAGGATCTGGTATTTTGTCTTCTTCCTTGTTTGTCATCTAAACATTTTACACCCAGAAAATATCTTTGTTATATAATAAAATTATTAACTATTTGTTTTAATTTTTCTAGTATAGTTAAATACGGGATAACTTCTTAATGGTGGGCTTTATTCTTGTGCTGGTTGTCGTAAAGACGGTAAATCACATGATTTTTACGATAAAGTTAGGCAACCAAAAAAAGAACAAAGATTAAAAAAAGAATTAGAGATTGCTGATCTGGGGGATGGTGGCAACGATCACAAACCTTGTGACCCCTTAGGTTTGCTATCCGTCAGACTTGTCCCACATATTAAACGTCTTCTTTATTGCTACCCTGATTATGGAAGAACTATGCTCCCAAGTGGAAAAAATCCTCGATATACTTACCCACCTGTAATTACGAAATAACCCGTCATTTTTCCATCTGTAATAAATTTGGTCAGTAAAATTACTTTTACAATCTCTAAGTTGACCTTTAATATCCCATCGCAACCAACATCACACCAGTAACAGCTAAAACCACTCCAATTATTTGCCTTAGGGTAATTTTTTCTTTTAAGAAGATTACTGCCAGCAAAACTGTTAGAATCGAAAAAGTTGAAGCAACCGGAGCAATTAGTGATGCTGGACCATAATCAAAAGCTAAAAAAAACAAAAGCGATCCCACCCATATAATCGAAGTTTCAAATAGCGTTAGCAATAGGTTTTCTTTTGTAATTTTAGGTAATTTTTTCCCTGGTTTATCTATCAAAAAATTTAAAAATGAGATTAACGGAAGAATTAATGATAAATAAAATAAATGTGATGATGCGCCAATCATATTAGTTGAGATTTTAGTTAAAAAATCAGCTGTTCCCATTGATATAGCAGTCAAACCACCCCAAACAACCCAAGAATAATTTCTGGATTTTTGGAGAAGCTTCCTATCAGGAAGCACTAATAGAACCCCAGCGAATAATATTGTCCCTACTCCAATTGCTTGATTAAACTTTAATGTTTCATGCAGAAAAACTAAGGACAAAATCGTCGTCACCATTGGTCCCATTGCAATCAAAGTCGTCATTAAGATTAACTGTCCTTTTGAAAGCGCGTAAAAGAAAAACATATAAAAAACACCAACTAATACGATTATGAGTAGATTAAGTAGAAAGGGGGTTTTGATATGAAAGTTTGTAATCAATAGCGTTGCCGGAACCCAAATTATCAGTTTAAAAAAATTAGAAGAGATATTATTCTAAAGGGGAGAAACATTTGCAAATCCTTTTTTCACAAGAATTTGAGAAACTAACCAAAGAACAATGGTAATTAGTGTAAAAATCAACCAAGTTGGCATAGATTATTATACCCTAGGTTTTATTCTATAAAGCTTCTGTTTGATATTTAATAAATAATTTCTTAAAATATCATTATATGTTTATCTGGGACTATCAACTACCAAAAAATTGGCAACCTAAAACCGATATGGAATGGGAGTGGTTAATCACTCGTTGCATTAATTATGGAGACCTCAAACACATTCCTAAAAAAAAATTAACTCAACTCTTGCCAAAAATTAAATTGCATCTTGATGTGGGCAAACGATTAATGTATGAAGATTATGTATCTTATTATGAAGCTAAATAAAACCCAAATCACCATCATTAGTCAACTTGCACAAACTTCTCTACAACCAATTTTTTATTGGACCGGTGGAACATTATTATCATCCCACTATCTCCATCATCGTCTTTCTTTTGATCTTGATTTTTTTTCTTCCACCAAATTTGGCTTTGATCAGATTAATGATTTTGTCCAATCGGTAAAAGCATTAGTCCCTTTTTCGGAAGTTACTTTCCATAAAATTTATGACCGCTATGAGTTTATTTGCCAAGGCAAAGAACCGATACGACTTGATTTTGTTTGGTATAACCACGAAAAGAAAACTCTTAAAAAACAACTACTTTATCATGGGGTTTTTATTGATTCTTTTGAAGATGTATCAGCTAATAAAGTAATTGCTTTAGTCGATCGTGGCGAAGCAAAAGACCTTTTTGATCTTTATTATATCCTTAAAAAAAATACGTTTTCGATTTCTTCTCTTTTGTCGATGGTAAAACAAAAATTTGGAATAACCATCGGACAGGATTTGTTTTGGAGCCAGTGTTATCAAATTATTCCAAAATTAAAAATAATTACCCCATATCTTCTTGATCAAAAAAAAGAAAGTGAAATTATCTCCTCTATCGATGAATTTGTCCGTTCCCACGCCCGCTCTTATTTAAAAAATCAACTGACCGGCTAAATTGGAAAGCTACGGCAAAATTTAAAAAGGACAAAATCTTGTATTTTTAGTCCAATACATTGATTTTTTACAGCCATTACGTTTCCTGATGTGAAACAATTATCACACCAAGTTATTTTAACAACATCTTGTTTGATATATAAGAAAATAAGAATAATTAATAGGATTAAGAAGATTAATTTCTTGAATGCTTTACTTAACATATATTAGACCGTAGAAAATACACCCTTGCTAATATATTGTTTAATCAGTGATTGATAGGGAATGTTTAACTCGTTTGCTTTTTCTTTGACGCGGTTTAATAAATATTCCGGCACGCGAATTGATATTGATCTCGAGGTTGGCTTTAAATTTGGAAAACTAACTTCCTCTAAATCATCGACCTCATAATATTTAGACAAATCAGTATTTGCCCAAAAATCCCTTTCTTCATCTTCCGTTTTAAATGATGGAAGTGTTAATTTTTTTTTCATATAATAATTCCTCCTTTCTATTTGTGTCTCTCGCGGAAATAATTCTAATCTTTTTTCTCCTTATTGTAAAAACCACAAATAATAATCTCCCTTGTTTTGTTTTTCCCATGATCCGAAACCTTTCTTCGTTGTTTGAATGGATGTGGTCTTTAAAAATAAATCTTTTTCTATCTATAAACGTTTCTTCTGCTTCCATTTCCATTACGTCGTGTTTTGTCTTGTTTTTTCCAATATTCCCCTCCTCCCACTAAAACTCAACAGCCTCTTTATTAATCTTCATGTATATACTAGATTATACAATTTTATAATGATTTATCAAATTAAGTCAGTAAAAAATATCAATTTATTTTTTCACCGGAACTACGTTAACCTTTCCATTCCCTTCCAAATTCAATACATTCACCAGTTCTCCGCTCGTCGGTAAAACAAATTTAGTGTTTTTTTCCAAGACAGTTGAGGCCACTTCCATCCGGCGCCAGGCTTGCGCTTTAGTGTCAAAATATTTATTTGCAGCCATAGCAACTTTTTGAATTGCACTAGCCTCAGCATCGGCACGAAGGATTTTCGCCTGAGCATCTCCTTCAGCCCGTAAAATTTCTGCGGATTTCTTTCCATCTGCCTCCAAAATCTGACTTTGTTTTATCCCTTCAGACTGTAAAATTGATGCCCGCTTTTCCCGTTCGGCTTTCATCTGCAAACTCATTGCTTGGGTAATTTCTTGAGGGGGTTCGATCTTTTGCACCTCAACACGGGTTACTTTTACACCCCAGTTGTGAGTTACCTCATCCAACACATCTCGTAAATTAATGTTAATCAAATCGCGGGCCACTAAAGTTTCATCAAGTAACTTGTCCCCCACCAAATTACGTAAATTAGTCTGTGCAAGAATCGTTGCTGCCATATCAAAGTCCTCAACTTCAAACTCTGCCTTCACCGGATCAATCACTTTATAATAAATTACCGCATCAACCGTTACTGTCACATTATCTTTTGTAATCACCTCTTGAGGATTGACTTGAATCACCTTTTCCCGTACATCAACCGTGATTAGACTTTCAACATATGGAAGAATCAAGTTTAATCCCGGTTCAGCAACCGACTTAAATTTTCCCAGACGCAACACCACCCCTTTTTCAAACTGATTAATAATCCGAACTGATTTGAACAAAGTCACTAAAGCCAAAATAACGAGAATTATAAGTAATGACATAGGTTTAAATTACTAATTTTTAATTGGTCTAATTGACCTAAACAAATCCCAATTTGGTGCTTATTTAGGTTAATTAGAAATTAGATCAATTAGGTCAATTTACTTTTAATGTCACACCCGATACTGACTCAATTGTCACTTCCTGTTCTGGAACAATTGTTTTATTGCTTTCTGCCCGCCAAACCTCACCCTCAAACTTCACCTGTCCAGGATGATTGGGTTCTATTTTTTTAACAACCACTGCTTTTTTCCTAAACAATCGTTCTACATTAGTCTCTTTGGTATCAATTGATAGTTTTTGTTTAACAAAACGTCTTCCAACAATCAAATAAAGTAGTGTTAAAATGATTGTGCTTATTAAGGCAGTTGTAAATGAATTAAGAAGTGTCCCTAATCCTCCAGAGATTACAAAAATAACCCCAACCAAAAGAAGATCAAAACCCGTTACCGCGCCCATCAAAATTTCGAGCACCATTGCTCCAATTCCTATAATTATTAAAATATAGTTATTATCCATACGTCATTATTTTAACATAATTTTTGCTACAATTGATTTCATGCAAATTATTGCAGATCTGCATATTCATTCAAAATTTTCTCGTGCGGTTTCACCAAAAATGGACTTACCGGAAATTGCCTCTTGGGCTGATAAAAAAGGAATACAGTTGATGGGAACCGGAGACTGGACGCACCCGACTTGGTTTCAACATATAAAAAACACGCTTGAAGAAACAACGAGTGGAATTTATAAAATTAAAGGGAGGAATTACAATGCCCGTTTTTTATTATCCGTGGAAATTTCCAGTATTTATTCACATGGTGGGCAAGGAAGACGTATCCATAACTTGATATTTTCTCCATCAATCGCAACGTGTGAAAAAATCAATTTTGCACTCCAAAAAAGAAACTGCAATCTTCGCTCTGACGGACGACCGATTATTGGACTATCGTCAAAAGAACTACTTGAAGTGATTATGGAAATCGATGAGAAGTGTTTGTTAATCCCCGCTCATATTTGGACACCATGGTTTGCGTTATTCGGTTCAAAATCAGGATTTACTTCAATAAAAGAATGTTTTGGTAATCTCGATAAATATATTTACGGAGTGGAAACCGGCCTTTCCAGCGATCCAATCATGAACTGGCAGATTGCCGAACTTGATAACCGCTCAATTCTTTCATCGTCAGACGCACATTCCGGACCGAAAATCGGCCGCGAAGCAACCGTCTTTGTCCCAACAATGAAACAATTTAACCCGCTTCGCCAAAGCTCCAACGAGGTAAACAATTTAACAATTAGTTTTACATACCAAGATATTGTTGACGCAATAAAACAAAATCCAAACGGTAAATTAAAAATTGGATATACGATTGAGTTTTTTCCAGAAGAAGGAAAATATCACTGGTCTGGACATCGTGCGTGCAACATAAAATATACTCCTGATGATGTTGTGAAAAATGGGAAGACCTGTCCTGTTTGCCACCAAACACTAACAATTGGAGTAGAAAACCAAATTAGAGATAGGTCAACGCGAATAATTACAGTAGATAAGTTGCGGCTAATTAAAAACTCCGCAGGAATGACTTTTGTTTATGATCCGGAAAAAAAACGTCGACCATTTGTTTCCCTTGTCCCCCTTTTGGAAGTTTTAACTGAAATTAATGAGGGATCAGCTACTAAGGCTCTAGAAAAATATAATCGTTTAGTCAATATAGCTTCCGAGTTTGACATTCTATTACGTAAACCATGCGCGGAAATTAATACATTGGGTGGAGAGAAACTTGCACAAGCAATACAAATCATCCGTAATCGCAAAGTTTATATTAATCCTGGTTATGATGGTGTATTTGGAACAGTAAAAATTTTCAATGAACCGGTTGATTCCAATAAAACTGAACTAACGTCGGTAGAAGAAAAACAACCAACACTGTTTAAATTGACCTAATTGATCTAATTTCTAATTAACCTAATAAATTTCCAATAATTAATATCCAATTAAGAATTGGGGCTTGATTAGAAATTAGGTTAATTAGAACAATTAAAAATTAATACTAATGATTAATAATATAGTTATATTTATTTTTGTCTTCCTTCTTCCCACCCAACTCGGACGACATTTCTTTTTTCCCTTTTCCTATCTTTCCGGAGTACGGATTGATTATTTAGCGCCAACTATTTGTCTAACTGATCTGTTTGTAATAACACTAATTATTTTTCACTGGAAAACTATATTTAAGGCTTTGCAAAAACTTTATATTCCTTTTATTTTTTCTTTTTTATTTTTTATTTTAATTGCGATTAATATTGCCCAATCATCAATTTGGCAAATCGCTCTTTATCGTTGGATTAAAGTTGTTGAATGGTTGATAGTATTTTATCTTTTTAAAAAGCTAATAAATCGAAGGTTGTTTTTGTTAATAGTCTATGCTTTTTTAGCTGGCGCGGTTTTCCAAACTATCCTTACGCTTCTTCAGTTTATCAACAATCACTCTTTACAAGGAGTTTTTTATTGGTTTGGCGAACGAGCAATAAATCTTTCGCTACCTGATATTGCCAAAGCCTCTTTTGGTGGAAATGAGTTTCTTCGACCTTATGGAACATTCTCCCACCCCAATTCTATGGCGGGATTTTATCTTTTATTGTATTTTTGGGTTACAACCATAAAACTTCCGTCAAAAAAATGGTTTTTACCCCGTAACCAAACAAGTTCGAGGTTACAGGGTCTTCAACCTCTTTTGCAAATGTTTTGTAGTGTTTTGATTCTGTTATCGTTTTCAAAAATTACCATCATTACTTGGATTGTTTTAAATGGTATATATTTATTACAAAAAAATAGTTGGGTTTGCAAAATTTGTGTGTTAGCAAAAATAATCACTCCTTTGATTATTGGATATATTTTTATTACCATTCAGTCTGATCCGCTTTCGTTACAAAAACGTTATGTCTTAATTAATAATGCAATTTCTATCTTTTTGAAACATCCATTGTTTGGTGTTGGCTTGGGAAATTATCTCGTAACACAAAATCAAATCACAAATCAGTTTAAGGAATACTTTCTCCAACCGGTTCACAATATTTTTCTCCTATGGTTGACCGAAACCGGCATTGCCATAACTTTTTTGGCAACCTGGCAGGTTGCCAAATTATGGCATAAATCTTTCGTTTGGATTATCCTGGTGATTTTTATCACAGGAATGTTTGACCACTATTGGCTCACACTTCAACAAAACTGGCTATTGACGGCTGTAATATTTGGATTAATAATAAACAAATATGCAACAACGTAACCAAACCATTGACTCACTTCGCGGTCTTTCAATTATTGCAATGATTGCTATTCACACTTTCGTATTTTATTTGTCACAAAAAGGTTGGGTAGAATTTTCTTGGAATTGGTTGCAGTTTGCCGTTCCAATTTTTGTTTTTTGTTCAGCCTATATCTTTTGGCAAAAACCACTTTCTTTTGAACGGAGCGCTATTTTATCTCACATAAAAAAAAGAGTCATCCGCCTACTTATTCCCTACTATTTATTTTTGTTAGTTTTCTTACCAATAAACTTTATCAAAACCTCTAAAAATTTTAGCTTCACTTATATTTTTAAAAGTCTTACTCTCACTGGTGGAATAGATATTAACTGGTTGGTATTATTATTTTTTATGTTTATTTTTTTACAGATAATTATCGCCTACCTACTTAATAATCATCGTAATTTTTTTTACTTATATATGATTATCGTATTTATTAGTACCATAATTCTTTTATTTATCAGACCAAAATTCGACTATAAATTAATTATGTGGCTACCTTGGTCACTGATCACAATTTTTGCGTATTATTTTGTTAGATTTGAGAAAAGTAAAAAGTGGCTTGTTGGAAGTGTCATCTTTACTGCAGCTTTATTTGTTATTAGTTATCAGATATTAGTTATTGGGAATTATTCTCTAAGATTTTTTAGCAATAAATACCCACCAAATCTGTATATTTTGTCATATGGACTGCTATCAATTGCACTGTTGTTTGTAATTTTTAAGTTTATAAACACTCGCTTTAAAACAATCACAAATATCTTAAGTTTTTATAGTCTTTATTCCTATGAAATATTCTTTATTCAATACGTAGTAATTTATCTACTAAACACCCATTTGAAAACCGTCAAATACTCCCCGTTTGGGTTTTTTGTTGTTGTTTTGTTAATTACCACCCTTCTTCAACTTGGATTAAACAAAGCCCGCTTTCACATATTACGATTTTAGTTAATTAATTAACTAAAGTAGTTATCTTTTTTCGACATTATAAAGAAGGCCGACGATTTGAATATTGGCAGGAGCACGCAAATTGAAAAAGTCTTTAAATTCGCGACCGTCAAAACTAAAAGAACCACCATCTCCAGAAATGCGCACGGTTGTTGTTTTCCCGGCACCACTGTCCCAATCAATTCCAACATCGGATACAAAATTAATAGGCGACCCTCCACGACTGCGTATTTCACTTTTAACCTTTTCCTGATCCCAGGTATCAGTTCCATCAGGATTTGGTTTATCTGGTTGTGAAAGATGAGAAATTATTCCGTTATCACGTTTTGCCAATGCGAGTGCATTTGCAATATCAGCCAGCTCTTCTGGCTTTAACCAAGCAGTTTTATTATATTCAGGACGACTTCCCCAATCGCAATAATAATACGGTGACGCTTTATCATAAGATTTGTCACTATCGCGTAATTCATTTAAACTACCAAACACCTCCTTTAAGTCTTGTGAATGCTTTGTCCATGGTTTATTACTACTCCAAATTTCACCTGATGTCCAAGTATAACCACCAAAAGTTGATGCATACCAAGCCTTGATAACTTCATTAGTATCGTTTGAAACCATGACCTCTATTCCATCACCACAGTTATTTTTCACTTCATTAACTGCATCCTCCCATCGACCGCCCTTATTATGTCCAAGATAAACCTGACAACTTTGAGTTGTGCAAATTTCTCCACTACCACCATTAGTATAGGCAAATGCAAAAGAAGCTGCGGCAACAACCTGTGCTTTTAGTGCTTGATATGCGCCGTCATTTCCCCAACCTTCTGGCATTTCTCCCAATCCTTTTAAATACTCATGAATATTAACACCCCCATATCCTTGAACATTAAGCTTATTATCCGGAAAATTTCTACACTCGATTCGCACGTTATTATAATAAGCGTTTAATATTTCTTTATAATCTTGACCACTGCGCGCTCTTCCGTAGGCTCCCCATTGATTCATTCCAACCCGGTGAGGAATTCCAAAAGTAAAAAAAGCAAAGCGAGAGCCAAAACCAGGGTCCTTTTCGCGGTCGTCCACACAGCCGCCCATCCCAGATCCAGCTGATTGTGGGATATTCAACCCTGCAAGTTTTTGCGCTAAGATTTGTTGTTGACGCCCTGTTAAAGAAGCGATTTGTTGTTGAATCACCTGATGAGATTGCTGATCTTTTGTAAGCTCTGCCTTCACAACTTGCGACTGACGATCGACTTCTTTTTGCAGTATGTTTAGGCGGATCTTTTCGTTTTCCAGTTGTTTTTTTCGTTCTTCGAGATTTTTTATATAAAGCACGATTTGAATAATGGTTT
>Ga0210058_1001404_pt1 | contig 21203 bp, 16 predicted proteins | sample CryGeymeta201511_FD_183979 | JGI IMG/M metagenome (GOLD analysis project Ga0210058, IMG submission 183979) | Groundwater microbial communities from Crystal Geyser aquifers in Utah, USA - Crystal Geyser metaG 2015-11 (SPAdes) (version 2) | ecosystem: Environmental > Aquatic > Deep subsurface >...
AAGGAAAGAAAACCTATGGTAATCCGAATTTTCACGTTGCGAATAATTGTTCAATAAAAATCCATTCTCTATCACTATTTTTCTTTACCTATATTTCATTTTAGAATTTTAGGTACTATTTAATAATTCGTTATTGTTCCCTTGCCCCAAATTCGCAAACAAAAAATAAGTGGCTACTCCAAAAATAGCAGCATAAATTATTCTCAGAATGAAAGACATTATGGCAACTTTCTTATTATCATTTTTAAAAAACTGATAAATTGTCCACGAAACCAAAATGTCTAAAATTATTATCAAGACAATTCCAATCAGCATTGAAAGATAAAGTTGTAAGTTCCCTGACAGATTACTATGTGTAATTTCAAGCTGATTTACATCAAAGAATTTTGGAAAAGCGTAACCAATAGAAAATCCTGCTACCACAGCCATCAGGATAAGTGAATATCCTGTCATTATTGCATTTATTCTTTGTCTGTTCATTTTATTTAATTTTATTTACGTATTTGTTTTACTTGTCTGCTCCGGTTAGGCAAGCTCTTTGGCTGGTTCTGGACGTACGATGGCTTTTTTGAGCGACCAGGCAATCCCGAAAAACAGGACAAGTTGTGCTTGACTACGAAGTGTTGGCTAATATTGTCCGTAAATACTCATTCCTCCTCCAAAATATTGATGTTTTAAATGTTCATATACTAAGTTTGTTTTTAAGTCAATTTCGTCTGTCTGATAGGTTGGATATGGCAATGTTTCAAATAGTGTCTTACTTACAGTATTGAAAACGGCTGCTGCGGTAACTGATTTTTCCGACCATTGCTCAACTTTCAATTTTTCCTTTTTCAATTCCTCCAATAATTCAATGGCTATTTCTTTCACTTTCTTTTTTTCTTTTTCACTAAGAGCCTGCTTACGAAGAATATCAAAAATTGCAGCTTGTTCCTCCGTCAGATCTTCACGTTTTACCCTGGCTTCCTCTTCAGAAAGTGAGTTGACAAATTCAATCAGTTTCTTAAATGTTTCCTCGATTATTACAGAATTTTTCCCTCTATTATATTCATCTATTATTTCCTGGTAACGCTCATAGAAATCTACTCTCAAAGGATTTTGCTCTACCATCTCCTTTAATTGTTTTTCTATTTTATTTTTTAATGATTGAACAGCGGCATTCTTGTTAGTCACTTTAAGAAAATATTTTTCAAGTAATTCAAAATTTAATCCGCTTAAATCAATCAGCTTTCCGTTCTCATTAGCAGGCTCCTTGATCATATTCTCAATACTTTCATCCACCACATTTTGAATTTTATTCATGATTTCCGAAACATCTGCACTTTCAATATTGTCTTCAATTGCCGAGTAGATAACATCAATAGCGTTTTTTCTTGGAGCATATTTTGATAATAACCTATCCGGCATCAATGCCTTGTATTTTTTGAATACTTCTCTTGCTAATAGTTGAAACTTATATTTGGTCTCATCATTAGTGTAAACGGCATTAATCGCCTTCTCCAATGCTGCAATTTTTTCCAGCCCCGATGCATTAATCAATATGGCTAAATCAAAACTAACTTCTTCAATTAAAAACTTTTCGGTATTATCTATTGCTTCTTCGAGTTGAGCAATAAGTTCTTCTTTAGGTTTTACCGGTGGTTCAATATCTTCTTCTCCACCCGCACCTAAACTACCAGTACCATAAATAGCTAATGCGTCAAGTAATGATTTATATGTTTCTATATAGTCAACTATCAAACCATTGTTTTTACCTTCGTGAATTCTGTTAGCACGAGCTATTGTTTGCATTAGTGTGTGAGATTTCAAAGGTTTATCAATGTACATTGTTGATAAAGATGGCACATCAAAACCTGTGATCCACATAGCGCATACTATAACAAAACGGAAAGGATCGTTTTCATCCTTAAATCTTGTTTCAAGATCCTGAGTATTCATTTTCTCTCGATGAGGTTCAATATCCAATCCCCAATCTTTAAACTTCTTGATCTCATTTTGTTCCGAACTCACAACAACACAAATTTCAGTCGGTTTAATCCATTCTAATTCTCTTTGTTTTTCAAGCAGCTCCTGATCTCCATATTTTCCTTTGTTAACTTCTTTTTCGAGCATATCAATGTTTTTATGCCAATGCTCAACGATAAGATCATACATCTTTAAAGCAGTAAGTTTATCTAATGATACAAGCATCCCTTTACCTTTATAACCACGATTACAGAAGTGTTGAACTATATCTTTAGCAATCGAATTTAACCGCTTCTTTGCAGTTAGGATTGGATATTCTCTTGCAAACAATTGCTCTACCCGTGAACGCTGATCGGAATCAAGATCTTCAGCCTGATCAATAATTTCTCTTATCTGTGCAGTTATAACCGGGTTTTTTATTCCCAGGTATTCACCACGGTTTTCATAGTAAAGAGGAAGAGTTGCACCATCATCTACGCTTCTCTTAAAATCATATTTCGAAACGTAATCACCAAATATTCTTTTAGTTAACTCATCATCCTTAAACAAAGGCGTTCCAGTGAAACCAATAAATTTAGCCTTAGGTAAGGCATTTCTCATATTCATTGCCAGAGTTCCACCTTGTGTGCGATGTGCTTCGTCTGAAATAACAATTACATCTTCCCGTTCGGTAATCTTTTCAGTAAAATTAAATTTATATATGAGGGTAAACAGGTAGCGGTGATCTTCTTTTAATAATTTCTTTAAATGGGTTCCACTCCCTGCCTTTATAGAATTTTTATTTCCTGATTTAATTGGCGGCACAGCACCAACACCACTGAATGTACCATAAATCTGAGTATCTAATTCATTGCGATCGGTAACGATAAGAAATGTATAAGACCCCGTAAATTTTCTATGAATTTTCTGGCACATAAAAACCATTGAGTATGACTTACCGCTTCCTTGTGTATGCCAGAATACACCGAGCTTCTGTTTTTCTTCTAAATCAATTTCACCTTCTTTATAAAGTTTCTCTTTTTCCTTTAGATTCTCTATCGCTTTATTAACACCGATATACTGATGATTGCGGGCAATCAATTTAATTACTTTGCCTAATGAACGGTCGAACAGAATAAAATTCTCCACCAGATCCAGGAAGCGGGATTTTTCACAAACTCCAACAATGATCTTATCTAAAGATACAATCCCTTCCTCATCTTCTGTGATACGTTTCCATTCGTGGAAATGCTGGTATTTTCCTGTAATACTTCCAATTCTATTTTCTCTTCCATTACTGAGCATTACAAATGCATTGAAATGAAATAACTTTGGGATTACATCCAGGTAATCCATAAAATTATTGTTGTAGGCATTTTCTAACTTGCGGTGTGCAGCTTTAAGTTCTATGAATAATAATGGTATGCCATTTACAAAACCGATAATATCCGGTCTTCTTTCTCTCTTGCTTTTTCCTTCAATCCATAGCTGGCGAACTGCAAGAAAATCATTGTTACCTGGAGTGGCAAAATCAAATACCTTTAAATATTTATTCTTAATCAGGTTGCCATTTTCATCATTGTAATCAACGGGGATGCCGTCGCGAAGCAGAACATATTTTTCATAGTTTAATTCGGCAAGTGATTTTGTTATGCTGTCTTCAATCAATTTTTCAAATGCTTGGGTATATGCTTGTTCGGGCATGTCGGGATTAAATTCTTTTAACTTGGCAAAGAAATTTCTTTTTAATATTACCTCCCGTTTATTTAAACGACCTAAAGTGCTGCCATCACCAAATGTTTCTTTATTGTAAGCAACTGCCGTATTCCAACCGAGTCTTTCATAGAAAAGATCTATTGTTGTCTGCTCTATTAAATTGTCTTCGGAATATTCCCAGGTCATTATTTTAGTTTCCTTAAATTGATATTACCCAAAAGCGATTTCATTTGAGTGATTGCAATTTTATTTAGTTGCACCAATCTTTCACTCTGCGACAAGCCTTGATGAATCAAAACAGCATTGATGCTTTCCATATTGCTCAAAACCACCAATTGTTCAATAGTGGCTGCATCGCGTATATTGCCATCGATTTTGGGGTTGGCTGCGCGCCATTGCCTGGCAGTCATTCCAAACAAAGCCATATTCAACATATCGGCTTCATCGGCATATAAAAAGTTTATTTTCTCTTTGGAAAGTGTTACCGGAATCAGATTTTCTTTAATGGCGTCGGTATGGATGCGGTAATTAACTTTTGCCAGGGTGCGTTGCAGGTTCCACGTGAGTTTTAGGCGGTTGTTTTCGTCTTCTTTCAAACGTTGGAATTCATTAATCAGGTAAATCTGAAATTCAGGGCTTAACCACATTGCAAAATGAAAGGCGATATCTTTGTGGGCATACGTGCCTCCATATCTACCGGCATTTACGACCATTCCCTTTGCCTGTGTTCTTTCGACCCACTGACCTACAGACATTATAAACCTGTTTACCCCGGCTTCATGTTCAATTACCCCGAATTCGGGGTAATTAAAATCGGCGTTGTTGATTTTTTCCCATGTACTCAGATATTCCAGCGTATTCTTGTTTGTAATCCATTTGCCTATTAAACCACTGCCTTCTTTAAAACTAACAGTCATATCGGTAAGACTGATATAATCCGTTTCATCTTGAGTAAAAACGGCTATTTCTGTTCCCTTTACAGTTATGATTTTGTTCTTTCCCATAGCTTACACTTCTATTTGTCCGTTCATTTATTGTCTGAATTAGGATTTGTTGGATTCGTGGATTTTTGGATTTGATTTTTATAGGCTTTGTTTTCGGGGTGATTGACATTATACACTCTTTTAAACTCAAGACTTTTAGCCCCAAAGTTGATGAGCAAACCTATGGGCATATTATAGGCCTGGCAGTAATTCATAGCCTGAGCAAGGTGCACATCTTCCAATTTTATCAAAGCCTTTAGTTCAACCATTATGATTTCCTCTACGAAAAAATCAACTCTTCGTGTGCCAATACCAATTCCTTCGTAATAAATGGTCATTTCCATTTCCCGCTGAAAACCCAATCCATGTTTCTCCATTTCAATTGCCAGTGCCCGCTGATAAATCACTTCCTGAAAGCCATTGCCCAGTGTGCTGTGTACTTTCATCGCACACCCGATAATTTTATGTGTCAGTTCTTCATATTTCATATCTAAAGTAATCCTATCATCCGCTAATCATAAAAATCCTAATTCAGACCTCTATCTTCCCATTCATCAATCTTGGAAGCAATATATCCCGTGCCTCTCGGAGTTTGGTGTTTTGAATTAAAAGGTTCTCGATCAGCTTGAAAATTACCGAAAATTCACTTTCGAGACTTTCAAGTAACTCTTCATTTTTCGGTATTTTAATTTTCATTTTTCTGAAATTACCTTTTGTTATCTCTAAATAAGTGGAGCCATTCGCGTTGCTAATTATTTCTTCTTTCCGTTCTATTAAATTAAAAAGAATATAAGTTCTATATTGCTCTTTAAAGGGAACAATGTTAATGAATCCTTGATTAGTGCATACGGTTCTATTTATCAACCCAAAGTATCCTATCGTTGCCCGACTGGTCATCAATATTGATTTTGGTGGGACAAGTTTTGCAGAACTTTTTTCTAGTCCCAACTGAGTTATTTTCTTTGCGGAATCAAGCAACACAATTGAGTTATGTTTTGTTAAATCAGTTGGGGAAAACCAAATTATTTCTCCTTCATCCCAGTATTGCCTGTTAGTTGTTGAAGGTGTTCCCCCTCCTATTGTTTCACAGACTTCATCAATAGAGAATTCATTAAATTTTTTTTCGTTATCTGATATTAATTTGTAATTAAAAAACGCCTTCTCCTCCAACAATTTTATCCGCTTCAAATTATTCTCTATCAAATCATCATAAGCAGATAAGATGTTGGAGATTTTGCGTTGGGTGGGGAGTGGGGGGATTGTGGTTTCAAATTGCTCTAAGGCACCAATTGTAATTTGTGATTGTGCAGCACCGCTATCCAAACTTCTTAGGTTTTGAACGGAAAGTCGATATTTTAAAAAATATTTGTCTACGATTTTATTATTAGTTAATAAAGCTATTGAAAGATTTGTAAGGTAACAGAATGGTGGAGAAATCTTCACATCACCTGTGCCACCAACACCCCTTGCAACAATTATTAGCTGAGGCTCTTTAAATAAATATTCCTTATGAAAACTTGTAATTCTATATCCACTATAAATGGGATAGCCTTCTTCAACTATATCTTGTTTGTTTGGCATTTTGCCATACTTCATCGTAACCAAATCTTTAAGCTTTGCCTTCTCCCACTTCATATCTAAAACTCTTTATAATTTTCAGAAATAGTTGTCTGAACCTTGATTTTTGTGATTAAATGATTTTCTTGATTAATCACAAAATCACAATAATCAGATGAATCATAGTTAAGACTTTTCATATCGCCAAGCTTCAGATCAATTACTATAAGGCATTTCAATCTTCTGTGGTAAAAAAGGAGGTCCATCTTATAGTCGCGGTTATCAATTGTAATACGTTTTTGGCGCGCTAAAAATGCAAAGTCGTTTCCAAGTTCGATTATAAATTTTTGCATCTCAATAATAATAGCAGATTCCAGATCCTTTTCGGAATAAGTATCATTCAAACCAAGAAAATCAAGAAAGTAAGGGTCGCGGAATATTAAATCGGGAGTAATCTGCTGTTTCTGTTTCAACAGTTCAAGTTCCTGCTTAATAGTTTCTTCAGGTTTTTTAGAAATTGCCGTACGCTCGTATAACATTGAGTTGATGCGTTCCCTTAGCTGCCGGACACTCCATCTTTCAATACTACATAATTCTACATAAAAGCTTCTTTTCAATTCATCTTTTATCCCGATGAACTCAACAAAATGGCTCCAACCGAATTTGTGCGACAGTGTCGCACTTATTTCTTCAAATGAAAAAGTTTCGGTGAAAATCTTCATTCTGACCAGAGCAGTTCTTGTAAAGCCTTTACCATAAACGCTGGATAATTGGTGCGACAGAGTCGCAATAATTTGTTCACCATATTCAGCTCTTTTAGATTGCAAAATTTCAGTATTAATAAGATGCCCGATTTGCCAATATAAGAGGGTAAGTTCCCGGTTTACGGTTAATGCAACATTTGCCCTGCTTTGTTCAATGAGCTGGCAAATTTTGTTGTATAACTTCAATGCAGCCATAGGTAAAGTCTTGTTAACCTGGAGATCAATTTTTTTTACCTGTTTTTTCACAATTGCAGTTCCTTGTAGTTATTCATTATTGTTTCCACCAGTCCTGCTGCTTCCTCATTCAACCCTTCCAGTTCAATATGTATTTCCGCGAGACGTTCTTCAAAATCAAAGCCATCATCGGTAGCAGTATCTACACCTACATACCTGCCCGGGCTTAAGCTCCAGTCTTTGGCTTCTATTTCTTTTTGGGTAACTACTTTGCAAAGTCCTTCCACATCGGTATAAACACCATCGGGGAAACGGTTAGTAAGCCAAAGTGCTTGTTTGTAAAAATATTCGGTTTCGTGCAGCAAGCCGGGTTCTTCTTCATCGGGGTTGCCGCTTAGTTGCTGTTGCAGCGCTTTCAGTTTGTCAAGATGTTCTTTTAGGTTTAGCTCTTTCCAGTCTTTATTTTTATTTAGATGGTGTTCTTTGGCAGCTGTGGCAATCACATCTAACAATTGCTTAATGAGTTTGTCTTGCGGTTTGCGTAATCCCTTTGTCTGGACTGTGATTTCTGTGATTAAATGATTACTATGATTTTTTTTGACTGAGGCGATCAACTCATTCTGCTTGCTTATAACATCTTTAAAGTCATCAATAGAATTGATTGCGTTGTATAAATCCTTGTTGATGCTTTTTATCTTTTCGTTTTTAATTATTGAAAGCAATACTTTTTGCAGTTCGCTGGTGGCTTCCACTGTTTCTTTAGCCAATTGAGCAGAAGTTTCCAAATAGCTTTTTACTGTGGCTTCAAACTTTTTGGTGTTACCTCTATACAGGTTTACAATGCAAATAAGGTTTTGCAACTGTTCCGGACTAAAGTCGTTTATTTTGGAAGTTACTTTGCGATAAATTTTTCGGGCATCCAGCATCAAAACAGTGTCTGAACTGTGATTTTTTTGATTAGTATGATTACGCTGATTTTTCTTTCCGGATTTATCAATCGTTGAATCAGATAAATCAGACGAATCATAGTTCAGACTTTCTTTCCCACGGTCAAAAAACCATAGCGTGCAAGGCAATGAACGGGTATAGAAAAAGTTGTTACCAATAGCCATCATTACATCAACGGCTCCTGTTTTCACTAACTTTTCACGAATGTCCTTTTCACTGTGTCCCGCATCGCTGGCAGAAGAAGCCATTACAAAACCTGCTCTGCCCGTTTCTTTTAAGTAACCATAAAAATATTGTATCCACAAATAGTTTGCGTTATCATTCTTAGGAAGTAGTCTTGTTACTTTTCCATCTTCATCTTTTGCTGCTAATAATCTTGTATCTTTTTTAACAACATCTTTTTTCTTATCAACTCCGTCAACATTAAATGGAGGATTAGCCATAACAAAATCACAATCACCGACAAGATTATGTTTGTCCTCATAAAAAGTATTTCCCTCGAGTATCGTACCTTCTAAACCGTGAACAGCTAAGTTCATTTTTGCCAGTTTAGTATTTGTCTCAGCTTTTTCCTGTCCGTAAAATGTAACTTTTTCAGCAGGCTGTAATCCTTTGCTTTCAAGAAAATATCCGGTCTGTACAAACATTCCTGCACTACCAACAGCGGGATCAAATACAATCCCGTGATCAGGTTCAATTACATTTACAATAGTATTTACCAAACTGAACGGTGTGAAAAACTCACCGCCCTCCTGTGCGCCTGTCATTGCAAACTTGTTAAGGAAGTATTCGTAAATTTTTCCGAATAAATCTCCTTCAGCTTTTTGCAGCACTTCCTTATTAAAGATGCGAAGTAATTCACGCAATAAATCTTTACTGAATATTGAATAATTTTTAGGCAGCACTCCATCAAGACTTTCATGCTCGGCTTCAATGTCTTTCATAGCTTTATCTAATGCCTCACCAATATCTTCGCTTTCCGGCAAATTGACTAAGTATTCATACTGTGCATTATTGGGCAAGTACAACGCATTTTTTTCAAAGAAGTCGTTTTTGGTTATTGGTTTTTTCCCACGCTGCGGATGAGTTGGTAAATCCTTCTCAATCTCAGCTTTAACTTTAAGAAAACGATTATAAGCGTGTCGAAGAAAGATTAAACCTAAAACCGGCATTGAGTATTCAGTTGCAGTCAGTTTGCTGTTCGCTCTAAGTTGGTCTGCGGCTCTCCACAGTTCGGCTTCTAATTTTCTAAGTTGTTTTCCTTGCATTTATTCAGTAGATGTCTTGTTAATATGTCAAATTATCATTCTTATAGGTGCGTTGGCAAAAAAAATAGCTTCCCGATAAAAATACGGGACAGGCTTTTTGGTATTTCCGGGTCAGTAATTTTGCGTGTCGGCAAAAAACCAAATGTGCTATTTGTGCGAGTGCTTTTCAATTTATTTTTACTTTGTCTTTTAGTAGTAAATTATCTGTTCATTTCTGTCTTTTTAAACTTGGCGTCAACGGTTGGCATATAAAGCGGTTGCACTTGCTTGCACTTCTGTTTGCATACGCAATATAGTTAATTTCTTATTCATAGTTTCAATTTCGCACTTAACTGCAACTGCTTTATATGCGGTGTTGGCGGTTCGTTGTTTTCGATTTTGTCGTTTCGCTTTTCGTTTTTTTGTTGTGTTCTGCTCCCACTTTCTGCCGTTTTTTCATTAGTCATTTTCTTCGTAGTAATATGAGTAGTCAATCCCTTTCATAAACATTTCGCGGTCGTTTATTTTGGTGGTGAGCGCTTTTCCCAAAAGTGATTTTAGAACATTACTTTTAGTTGGACTTAGCATCATTGCGTTCATGTAATCTCGCTTGCTTATTTTACTCCAATCAACGCATTTCTTGATGCGTTTTTTTAGTATCAAATCCAACCATATTCGGGCGCTTCTGCCATTACCTTCCATAAAAGGGTGTGCAATGTTCATTTCTACATATTTGTTTATGATTTCGTCAAATGTAGTTTCGGGCATTGCTTCTATTTGCTTTAATGTGTCGCCTAAAAAACGTGATACGGCAAATTGAAAACCATCTTTTAAAATATTTTTTTGTCTGATTTGTCCCGCAAAACCATACAATCCGCCAAACAAATAAGCATGTATTTGTTGCAAACCTTTGGTTGTACCAACTTCTATGCTGTTGATAAAAGAACTCTCAAACATTGCATACGCTTTTGTTTTGCTTTTTCCGTCTATGCTTTCATCACTGAATGTAAACCATTCAATAAATCGGTTTGCCTTTTTACTCGGAAATTCTTTGCCTAAGGCAATAATGCCAATGTAATCGAGCATATCGGCTAAGCGCTTTTTGCCGTCAGGTGCAAGAAATTTCAACTGGGTAGTAGCACTAACCACTTGGCTGTTTTCTTTCTTCAACTTCGCTTTAAGGTATTTCCAATAGTTGCGAGTTTTGGTGTAGTCGTCTTGGTCGGTAAGCAAAGCTACAATATCCAAAACACTAAACCACCACTTGGCGTTTTGCTCGTCCCAAACGGCTCGCACTTCGCGGTCGTCAAAAAAACGTATGGATATTTTTGCATTACTCATAATTTAAATGTTATCTATTCTGTCACTCTGTAATTTTCTGTCCAAAGTTATGATAATTTATATCTTGTAGTTGCCGTATGCTGTGTTACAATGACCGCCAACTTATTTATATATCTCACAAAACCAGACATATACAACCACTCTTAGGCGTATAAGTCTCATATATGTGAGTCTTTATTTGCTTAAAGTTAAATAAAATTTCTTTACAAATCATCAAAAGGAGATTTTATATTTTGTAAACTTTTAGTTGATATGTGTGTATAAATTTCGGTGTTTTGCTCTCCCAAAGGGATCCCTTCGGGGCTTTTATGTCCCAATAATTCATGTATGTATCTAATATCCGTACTAACTTCTAATAAGGGATGAAATAAAATAATTTAATAATGGCTATTCCGGGTTACATTCTACTTCGATCTACGTTCTTTACTTGCTCAACTTATATTTTCCAAAATCAAAACGGCTTTAGCCAAAATGTTATTCGACTAAAGCCGTAGTTAAAAGAGCTGTTAATTTAATTTAAGTTAGAGTAGTTCTTTCCGTAGTAAAGCATCTGCTCCGTAAAATCTTCCGGGTATTCAATTTTAATATCAACTATTCTGTCGCCGTCGTATACGGGCTTTAATACAGGATTGATGAACCCTTTATACGGCGCAATGTTTAACCCCGAGTATCTTTCTTTCACCTCTGTATGAAGTTCCATATCTACGTTAATGCCAAAAGTTTCAACAAGTTTTTGAGCTGCTTCAAAATCTCCTTCCGATGTCATCCGCTGAACTTCGCGAAGCAGTTCGCCGAATAAATTTCGAAGTTTTTGATAATCATTAATTACAAAATATGTTTTGCCGTCCTTCATTTTTTTCTCAATTACATTTTCTGCTTTACCTTTTTCAAATGCCCAATGTGTAATTAACTGACGGTTGCGCATGTGGCTTTGCTCTATGTTATCGCCAAGCTCAATTCTGTTAAGCTGAAGCATTAAGCCGTTGCGCATATATTTTTGATACTCTGCTTTGCCTGCATCAAGCGAAGGCATAACACCGATATCAATCATCTTTTGATCCATTATGTAATATAATGCCACAAGATCGGCGCGCGCTTCTTCAATAGTTGAAGCATAATTTTTTAGAGCCTGTTTAGGCGACGGCACTCCCGGTTTAATTTGTCCCGATGCGTGTCCGATTACTTCATGAAGATCGGTGTGAAGATTATCGGCAAGAGAACTATATTTTTTTGAAAGTTCTATTTCCGCTTCATCATATGCAAATTCTTTCATCACTCCTTCTGCTGATGCTTTATCATAAGCATAAACTATGTTGCCCAGATTTACCGATTTCGAGCCATGTTCTTTGCGTATCCAATTTGCGTTGGGAAGATTAATTCCAATCGGCGTGGAAGGGGAAGCATCGCCGGATTCTACAACCACGGTAATAACCTTTGCGGAAATTCCAACTACGTCTTTCTTCTTATATTCATTCTGTATCGGCGAATTATCTTCAAACCACTGCGCTTCATTGCTGATGGCTTCGATACGTTTTGTAGCTTCCATATCTTTGAATGACACAATAGCTTCGTAGGAAGCTTTATGTCCGAGTGGATCTCCGTATACTTCAATAAAACCGTTAACAAAATCTATAGTGGAAACGGTGTCTTTCAACCAGAGAATATTATACTCATCCCATTTTTCAAGATCGCCTGTTTCATAAAACTCAACAAGCTTATCAATAGTTTTCTTTTGAAGATCGTTTTGAGCTACGATAGAGGCTTTCTTTAACCAGTAAACTATTTTTTCGATTGCAGGAGAATATAAACCGCCAACCCGATAAACATCTTCGTAAACCTTGCCGTCTCTTTTAACGAGTTTACTGTTTAAGCCGTACCAGATTGGAGTTGCATCTTTTTTATCTTCCACATTATTATAAAAATCTTCAACTTCTTTTTGGGTTAAGCCTTCATAGTAGTTGTTTGCCGAAGTTGCAATTATATCTTCATCGGAACTTAGATTTACACGTTTTGCATCAACTTCCGGATCGAAAATAACTGTTGTTAGTTCTGCCGTTAACTGCTCCGGTGTTTCATCGTCTTTTAAAGGTAAGAGTTTACCATCGCTTTGTTTTATAAGTTCCGCAAAATATTCTTTTGAAAAATCAGGTAAAAACTTTGAGGAAGAATAATGGTGATGAAGCCCGCTGCTAAACCAGAATCGTTTGGTATAAACCATAAACTTTTGAAAATCCCCGGAGTTTTTATCTCCGCTGTAGCTGTTGACTATTGCCTCAAGAGTTTTTCTGATTTTTATATTGTGTTTGTAGTTTTGATCGTATAAAATATCTCTCCCTGCAAGCGAAGCTTCGTAGAGATAATAAACGAGTTCTTTGTCCCGCAAACTTAGATTTTCAAAACCCGGAACCTGGTAACGTAAAATACCAAGGTCGGCAAATTGCTCGGTTTGATATTTAAATTCTTTCTGGTTCATGCTCTCCTCTTCGTTGTTTTTAAAATCGCATCCCGTAAGGGTGAAAAAAAATGCTGCCGCAATTAGAAAAATAATATTTTTCATCTTACACCGTTGTTGTTAATAATTATGGATATAAATATAAACACTCCCGATAACAGATACAGACTAATTTTTTAAGAAGTGGAATTCAGAATTAATTAGATTCAAAGTTAAACGTTAACCTCTTAATTCTAACATTTAAAACTCATTTGTTAGTAATTGGACAAAATTCAACAAATTTCAACACAAGATTATTACCTCAAAAAATGTTAAATTGCACGATAATTTTAACGAGGCAATAGTGCAACTGTGTGTTTTTGAAGGCATAAATTACGATAGACTTGAACCGCTGATATTTTCGAGACCGACTTATCATCTAATTTGCGGCATAAATAGTCTTCGCGCAAAAATAGTTCGTTCTTATCCCGGTATAAAATACTCACTTCACTGCAGATCATATTTAGATTCGGTTGTGAGAATTCATAATCCCGGTATTCCGATTAACAAAATTGAAGATAATAGCTGCCTGTTTATTAACGGCAGGGTGCTTGCACCATTAAACATGGCGGAAATAATTCCGCTTGAGGGGGAAGATAAACTTTACATTAACGGCGACTCAATTGTTGCCGCACGTGTTTCGGGGAGTAAACTTGATGAAATTAAAAACAGACTGCATGACCTGTTAAGCGAATCAAACTTTGGCGGTTTGCCGGTTGAAAAAGTTGACGTTAAAACAATAGATTATATATGGGACCTCGTTAATAACAATGGTCCCGAAATTTACAGCGACTTTAAATATTTGATGGAAAAAGTTCATGCGGGCGAAGAAAATATAAAAGGCAAAATACACCCCGGTGCGTACATCATCGAAAAAGATAATGTTTACATTGAAGAAGGTGCTGTTATCAAACCGGGCGTTGTAATTGATGGAACGAAGGGTCCTGTATATATTGATAGAGAAGCCATAATTTATCCTAACGCGGTTTTAGAAGGCGCTGTTTACATAGGCGAAAGCACCCTTGTAAAAAGCGGCGCAATTTTATATGAAAACGTTAGCGTTGGTAAAGTCTGCAAAGTGGGTGGGGAAATTGAAGATTCAATTATACTTCCATATACAAATAAACAGCACTCGGGTTTTCTTGGTCATTCATATCTTGGCAGTTGGGTAAACATCGGCGCCGATACGAATTGCAGCGATTTAAAAAACAATTACGGCTTCGTAAAAGTTTATGTTAATGGTGAAGTGGTAGATAGCGGTTCGCAATTTCTTGGCGTTATAATGGGCGATCATACAAAAACTGCGATCAACACTATGTTTAATACCGGCACAATTGTCGGCGTTTCTTGTAATATTTTCGGAGCAGGATTTCCTCCAAAGTATCTCCCTTCATTTTCGTGGGGCGGAACAGATGCACTTACAACTTACGATATAGAAAGAAGCATTGAAACAGCAAAACGTGTAATGGAAAGAAGATTTGAATCTTTGCACGATGTTGAAGAAAAACTTTTCAGAAAGATTTTTGACCTTACTAAAAAGGAAAGGAGAAAACGCGGATATCCGTATTAATTTATGGCTGAATTAACAGAACATAAAATAGTTGACTTATACGAAGGCGTTAGAGGTCGTGCGGTTAAAATATTAAACCGTGTTGAAAGAACCGATGCATACCTTGATAAACTGCTCGACAATGAAATGCGCAGCGCAGATTTAATTGGCGCCGATAAAGCATTACTCTTTGAAATCGTTCATGGTGTAATAAGATGGATGGGACGTCTCGATTGGATTCTCAACGGATTTTATAAAGGACAATTTTCTAAAGCTATATCAAATCTTAAGAATGCACTGCGCGTTGCTCTTTATCAGATTTTATTTCTCGATAGAGTTCCCGACCATGCGGCAGTTAACGAAGCTGTTGAATTTGTAAAAAAATTACAGGGGCAAAAACCGGCTGATTTAACAAATGCTATTCTTCGAAATATACTCCGGACAAAAGATGCAATCCGTTTTCCCGAACCGGAAGAAGATTTGATAGGATACCTTGTAGCTTATTATTCGCATCCGGGTTGGATGATAAAACGTTACGTGGCTCGTTTTGGAAGAGAAGATACAGAAAAATTACTTGCTGCAAATAACGAAAAACCTTTTCTCACTCTTCGTGTAAATGGTTTAAAAACAAACATGGAAGAATTTAAAAAACTGCTTGAATCGGTTAACCTTAGGTTCAATCAAGGAAAATTTCTTCCGGAATTTTTTCAACTTCAAAATTTGACAAACATTACTGCGTGGGAATGCTTTGCTAAAGGCTATTTTAATATTCAGGATGAAAGCGCCGGATTAGCCTGCAAATTGCTTGATCCACAGCCGGGCGAAAAAGTGATTGATTTATTTGCGGCGCCCGGGGGAAAAACAGCTTTTATTGCCCACTTGATGAATGATGTTGGTGAAATTACTGCTTTAGACAGATACGAAAGCAGATTAATAATTCTTGAAAAAAATCTTCTTCGTCTCGGAATAAAATCGTGCAAAACTTTTGCCGTTAATGCGCTTGAATTCGAAAGTGAACTGTACGATAAAGTCCTTGCTGATGTACCATGCTCGGGAACCGGCACATTATCTAAAAAGCCCGATATCAAATGGAAAAAAGATATGCTCGATGTAAGGAAGATGGCGGCAAATCAGAATACGTTGATTGATAAAGCTGCTACTCTTGTTAAACCGGGCGGTGTGCTTGTTTATAGTACTTGTTCAATTGAACCGGAAGAAAATTTTGAAGTTATTGATCGGTTCCTAAATAATCATTCAGGGTTCGAACTTCAGCCAGCCGGTGCATTTTTTAACAAAGAATTGGTTGATGAGAATGGCTGCATTCAAACATTGCCGCATCTGCACCATATGGACGGCGCGTTTGCAGCTAAACTTGTTAGGAAGAATTAAACTAAAAGAGATACTATGCTTGATAAATTTGCCGAAGAACTTAAACAAGCCAGAGAACAAAATGATTTGACGCTTCAGCAGCTAGCGGCTAAAACGCGTATCGATATTAAATTTCTCGAGCAGATGGAGTTCGGTGATTTTTCGTTCCTTCCGGAGGTTTACGCGCGCGCTTTTATAAAAGATTATTCGAAGGTTGTGGGACTTGATGAAGTTAGGATGCTGAAAAAATATGATTTGGCAAAAAAGGGGCAGTTGTTTGCTGAAGAAACTGAGCAATCCGAAAAAGAAAAAGCATTTGGTTCAAACACTGAAACAGATGCCGCAGTTGAAGAAAAACCCAAACAGCCTAGTATAAAAAAAATGTCGCCTCCAGTTACTCTATCATATAATTCGTACGCTTATGATTTTTCTTCTTTATTAAAAGGCAAAGTAAATGCCGCCTATATAGGGATAGCGGCAATTGCGGTTTTTGTAATTGCAATAATTGTTTATTCTTTTTTCTTTAAAGACAGTGATGAAATTATTGTGCCCGAAAAAACATACGAGGAAATTATAGAAGATTCTAATCGCTATGAAGAAGAGCCAAAGGCGGCAATCGATTCAATTGCTAATTACAGTGCATCTGACAGTCTCCGGCTGACAATTCAAACTACCGATTCATCATGGGTTAAAATAATAAAGGACGAAAAAACAACCGAAGAGTTTATTTTATACCCGAATTCTAAAAAGACAGTTACAGCAAAAGAAAATTTTAAAATAACTCTTGGTAACTCTGGCGCAGTTAATTTATATTTAAATAACCGGCTGCTAAATTTTACAGGTAGAAGAAGGACAAAAATGTCTTTCAACGTTGATGCTTCCGGGCTTTCACTTTTAAAAAATTCACCGTCAATAAATAATTAGCTATGCCTTCCGAAGCTAAAAAAAGAGTTGAAGAACTACGCGAGCTAATTCGTGTTTATGATTATAAGTACTACGTACTTGCCGAGCCGTTAATAAGCGATTATGAATACGACATGCTTGTTAAAGAACTCGAACAGATTGAAATAAGCCAACCGGAGCTAATTACTTCCGATTCACCAACACAGAGAGTTGGAAAAGATTTAACAAAAGAATTTAAAAGCGTAACACATAAAGTTCCTATGCTTAGCCTTGCAAACAGCTACAGCGAAAAGGAACTATTTGATTTCGACAGGCGGGTACGCGAAGGTTTGCCTGCGGATGAAGAAATTGAGTTTGTAGTCGAATATAAAATAGACGGCGCTTCTGTAAGTATAAATTATATTGATGGCTCTTTAATAACGGCAGCAACACGCGGCGACGGCTTTACGGGCGAAGAAATTACAGCTAATGTAAAAACAATAAAATCAGTTCCCCTGCGTTTTAAAAAGAACAAAAGCATTCTTTATAAACTAAACAATATTGAAGTGCGCGGCGAAATATTTATGATGGTGGAAGACTTCAAAAAATTAAATGAACAACGTGAAAAAAAAGGCGAAAAACTTTTTGCAAACCCGCGTAACTCAGCCGCAGGGACATTAAAAATGCAAGACCCCCGCGCAGTTGCTTTGCGCCCGCTTAGTATTTTCGCTTACGTACTTATTTCCACTGAAGAGGATTTTAATACACAGCATGAAAATCTTCAAATACTAAAAGAGCTTGGTTTTACTGTTAATCCCGAAACAAAACTGTGTAAAAACATAAATGAAGTATTGGAATACTGCCGTGTGCTTGAAGAGAAACGAAGGTCGCTTTTGTATGAAGTTGATGGTGTCGTTGTAAAAGTAAACTCTATACGTCAACAGAAAATTCTCGGGAACATAGCAAAATCACCCCGCTGGGCAATTGCTTTTAAATTCAAAGCCAGGCAGGCATTCACAAAACTTAACGGGATTACATGGAGTGTAGGAAGAACCGGCGCGGTTACTCCGGTTGCGGAATTAGAGCCCGTACTTCTCGCCGGCTCTACAATCAGCAGAGCCACTTTGCACAACATAGATGAAATACGCCGCAAAGATATTCGTAAAGATGATACAGTAATAATAGAAAAAGGGGGAGACGTCATTCCAAAAGTCGTTGCAGTTGTCCTTGAGAAAAGAGATGAAAATTCTCTTCCCACACAACCGCCATCGAACTGCCCTGTTTGCGGCGCATCATTATTTCAACCAGAAAACGAAGTTGCATATTACTGCGAGAACACAGAATGCCCCGCTCAAGAAAAAGGAAGGCTCGAACATTTTGCTTCGCGCGGGGCGATGGATATTGAGGGACTCGGCGAAGCTCTTGTTGATTTACTTGTTGATAAAGGTTTCTTAAAATCATACGCAGATATTTATGATCTTAAAAACAAACGGGAAGATTTGATCCAGATAGAGCGGCTTGGCGAAAAAAGTGTCAATAATCTTTTAACTGCAATTGAAGCGAGTAAAAGCCAGCCATTTGCAAAGGTGTTATTTGCACTCGGTATTCGTTATGTCGGGTCGGGTGCAGCAAAAAAATTGGCGGAACATTTTAACTCGATCGATGATTTGATTAATGCTGATGGAGAAGAAATAACGGCAATACACGAAATTGGACCGAGTATTAGCGGTAGCGTTTTAAAGTTTTTTTCAAACGAGTCTAACAAAGCAATCATAACAAGATTAAAAGAACATCAATTAAATTTTAAAGCCGAAAAGAAAATTGCCTCAGAAACATTTTTTACCGGCAAAACATTTGTGCTGACTGGCGCATTATCTTCTTTTTCCCGAGAAGAAGCAGGCGATAGAATAAATGAGCTTGGCGGCAAAGTAACTTCGAGCATAAGTAAAAAAACCAATTTTGTAATTGCTGGTGAAAATGCCGGCTCTAAACTTGCGAAGGCAAAAAGTATCGGCGTTGCAGTTATGAATGAAAACGAGTTTATTAAACATCTGCAAGAGGCAGAACAAAAATGATAGAATACTTAAAAGACAAAATAGCAATGGTTTTAGTTGACCGGAAGCTTAAACATATTAAACATAACAATCTAAACTTCTCAAATGTCTTCGCAAAATCGTACAACTTTTTGGTAATCCTACCCGAAGAAGAAAAAGATTTTCATCATTCACAGCAGGTGCTTTCGTTTTTGGATGATAACAGAAAAAACTCGACAATCCTCACGCGCGATTTTCGTGTGAGCCTGCTTCCTCCAAAATTTCGTTTCAAGGTTATCGAATATACAATCGGAGATATAAATAAATTAAACCTGCCCGGTAAACGGCTTACCGAAAAACTATCATCGCTTCAGGTAAACGTGGTTATTGATTTGAACCGCAGTCCAAATCTTTTCTGCAGTTATTTATGCAACCTTGTTCAGGCAGAAGTACGAATCGGATTTGCTAAGGAGAGTTCGGATAAATTTTATAATCTACAAATTGTAAATAATGATGAACCGGCGGAAATATCTTACAAAAATTTCTTAAATTGTTTAAGAATGTTTTAAGGATTTTTTATGAACTTCGAAATAAAACGAGTGGACGACATATCGATTTTTAAACTGAACGAAAAACGTCTCGATACTAATATTTCGGGGCTCGTAAAAGGTGAGTTTACTATGCTCCTTAAAGTTGAAGGAGTTACTAAACTCATACTCGACTTAAGTGAAATTGAAACATGCGATTCTTCGGGTCTTAGCGCAATTCTTGTTGCCAACCGGATTCTTAACACAACCGGCGGACAGATGCGCATCGCAGCTCCTTCCGATAAAGTTTACTCCTTAATAAAAATTACACAGCTCAATAGAGTGCTGCCGGTTTGCAAAACAGTTGATGAAGCATTCAACGAACTAAAAAAAATATAGGTATTTAAATGCATGGAAATACGCTCGACTATATTATCATAATTGTTTTTCTAATAGGTGTAGCGATTCTGGGGGCGTTCTCGGGCGGCAAACAAAAATCGGTAAAAGATTATTTTCTTGGTTCAAAAGTTGTTCCCTGGTGGGCGGTCTGTTTTTCTATCGTGGCGGCTGAAACCAGTACATTAACGTTTATTTCAATTCCTGGTCTGGCATATTTAACAAACTTAAATTTTCTTCAAGTAACCGTGGGTTATCTTTTGGGAAGAATAGTTGTTGCGTTTGTTTTTCTTCCGGCATATAGCAAGGGTGACTTAAAGACAGCTTACTCATTTCTCGAAAATCGTTTCGGCGGCAAAACCCGTTCGTTTGCATCTATCGTGTTTTTATTTACGCGTACGGCAGCAGACGGCGTTAGACTTTTTGCCACCGCTATTCCGTTAAAGTTGATGCTTGATATAGATTATACAACTGCAATTATTATTATTGCAATGGTAACGCTTGTTTACACCTACACAGGCGGTGTTAAAGGGGTAATATGGGTGGATGTTGTTTTGATGTTCATATATCTTGGCGGAGCCGTTGTTGCGGCAGCATTTTTAATCCACCTGCTTCCGGAAGGATGGAGCAGTGTTGTAAACGCGGCAAGTTCGGCAGATAAATTCAGCATAATCAATCTTGGTTTTGATAAAGGGATTTCAGGCTTCTTCGGCGATCCGTATACGTTAATCGGCGGTTTGCTTGGCGGTGCATTTTTATCAATGGCTTCGCACGGCACCGATCAATTAATCGTACAGCGATTATTAACTACAAAAACGTTAAAGGACAGCCAGAAGGCAATCATCGGCAGCGGTATAATCGTCATTTTTCAATTTACGCTTTTCTTGATTGTTGGCGTTATGCTTTACGCATATTATGGAAAGCTTGATGTAAAGTCGGATGAAATATTTCCGATGTTTATTATTAAAGTTCTTCCGCCGGGAGTAACGGGTATTATAATCGCCGGTCTGTTTGCAGCGGCAATGTCAACGCTCGCAGGTTCGATGAGTTCACTGTCATCATCAACAATGCTCGATTTGTATTTGCCATTCTTCGGCAAAAACAACGATGATAAAAAACAGCTTAAAGTTTCCCGGATGTTTACAATTATGTGGGCGGTACTGCTCGTCTGTTCGGCAATTTTCTTTAAAGAATCATCCGAAGCCGTGGTTGTTATTGCTTTAAGCATTGCTTCATTTACTTATGGCGGACTACTCGGCACATTTTTACTCGGAGTATTAAAT
>Ga0210058_1001412_pt1 | contig 21157 bp, 21 predicted proteins | sample CryGeymeta201511_FD_183979 | JGI IMG/M metagenome (GOLD analysis project Ga0210058, IMG submission 183979) | Groundwater microbial communities from Crystal Geyser aquifers in Utah, USA - Crystal Geyser metaG 2015-11 (SPAdes) (version 2) | ecosystem: Environmental > Aquatic > Deep subsurface >...
ATGGGTGGCTTCAATGATGGTCCTATTGAACGAAAATAAGTTCTGATCCAACCCCACACAAACCAGTGATTTATTTTTCTTAACAATTTTATCCAGTTTTTCTTGAAATGTCATATTTAAAATATTAGTCAGATTATAATTAAATCTTAAATAAAAGTAAAATTAATTCTTACTTCATTATAATATTATAATGAAGTACTGAGATTGAAGCTCAAATATACGAAGCGATTTTTTTGGTTTTGAAATAGTCTTTGGCTCTATAATAAATAGGCTGGGAAAAAAAGTACCCAAATATCTTGATATTTTTTTATTGATAGTAAATTTTTTGTTATCACAACAGCCTTTTTTTGCTTATACTTATTTAAAAAATTATGAAAACTTCGGCTAAGATTTGTATCGGGTGATTCTTGGTATTTTACTTCTAAGGGGATTAATTCGTCTTGGAATTTAATCACAAAATCTACTTCTGCGCCCTGTTTGGTACGCCAGTACTTAATTTCATAACGAAAATTGTTATCCAATTTACGACGAAAATATAGTTGTTGAAAGACAAAACATTCGACTAAATTTCCTTTGTCTGGTCGTGAATCAATGGCACGAAAATCGTTAATAAGACTGTTTCGTAAACCGGTATCCAAAAAGTAAGATTTTGGAGTTCTTTTAATTTCTGTAGTTTTATTAGTCGCATAAGAATTGATTAATTTAATAACAAATGTATTTTCCAACTGCGATAGATACTTTCTTACTTGACGATATGCCGTACCCAATTCTTTTGACATTGAGGAATAGTTTAATAATCCCCCATTAATAGCTGAAAGAGACTTAACAAAATTTTGGAATTGTATAAAATCACCAACTTTTAAATATTTAATAATATCTTTTTCTACATAAGTCTCAATCAAATTATTTAACGTTTCTTGTTTTAATGAAGAATCTATTGTATTTACCCGTGGATAACCACCATAAGTGAGATATGATTCAAAAGATTTTGACAATTCGCCGTTAAAAATCAATTTTGGTAAATAATCAACAAATCCTGTTTCTAAATAATTTCTGAAAAAACTATTACTTTTTTTCCAATAATCATATAGTGGCTTTCCTTGTAACAAAAGTGATTCTCCAAATGAAAAAGGGTAGAGATTTAGATAAATTATGCGACCAACTAAAGCACTGGCAATTTCTCGAATTGCTAAGCTTGCCGAGCCGGTGATGATAAATTTAGCCTGTGGAAAAGTATCATATAATTCTTTCAATATCTTTCCTCCATTTTTGACATATTGGAATTCATCAAAAAGGAAATAAACTTTATTTTTCTTCTGGCAATAAGCCGATACAAATTCTTCTGGTGAAGTAGTAAAAGAGGCTAAATTTTGATTATTTTCAAAGCTGATATATACAGTGTCATCTACAGGTAATTTTTCTTTAATTTTATTCAGAAGAGTGGTCTTGCCAGATTGGCGGGGTCCGTTTAAGGCAATTATTTCTTTTTCCTCAATCCATGGCAAAATACGGCTAAAAACCTCTCTTTCAACAATATCAACCTTACTATTATTACTCATACTGTAATAATAGTATTACTATTACAACAATTTGTCAAGAGAAAATTCAAATATACGAAGCGATTTTTTTGGATTTGAAATAATCTTTGGCTTAGTGTTATCTATATTTATTTATTTCTTCTTTTAGCTTTTTTGCTTCTCTACCAGCAACTTCTGCAAAATCAGTTCCTGATGAAGCAAAAATTATTCCTCGAGAGGAGTTTATGATCATTCCAGTGCCTTGAGAATTTAATCCTGCTTTGACTGTTTTTTCAACGTCACCCCCCTGAGCACCAACCCCAGGAACTAAAAATGTCATGTCACCGGCAATCTTTCTAACTTCAGCCAATTCTTCAGGGTATGTTGCTCCGATTACCATCAGGCAATTACCCAGTTTATTCCATTCTTCTGTAACTTTTCTGGCAACAATTTTATACATCATCTCCCCTTCCTTTGAAAAGATATCCTGAAATTCTCCAGCGCCTTTATTGGATGTTCTGCACAAAATAATTGAGGTTTTGTCTGCTCTTTCTAAAAATGGTTTTAAGGCTTCACTCCCCAGATAAGGATGAAGAGTAATTCCATCGGCGTTCAACCAATCAAATGCATATTTGATATAGCCATTATTCGTATTTCCAATATCGGCTCTTTTAGCGTCTAAAATCGTAATGACTTCAGGATAAGTTTTATTAATATAGTCAAATGTCATCTTTAATTGTCTTATTCCCTCATCACCATTAGCTTCATAAAAAGCTGAGTTTGGTTTGTAGGCGCAAACAAAATCATGAGTGGCATCAATAATTGCTTTATTAAACTCAAAGACAGCATTTTCTTTTGTTTTTAAATGTTCAGGAATCTTGTTTATCTCACTATCCAACCCCACACAAACCAGTGATTTATTTTTTTTAACAATCGCATCCAGTTTCTCTTGAAAGGTCATAAGGTATTATAATTTATAATTTTTTAAAATATAGTAAGTATTCTTACTTTTTTCTACCATTTTTAATATTTTTTTATTAACTAGTACACTCAATCGTCTTTGACAAGTTCTCTCTGGAATTTGTAAAATATCAAGTGTTTCTTTTAAGTCAATCTTACCAAATTGCTTAACGTAGTCTAATATTTGAATTTCATCGTCACTTAGTTTTAAGTTACCAGTTTTGCGGCTTAAGTTTAGAATATCTACTTTTCTTTCTAATTCTTTTGTTTCTTTATAAAATCCTTCTGTAAAATACATCAGCCAATCTGTCATATCCGCTTTACTCTGGTCTTTGTAAGTCTTTGCGTGACTTATAGCGCCATAATAAGCGCTTAGATTCTGCCAATAATATGAATCTAAGACAAGACATCCACGAAAATCATAGTTGATTAAATTTAAGAACACTTTTACTAATAGTCGTGTTGTGCGCCCATTTCCATCACTAAAAGGATGAATTGAAACAAATTCATAGTGCAGAATGCCAGCAATTAATACAGAGTGAAGATTATTTTTATTAACTTCAAGCCAAATTAATAATTCATCAATCAATTTTTTTACTTGAGAACTTTTCGGTCCCATGTAGTTAACATGACCACGCCCATCAACAATATAAATATTGCTCGACCTAATTAGGCCGGTTTTATCTTCAGAGAGAAGATTGTCAGCTACTAAACTATGGAGCTTCATAGTATCTTTAAAGAGTATTTTAGATTTTTTTTTGTTTCTTTTTTCGATCCAATCCCAAGCTTTTTTGTAATTGACTACCTCAATTACTTTTTTTTCCCAAGAATTCATTTTCCCAGCGAGAGCTGATTCAACTTGTTTTTTATTCAGTGGATTTCCTTCTATACTTGTTGAACTATTAATGGACTCAATTGCAGCTCTATACCTCAAAACAATTTCTTGTTCTGGTAAAATACGAGAAAGCTCAAATTTCTTTTTCATGGCTTCAATTTGGGCAATCCAATTATTTATTTTAGGTGTAATTTTGAAGTTAGGTTTATACATGTATTTATTGTAACACATTCCCGCCATATTCACGCCACTATTCACGACAAAACTATAAATACTATAAATAATGATGCTTACTTCATTATATTAATATAATGAAGTGTACTTACCGAAGCTTAAAAATACGAAGCTATTTTTTTGGATTGTACACCCTATTATTGTCTTCCGCTTTGTTTACTTAATACACTGGTAGCTTTTTGAGCAACACTCCCAGCACTGTTTGCGTCTGTTACTTGACCAATAATATGAATTCGTGGATCGAGAGGTGGTAAAGAATGTATAGCTCCAAAAAACTGGTACCAAAACATTTTTGCCTTAGCTCCAACTTCTTTTAGGTTAACCACTTTTTTATTTTCCATAAATACTTTTTTTATTAAAATAATAATTAATGAACAAATTCATTGTATCATAAAAGTTCAAAAAAAGCTTGTTATTTCGCTCCTTTTTTCGCTCCTTTTGCCTCCAGATATTTTTTTCCATGACCAACGTCGGTGTTGATTGGAACGTTTCCCTTGCATAAAGGACAGACCGCTTCATCAATAGCAGAAGCCTTGATAACACCTAGAGCACTAAATGGTCCGCCGACCACTTCTGACGTAACTTTTTCTGGATCACGGTTAACCATGACGCAGACGGCAACGACATTTCCGCCGGTTGCTTTGACTGTATCAACTACCTTACGAACCGATCCGCCAGTTGTGGTTAAATCTTCTATAACTAAGACTTTTTTTCCTTTAACTAATTTATCATAACCTCGGGTAAAGATCATCTGTTTGTCAGGAGTTTTTTCAGTATAAACTCCAAGAATTTCTTTACCTTTAAGTTTTGATAGATGATAAGCCACCCATTGTGAAAGGATAATTCCTCCAAGAGCTGGAGCAGTTACCACATCAATATCAATATCTTTATATTTTTCTGCAAACAATTCCCCTATTCTTGAAGTTTCGGCTGTATGAGGATAGACCGCATCTTTATTAACATAAACACTTCCGTGTTTTCCGGAAGTATAAACAAAATGAGAATCAGTAATAACAGCCCCAACCTTTTTTAAGATATCAACAACATTGTCCATAAAATGTTATTTAATAATTAATAATTTATCCAACTCTTCATTGGTTAATAATTTTTTTTCTAAAATAACTTCTCTAATCGTTTTTCCTGTGGCAACAGATTCTTTAACTACTTTAGAGACGGCGTCATAACCTAAGCGCGGAGTTAGTAACGTCGAATAGGCAGTTGATTTTTCCAGATGTTCTAAGCATCGCGCTCGGTTGACAACGATATTTTTGATACCACGATCAGCGAATAAAACAAGAGCTGTATCGACTATTTTTAACATCGTGATCAATGAATCGGCAATGATTGGCAACATTACTCCTAACTCTAATTGGGCTCCTTCAGCCGCCTGATGAATACTCAGGTTTTTTCCAGATACTAAATAGTAGGTTTGATTCATCGTTTCGGCTACAATCGGATTGACTTTTCCCGGCATGATTGATGACCCTGGTTGTAACTCGGAAAAAGTTATTTCCCCGATTCCCCCTTTTGGACCACTGCTCATAAATCGTAAATCCAAGACAATTTTACTGATATCAAGACAAAGAATATTAACAGCACTACTTAAAAAACAAAAGTCAGTATCACTACTTGTCCCTGACATTAAATTTTCTAACGGTTTAAGATTTTTTATTCCTGTTACTTTTTGCAGTTCCAGATAAACATTTTTGATATAAATCTCTGGAGCATTGACACTGTTACCAACGGCTGTACCGCCTAAATTTAATTCATAAAAATATTCCAAACTATCCCCTATCCTTTTCTGATCTCTTATCAAAATATCTCTGTACGAAGTAAACTCTGCACCTAAAGTCGTTGGCACGGCATCTTGAATATGGGTCCGCCCTAGTTTTCTTACGTCTTTATATTCTTTAGATTTTGCGTCCATCGTAGCAATTAAATAATCCAGACTTTTTAATAATTTTTCCGTGAGTTTAATTGAGGCGATTTTTAAAGCTGAGGGATTGACATCATTTGTTGATTGGCTAGAATTGACGTGGTCATTAGGATGTGCACTGGCCAGAGTTCCTATCACTTCATTGACATTCATATTAACCGAAGTCCCCGCTCCCCCATGATGAGCAGATACAACGAACTGATCGTCATACTTTCCTTTTAGAATTTCGTCACATGCAAAAACCATTTTATCGGATATTTTTTTATCAACTTTTCCCGCTTTAAAATTAGCTACTGCTGCCGCTTTTTTAACTTGCACCATCGCATAAACAAATTCCTTAAGAACTTTATGATAATCAAAAGGAAAATTTTCTATTGCTGCTTTAGTTTGTGAGCCGTATAAGATTTTATTAATCATATTAAATATGTTATCAAATTACCCACCTGATTTCCTGTGCTAATATTTTTTTGAAATCCTTTATAATCCCCCAGTGGCTTTTGGGGAGAAATATTTTTAGTTCCTTATTAAATTGAATATTATTATTACTAAGTAAAGCCAATACTTTTGGTAAAATGTTTTTTTCATTAACAGATATGAGGTTTGCTCTCAAAAAATAATACAGATCATAAAAATCTCTAGCTTTTTGCCTTTCAAGCAAAGCGTGAATTTTTCCTGCAACCAATAATTCTTTTGTGATAGCCGTCATATTATATGGAGGAATATAGTCATTAATAATCGTAATTATTTCCCCGATATTTTTCTCTTTTCTTTGAGAAATTTCGAGTTTAATATCTATTTTTTGCCCCTGAAGTGAAAAGCTAATAATAGCTAAATATCCTCCTGTGGTTTTTTTTGACTCTTTTATATCAATCTTTATTCCTTCCCGCTCAATTTCCCTAATTGTATCAATGACAATATCCTCTATTTGATCTATTGTGACTTCGCTCAAACTGAAATCTAAGTCCTCTGAAAAACGAGGACTTCTGTAAATAATTCTTAAAGCCGTACCACCTTTAAAATAAATTTTACTTGATTTCGGATGACGATAGAAATAAGAAAGAAAAAGATGCTGGATATATTCTCTTCGGACATTCAGCTCACTTGTCTGATATTTTGTGGAAAAATCTTTTATGAATTGATTGGAAATCATATAAAAGCTTTTATTAAATTATTTAATCTTTTATTTTTGAATAAAGCAGAATAAAAAATTATTTTTTCTTTATCAAAACCATTTGTCTCTAATCGATCATTTTCCGGACTTTTTTTCAAAGATACAAAATATAAATAATCAACTAATGCTTTTTCTTTTTCTGCAATCAAAAAATTTTTACCTTCGATTTTATTTAATGAATAACCCGTAAACGCTTCTTTTTTAATGGTTTGATAAGAAAATGCTTTTCCAGAAACATCAAATAACCGCGTCGGTTTAGTGGTTGCCGAAGTAACTGTGTAAACCATCTCCGGAATTAAATTATAGTAAGCAAGGGCATATTCGAAGGAAATATATGAGGGTTTGTAAAGAGAATTGGCTATCTCCTCTTCTGAAGGAACATCTGTTTTAAGAGTGTAAATCCCTCGTTTTAACCGTAAAAATAATCCTTTTTTTACCTGCGTTTCTAAAAAATATTTAGCTACGTGAGGAGAAATTTGAAAGATACGAATAAAATCTTGGCCAGAAAAAAAACGAAGATTACGTTGAAGCAATTCTTCACGCACTTGTAGTGGTTTCAGTAAAGTGTACATATTTATACTTAACTGAAATGATTATAAAGGCATTTTCTTTATTTGTCAAGCCGTTTTATTTCCTGAGCCAAGTACGGATTCCACATTGAGCCGGTCGCGCTCATCACGGCGTCAGCTCCTGCCTGCTTGTATTCCTGATAATCTTCCGGTTTTGTAACTCCACCGACGCCAAGTATAGTGAACGATAAACCTTTTTGATCTTTAAGTTCTTTTAATCTTTTAACCATTTCCAAACCCGCCCATTTGATAGGAACTCCGCAAACACCGGCTTTTAATCTATTATTTCCTGGCAGTGCTTGTTGACCTTTCTCATCAAATATTTTTGCCGGAATCGTGTTTATCGCAGCAATTCCATCGACAGTTTTTCCTACATAAACAACTAATTTTTCCAATTGTTCTTGTTCCTGAAAATAGGCAATTTTGATTATCAGAGGCGTATTTCCAATTTCATTTTTAACTGCTTCAGCGATTTGCTTAGTTCTTTCTAAATCAAAACAAAGCAAATGAGCTGTTCCCTCATTCGGACAACTTAGATTTACCTCCAGAACCTTCGCCCCTGTTTCTTTTATTATTTTTGCCAGATTAACAAAATCTTGAATATAAGCAACCGGATCATGCTCCGGATTAGTTGTCCCTTGGAAACTACCGATTACTAACTGTCCTTTTTTAGCATACGCGACTGTTTCTTTTAAATCTTTTTGCCATAATTCCGGCTCAAAAGAGGGTACGCCAAATGAATTTGTGATTGATAAAGGTTCGGTATATTTATGATTTCCCACGATTCCTTTTTCGGCCAAATCCAAAGTTAAATCCCCGTTTATTTGAATTCCCAAAACATTTGGCCACTGAGAACATGGGTACTGTTTACTTCGGACAGTTTTGTACGTCGTGATATCAAATCCTTTATCAAGAGCGCCTTTAACAAATTTTCCATTTAAAAGTGGACCGGCTGGAATTCCGAATGGTAAATAAACTGGAAAGTCAAAAATTTTATATTTCAGTTTATCTTTATTTTCAAATTTTTTTCCATCGGCAAAATCGCCAAAAGGACCTTTATCAAAATTATCCTCATAAGTCTTCTCAGGATCGTAATATGGTGCGTGTAACATAGAAAATTAAAAAAATTATAATGTTGGCTTAATAATTTTTCCAAAGCCAAGTTTAACTAAGATTTTATCATCTTCAAAAACTTTTTTACCACGGATAAAAGCTCTTTTTACTCTTCCTTTAACTTTCCTCCCGTGGAAGGGTGACCATCCGCATTTCGTAAATAAATTTTTATTATCAATAATATACTCCTCTTTCGTGTCGACTTCAATCCATGTGTTTTCATCAGTTTTTATATTAAATATTTTTTTTGGATTATTAAAACAGAGTTCAATTAATTTTTCTAAAGTCAATCTTTTCTTGGAAACTGCCGTCAATAAAAGTGATAAAGTCGTCTCCAGTCCCGGAACTCCAAATGGCATTTTTTCAGATTTTTTTTCTTCAATGGTATGAGGCGCATGATCTGACTCAATTACGTCAATGTAATTTAAATTCTTCCAAATAAAATTAACGTCTTTTTTTGTTTTCAAAGACGGTTTCATCATCCCAAATGGTCCTAGTTTTTTTTCATCATCTCTGGTTAAAAAAAGATGATGAGGAGTGACTCCGCAGGTAACTTTGTAACCCTTTTTCTTTGCATCAATTATAGTTTGAAATTCTGTTTCAGAACTAATATGGCAAATGTGGATTCGCTGTCCAGCTTGTACTGCTATTTCTATCATTTGCTCAATAACATCGGCTTCTGCATGAAGTAAAATAGGTGTTTTTTTTGGCCAGACATCGCAAATATTTTTAAATGCTTTTTCATCAACTATGTAATTCCCTGTTGTTTGGTTTAAATAAATCTTTAAGCCAAAAACTTTATCTTGAACGTTTTTTAAATCTTTCAAATTTTCTCCGAGTGAACCAAAGTAAAAACCAACATCACAGACAATTTTTTCACTGGCAATCTTTTGTTTTTCTTCCAATGCTTTAATCGTTGTAATCGGAATTTTATTATTCGGCATATCTAAAATCGTCGTAAATCCACCAACAAGAGCCGCAGAAGTCCCAGTATAAAAATCCTCTTTATAAGTTTGCCCCGGATCTCGAAGATGGGTATGAACGTCAATCAAACCAGGTAGTCTTAACATTAGATGAAATGATATAAAAAAGGAATTTATTTATCAAGGGAATTTTACCAAATTTTATTTTTGCCATTGAAAAGAAGAAGAAGTATAATGGCTCTAAACTAATATGAAAAAATCAACATCTCGTCGAAATTATCAAGAAAGAAAACAAAAAACTAAAGATGAAATAGATCGAAACAGGTTAATAAGAGCAATGTTGGCAACTTTTTATGCTATTATTTATTCTGAAAATAAATTACCTAAAGTCGAGGGTAGTGTGCATAACGTTGAAGAAGAAGTTTATAGACCTACATTTACGGGCAGAGATTGAGTTTCACTTCAATTTTAAATTAACCCCTCAACTTTTTTTATAAAATAATTATTGTCTGGATTCCCGCCTCCGCGGGAATGACATAAATTTATTTCACTGAAAAATTTACTGTATGGTTTGAAGAAAATAACACTTCAAAAGTTTCCAAAAATCCTTGCCTTCCAAGGAGAGGAGGAATATTATCTTTATCTAAAAATCCAACTGGAACTGTTCTTTCCCAATTTCCAATTTTGACATTTAAATCTTTTTTAAGATAAACTTTTTCCTCTCCGCCTATTCCTGCTGTTTTGAATAATTGACATTCTTTTTTCAAATTTATTTTCAATCTTTCGACAAAATTAATCGGTAGTAATGTATAGTCAGCTCCGGAATCAACAATCATCCAAACTTCATACCAGATTTTTTTTGCTTCCGAATATAAAAAAACTTGAGCCATCGGTCGAAAAACTTCCTTAAAAATTGAAGATTGTTTCTTTTCGTATGGAAATGTTAGAACCATAAAATTAAAGTATCAGCTTTCGGTATATATGTTAAGGCGGGAATTTCACCTGGATATTTTTTTTCCAAGCGATCAAGAATTTTATTAGCTGTTTTTCCGGTTTTAGCAGTAAATACTTGATTGGCAATTAATATAATATGTTTTCCTTGGTATTGAGGATCACTCATTAATTTAATCATTGATATTTTTTTATCGTTTTTCATGATTTTAATATAAGTCTTCTATAATCTAAAGTCAAATCATAAATACTCATCCCAACTCTTAATCTTTAGATCTTTGATCTTATATCTATCCAGTGCATTGACAAAAAACCTGGCGGAATTAAGGTCTGTAAATAACGGTATATTATTGTCGATCGCCGTCCTTCTGATCAAATATCCATCGGTGATCACTCTCTTGAAAGAACCTTCATTGTTATAATCCTCGCTTAAATTAATAACCAATGAAACTTGATGTTTTTCGATTAAGTCAATAACTGTTGGGCTTTGTTTGTCATAAAGTTTATGAACTAATTTTGTCCGAACGCCTTTAGTTTTTAGAAACAGATGAGTTTTTTTAGTTGCATAAAGTACAAATCCAAGATTTTTTAACCGCCATATTGATTCGGCAAAACGAAGTTTAAATTCCGCACCTCCAATGGTTACCAAAGCAGATTTATTCTTTAAAGATAAACCGGTGGAAAACAAAGCTTTTAAATAAGCTTCTTCGGCGGTCTCACCAAAACAGGCGACTTCCCCGGTTGATCCCATCTCAACTCCTAAAGCCGGATCGGCTCCTTCCATCCTTGCAAATGAAAATTGAGGAGCTTTAACGGCTACATAGTTAGGATATTTAATTCTTTGTTCCTTCGCTTTCCCAAAAAAACTATCAACAATAACTTCGGCAAAATTGACTCCGGTCACTTTGGAAATAAAAGGAAAAGTCCTTGACGCCCGCAAATTCATCTCAATCACATAAACTTCGTTGTCCTTGACCATAAATTGAATATTAAAAGGTCCAGAAATATTTAAAGATTTGGATAATTGCTTAGCAATCTCAATCATTCGCTCACCGCTAAAAAAACGAACTCGCTCGGCTGGATAGACAATCGTCGCATCCCCTGAATGAACACCGGCATGTTCGATATGATTGGAAATAGCAAAAACTTTAACGTGGCCTTTTTCAGCTACTCCATCAAACTCCACTTCCCGGGCATTTACCATATATTTTGAAATCGTTACCGGATGTTTTTTATTGATATTGGTTGCTTTTTCTATAAAATGCTTCAATTCAGTCGGGTTATAACAAAGGTTCATAGCTGCGCCAGAAAGAACGTATGACGGCCTGACTAAAATCGGATAGCCAACATCACGCGCAAATTTTAAAGCCACTTCCATATCAGTAAAACTATTCCAAACCGGTTGTTTAATATCTAGATCATCTAGTAATTGGGAAAATTTTTTCCTATCCTCCGCTCTATCTATATCAACTGCTACTGTTCCTAGTATTTTTATTCCATATTTATGAATTTTATTGGCAATATTGTTTGGAGTTTGCCCGCCAACGGAAACGACCACTGATGAGGATTTTTCAAACTCATAAATATCTGCTACTCGCTCAAAACTGATTTCTTCAAAATAAAGACGGTCGGATACATCATAATCTGTGGAAACGGTTTCCGGATTACAGTTAATTATGATCGATTTTTTACCGTATTTTTTAAGATTTAAGGCGGTGTTTACACAAGTCCAATCAAACTCGACCGAAGAACCAATTCGGTACGGTCCAGAGCCTAAAACCATCACACCATCTTCTCCTATCGGTTTTATATCATTGTGATTTCCATTATAAGTGGTGTACAAATAATTTGTTTTGGCTGGAAATTCTCCGGCTAAGGTATCGATTTGAAAAACTGAGGGCGTGATTTTAAGTTTTTTTCGATATTCTCTGAATTCAAGTTGGGTGACTTTTAGTAATAGGCCAATTTTTCTATCAGAAAACCCCAACTGTTTTATATGTAAAATATCCTGTTTTGATAACTTATTAATTGTCCCTACGTCTAATAATTCCCTTTCCGCCTCAACAATTATCTTCAAACGATTTAAAAACCATGGATCAATTCCGCTTAATTCATAAATTTTTTGAACAGTTATTCCTAATTTCAAAGCTTTGGTAATGAAAAATATTCTTTTGGAGTTAGCCTGTTTAATTTTGGCCAAAATTTCATCTGTGGTTAAATTAAAATTGTTATCCGTAACTCCCAAAACACCAATATCTAACATGCGGACACCTTTTTGTATTGCCTCTTCAAATGTCCGTCCGATTGCCATAATCTCGCCTACCGATTTCATACTACTACCAATCTTTTCCGAGGTTCCCTTAAACTTATCCATATCCCACCTTGGAATTTTAACTACAATGTAGTCCAAGGCCGGCTCAAAGAACGATTGAGTAATTTGGGTTACCTGATTTTTGATTTCCATTAAGCTCTTCCCTAAAATCAATTTGGCGGCCACGTAAGCTAACGGGTAACCGGTTGCCTTTGATGCTAGAGCAGAAGAACGGGATAGACGCGCGTTTACTTCAATAACGCAATATTCAATCGGAGACGACGGATGAGGATTAAGCGCAAATTGAACATTACACTCCCCCACAATCCCCAAGCTTCTGACAATTTTGATAGAAAGTTCTCGAAGATGGTGATATTCAAAATTAGTTAACGTTTGACTAGGAGCTACAACGATTGATTCCCCGGTATGAACGCCTAAAGGATCAAAGTTCTCCATATTACAAACTGTCACACAGTTGTCATATTGGTCCCGGACAACTTCATATTCTATTTCTTTATAATGACGAAGATACTTTTCGACTAATATTTGTGGCGAAAAAGTTAGGGCTGTTTGGACTACCGAAATAAATTCTTTTTCATTATGGGCAACCCCCGATTTTTGTCCGCCGAGTGAAAAACCAGCTCGCACCATGACCGGATAACCAATTTCTTTCACTTTTTCCAGTCCCGACTCAACTGTCGTTACGGCAAATGATTTTGGCGTGGCAACCTCAATTTTATGAAGATGGTTGGCAAATTTTTCTCTATCTTCTGTCAAAACGATTGCAGATACGGGTGTTCCTAAAACTTGAACATTATATTTTTTCAAAACTCCCTTTTTATACAGATCTATTCCACAATTTAGGGCTGTCTGACCGCCAAACGATAAAACAATACCATCTGGCTTTTCTTTCTCAATTACTCGCTCAACAAACTCTGTTGTTACAGGTAAAAAATATACCTTATCAGCTAATTCTTTAGAAGTTTGAATAGTCGCAATATTGGGATTAATTAGGACTGTTTTAATCCCTTCTTCGCAAAAAGCTTTAATCGCCTGAGAGCCGGAATAATCAAACTCCCCAGCTTGACCGATCTTTAATGCTCCAGAACCTAATATCAGTATTTTTTTCATGTTTTAATTTTAAAAAGCGAAGACATTAGATTTTTTTCGGTTTGATGTTTTCCGATAAAAAATTTGATATCGAGCTTTAACATAGTTTTTCTAAAAAATAATCAAAAACCCAACTTGTATCAACTGGTCCCGGAGTTGCTTCCGGGTGAAACTGGACTGACATAAAGGGTAAATTCTCATGAATGATCCCCTCGTTGGTATTATCATTAGCATTGATAAACCAGGGCCTAAAATCCTTAGGGATCTTTCCGATCGCAAATCCGTGATTCTGAGTTGTTAGATAGCATTTTTTTGTTCCAACCATGACGCACGGTTGATTCTGCCCTCTGTGCCCAAACTTCATCTTGTAAGTATCGCCTCCAGCCGCGAGTGCTAATATCTGATTTCCCAAACAAATTCCCAGTAACGGAATCTTCTTTGTTAGAATATTTTTTACTGTTTCGATTGTTACGTCACACATTTTGGGATCTCCCGGACCGTTGGAAACGATAATACCGTCAATTTTTTCTTTCAAAGAAAAAATATTATAATCCCAAGGAACGGTGATCACTTTAACTCCACGCTCTATTAAACTTCTTGTGATATTTTTTTTGACGCCACAATCTATTACCACAACGGTCTTACTTCCCGCTCCTTCTCTGGACACCCTTGGGGTGGACACAGTGGCCACTAAATTTTTCTTATTTGGATCATCAAAACCAGTACTGAGCGAAGTCGAAGTATCAAAAACAATTTTTGCTAACTGTGCTCCCCCATCGCGCAATTTTTGTGTTAAATATCGAGTGTCTGTAACAACCAGTCCAGGAACTTTTTCTTTTTTCAACCAGTCTCCGAGTGTCATTTTGCTTTGAAAATGTGAAGGTGTATCAATATATTGAGAAACTATTAATCCGGAAACGTGAATTCGGTCCGACTCCCAATATTTTTTATCAGGAACTCCATAGCTACCAATTATTGGGTAAGTGGAAATAAGGATTTGCCCTTCATAGGAAGGATCGGTCAAGGATTCCGGATAACCGACCATGCCGGTAGAAAAAACCAGTTCACCGGAGCGGGGCTGCTCGTAACCGAAACTTTGCCCTTCAAAAATTTCTCCATCTTTCAAGATTAATCTTGCATTCATATTTTTTTGGATATAGAAATTTGGTTTGGAAACGGGTTAAGAAAAGGGAGATTTGAAAATAGACTCTTTTTCTAACTTCTATCCTCAAATTTCCTAACTCGTTTCTACCCCTATTTTCTATCCTCTAATATTAAGCTAAAAAGTGCCATTCTCACATACATTCCGTTCTTTGCTTCAGTCGTCAAATAAACAGCCCTTGGGTCGTTATCAACCTCGGTTTCTACCTCCCCAACCCGCGGTAAAGGATGCATAATTAAGGTATTTTTTCCCGCTTTTTTGTCAACTAATTTTTTCGTTAAGATAAAGTTCAGTTTTAGTTTTTCATATTCCTGTTTATCTGTAAATCTTTCTTTCTGCACTCGCGTCCAGTACCAGAAATGGCAGTCAGCTGGAATTTCTTCAAAAGATTTTATTTCGATTAATTTTATTTTTCTTTTTTTTGCTTCTTCCAAATCTTTATTAGACAGTCTTAACTGTTTTGGAGAAAGCAAATAGAGAGTGTTATTAGGAAAAATTGAAAGACATTTGATGATCGAGTGAACTGTCCGACCGTTAAGAAGGTCCCCTACTATCAAACCTTTTATATTGTCAATATGCTTAAATTTCTCAAAAACCGTAAACATGTCAAGAAGAGCTTGAGTTGGATGTTCCCCAATTCCATCTCCAGCATTAATAACCGGAACGTCAGCGACTTCTGCCACTTTTTTTAAAGTTCCAACTATTGGATGACGCATAACAATTGCGTCACAATACTGTTCCATCATTTTTGTCGTATCTTCAATTGTTTCTCCCTTGACAACGGAAGAAGTGGAGAGAGGATTTTGATATTCAACAGTTTGTCCTCCAAGACGTTTTACTGCGGCAGAATTGGAGCTGAAGGTTCTGGTTGACGGTTCAAAAAACATTAAGCCGACTATTTTCCCAGGGAGAATTTTCAATAATTTTTTTGTTGGAGTTTTTTTAATTTTCGCAGCTGTGGCAAAAACTTTTTCAACGGATTTACGATTAAATTGGTCGAGAGAGATAATATCTTTCCCAAAAAAAATCTCAGAATTTTTCATATGTATCTGAGAATAACATTATATTCAATTTTAAAAAAATAGCAAGGGGAAAAAATTGAAGTTATTGATATAATATAAATAGCCGGGGTGGCGGAACTGGCATACGCGCAAGTCTCAAAAACTTGTGAGAGCAATTTCATGAGGGTTCAACTCCCTCTCCCGGCACTAAAATGAGGAGAAAACCAAAAAAAGTAATCAAATAGAGTTTTAAATTAGCATATGCAGTAGGATTAATAACAACTGATGGGTGTTTGTCAAAGGATAAACGTCATATTACCTTAACTTCTACAGATAGACGGCTTTTTCGTACGTTTAAACATTGCCTTGGCAAAAATAACAAAATATCAGAAAATACTCCTAAAAAAAGGTTCAGAAAAAAAGCTTTCAAAGTTCAATTGGGAGATGTAGTGCTTTACGACTTTTTAATCAAGATAGGACTTTTCCCTAATAAATCTCTAACTATAAGTGAATTAAAAATTCCGCAAAAATATTTTATGGATTTTTTACGCGGACATTTAGACGGTGACGGAAACATTATTTTTTATAAGGATAGATATAATACCCATTTAAATCCAAAATACACATATAACAGACTTTTTGTATATTTTACATCTGCAAGTGAAAAACATATCAAATGGTTACAAAAAACTATCATTAAATTGAAAAAAATACACGGAAATATCGATTGTTTAAAATATAAAAATAAAAAAACAAATAATCCTATTTATCGTCTTAAATTTAGTACCAAAGAAGCAAAAATTGTTTTAAATTGGATTTACTATAAACCAAATCTTCCTTGTTTGTTAAGAAAATATCTCATCGCAAAACCATTTCTTTTGTATTCAATTCACAACAAGGAAATGAGTAATTTACGACACAATAATTAAAGATAATAACGATTTATTATATGCATCTAATAATTTGGTTGATATTATGGTTTGGAGCTATGGGCTTACCTAATTATTTGTTTAAGAAATATAATATTACGTATTATGAAAATTCTTGGCAACATACTCTTTTTTTCATAGTTCTCTCACTAATCCTTTTTGTTGTGTATCAAAATCAATTTTTCATATATTTTAATAGTCTTAATATAGGACATTTAATAGCTTTCATATCTTTATTTATACTATGGCTTTTTGTATCGAATCTTTACAAAAAAGATTATTACTCTAAAAAAGAAAGATTTTGTTATCAGTTGCCAAAGTTTTTTGAAATATTCTTCCAAGATATTTTTTTTTGGGTGGCTTACTTACCTTTCGGATTTCTTTAAACTTGTTTGGTTTAGTATTTTTCGTTGTTCATATCCCATCAATATTTCTACTCCCTAAAAAATTCGCTTTCCTCACTATAATTTGTTCATTTTTTGGAGGATTTATTTTTGCATATTTACAATCTCAAGGAATTTTAGGATTCTTAATCGCGCTATTTATACATTTATCATTTTGGGCTATATTACACTATACTCTTTCAAAAAAAGATTTTTTAAGAATAACTCCTTTAAAAAGGTAATCGTTTTTATATCTGCTCGACGTCATGAGGTTTGGATTCAATTAGTGAGCTTTGGGTAATTTGAATAAATTCAGCCTTCTTCCAAGTTTCTATGATATTTTTTGCTCCACAGTATGAAAAACCCGAACGAACGCCCCCCAAGAGTTGATTAATAAATTCAGAGACGTTCCCTTGATATGGAACAACTGCCTCGACTCCCTCGGCCGCATATTCTTTCAAGTCTTTTTTTACTTTAATATCATTTTTCTGGCGATCATGATTAGCCATTAGCGACGCCATACCACGAGTCAGTTTAAATTTTCGGTTATTTTTGAAAAAAGTTAGTGCCGGTGATTCGTCACATCCAGCAAACAATGTGCCAATCATCACAGTTGAGGCACCAACCGCTAACGCTTTTACCATATCCCCAGAATTTCTTATTCCCCCATCGGCAATAATTGGAACATCATATTTTTTCGCGACCTCTGCACATTCAGAAATGGCTGTTAATTGGGGAACGCCTGCGCCGGCTACAATTCTTGTAATACACAGGGCTCCCGGCCCAATACCAACTTTAATTGCTGAGGCTCCATTTTTTATTAACTCTTCGGTTGCTTCAGGTGTAGCTACATTTCCAGCAATAATGTCGACCTTAGGAAATTTTTTATTTAGATCTTTTAAGACCTTAATTAAAAAAATCGAGTGCCCGTGTGCAATATCAATGACAATCACATCGGCTCCAGCTTTAACTAATGCTTCCGTTCTCTCAATATAATCATCTTTTATACCTACGGCGGCTCCGACTAATAGTTTTTCTTTTTTGACATTTTGTACCATTTCAGCTTCTCTTTCAATCGTTGCAAATCGATGAATTATCCCAATTCCTCCCTCGCGGGCCAGTGCAATCGCCATTTCAGTTTCGGTAACCGTATCCATATTGGCTGAAATGACAGGAATTTTTAATTTAATTTTTTTTGTTAGATTTGTGGAAAGATCAACATCCCCTCGGGAAACGATATCGGTCTTCTGAGGAACGAGTAATACGTCGTCAAAGGTTAAGCCTATTTGCTTACGGATATTCATAAAATTACTAATTAACTAATTATTCTAATTGATCTAAAAAATACCCAATAACCAATTATCCTCAATTTGAGATTTGGTCATTATTTAGGTTAATTAGGTCAATTAAAAATTAGAAATTTATAATACAATACTCGCTTCTCTCTCTGGACTCACAGAAACAATTTTAACATTAACTTCTAAATATTTTTCAACAAATTTAATGTACTTCTGACAGTTTACTGGTAATTTTTTAAAAGATTTTATTCCAGAAATATCTTCGGCCCAACCCGGAAAACTTTTGTAAATCGGAGTTAATTTGGAGAGTTCTAAATACCCACACTGACTGAATTCAATTTTTTTACCATTTAATTCGTAGCCAACACAGGCTTTTATCTGTGAAAGTCCTGATAAGATATCTATTTTTGTAATCGCAATTCTGTTAATTGAAGAAAGTTGACAGGCAAATTTTACTGCGGGCAAATCTACCCAGCCAACCCGGCGCGGTCGCCCGGTCGTTGTCCCATATTCATAACCCCGTTCTCTTATATCATCGGCTACTTTATCAAATAATTCTGTGGGCAATGGTCCTCCACCAACTCTCGAAGTGTAAGCCTTAACAACTCCCCAAACCTCGTCAATCTTTTTGGAGGGAACTCCTGATCCAATATTGACGCCACCTTCAATAACGTTTGAAGCCGTCACGTAGGGATATAGACCAAAACTGTTATCTAACATAACCCCATGGGCACCTTCAAGAAGAATTTGTTTTTTTTGTTTTATTGCTTTATGTAAAACTGCAAATGTATCTCCTACCATTGGTCGAATTCTTTCTGCTAATTTTCTAAAAGTCGATAAATAAGTTTCCACCTTTGTTGGGGTTACACCGAAAGCAACCAATATCTTATTTTTTATTTCTGTCTGAAATTTAAACTTTTCGACAAATAAAGGCCAATTCATTAATTCATAAATTCTGATTCCGTTGTAACTAACTTTATCAGCGTAAGTTGGACCGATTCCTCTCTTGGTTGTCCCCAATTTATTTTTTCCGCGGGCATTCTCATAGGCCACATCTAGTTCTTTGTGATATGGCATTATTAAATGACATCGGGGAGAAATCATCAATTTCTTTTTTAAATTTATCCCCATTTTTTCAAAAATATCCATCTCTTCCATGAGTACTTCCGGATCAATCACAGTCCCATCGGCAATAACAACCGTAGGTTTTTTTTGCAGGATCCCTGAAGGAATTAGATGAAATGGAAATTTTTTTTCGTTGATGACGACCGTGTGGCCGGCATTATTGCCACCGTGGAAACGGACTACGAAATCTGCTTTTGCCGCCATCATATCGACTATTTTGCCTTTTCCCTCATCCCCCCACTGACTGCCAATTACAAGTTTAATCATATTTTTGTCCGTCCTAATATTAGCAATAACTGATAGAATTAGTCAAGGGATAACATTAAATGTTAAACGGTTAAATGTTAAATAAACCATTAAACATTAAATTTTTAAACAAAAATGTGTTTAAGGATTTAAGTTTTATAAGTTTTTTTGACTGTTTAGGTTTTAACAGTTTAACTGTTTCTTTAACCTTTAATATTTAATCTTTAAGATTTAAATGCTTACTTACAGTTTGATTTTATTATTAATAATATCTGTAATCCTTATCTTCTCCTCCAAAACCTTATCCCCAATTCCCTACTTCCCTTCTCAACCCATTGATATGCCTTTAATCGTTAAGGCCTTAAATTTAAAGAATAATCAAACGGTGATTGATCTAGGAGCTGGTGATGGAATTGTAATTTTTAAAGCAGCTCAACAATCTTACAAACAAAAATTAAACACAAAGTTCGTAGCGGTTGAGATCAACTTAATTTTAATCTTAATTATCCACCTCCGCCGATTATTTCATCCAAATAAAAAAAATATTAAAATTGTTTATGGTGATATTTTCAAAATGAATTTTTCTCACTATACCCAATGTACAGACGCAAAATTTTGCGTCTCTACAACCTTTTATTTCTACATCTCCCCCTGGTTTCTCGAAAAAACAATTAAAAATTGCAGATTAAAAATTAAAAATTTTAACATTGTAAGTTATATGTATCCAATAAAATCCCTAAAACAAAACGAAAAAATTATTAAAGGCAAAAATAAAATATTTATCTACCACTCGTAAGTATTTTCATTATTTCCACTGGTTTTTTGGCAATATAATCAACTCCTGCTTTTTTTAAGGCTTCGACTGTGTGTAGTCCCCAAGAAACGCCAATCATTTTGATACCGGCTTTTTTACATGCTTCAACATCACGAATTTCGTCTCCGATATAAATTACTTCGGATTTATCTAACTTAAAATCTTTAAGAAATTTTTTTAGATATCCTTCTTTTCCAAAAAGATCTGTTTTTCCATGGACAAAATCAAAAATGTCAATTTTGTTAAATTTAATAAATTTATTAATATTTTCTATTCTGTTTGAAGAAATAATTGCTAAGTTATATCCCTTTTTTTTTAAATCAAAAAGAAATTTCTTAACCCCGGTAAAAAACTTGATATTTTCCATTTCTTTTTCCAGTTCTATCTGCATGTTTTTGATCATATTTACAACGTATGGAAGTTTGAGCCAGGCCTTTTTAAAACTTCCCTTCAGCAGTTCTTGATAGCTTTTAGATCGGATCTCCTTGATTATCTGTCTTTCACTAAGATCATTTAACTGTAAAGCCTTGGCAATCTCCAAAAATCTTTGGAAACTATACGGAAGGGTA
>Ga0210058_1001447_pt1 | contig 20853 bp, 23 predicted proteins | sample CryGeymeta201511_FD_183979 | JGI IMG/M metagenome (GOLD analysis project Ga0210058, IMG submission 183979) | Groundwater microbial communities from Crystal Geyser aquifers in Utah, USA - Crystal Geyser metaG 2015-11 (SPAdes) (version 2) | ecosystem: Environmental > Aquatic > Deep subsurface >...
GGTCCCGCCGCCGTCAGGCGGGCGGAAACGCTGGGCGGGATTCAATCCGCAAAATCCTCTGGATTTTGCTCAAAATGGGTTCGGATTTCGTCCAACAAACACCACCATAACGAATTTGAGGAATGTTCCGCCTCGCCCTCGCCTGCGGCTCGGGCTGCGGCGGGACGGCTGGAAATTGATTTCAAAAAGCCCTTTGATTTGCTCGCGAAACTGCCCGCCGAAGCGAGGGGCGAAGCCCCGAGCGAGGCGACTAATTCAATATGGTGGACCCGACCGGATTTGAACCGGTGATCTCCTGACTGCCAGCCAGGCATTCTAGCCGCTGAACTACGGGCCCGATAATAATGTAGAATTCAGAATTTATAATTAATAATCGTTATACTGAAAAAACTTGAGTTTGTGATAAGTTTTTCCAGTGTATCCCTATCTAATCCACTATTGCCCCGCTTAGCGGGACAAACTGAGGTAAGATGGGTATAACTAATGACTTATATTATAGAATAATACTCATGAGATTTAAAGACCGAACTGATGCGGGTAAACAACTTGTCTTTGTTTTGCAGAAAAACCTTAAGATCCGCAAAAAAAATAATTATATTGTTATCTCTCTTTTACGTGGCGGAATAATCATTGGTAATGAAATATCTAAAAGTTTGGGGATTAAACATTTCCCTTTAATTGTTGCTAAGATTCCTTCTCCTTATAATCCAGAGTTGGCAATCGGAGCCCTGTGCTTTTCGAAGCGTTGGTTAGATCAGCAAATGATTAAACAAATGGGTTTGACAAATAAACAGCTACGATCGGCTATATCAATTGCTCAACAAAAATTTGACAACTACGTGAATCAATTTAGTCTTTTAGAAGAAAATTATCGTTTTCTTAAAAACAAAAACATTATTCTGACTGACGATGGTGTTGCAACCGGCGCCACAATTAAAGCCGCTTTTCTTTTTATTAAGTCATTGCGTCCGAAAAAAATTGTCCTTGCCGTACCAGTAGCTCTGACTGACTTTTCTGCGTCGGAATTTAACCAGGTTATTATTTTACATACCAGTGCCAGTTTCAGCGCCGTCTCCCGATTCTATGAAAATTTTTCACAGGTTAGTAATGAAAAGGTCGCCTTGCTTATCCACTTATCTTTGTTATAAAAGATTGGGTGGAAAAAACTCTTGACATTGATGACACTTCTGTAATAATCATTACTATTACTAGTTTAGTAGAAGCTATATGAAAATCCTTTTTATTGGAATCATTACCATAATTATTATCGGAGGTTTTGTTTTGATAGTTAACAGTATGCAGAATACTCAAATAACCCCGACTCAACCAACGGTGATTGAAACGCCAACCGTACCCGTCGCGCCAACGGAAAGCGCATCTTTGATGCAGTCAAGCAATGATTTAATCAAGACCGTTGAAGTTGAGTCTGGTTCTTATTATTATAAACCCAACGCCATCACGGTAAAAAAGGATGAGAGGGTAAAAATCGTTATGCATAGTGTCAGCATGATGCATGATTTTAATATTGACGAATTAAATGTTAAGATACCAATCGTCAAAAACGGAGATACGAGTACGGTTGAATTTATTGCAGATAAAGTTGGTACGTTTGAATACTATTGTTCTGTTGGCCAGCATCGCCAAATGGGACAGGTGGGAAAGTTGATTGTGGAATAAATATCATTAATTAATGATTTCTAGTTTGTCAAGAATTTCATTTAGTTCCGCTATTGATTCTGGGGTTGTAACCTTAATTTTAAAAGAACCAATTGCGGTTGAGTCCATATATCCAACCTTAAACATATCTGAATCAAACTTCTCACACAATTGATGCGACCAATCACTATTGATAACTGACCAATCTGCTAAACGCCAAATAATATTATTGTTTTTCATTATTTCTTTAAAGTCTTTATATTGGGTTGCCATTCCTTTAAAAGTACTGTATTCAATTTGGTCTGGGAATAAACAAAAACCGCCTCCCCCAACACCTTGGCCTATTTCAATAAAATCACCGTTTGATTTCGATAATATCAAATTTAAAAATGGAAAGGGATAATTATTTGTTGTCCCAGCTTCTCTCCTATCTTCTTTAAGTGTCCAACCTTGTGGATAATAAAGCGTAAATCCTTTCTTGGTTTTGAAATCAGGCGAGTCGGCAAATTTATTATGAATATACGTTTTCCAACCTTCGGAATAGTCAAATTGAAAAGTTGAAAGAATTTTTTCAAATATAGGAATATCTTTATTATTTAATAGTGTTGAGACGCCTACTTCATAATAATTAGATCCTTTGACAGTAAAATATTTGTCACTTTCGTAAGATGAAATGTCATCATGATAATATACCCATTCAATATTATTAAAAATTCTTTTTTGTCTTGAATGACTTTCTCCAACTTGATTATTGATAATTTTATCTACTGACAAGTTCCCACTGTTGATTTGTACATTTAGAGTAATTGGGATATTTTTTCTTCCTTTTGGTCTAATGCTCATGAAAGAATCGTCATTTGTTTGTTTAAACACCTCCCAGTCAGTTGGATATTTAAAAGAATAGTTAAAAGTTCTGTTTACGTAAATTGGCCAATTCTCTGTTTCTTTAGAAATATTTATTGTTTGCGTTGAAGAAGAACTTGCTGATACTGATCTCTGAGTTGGGTCAGTAGAAGGATTTATGTTAGTTACAACAATACTAGTTGATTCTGATGTTTTAACTAGTAATTGATACTGCATCCCGAAAATAAACCCAATAATTGGAAAAGTAATAAATAATACGGCAAAGACTATTTTTAAAATTGGGTTATTGGCAGTTGAATGTTCAAAAATTTTCATATTTAAGATTAAATTATTAATTTTTATTCAATCAACCCCTTTTCCTCCTCCGACGCAATCACTTGGAAACCAACATGAGACTGACCAGCAAAAAATAATCCTTCTCCAACTCCAGCTGAAAGAAGAAAATGTTTTTCTCCACCGGTTAAATAAAAAGTTTGACTGATGCGATCAACCGCAGCTGAAGACTGTTTTAGAATAATCTGTAAACTGGAGTTTGTAATGATTGCTTTTCCCTCATCGGTTGCTAAAAAATCTTCAACGTCCTGGGTAATCGTCGTCAAGCCAAGTAAATATTTTCGTGCCCGTTTAGCAAAACTATGAAGATATGCTCCAGAATCTTTTTGTTTGATTAAGTACCAAGCCTCATCCACAATCAATACACGTTTACGTTTATCTTTTCGTACCACATTCCAAATATAATCCAGAACAATATACATTGCCACCGGTCGCAAATTTTCTTCCAAATCCCGAATTCCAAAAACCGTGAAGGGTTGTTTTAAATCAAAGTTTGACTGGGAATTAAAAATACCTGCCGCCGAACCCTTCACAAACTTATCAAGCCGATCAGCCATCTCTCTTGCTTCCGGTGTTTCCATTCCTAAAAACACCTTATATAAGTCTTCCAACAACGGAGATTGATTTTTAAAAGAAGAGGGTTCTTGAGCAATCCCCTTTTCTTTATAAGTTAGCACGAGAGAACGGTCGAGTAAAGCATCTTGAGAAGGTGTTAAATCTCCCATAATCACCTTCATTAAAGCATGAAGATCAAGAATTTTATTTGACAACTCATCTGGTTCAATATCGTCGTGCTTGGGTAAATCAAATGGATTAATTTTGTACTGCGAATTTGCAGTAAACTCTACAAACTCACCCCCCATAGATTCACATATTTTTTTGTATTCATTTTCCGGATCAATAATGATTACATCCACATCCATCATTAGTAAACGAGATGCCTCAAGTTTCACCATAAAGCTTTTTCCTCCACCAGATTTTCCCAAAATCACTGAGTTTGCATTTTCTAAAGTAAATCTATCAAATATGATTAGACTACCATCATGTTGGTTAATCCCATAAAGGATACCTTCGTTTTTTGTGAGAGATGCTGTTGAAAAAGGAAAAGTCATTGCAAGAGAGGTTGAATCCATATTTCGCCAAACTGCCAACTTATCATAAAACATTGGTAATGTAGATTTAAAACCTTCTTCCATTTCTAATATCGCCTGCTTACCTATGATCAACATTGAGGCTAACACCGAGTCAACTTGTTTGGAAATTGTTTCCAGCTCCTCTTTTGAGTCTGCTGGAATTGTGATATATAAACCAAATTGAAAAAAACGCTCTGCTCCTTTGGCTAGTTCGGCCTGTAATGCTAATGCATCGTCCAAACTCACTTGCACCACCGGATCAACCATACGTCCGGCTTTAATATCGTTTTCAATCGTTGCTTCCATTTCTCCAATTTTTCTCTTCATTTCATCAAGTACATTTTTTGACTCGGTTGGATAAATATACATAGAAATATAGAGTGGATGGTCAAAGGTAATCAAAGAATAAAGCCAGTTGGCATTAACGTAGCGCGGATAACCAACAACATAAAGTGTTCGATAATACTTATCATCAATTTTAAGATTGTTAAAATCTACCTCGATAAAAGAGGGCGCAATTAAATCTTTTAGAGACACTGTTCCCTGTCCTAAAATATTGGCTGCATTCAATTTCTCTGAAACTAAAGCTTTTTGAGATTTTTTTCCAAACATAAAAAAATTAATAAATAATTATTTCTTATTCGTTATTCTTAATTCATAAATCATAATTCGTAATTCATAATCATATCTAGTTTGTCAGAATAACATCCGTATAACTTTGAATCGGTGCTAATTTTTTACCAGTTGCTGATGGATTGTATAAATTTAAAAACAGCTCTGACATTTCTTGTTGTTGTAAAATGGTGGCTCGTAACCCTATCTTTGCTAAAAGTCGTAATAGATGATCACGTTTTGGATAAAGCGATGTTTTTGCTCGCATTATCACATATTCCTTTTTATACTGCGCTCCAGAAGCTGCGTTCATACCCATCTCTAGTGGTGAAAAGGGAACTACAAAGAAGAAGCGTTTTTCCAATACGCTATTTTTTTTAACAACGTTTTTAATAAAGTCCCGATAGCTATTTAAACGATTCTTCATAAGGTCAGTGTGTTGTTTAGTAATCTCAAAATTAATATATTCTAGGTATGAAGATATATCCATTTTTTTTGAAAGAATAAGTATTTGAATCGGAAAAGATAGTGAGTTTAATAAACTTCCATAAGCATAAATTAACGAAGTTTGTTCTTCGGTTGACAATAACCAAAAGTTTACTGCACCAACCTCTATAACCAATGCGGCTGAATTATCTTTTAATAATAAAATGTCATCCTTTATTTCTTCAATTTCAATAAACTGTTGAGTTGACGCCTTAATAGGAGATGTTGGTTTTTGCATTGTCATATCATTTCTTTTGAATAAATTTCTATCGATTTAATCGGGGTATTGTCAACCTTAATTTTGATTGTATCAAAAAAATACAAACTGTTGGTGTCCTTTATTTCAAAAGAATAATCACCTGGAGCAAGTGCGCTAAATGTTGCAAAGACTCCATGTGGGTTGGTTTTTAATAAACGAACTATATTATTACTAGTATCTTTTATATAAATTAATATTCCCGGTAATGGAAGTTGTTTACTATTTTTGACAACTCCAATTATATGAGGGACCTTTTCACCTGTATTATTAGTGACAACTGGTTGATTAACCGGAGCAAATAAAATATCATTATCGACCGCTGACTGTTGACTGCCGACTGCTAACTGATTGTTGCCAATTGCAGACGGCTGACTGTTGACTGCCGACTGAGCATTATTAGCTTTGGTTTGTTGAGGTTGTCTTCTCAGATTTTGAATCATCTGTCTTTTTTGGTTGTTTTGCATGGTTATTTTTGTCTTAACGAGATAAGCTGATAACTTTTCCCGCGCTTCAATGTGACCAAGAACACGATGAGGATCGCTTACATAAATAAAATTTTGTAAAAAACTTATTGGTTGATTCAACTTATGGAAAACATACTGAGTTGGTGAATTCAACCGCCGAATAAAGTTTTTTATCCAGACATCTAAAGGGCGATCATTAATCGGAATAAAAGCTAGAGCAACGCCAAACAAAGCTATAAATATTGCTAGTAAAAAATTTATTATTGGAATCGGAAATATTTTATAAGCAATAAATCCCAGTGGACAAAATACAACCAAATAAAGGAATTGACGTAATGTCATAAAACCAATTAGTTTAAACTCAAAAGTGGTAATTTGCCGAGGAATCGGATGTTGCTCCATAATATTAGTATAGAGTAGAAAGTATTAAGTATAAAGTATAAAAAAATACAAAAACTGCCGATAACTTAAAGATACAGTTCAGGAAGTATTAAAAGTCTTTGTTGTTTTTGCTTAATACTTAATACTTTATACTAATTACTTATCTGTAGGTTACCGGTCGAGCGGTTTGTGGAAGAAGAAGGCTCATGCGCCTCTCGGTTTTATTAATCCGTTCAACAAAAACTTTAATTTTTTGACCTATTTTATATTCTTCATTACCTGTCAATTTACTAATGTGAATAAGACCTTCAATTCCCTGATCTAATCTAACAAAGTAACCATATTTTTCTTTTCTAATTACCTCTCCATCGATTTCCTTATCTTTTGGATAAAGTTCCTCAATACTTTCCCATGGATCTTTTAATAGTCGTTTTAACGAAAGATTTAGTTTCATGTTTTTTGGGTTTTTTTCCACCACCATCACTTTAATTGTGTTTCCCTGTTGTGCATAGTTAGCTGCACTACTAACTTTTTCCCATGAAATTTCGGAAATGTGCACCAAACCCTCAACTCTATCAATTTCGCAAAAAATTCCGAAATCAGAAACCCCCAGCACCTTTGCTGAATATTCTTTTCCAACTTTAATCCGATCAAATCGATCTGTTAATTCTTTATTTGATATGTTGAATACCGCTGCTTTTTGTGACACAACAAGACGGTTTTTTTCTTGATCTACTTCTAATATTTTAACTTTAATTTTTTGTCCGATTAAGTTTTCCGGTTTATCACTATTTTTTTCAACTAATTGTATTTTTGGAATTATACCACGAATGCCCATAAAATCAATAAATAAACCACCTTTACCATAGTCACCACAAACAATATCAATCATCTCTTCACTATTTTTTTTAGCTCTTAAAATGTCCCATTTCCCGCGATCAAAAAATTTCTGTAACGACACCACGGGATAGCCGTCACGCGCTTCTTCAGAAACAACGCGTACTTTCATTTTCATTCCTTCTTTCAAATAGGGAAGATAGGTTGATAATTCTTTGACCTCACGCGTTCCCAATAACGCTTGTGATTTTCCACCAATATCAAAAATTATTCCCTTTTTGGAAAATGAAACAATAGTTGCTTCAATTTCTTTACCTTTTTTAATAGTTGCAATTTGTGAAGATTTAAGCAACTGATCCATTAAGTTATTTGTAGTTGTGTTTTGTGTTTTTTTTGTTTTCATCATTAATTAAGCTCCTCCTGATTATTAAAAGTCAGAATAATAATATAACATATTTATTGAAAGATGCAATTGAGAATTGCGAAGATTAAAATTTTTTCAATTTTTCCCGAATCTGAAGACTTAAATTTAAAGTTGCTGTTAATGAATTTTCTTCACCCTGAGGAACTTCTTTTGCCATCTTTTCGATAATTTCAATATGCTTTACATTACTGAGCTTCACCTTATTTACAAAATCCTGAGTTGCCTCTGCTCCTTGTTCACGTGTTGTTTCTAACATATCTGGAATTTTGAGAAAGTATTTTTCTCCTTTAGAAACTGTTGTAATTGCCAGCTTTGACTTACCTCGTTTAATCAATTGCTGTCCCATTACTAATCTTTTATCAGAGTATAAGAGATATAGTTGTGCTTTTTTTAAATAATCGCGGGTTGACCAAAGAGTAAATTGATCTCGTGCCACTTTGAAAATGTAAAGTGGATGATCAGGTAATAAACCAGCATAAGGTAGTTCATAAGCAACGCCATTCTCCACATTTGGCATTGTTTGTGAGTAAACAAATACGATGCTGAAAGAGAAAATTGCAGTTATTAACAACAACTTAATAAATAAACCTTTCATTTGCTAATTCTACCAGATTGGATACAAAAAAACCAGGTACCATTTGATACCTGGTTTTACCAGGCGCAGTCTTGTGCCTGATGTTTGTTTCCCAAAATTACTTTACTAATCTTTTTAGGCTTTTACCAGCGGTAAAACCTGGGGTTTTGGTAGCTGGAATTTGAATTTCAGCACCGGTTTGTGGATTACGTCCTTTGCGTGAGGCTCTTTTTCTCACCATAAAAGTGCCAAAGCCTGTGACAACCACTTTTTCACCACGTTTTAAAGTATCGCTCATTGAAGCAAAAACTGCTCCAACAGCATCTTTTGCGGCTTTTGCGGTTAAACCAGCTTTTTTCGCAACCTGAGCAACTAAGTCTGCTTTTGTCATATTATTTCACCGCCTTTAGAATTTGTTTACGAACTTTTAATATTTGTGAGTAATTACAAATTCTTAAGTCTCGCCGAAGCGAACATTCGGCTGCGTGGATGTAAATCGCGAGACGAATTTGAGCGAAGGCGGACAAACGAACCGTAATTCTCACTTTTTAATTTACAGAAACATCATAGGAGGTTTTGGGCTTCTTGTCAATCTATATTTAAAATATCTTATTATAACAATCTATATCAAATTTGGGGCTTTATAGAAGGATGTATCAAATTTTCGTCGTCGCGTCTGTTCTAAACTCCCGAATCACTGTCACCTTAATCTGTCCTGGGAACACTTCAAATTTTTCTTCCAGCTCTTCTTTAATTTTACATGCTAAAATAACTGATTCGTCGTCAGTGATTTCATCTGATTTAACCAAAACTCTAAGTTCACGACCAGCTTGCAAAGCATAGGCATCGCGAACACCCTTTTTAGTTTTTGCCGCATCTTCGATTGTTTTAATTCTTTTTAGATATTCTTCAAAATCTTCATGACGTGCACCAGGTCTGCCTCCAGAAACCGCATCGGCAATATAAACAATCACTGCTTCGGTTGAGTTCATGGGCACATCTTCATGATGTGACGCAACACAGTCAATCACTGCCTGTGGAAAACGATGTCTCTTTGCTAACTCAACCCCTAAATCAACGTGAGAACCTTCTTTGTCAGTAATGACTTTTCCAATATCGTGTAATAAACAACCTAATTTAACAATATTAACATCTGCCCCAAGTTCATGCGCCAATGCCACTCCAATCTTTGTTTCTTCAAGTGTATGAATAATCATATTTTGGCCATAAGAAAAACGGAATTTAAACCGACCCAAGAGTTTGACAATTTCTGTCGGAAGATTATATATTCCAACTTTATGAGTCAACTCTTCACCAGCTAAAAATATTGTTTTCTCCACCTCTTCTCTGGTTTTAGTAACAATTTCTTCAATTCGTTGGGGTTGAATCCTACCGTCTTTGATCAATTTTTCTAAAGATATTCTCGCGATTTCTCTTCTCATCGCATCAAAAGAAGATAAACGAATCACTTTTTCTTCTTCAAGGTCAACGTCAACTCCAGTCGCCACCTCAAAAGCACGGATATTACGACCGTCTTTTCCAATTATTCGTCCTTTATAGTCATCATTTGGAAGTGTCACAACAGAAAGTGTATATTCTGAAACCGCATCAGTTGCTCCAAAACGCATTGCCTCGGTGAGAATTTCTTTCGCCTTCTCATCAACTTTTGATTTGATTTCTTCTTCTGCCTGTTTAATTCTTTTGGCTACATCAGCTTTCAATTTTTCTTCCCATCCCTGTAATAATAAATTTCTTGCTTGTTCTTTCGTTAGTTGAGCAACTTTTTCCAGTTTATGCATAATTGTCTCGCGTTTTTCTTCATACTCTTTTTTAATACTTTCATTTAAGTTTATTGTTTTTTCAAGTTGTTGTTTTTCTTTGTTAATTTGATTTTCCCTATCTTCAATCTGCTGTTCTTTTCTTGCTAATCTTTTTTCTACCTCAAGTGATTCTGTAACAATCTTATGCGCCTCACGTTCTGAATCTTGTCTAATTTTTAACGCTTCTTCATTTGCCTTAAGAAAAATTTCTTTTGCTTTTTGCTCAAATTTCGCAGTTATTTCTGCCTGTTGTTTAGTGTTGGTAAATAACTTCCTGAGAAGATTTTGAAACATATTTTTAATATATGTTGGAGCAAACAATACTATTTTATCTTAAGCATTTAACCTTAAATATACGATGATTATCCTTCTGTAAGTATAATTTTCGCCATTTATGTATTAATTATTGATTAAAAAATGCTAATAATATATTGTTTACTTCAAACAATTTTTAACTGTTTTATATTGTAAACATTTTTATCATAATTCGCAACTTGATTTCTTGAGCAGTGGCTATTCACATCCCTTAAAATAAGAGATTGGCATCTTTTCCTGTTTTAAGCGCAATAGATAAACTATTTAGCGAACTAACTTGTTTTGCTTCCTTTGGCGTTATGCCATAAATATGAATATCTAAGGGAATTCCGACTGAAAGACGATACAACATTTTTAATCGATCGTCCTCATTAACTGTCTCAAATTGTTTTGCGATTATTAATAAATCAATATCGCTTTCTTTGTTGTACTTTTTTGTTAAAAAAGAACCATAAATTAATACTCTCTCCGGTTTAATTTCGGTTGTAATTCGATTAAGATATTTTATTAGATATTGTCTAGCTGTTTTTTTACCCATAAGAAAATTAATTTAGTAAAATTAATCGTTGGTTCGACTTTTTGCCTAGTTGTAAACTTATATTGACGATAGTCTCCATATCTAACTTGCCAAAAATGTCTGGTAATTTCCGCCAAAGCAATTGACCATTCAGTTTGTTCTGGTTTAAGTTTTGAAAGTTTCAATAAATATTCAAGTGCGTGTGATTTCGGAGGAATCTTGTTAGCTTTTTCAACGATTGCCGCTTTAAGAATTTTCTCAAGCGCCTGATGGCAAAAGTAAACCGCTCCGCTATAACGACGATTTTCATACATAAAAATAGCATCAGAAAAATGAATTTTTGCTTGATTAAACCAAACTAAAGTTTCTTTTTTCATTGTTATATTTTAACACAAATCGATGACTTTTCAAATTTAACAAAAGTAAGAAAGTTTATTAAAATACGAATAGTTTTCGAAACCGCCTCGCAAGAGGCGGGTTTTTTTAACATACTCAATTTATTACTTCATAAATCGGAACATTCTGTTAGGTTAAGGAAATTTTTTGTATAATCACCAGGATATTTGAAATAATTTAAACAGAGCTATATTGATACTTTCTTTATCTTTACTTCCCCCCCCCAATTTTCATTCAATTCGTTTAATTTATAAAGTCCTTTGTCCAAGCTTTTATGGAAAAAAGATTGAAAATTATCATTATCCAGTGATGATAAAATAGTTTCAGTGACGCCGCCTTTAGTAGCAACTGAGTTTTTCAGAGAAGATACTTTTAACTGTTTCTCATTCAAATATTCCAAAGTTCCAATAAATATTTGGCGAATCATTTTTTCTAATTGATTCTTATCAATACTTACTGATAGATAATATTTTTCGAATAATTCTAATAAATACGCCACTAGACCAGGACCGCATCCAGCTAGAATAGTAAGATAATCAAAATCCTTCTCCAATTTACACTCAATTACTACTCCTAGCTTCTGCAGTAATGATATTACTTTTTTCTTCTCTAATTCTGTCACAAACTTGTTCGCTTTAAATCCAATTATTCCTTTATTAATTGCCAAATTTAGGTTAGGCATAAGTCTAATACACTTGTTGTTATATCCTCCTAGACTTGAATTAATAAATTCTAAGTCGATTGCTGCTGCTAATGACAAAATAATTTTATTCCGTACATTTTTTGATATTTCCATTAATACTTCTTTAACCTTATTGGGCTTAACAGCAATAAATATTAAAGATGCTTTAGTTACTGCTTTAAAATTATTAGTTATTACCTTAACTCCAAATTTCTTACTGATTTCTGATAGTTTCTGTTTCGACGGATTAGAAACAATAATATTTCGAGCCTTAACTTCTTTGCTATTTAATAATCCTTCCACCAGTGCTTGACCCATATGACCTGCTCCAATAATTGTAATTACTTTACTTTCTAATATGTCCCTTTCCATAAGCTATCCATTTGTAAATTGATAATTCCTTCAGTCCCACAGGACCTCTAGCATGTAGTTTCCCTGTTGCTATTCCCATTTCACTACCTAAACCGAACTCATATCCGTCATGAAGACGAGTCGAGCAATTAACAAAAATCGCTGCAGCATCGATCGATTGAGTAAACTTATTAATTGCCTTTTTATCTTCAGCGATTATTCCTTCGGAATGTTTTTTTCCAAAGATATTAACAAAGTTAATTGCTTCATCAATATCATTAACTATTTTTATAGATACTTTTAAGCCTAAAAATTCTTCACTCCATATTTTTTTAACAATTTTGACTTGATGGTTTTTTAGACTTCTTTTCAAAATAGAATATATTTTTTCTTTAATATCCATATGAAGGATTATAGTATCCAAAGAATTACATGCGAAAGGCTTGGTAACTTTTGAATTGATGATTATCGACTCTACAATCGATAAATCAGCGCTTTTATCGATATATATTCTTGCTCCGCCTGATGAATGAGCTAAAACAGGAATAGAGGAATTATCTTGAATATTTTTAACCATTTTGTAACCACCTCTAGCAATAATGAGATCAATAATTTCATTGCGCTTGATAAGAGTCTTAATAATCTGCTTATCTTTTGAATCAATAAAAGTAACCGTTCCTTTAGGAAAATTCGCTTGTTTTAACGCTTCAACAATACATTCATAAAAGACTTTATTTGTCTGCAATGCCTCGGACCCGCCTTTTAAAATCGCTGTATTCCCTGATTTAATGCATAAAGAGGCAACGTCGATTGTTACCTCAGGTCGGGCTTCATAAATAACCAAAATTGTACCGATTGCTACCCTTATTTTTTGCAAGATTAGTTTATCCTTTCTCTTTTTTTCCTCAATTATTTTTCCTAAACCACTATTTAGACTTCTAATCTCAAGTACTTTTTGAATAATTTTCTCTATTCCTGATTTATCAATAACGAGCCTTTGAATAAAAACTTCTGATACGTGGTTTTTTCTTGCTTCTTTTACATCTTTATCATTTGCAGAAATAATTGTTCTCTCTTTTTTCCTGATAATGTTTGATAGCAATAGTAAAAACTTATTTTTATCTTCTTCGGATTTATTTGATAACTCTAAAAAGGCGGACTTAATTTTTCTACCATCGATTTTACTCATAGAATTGTATTAAGTAAAATATTTTTAACTTTTCCGTTTAATAAGCGTGTTTTAATACCAATTTTGCCTAAATGATATGTGACCTGTTGTTTTGCCTCTCCACCACCTATACCGTAGGATGAACCTTTCATGGTTGATAAAATAAAAAATTCTTTCGTTTTTAATAAAGTAGCAATTTCCGCTCCGAGAAAATCATTTCCTGAAAAACTATTTAGATCAACAACGTCATTCTCATTAATGAAAGGAACATATCCTGCTTTAAGATAATTATTAAGAACTTCAAATAAATTTTCGGATTCAATATCTTTTTTAGTAAGTAAAATTTGAGCAATCTGCAAATTATTATTTTTAAAGATAGTGTTAAATGTTGAAGTAAGTAATACTTGTCCTATCCCGGCCGCTTCCTGCCTTAAAACTTTATCACTCTTTTTTAAGTCAACGAAATTTGATCCACAAGCAACAGCGCCAGAGATAACTAAAACCACGCCGATCCCTGCCTCCATAAGAGAAGCTATCTGTTGTGCGATTTGAGCAATTCGATACTCATCCAGCTTATTTCTTCTGGTGAGTAGCACACTGCTCCCAATTTTCACTACATATGTATTTTCCATATTTTTGGACATAAAAAAAACCTCGCCGCTACCATCTATTCGTTAATAAATAGACTGATAAGGACGAGGGCTAATTCTCGTGGTACCACCTTACTTTGATCTTAAAAAAAATACACCTAAACCGTAGGTGTATGTCTTTTATCAAGATATCTCTTTTTAGTGCTCCGATTTTTACAATCGACACACCTTGGATTTATTTGTACGGTGTCCTTCCGTCGTACTCATCGTACGCAGCTTGTTTGGCGGGAAACCAAACTTTACGCTTTTCCAAATTATAAGTAAATTATATCATAAATATTAAAAAATGTGTTATAATAGATTTCAAGATTGTAAGAATCTGCTTTTGTATAATATACATTAATATACATATATAAGCTCTCTTAATTTTATTTTCTAAAAAATAGAGCTTTTTGGGCTCTTACCTTCTTTATTTTATTATTTTGTTTATTATTATCTTATGTATAATCGTCCTTTTCGTCGAAACAGTTATCACAGTTCAAGTCGTGTTAATCGGTTTAGTGGATCCCGCAACAGAGCCCCAAATCCTGCATCAATATATGCATATATTTCAAAAGCCTCAGTCCAAGGACCAATTATTGATCAGGTTCAAACAACCATGCAATTTAATGATTTACCTATTAACGATAAGTTGAAAAATAATATTGCCCATCGTGGTTATGCTCAACTTATGCCAATTCAAGAAAAAGGAATTCAAGCGATTCTTGATGGAAAAGATGTGATTGGAATTGCTAATACTGGCACAGGAAAAACCGCCGCTTTTCTTATTCCTTTAATCGAAAAAATAATTAAAAATCCAACATACAGAGCGCTTATTATTACTCCAACCCGAGAACTTGCTCTTCAGATTCGGGATGAACTGCGTTCTTTTGTTAATGGTCTGTCTATCTATGGCACTTTCTGTATTGGTCAATCATCAATGCGCAACCAAATTTATGAACTGCGTCGCAATCCTCATGTTGTTATTGGAACTCCTGGAAGATTAAAAGATCTAATTGAACGAAGAGCGCTTAATTTATCAGGATTTAAAATGATTGTGCTTGATGAAACCGATCAAATGTTGAATATGGGATTTATTCATGATGTTAAACATATTATTTCTTTTCTTCCAAAAAAAAGACAGTCTTTATTTTTTTCTGCAACTGTTTCGCCTGAAATCAACCGTCTAATTCAGTCTTTCGTTGTAAATCCAATTACAATTTCCGTTAAAACTCAGGAAACCACTAGTCATATCCGTCAAGATGTGGTGCGTTTAACAAATGGAGAATCAAAGGGTGATGTGTTAAATAAGCTGCTTCGGGGCGAGGAGTTTAAAAAAATCCTGGTTTTTGGAAGAACAAAAATGGGAGTGGAACGCTTAAGTCGGGAACTTTTTTCCAAGGGATTTCGCGTGGCCTCCATCCACGGGGACAAACCCCAAATGAAACGCCAACAAGCAATCCGGATGTTTAAGGAAAATGTTGTAAGTATTTTGGTTGCCACTGATGTTGCGGCTCGTGGTCTTGATATTCCAAACGTCACTCATGTTATCAACTACGATGTTCCGGCAACCTATGAAGACTATATCCACCGCATTGGCCGCACTGGACGCGCCAACAACACCGGCACTGCTTTGACATTGGTTTAACATACTTGTTATAAAATCACTTCTCCATCGTTTAAAACCGATATGGAACGAATCGTGAGTTTTTTTAAGAAGAATCTTTATTAAAATCTCTGCGAAAAAGAAGATGTTAAAAATTACAGCTTTTTATTTTTTTTCTTAACTAAAAGTTAAACCATCAATATGATTTTTGGCAGCTTCACTTAATAAGCCATCCATGGTTTGTTGGTCTGCATAAACCTGTGCCCATTGTCCTAATGCCGGACAAAATCCTTGGAACTTATTCTCTTCTTCTCCACCAACCCAGCGTAAACTACACCTACCTTCTGTTCCATGAGGTTTGTGTTCTTGTGGACAAAAAGCACCCGCCTTCTTTGGAAAATATCTTGGTTGATCTAATAAAACTGCCAGAGTTCCAGAAATAATATCTATAGAGAAACCCACTAGAAATCTACAAGTATTTACTTAAAAAATTTGTTTTAAACTTAGTTTTGGTAATATATTTGTAAAAATTTAATAGTTTAGTATCAAAATCTTCCTCACTGTTTTTGGTTGTTTTTTCTTTTGCCTGCTTCCAAACATGTTCTTGTGGGTTGAGATCAGGACTGTAGGGTGGAAAATACATAATCTCCAACTTCCATTTCTTTTCTGTTTCTTTTTTCAGGTATTCTCTGACCTCACCCCTGTGCCAAGGAGCGCCATCCCAGATTAAAAGTACCCGTTTGCCCTGATAACAACTTTCCAACCGTCGGAGGAACTCAACTGTATGAGCGGATGTTTGTCTTTGCGCATCCATTACGTGGCATTTTCCTGTTTTTGCGTTTAATGCTCCATAAAAAGAGAGGGCTTTTTTCTCTTGGATAACTTTAATATGCGGGTATTTGCCTTTTCTGTACCAAATATTGGAAATCCCTGACTCTTTTTGTACTTTTGACTCGTCTTCTACCAGTACCACGCTATTTTTTCCACAGTACCGTTTGAATTTTTTTTTAAAGCTTCTTCGAAACGTTTTCTCATATGGGGAGACTGTTTTTTGTTGACCTTATTGGGTTTGTGGTAGGTAAAACCACAATAACCAAACAATCTTGTGTAGGATACGGGTGAATGATAGTCAAGATTGTATTTTTGTTTGACGTATGCTTTGAGAGTTGGAACATTCCAGAACATACCCGCAAGTCCAACCTCTTTAGGTGTTTTTGCGGAGATTGTCTTTTTTATCTCATTCTTTTGTTTATGAGTTAAAATGTGATTATTTCCCATTTGATCTTTTGTTTGGATTCCCTTTATTCCATAACGTTTAAACTGACGCTGCCAAACATCAACAGTGGCAATATTAACTTCAAAGATATTGGCCACATCACGCCTTTTCCTTCCTTCAATAAGTTTAACGATTGCTCGTGCTCGATCACGTTCATTAGGGTCTTTTGTTTTACGAAGAAACTCCCGTAATTTATTAATTTCGCCGTCCCCATTTTTGGCAAGAATAGTCATATCTTTCCATCATAGCAGATTTCTATTGAAGTTATCTATAATACCGGATTAAAACACTTTGGTGCTTCCATAAGATTAGCTATTCAAGATTATACAATACTATAGGTATTATTTCAATTAAGTTACAAACAATTCGCCCAGACTATTTGTCCCCCGTTGGCAATTTTAAACGCAGCGGTTTTAATTGACTCTTCTGCATTAAAACGCAGATCAGGGTTAGAATCAGCGCTCATTTGATTTCTGGTTACTTGCCAAGTTTCTGTCATAAACTGATACATTCCCCCATACGGCCCATTCACTGCCCCCGGATTCATCCCTGATTCACACTGTGCAATTTTTTTCAAAAGCTCTTTGCTAACTTGATATTGACTGCTGTATTGATCAAAATATGATTCAAATGAGGTTGAAAAAAATAAAGTTGGAACAGGTGTTAGTGAAGGTATTGGAGTTGATGTTGGAATAAGTGTTGGAGTTGGTGCGTTGGTTGGAGTTGGAATCAAGGTGGGAGTTGGAGTAGAGGTTGGAACTAAAGTTACTGTTGGAAAAACAACAGTTATTCTCTTTTTGTTAGTTAGCGTAACATTTCGATAAAATAAAATTAAGATCAATATAACCACTATCGCTAAAATAATAAAGAATAGTTTTTTTTGATTGTTATTTTTTCTACGACGCCTTAAGGAAACAAGCATATTTATAATATTACCTTTTTTATTTATTCCTTAGTAATAAATAAATATTGTGACAAAAACTTAAACATTAAAGCTAAATGATTTTTTCCGCGCCTAGGAGTTTGCCTAAATTAAATCTTTAAAATTACCCTATTGAGGTGGAGAGATACAAATTCTTCTGAAAATTAAAGAAAGTTGTTCTTATTTTTTCAACTCCTCCAAGAATTGTTTCGGCATCAGAAATAGCATGATATTTTAAATTAAGTAATATCGGTAATTTTTCTTCATCAAGCTCCTCAACTCCTTTTTCAATATAATTTTCAAGAACAAATTCAATAAAAGCTTTTTCTTTTTCATCCAGGTATTTAAAGATAATACTTTTTGTCTGATTAACTCTTTTTTGTCTGGAAATTGGTTGTATGGCAAAAGAAATATAAGCTAATACATCAAACAGATCACTATTCTCAGCATTGATCATTTTTTGTAATGTTTCCAGTTCGTCAATTCCATATCCGGCTTCGGCTATTTTGACAAGGAAAGCTTTTCGTGTGATTGGATTAGACCAAATTTTTCGTAACTCTTCTTCGCTTTTAAAAAACTCTGGTAAGGTGCCAAAAATATTATGTAAAAATTCTTCAACAGAAATTGGCTTTCCACTTGCACTCCAAAATGAAGTTGAAATCATGTGTTAAATTTCCCTTTCTTTTCCATCGGCAAGTTTAATTTTAATTTTTTTCTTCTGTTCTTCTTGATTTTTATCATTAATAAACAAATTTGAATCTTTGACCTCTTTTGAATATTTAAATTCTTTTGACTCTTTTTCAATTGTTTCATCAATCGGCTCACCATCCCATTGCGGATCGGAAAAATGTTTGTAAGCATCAACAAAATCTAAAATTGTAAAATATTCTTTACCATCAAAAAGACGTGTTCCCCGTCCAATTATTTGTTTAAACTCGATCATTGTTTTAATTGAACGCATCAAAACAATATTGCGAATATTACGGGCATCAACACCGGTTGAAAGTTTTTGAGATGTGGTTAAAATCGTTGGAATTGTTTTTTCATTGTCTTGAAATTCCCGTAAATACTGATCTCCACGAGCACCATCATTAGCTGTTACTCGAACACAATAAAAAGGATTGGTGTTTTTTTTATATTTATTAACCAAATAGCGTATTAAAAGAGCGTGCCCCTGATTGGCACAAAAAATAATTGTTTTTTCTTTTTCTTTAATTTCATCCAGAACAACTTTCACTCTTCTTGCTTCACGTTCTTCAATCTCAATTGTTCTATTAAAATCCGGCTCGGTGTAAATTTTACCTTCTTCAACTTCGCCTTCGATGATTTGATCGTCCGAAGTATAGATATAGTCATCAAGGGTGGTTTTAATTCTTTTGATTTTAAACGGTGTTAAAAAACCGTCATTAACCCCTTCTTTTAGGGAATAAATATAAACCGATTCACCAAAATATTTATAGGTATCAATGTTGTCTTTTCTTTTAGGTGTGGCAGTCAAACCCAGTTGAACCGCCGGTGAAAAATATTCCAAAATTCCCCGCCAATTACCTTCATCATTAGCTCCGCCTCGATGACATTCATCAATAATGATAAAGTCAAAAAAATCTTTCGGGTAATCACCATAATAAGGGGTATTGTTTGTTCCACTCATAAATGTTTGAAAGATAGTAAAAAAGACACTGCCATTTGTTGGAACGTTTCCTTTTTTTCTTATATCTAGCGGATTAATACGAACAAGTGCATCTTCCGGAAAAGATGAAAAAGCATTGAAAGCCTGATCAGCCAAAATATTTCGATCAGCAAGAAATAAAATTCTTGGTTGTCTAACTCCATCATATTTCAAATTCCATCGGGTTTGAAAAAGTTTCCAGGCAATTTGAAAAGCAATAAAAGTTTTTCCTGTTCCGGTTGCCAGTGTTAAAAGTATTCTTTGTTTATTTTCTGCAATAGCACTGACTGCATTATTAACGGCAATCTCTTGATAGTAGCGCATTTTTTTTGTTCCACCAACGTCTTCAAAAGAAACTGTGGAAAATTTTTCTTTCCATTCGTTTTGACCTGAAAAAACTTTATTCCATAATTCATCAGGGGTTGGGAACTCTAAAACATCTCCTTCTTTACCCGTTTCCATATCGACTTGATAGATTTCTTTTCCATTGGTTGAGTATGTAAATTGGATTTGAAGTTTATGGGCGTAATCCTTAGCTTGATTTAATCCTTCAGTTTTTGAGTCTTCTAGTTTTTTTGCTTCTATGACTGCGAGTTTTTGATTTTTGTAAACCAAAATATAATCAGCGATCTCCGGTTTTGATCGAGTGCCACCAACTTGAATTCGTCCTTCAGTAATCCGATATTCTCTTAATACCTTTGATCCTTCAACTTCTCCCCACCCGCTGGCTTTAAGTTTTGGATCAATATATTCTGCTCTGGTTTCTGATTCATTCATATAATTTTATTAATTAACTCCTATTTTCCAAATGTTTTTTTCTAAAAAAGCTTCAATTGTTTGTCTATTAGCTTTATTTATAAGGTTTGGATGCGAAAGTTTATTTTTTTTTGCATATTCAGAAAGAGTGATAATGTTTTTTCCTTCCAAATATGCCAAACGTTTATGATAACTATTAGTAAGCGCTTTTCCAACTATTTCTTCCATAATGGTTGTTAATCTTTTTTCGTCAAATTCTCTAAAAGCTTTATAATATTTTTTCCTATCAATAAATTTTATGTTAATCGGAACAAATCCTTCTCTAATAAGTAAGTAATTATTTATCACGCGTCCAATCCGACCATTGCCATCAATAAACGGGTGAATATGTTCAAAGGCCAGATGCAGTTTCGCAATTCGCTTAATTATATTTTCATGGCTCGTTGCATGATGCTCGACAAACATATGCAACAGTTGACTCACCACTTCGTCGGGTTTTGGTGCGATATGATTTCCAACTCGGACATATTCATTTTTTTCTCTAAATCTTCCTGCAACTTTATCTCGAATATTTGAAATAAGCATTTTATGCAGGAATAAAATTCCATCAGGTGTTAATTCTTGTTCTTTGGCTTTTGTGTTTATATATGATACGACTCGAGCAAGATTCTTTGTTTCAAACATTTCTCTTTCGTTGATATATCTATCTAGGTCGATCTGAAG
>Ga0210058_1001456_pt1 | contig 20812 bp, 16 predicted proteins | sample CryGeymeta201511_FD_183979 | JGI IMG/M metagenome (GOLD analysis project Ga0210058, IMG submission 183979) | Groundwater microbial communities from Crystal Geyser aquifers in Utah, USA - Crystal Geyser metaG 2015-11 (SPAdes) (version 2) | ecosystem: Environmental > Aquatic > Deep subsurface >...
TATTAAGGCAGGGGATGTGCTGGTAGATGAGGATGTTGCAAGGGTTTCCATAGTCGGCGTCGGGATGAAGTCGCACCATGGCGTCGCAGCCGGCATGTTTGACGCTTTGGCAAAGAAAAAGATTAACATAGAGATGATTTCAACTTCTGACATAAGTATTTCTTGTATAATCAAGAAAAAATCTGCCGAGGCGGCGGTAAAGGCATTGCATAGCAAGTTCGGGCTGGATAAAAAATAAACAGGAGCATTAAAATGAAAAAAATAGAATTGTACGATACAACATTACGCGACGGCGCGCAAACCGAGGGTATCTCGTATTCTGTGGTTGATAAGCTTAAGATCGTCGAAAAGCTGGATGATCTGGGCGTGCAGTTTATCGAAGGTGGATGGCCTGCAAATTCTAAGGATAAAGAATTTTTTAGGGAGCTTCAGAAAAAACATCTGAAGAATGCAAAGGCAGCTGCTTTTGGCGCAACCTGCAGGGCAGATAAAAAACCGGACTCGGATATCAGCATAAAGGGTATCCTAGAGGCAGATACCGAGGTTGTGACTATATTTGGCAAGACATGGGATTTACATGTCAAGGACGCATTAAGGATTTCTCTGGATGAAAACTTAAGGATAATCAACGATACGGTTTCATACCTGATTTCAAAAGGCAAAACCGTTATATATGATGCGGAACACTTTTTTGACGGCTACCAGGCAAACCCTGAGTATGCGCTTAAGACTATTCTAACTGCCCAGGAAGCGGGCGCCTTGCGTATAATATTGTGCGATACCAACGGCGGCACGATTACATCCAGGCTTATTAAGATTATAAATATAATATCGCCCAAGGTTAAAGCAAAACTCGGCATACATACGCATAATGATATTGGCCTGGCGCTGGCTAATTCAATAGCCGCTGTTGAGGCAGGCGCTGTGCAGGTGCAGGGCACATTTAACGGTTACGGCGAGCGCTGCGGAAACGCGGACCTTTCAGCTGTTATAGGTATTTTAAAAACAAAGATGGATATTGACTGTATCTCTGATAAGAACCTTAAAGAGCTTACCAAGACAGCGCATTTTATAAGCGAGGTTTCGAATATGAGACAGCAGACAAACCAGCCGTTTGTCGGCACATCCGCATTTGTGCATAAGGGCGGGGTTCATATTGACGCTATGCTTAAGAACCCGAAAACATATGAGCATATTGATCCGGTTATTGTAGGCAATCACAGAAGGATTTTAGCTTCAGAGCTTGCGGGCAAGATGCCTATTATTTTAAAGGCAAAGGAATTTAATATAGACCTGGATAAGAAATCTCCCGAGACAGCAAAGATCCTTGATATGCTGCAGAAGCTTGAGCTGGAAGGTTATCAGTTTGAGGCAGCGGATGCGTCTTTTGAGCTTTTAATTAAGAGAGAGCTTAAGCAGTACAAAGATTTTTTTGACCTTAAGGGCTTTAAGGTTGTTGTAGAGAAAAAATCCGATGGCCGCCTGACATCAGAGGCAGTGGTTAAGGTTAAGGTTAAAGGTGTTTCAGAGCATACAATTGCTGAAGGCGATGGCCCGGTAAATGCATTAGATAATGCGCTTCGCAACGCGCTTAAATCTTTTTACCCAACATTGGCAAAGATGCATCTGTCAGATTTTAAGGTGCGCGTGCTTGACGCAAAGGTAGGCACTGCCGCAAAGGTGCGCGTTTTGATCCAGTCGCAGGATGAGGAAAGCGACTGGGGCACTGTGGGTGTATCAGAAAACATAATAGAGGCAACATGGGAGGCATTGGTAGACAGCGTTGAATATAAATTACTTAAAGATTCAAAAGAAAATAAAAAATGAACGATATTCCTTCACAGTACAATCCAAAAGAAACCGAAAGCAAGTGGTATAAGTTTTGGATGGACAAAGGTTATTTTAATGCCGATGTGGATCCGAAGAAAAAGCCATATTGTATAGTTATCCCTCCGCCTAATATTACAGGCATACTGCATATGGGCCATGCCTTAAATAATACCATCCAGGATATTTTAATTCGTTATAAAAGGATGCAGGGTTATTCTGCTTTGTGGATGCCGGGCACAGACCATGCAGGCATTGCCACGCAGAATGTCGTTGAGAAAAAGTTAGCCAAGCAGGGCATTAAACGTCAGGATTTGGGCCGTGAGAAATTCTTAGAAGAGGTCTGGAAGTGGCGTGATGAATATGGCTCAACTATTATTGAACAGCTCAAACGCTTAGGCGCGTCATGCGATTGGCGTCGTACGCGTTTTACCATGGACCAAGAATATTCAAAATCAGTCAAGGATGCCTTTAGGCATCTTCATAAAAAAGGCCTTATTTATCAGGGTGATTATATTATTAACTGGTGCCCAAGGTGCCAGACAGCTTTGTCTGATGAAGAGGCAGCGCATCATGATACCGACGGAAACCTCTATTATATAAAATACCCGTTAAAAGACAGTAAAGAATTTGTAATAGTCGCAACCACCAGGCCTGAGACAATGCTTGGGGATACTGCCGTAGCCGTAAACCCGAAAGACAAGCGCTATAAAAGTCTTATCGGCAAAATAATTATTCTGCCTTTAATGAAGCGTGAGATAAAGATAATTGCGGATGATTTAGTTGACAAGGATTTCGGCACAGGCGCTGTCAAGGTGACACCCGCTCATGACCCTAATGATTACCAGATGGGAATGAAACACAAGTTGGAATTTATAAATATAATGCGTCCTGACGCTGTTCTAAATGAAAATGCCGGAGAATATGCTGGCATGGATAGGTTTGAAGCGCGGGAGGCGATATTAGAGGATTTAAAAGAACGTAAGTTACTGGAGAAAGTAGAACCGCATAAGCATGCGGTTGGCCATTGTTACCGCTGCCACACGGTTGTTGAGCCGTATTTGTCCAAACAGTGGTTTGTAAAGATGAAACCGCTTGCAAAGCCGGCAATAGAAGCTGTTAAAAAAGGAAAGATAAAGTTTTATCCTGCGCGCTGGACAAAGGTTTATCTAAACTGGATGGAAAATATCCATGATTGGTGCATATCCCGCCAGATATGGTGGGGGCACAAGGTCCCGGTAGAAGGCGAAACAGATGTTCTGGATACATGGTTTTCGTCCTGGCTGTGGCCATTTGCGACATTTAAAAATAAAAAAGATCTGGAATATTTTTATCCGACATCTTCATTGATTACAGCGCAGGAAATAATATTTTTCTGGGTTGCGCGAATGATTATGGCAGGCCATGAGTTTATGGGCAAAGAGCCGTTCGCTGAGGTCTATATCCATGGCACAGTGCGCGATGATACAGGCAAAAAGATGTCAAAGTCACTCGGCAATATTATTGATCCGCTTGAGATAATCGACGAATTCGGGGCAGATGCTTTGCGTTTCAGTATTATTTCTCTCACAGCCGTCGGCCAGGATGTTTATCTATCGAAGGACAAGTTTTCCTCAGGCAGAAATTTTGCCAATAAGATATGGAACGCGTCGAGATTTGTGATGACGAATCTGACAGAAGTTGTGGATACAGACCTGTGCGTTTTATATAAAAAGGCCAATCTTGAATTAGCCGACAGGTGGATATTAAGCAGTTTATACACAACGCTTGAAGGCGTAAACAAGGCCCTGGATGTGTACAGGTTCAGCGAGGCAGCGAATCTTTTATATGATTTTATATGGCATAAGTATTGCGATTGGTACCTGGAGATTACAAAGACGCGGATAAAAGAAAGAAATACGCAGATAATTCTTTATAAGGTGCTTGAGAAGTCATTAAGGATACTGCATCCTTTTATGCCGTTTGTTACAGAAGAGGTGTTTAGCCGGCTGCCGCACAAACGTGAGTCTATTATGATAGAGACATGGCCGCATGTTCAGAAGGATCTTATAGATAAAAAGGCTGTTAGCCAGATGGACTGGCTTATACAGATTGTAACAAATATCAGGAATATCAGGGCAGAGATGCTTATACCGTTTGATAAAAAAGTTAGAGTTGTGTTATCTCTGAATGATAAAAAAGATATAGAATTAATAAAAAATAATGAATTGTATATAAAAAACCTTGCAAAGGTTGAAAGCCTGGAGCCAGGCGTGAAACTTGCAAGGCCAAAACAATCGGCAACAGCCGTTGTAAAAGGCGCTGAGATTTATGTTCCTTTGGCGGGGATAATAGACCTGGATGTTGAACGCGCCCGGCTTTTGAAAAAAATCTCAGAAATAGAAAATGTTTTAAAAGCCTTATCGGTCCGTCTTAAAAATAAGGATTTCTTAAAAAAAGCGCCTAAAGATATTGTTCAGAAAGAAACAGATAAAGAAATGCAGTTTAAAACCGACATAGATAAATTAAAGCAAAGCATGGATCTTTTAAAATCATGAGACTGCAAAAAGTATTGGCGCGCGCGGGCATTGCTTCGCGGCGAAAGGCAATTGAAATAATAGAAAATGGCAGCGTGGAAGTGAATGGCCGCGTTGTAACTGAAAAAGGTTTTGGCGTGGACATTGACAAAGATAAAATAACAGTCGCCGGCAAGCCGATTAGCGCTGAGAAGTATATTTATATCCTGCTTAACAAGCCGAAAAATTGCATATCAACCGTATCTGATCCAAACCTGCGTAAAACAGTTATGGATGTGGTTGGCTTGATAGATAAGCGTGTTTATCCTGTGGGCAGGCTGGATAAACATACAACAGGCCTTTTGCTTATGACAAATGACGGCGAGCTGGCATACAGGCTGACGCATCCTAAGTTTGGGGTTGAGAAGACATATGAGGCGCTGGTTAAAGGTTCGGTTACGCAGCATGCGATTGATAAAATAAAGCGCGGGCTTTTTGTTGACGGTAAAAAGACTCAGCGTGCAAAGGTGGATCTACTTTTTAAAGACAAGGAAAAATCCAGGCTCAAGGTTAAGATTCATGAGGGCCGTAAGCATCAGGTGCGGCTCATGCTTTTAACCGTAGGGTTTCCTGTTAAACAGCTTAAGCGCGTAAATTTCGGCAATCTTAGCTTAGGCACGCTCAAGGTTGGCAGTTGCCGCTTATTGACTGTGAATGAAATTAGCGGTTTAAAAAAACTAGTAGGCTTATAAGCAATGTTTAAGGGTTAGTAGGGGTGGTAAGGGTTAGAAGGGGTTAGTAGGGGAATGGAAAAAGAACCTGGATATAAAAAACTAATTGTATGGCAAAATGCTTATAAGTTAAGGCGCATAATATATGAAATAACGGAACAATTTTCAAGGGCAGAAATGAGAAGGGTTAGCCAGATGAGAGATTGTTCAAGATCTGTAAAACAAAATATTCAAGAAGGTTACAGAAAAACACTTCCTAGCTATATTAATTATTTGAATATTTCTCAGGGTTCCCTGTCAGAATTAAGAGGTGATATCGAAGACTGTTTTGACGACGGGCTTATTAATAGAGAGACTTTTTTAAAAATAGATGAGCTTTCAGGAAAAACGGAATATCTATTCAAACGATTAATACAGTCTTTAATTAGAAAGAGAGAAGGCAGGGATTTTAGACCCCCTACTAACCCTTGCTAACCCCTGCTATCCCTTTCTAACCCCTAAACATGATGAAAATTAATAATGATATAAAAAATTTAATAAAGCAAGCGCTTAAAGAAGATATTGGTAAAGGTGATGTTACGACTAATGCGTTGATACCGCCTAAACAGCAGGCCAAAGCTGTTATTGTTGCCAAGCAAAGCGGTGTTATTGCTGGTTTGGATATAGTCAGAGCGGTTTTTACGCAGCTTGACAAAAATATAAATGTAAGGATCCTGGTTAAAGACGGTGATAAAGTTTCAGCCAATCAAAAAATTATTGAAATAAAAGGCAAGGCAAGGGCGATTCTAACAGCTGAGCGTACAGCGCTTAATTTCATGAGCCATTTAAGCGGCATAGCAACTTTGACAAGGCAGTTTGTAGATAAGGCTAAGCCGTACAATGCGAAGATTCTTGATACAAGAAAAACAATGCCCGGCATGCGATTGTTAGAAAAATGCGCTGTTAAGTGCGGCGGCGGAGTAAATCATAGGATAGGTTTGTGGGACGGTGTTCTTGTAAAAGATAATCATATTGCAGTTTTGGGTGGCGAGTTTTCATCTATAATAATAAAAAAAGCGTCTAAAAATATGCCGATAGAAATAGAAGTTAAGAATTTAAACGAATTAAAAGAAGCCTTGAAGGCGAAAGTAGATACTATATTATTAGATAACATGAGCATATCCCAGATTAAAAAGTCAGTCGCAATAAGAGGAAAAGCCCGCGTTTTACTTGAAGTATCAGGCGGTGTAAATCTAGCCAACGTACGCCAGATTGCCAAGGCCGGTCCGGACAGGATCTCCATCGGCGCCTTAACACATTCCGCAAAGGCATTAAACCTGTCACTTATAATCAATGGATAAATTTAAGCTTGTCAGCAAATTTAAGCCGGAGGGAGATCAGCCGGCCGCAATTAAAAAACTTACCGCAGCCGTTAAGGCCGGAAAAAAATACAGTACACTTTTGGGCGTAACCGGCAGCGGCAAGACGTTTACAATGGCAAATGTCATAGCCGGTATAAACAAGCCCACACTTATAATATCCCACAATAAAACCCTGGCAGCGCAGCTTTACATGGAGTTTAAGGAGTTTTTTCCGCATAACGCGGTTGAATATTTTGTCAGTTACTATGATTATTACCAGCCAGAGGCCTATATCCCGCAGACAGATACCTATATAGAAAAAGACTCGTCAATCAATGACAGGCTTGACAGACTGCGTTTATCAGCCACAACATCGTTAATGAGCCGCAAAGATGTCATAATTGTTGCAAGCGTTTCATGTATATATAATCTTGGTTCACCGGGCGACTACAAAGAGATGTTGGTATTTCTGAAGGCCGGACAAAAGATAGAGCGCGATGATGTTTTAGAACAGCTGATTGCGATTCAATATGAACGTAATGATATAGATTTTTCCAGGGGTAGATTTAGGGTGCGTGGAGATGTGGTTGAGGTTTTTCCTGCGTATGCTGAGACGGCAGTAAGGATAGATTTTTTCGGCGACAAAATAGAGAAGATTACCGAGTTTGATCCTGTTAGTCAGAAGAATAAGCAGTCTCTTGAAAAAACAGGCATTTATCCTGCCAAGCATTTTGTGATGAGCCATGAAAAAATCAAAAGCGCTGTAGATGCAATCAAGAAAGAATTGGCCGTAAGATTAAAAGAACTGAATAAGCAAAATAAGTTGCTGGAAGCCGAGCGCTTAGAACAAAGGACTAAATACGATATAGAAATGATGCTCGAGGCCGGTTATTGCCACGGCGTTGAAAATTATTCCAGGCATTTAAGTCAAAGACTCGAAGGCAGCCGGCCGTATTGCATGATTGATTATTTCTCCGATAATTTTCTGACTATTATAGACGAGTCGCATGTTACAATTCCTCAGATACGCGGGATGTATGAGGGTGACAAGGCGAGAAAAACAGTATTGGTTAATTTTGGTTTCCGGCTGCCGTCCTGCCTGGATAACCGGCCTTTAAAATTTGACGAGTTTGAGGCGCTAACCCATCAGGTGGTTTATGTGTCAGCGACTCCGTCGGAATTTGAGATAAAAAGAAGCGGGTTGCCTGTTGAGCAGATTATAAGGCCTACAGGTTTGATTGATCCTGAGGCTATTGTTAAGCCCACAGAAGGCCAGATTGATGATTTAATAGAGCAGATAAAAATACGCGCAAAGCGTAAAGAGCGCGTTTTAGTTACTACGTTGACCAAGAGAATGGCAGAGGATTTGACAACATATTTAAACGAGGCTGGTTTGAATGTAAAATATCTGCATTCTGAAATCAACGCAATAGAACGTGTGCAGATTTTAAAAGACCTGAGGTTGAAGAAATTTGACTGTTTGGTAGGTATAAATCTTCTGCGTGAAGGGCTTGATTTGCCTGAGGTTTCGCTTGTGGCTGTGCTGGATGCAGACAAGGAAGGGTTTCTGCGTTCGCAAACATCATTGATACAGGTGGCAGGACGCTCGGCGCGAAATTTAAACGGCCAGGTTATTATGTATGCTGATGAAATTACCGGGTCAATGAACCGCGCGCTTAGTGAAATGGACCGCAGGCGCAAGACGCAGCTTGAATTTAATAAAAAATACAAGATTACTCCGCGCTCTATAGAAAAGGCGATAAGCGAAGGTATTGAGATGCTTCAAAAGGCAGAGGAAGAGGTAGTTGAGGTAACCGGCCAGTCGCTTGAGGAATACGAAAAGCAGCAGGTTATTGCTGATTTAGAACGAGAGATGGAATTGGCGGCGCGCAATTTACAGTTTGAAAAAGCTGCGCAACTGAGAGACCAGATAAAGGCATTGCATGGATGAGAAGATATTAAATGTATTTAGAAAATATCCCGATCAGTATATTTCAGGCGAGGATCTGAGCGAAGAGCTTGGCGTTTCGCGCACTGCGATCTGGAAGCATATTGAAGAATTGCGTAAAATCGGGTATATTATTGAGGCCGAGCCGCATTCGGGGTATAAACTGGTCAGCGCTCCGGATAGATTATTGTCGTCGGAAATAAGCGCCGGTTTAGATACGAAAATAATAGGCAAAAATATTTTATCGTTTGACACAGTTGATTCAACTATGGATGTTGCTTATGATTTTGCGGTAAAGGGTACAGGCGAGGGCGTTTGCGTATTTGCAGAAGGCCAGAAAAAAGGCCGCGGCAGGATGAATCGTGACTGGCAGTCGCCAAAGCATAAAGGCGTTTATTTATCATTGATATTACGGCCTGAAATTTCGCCTAATGAAATATCTAAGATTACGCTTATGGTTGCTGTAAGCGTCGCTAAAACAATACGCGCAAAAACAGGTTTAAGCGCTTTAATCAAATGGCCGAATGATATTTTAATTGATGGCAGGAAGGTTTGTGGTATACTTACTGATATGAGCGCGGAAAGTGATATTGTTAAATTTTTAGTGATTGGTATAGGCATAAATATAAATTCAAAGATTCAGGATTTGCCTGATTCAGCAACCAGTTTAAGGGAATTCTTTGGCGAGAAGGTTGACAGGATAGATTTCACCAGGGCATTACTCGAGGAGCTTGACAGTCATTATTTATATTTTATGCAGCAGGGTTTTGGCGCTATACTTGAAGAGTGGAGAAATTTTTCTGCAACGCTCGGGTCGCGAGTGAAGGTTGATTTTAAGAACAGGCATATAGAAGGCCAGGCAATGGATGTGGATGAGTCGGGCGCGCTTCTTGTGCGGCTGGACAATGGTTTTATTGAACGCATCCTGTCGGGCGACGTAATTTTGGCGAGGTGACACGAAGTGTCATCCTGAGCGAAGCGAAGGATCTAAAAGAGAGATTCTTCGCCCCTTCGGGGCTCAGGATGACAAGAAGGATTTATATGTTATTAGCAGTAGATATAGGCAATACGAGCATAGCGTTCGGTGTATTTAGAGGCAGCAAACTGGTGAAAACATTCCGGGTTAGCTCGCAGCAAGGAGATTGCTTTGTCGTCCCTACGGGACTCCTCGCAATGACGGGAAAAATCAACGCTGCGATTATCTGCAGCGTTGTGCCTAAGCTAATACCTGTAATTGTCAAGGCAATAAAAAAGACAACAGGCGTTACGCCTGTTGTTGTAGGCAAAGATATAAAATTGCCCATAAAAAACAATTATAAAAATCCCAGGCAGGTCGGCCAGGACAGGCTTGTGGATGCGATTGCTGTAAAAGAAATCTACGGCGCGCCTGCAATAATAGTTGACTCAGGCACAGCTATAACATTTGATTACATTTCAAAAAAAGGTGATTACGAGGGTGGGCTTATTATGCCGGGAATAGATATTTCCCTTAAAGCGCTTTATGAGCGCGCAGCGCTTTTACCTGATGTTAAATTAAAAAATGATAAGGGCCTTGCATTAATAGGAAAAGATACTGTAGGCAGCATAAAAAGTGGCCTTTTAAATGGTTTTGGCAGCCTTTGTGACGGAGTGATAAAAAGGATTAAAACAGAGCATGGAGCTAATATAAAGGTAATAGGCACAGGCGGGTATATGGGGCTTATAAAAAAGTATTCAGACTCTATAGATACTGCAGACGAATTTCTAACCCTAAAAGGCCTTCGGATAATTTTTTGCTTGACAAGCTCAGGATCGTAAATTATAATGTATCCACAGTTAGCACTCTAAATCCACGAGTGCTAAAATTCCTATAAAAATTTAAAAAGGAGGTATATTTATGGCGATAAAACCGCTAGGCGAACGTGTTTTAGTTAAACCGCTTGAATCAGAAGAAAAAACAGCAGGCGGCATCATATTACCTGACTCAGCTAAAGAAAAACCGCAAAAGGGCGAGGTTATAGCTGTTGGTAAAGGCAAGGTGCTTGAAGACGGCACAGTAAAGGCCCTTGAAGTAAAGGCCGGTGATAAAGTTTTATACGGTAAATATTCCGGGAGCGAGGTTTCGGTTGATAGCACGGATTATTTGATATTAAAAGAAGAAGAGATTTTGGCGATAATTAAGTAAATAAGGAAATCCCTCGCCGCTAAATTTGCTATCAAGCGGCTCGGGACAAATTTTTTAAACGTGATAGCAAGAAAATTTGGAGGAAATTTCAATGGCAAAGCAGTTGAAGTATAGTGATGAGGCAAGGCGCGCCATATTAAGCGGCGTGGAGCAGCTTGCAAGGGCAGTTAAGGTAACACTTGGGCCAAAGGGAAGAAACGTTGTATTGGATAAAAAGTTCGGCGCGCCGACAATCACAAAGGACGGCGTTACAGTGGCAAAGGAAATTGAATTAAAAGACCCGTATGAAAATATGGGCGCAGAGATAGTAAAAGAGGTGGCTTCAAAGACAAGCGATAACGCAGGCGACGGCACAACAACCGCCACAGTGCTTGCTGAAGCTATATATAGGGAAGGCCTGAAAAACGTTACAGCGGGCGCTAATCCTATGGCATTAAAAAGAGGCATTGAAAAAGCGGTTGAAAAATGCGTTGAGCACCTGAAAATTCTTTCAAAGCCGATTAAGGACAAGAAAGAGATTTCACAGGTAGCCACAATAGCCGCAAACAATGATAGCTTTATCGGAAACCTCATTGCCGAAGCAATGGATAAGGTCGGAAAAGACGGCGTTATCACAGTTGAAGAGGCAAAGGCAATGGAGACAAAACTTGAAGTCGTAGAGGGCATGGAATTTGATCAGGGTTATCTTTCGCCGTATTTCGTAACAGACGCGGAAAAGATGGAAGTAACTCTTGATGATCCCTATATTTTAATACATGAGAAAAAGATTTCAGTGATGAAAGATATGCTTCCGTTGCTTGAAAAGATTGCCCGCACAGGAAAACCTTTATTGATAATCGCAGAAGAGGTTGAGGGCGAGGCGCTTGCGACATTGGTGGTAAATAAACTTCGCGGAACATTTAATTGTTGCGCGGTAAAAGCGCCGGGTTATGGCGATAGACGCAAGGCAATGCTTGATGATATAGCAGTGCTTACAAATGGCAAAGCGATTACAGAAGATATTGGCGTCAAGCTTGAGTCAATAGGCCTTGAGGATTTAGGCAGGGCAAAAAGGGTAAGTATTGATAAGGAAAACACCACAATCATTGAAGGCGCAGGAAAGACACAGGCCATCAATGCCAGGATTGCGCAGTTAAAGAAGCAGATTGAGTCATCTGATTCTGATTACGATAAAGAAAAGCTTCAGGAACGTTTAGCGAAGCTTGCAGGCGGTGTGGCGGTTATAAATGTAGGCGCTGCAACCGAGACAGAGATGAAGGAAAAAAAGTCCCGCGTTGAAGATGCTTTACATGCCACAAGGGCAGCGGTTGAAGAAGGTATTGTCCCAGGCGGCGGAGTAGCGTGTTTGCGTTGCATAACTGAGCTTGCAAAATTTAAACTTCCAGGCGATGAACAGATAGGTATTGATATCGTAAGACGCTCGCTTGAAGAGCCGATAAGGCAAATTGTGCTTAACGCAGGGCTTGAAGGTTCTGTGGTAGTGCAAAAGATAAAGGAGTCAAAGGTTAATGTTGGTTTTGATGTAAATTCTGACAGCTACGTGGATATGGTTGAGGCAGGTATTATTGACCCTACAAAGGTCACAAGAACCGCGCTTCAGAATGCGTCATCCATTGCAGCGTTAATGCTTACAACAGAGGCATTGATTACTGATATACCTGAAGAAAAAAGCGCTGCTATGCCTGCTATGCCACCGGGTGGTGGAATGGGAGGGATGTATTGATGAATTTGCAACCATTAGGCGATAAGGTAATTATTCAGCGCTTGAAAGCGGAAGAGAAGACAAAAGGCGGGATTATTCTGCCTGACAATGCGAAAGAAAAACCGCAGGAAGGCAAGGTTGTTGCCGTAGGAAAAGGTAAGACGTTAAAAAACGGCAAAACCGTAGCGCCTGAGGTAAAAGCAGGCGACAAGATTCTCTTCAGTAAATATTCAGGCAGTGAGGTAAAAGTCAACGATAAAGAATACTTGATTATTGAAGCCGATGATATTCTGGCTGTGATAGTCTAAGTTATACACGACGCATCTAATCAGGGGACAGGTCTGTCAGGACAACAATTTTCCGGCAGACCTGTCCCCATCTTGCTTTAGGGGACTTTTTAAAGCAAATTAGAAAAAAAGAAAGTTGGTTTAAGAAGTCAAATATATGGGAATATTTTAGTTTATTAGTTGTTAATATAGTGTTATGAAGAAGATATATCCTATTAAAATAAGAATATTAAGCATCATAATCCTGTCGGCCTTCATGTTTTCGCAGGCCGCGCTGGGGTTTGATTATTTGCGTAATATACAGATAGATGAGTCGGATAAGGCCGGTTTAGCCGGCGCAATAGGTTTTGTGGGCACGGAAGAGATTTTATATGACCAGACTATAAATTTTTTAAAACAAAATAAATTAGATTTAACACAGCAAAATATAGATAAAGCATTGGAATATGTTGAAAGCGTAGCTGACAGGCCAGTTTTTTCCGAAGCAACAGCGGTTCTTAATATTGAAAATGCCGCTGTTAGTGATAAGTGGACCGATAACAGGTATGATTTATTGGCAAAACAGTCAGGAGCCGACGGAAGTGTGGTATTTTCTTATAAAGGGCAGAGCCACAAAACAGAAATACTGGAAAAATTGTTAGGCGCGGATACTATATGTTTCTTTGGGCATGGCGGCAGAGGCCATTTGTGGCTGGCAGGTGGATCGGGCATTTCGGCTGATTCTACTGATATGCATAATCCTGCAGGTATTAGTTTTGAAGAGATGGGTGAACGTTTGACGGGAAACGAAACGCTAATTTTCGATTGTTGTTTCGCGCGACCTTACAGCGAAAATCTCAGGAGTTACCGCGTGCAAAATGATATGCAGAAGATGCCGTGTATAATTTCAGCATCCCATGGAAGAACAACAAGTTCTTTTATTGACGATATAGTAGCTGTTTATGGCCGGCGTACGGATAGCCTTACCATGCAGGATATATTTATTGCCGCCAGCCGCAATAAAGGCATAAGCATATTTTTGCCTGTAGATGAAGAAATTTTGTCTAGTTTTTCTACTGCCAAAGCCGGCGGGCAAGAATTTGAAGGGGTCCTGTCTACGCCGGCAGCCGGCCGAAGAATTGTTGTAATCACAAATACTGACAGGGATATACGTAGGAAGTTGATAGATAATTCAAATGGAAGGATTTCAACGAAAGACGAAATAAGACCTGTTATGGTGCTTGGGATTGATGATGTGGCCGCAATGCTTGATACTATAAAAGATTACTCGGAGGAATCTGACTGGGTTACGGTATGGATGCCTGGTAACGCGGATTTGGCGCGCAGTATCATGCAAGCAGTAGGTATTCGTGGTGCAGGTATTTTGGAACTTCCTGATAATCCTGAAAATTGGCCGGATGCTATAGAGCAGTGGGTGTAAATTTTGTTTGCATTTACCGCAAATTTTGATATAATATATAAAATCAAATATATTGTACCCGCCAAAAATAACCTTCGAAAGGAACAATCATATGGGAATGTACATAGGAAAGGATAGAACCGCAAGGCGCAGTTACGGTTTTGATGAGATAGCGCTTGTGCCGGGAACTGTTACGATTAACCCAAACGAAGTTGATACGTCATTTAATATAGGCAATAAGAAATATAACGTGCCTATACTTGCTGCAGCGATGGATGGCGTTGTGGACGTTGATTTTGCTATTGCGATGGGCAAGCTTGGCGGTTTGGCGGTATTGAATCTAGAGGGCGTTCAGACAAGATATGATAATCCTGAAGAAGTGCTGGATAAGATTGCGCATGCCACGCCTGAAGAGGCAACAGAACTGGTGCAAGGCCTTTATACAAAACCCATACAGGAAAAATTGATTTCAAAAAGGATAGCCCAGATTAAAAAGGCCGGAGTTCCTACTGTTGTTAGCGCCATACCCCAGCGCGCTGAAAAATTCGGCGCAATTGCCCAGGAGGCAGGCGCTGATATTTTTATAGTGCAGTCAACGGTTGCCACAGTAAAACATATTTCTACAGAATATAAGACGCTTGACTTTAAAAAATTCTGTAAGAGTATGAAGATACCCGTGATAATCGGAAATTGTGTTACATATGAGGTTGCGCTGGAATTATTTAAGACAGGCCCAAGCGGGCTTTTAATCGGCATAGGCCCTGGAGCTGCCTGCACAACAAGAGGTGTTTTAGGTATAGGCGTGCCTCAGGTTACTGCAACCAGCGATTGCGCAACAGCAAGGGATCATTTTTATAAAAAGACAGGCAAGTATATTCCGATAATCACTGACGGTGGCATGAATACAGGCGGTGATATATGTAAGGCGTTTGCCTGCGGGGCTGATGCTGTGATGGTTGGTTCTGCATTCGCAAAGGCAAAGGAAGCCCCGGGCAGGGGTTTTCATTGGGGCATGGCTACACCGCATGCAAATCTTCCGCGCGGCACACGCATACGCGTTGGCACTGCCGGCACATTAGATGAGATATTATTCGGGCCTGCCAGGCTTGATGACGGCTCCCAGAATCTTATGGGCGCCCTGCAGACATCAATGGGTTCATTAGGCGCGAAAAATATAAAAGAGATGCACAAAGTTGATATAGTAATAGCGCCATCCATAAAAACAGAAGGAAAAATCTTCCAGCAAGCCCAACGAGTGGGAATGGGAAAATAGTTTTTAATGAAGCATTCTGATTTTGTCCACTTACACGTCCACACCCAGTACAGCCTTTTAGACGGGGCATGCCTACTACCTAAGCTTATAAAAATGGCGGCTGATTATCATATGCCGGCTTTGGCGATTACCGACCATGGCAACATGTTCGGCGCCATTGATTTTTATGAGTCATGTATAAATGCAGGCGTCAAGCCTATCATAGGATGCGAGATTTATATAGCCACCGGCTCAAGGCATGACAAAATCGCCACAATAAACCAGGAAAAATTCCATCATTTTACGCTTCTGGCAAAGGATGAAACCGGGTACAAGAATCTTATGAAACTTGTATCAATAGGGTTTCTCGAGGGATTTTATTATAAACCCCGTATAGACAAAGAATCGCTTGCCAAGTATTCAAAAGGCCTTATAGGCCTAAGCGGATGCCTTAAAGGCCAGGTTCAAAGATACCTTTCAAACAACGATATGGATAATGCCGTAAAAACCGCAGGCGAATTCAGGGACATACTGTCGCCTGAGAATTTCTACATAGAGATAATGGATAATTCCCTGCCTGAGCAGAAAAAGATAAGCAAAAATGTTATTGAGGTTGCCAAGAAGTTGGGCCTGGGCCTTGTGTGCACCAACGACGTGCACTATCTTAAAAAGCAGGACGCCTATGCTCATGAGGCGCTTTTGTGTATACAAACCCAGGCAATGCTTGATGACCCTAACAGGATGAGGCTGCAGACAGACGAGTTTTATTTTAAGTCGCCTGATGAGATGAAGGCCTTGTTCGCTGAGCTGCCTGAGGCAGTGACAAATACCATGGAAATCAGCAATAGGTGCAACCTTGAGTTGGATTTTAAAAAGGTTTACCTGCCGCATTACAAGGTGCCTGATGGTATAGCAAGAGATAAATATCTAAGGGCCCTGGTTGATGAAGGGCTCATTAAAAGATATAAAAATATAGACGATCAACTTAAAGCCCGTGTTGACATGGAAACCTCGGTAATAAATAAAAGCGGCTACGCAAGCTATTTCCTGATAGCGTGGGATTTTGTGAATTACGCCAAGCAGAAAGGCATACCTGTTGGCCCAGGAAGGGGCTCGGCGGCAGGAAGCGTGGTAAGTTATGCCTTGGGGATTACAGACATAGACCCGCTAAAATATGATTTGATCTTTGAAAGGTTTTTAAATCCTGAGCGCGTGAGCTTGCCTGATATAGATATAGATTTTTGTTATGAGCGCAGGGGCGAGGTAATTGATTATGTTGTGCAAAAATACGGCAAGGATAATGTTGCACAGATAATCACATTCGGCACCATGCAGGCAAGGGCTGTTGTGCGCGACGTTGGAAGGGTGATGAATATACCTTATGCGGATGTTGACAGGATAGCAAAGCTTATTCCTGCTGAGCTTGATATGTGCCTGGAAAAGGCGCTTGATGTTGAGCCTGAGCTTGCCAAATTATATAAGACAAATTCACAGATACGCCAGCTTATTGATACATCAAAGGTTCTTGAAGGCCTTTCCCGTCACGCCTCAACGCATGCGGCGGGCGTTGTGATAAGTGAAAAACCGCTCTCAGAACATATACCTTTATACAAAGTCAGCGACGATGATCAGATTATCACCGGATACCCGATGGGTTCTCTTGAGAAGATAGGACTTCTTAAGATGGATTTTCTGGGGCTGCGCACTTTAACAGTTATCGCAGAGGCTGTAAAATTGGTAAAAAAGACAAAAGGCGTAGATATAGATATAAACAATATACTCCTTGATGATGATAAGACATTTAAGCTTCTTGCAAAGGCTCAGACTTTTGGCGTGTTTCAGCTTGAGTCAAGCGGTATGAGAGACCTTTTAAAAAAGCTCTGCCCAACGACATTTGAAGACATTATAGCGCTGTTGGCGCTTTATCGGCCCGGGCCGATAGGCAGCGGCATGCTGGATGATTTTATAAAACGTAAGCACGGCCATGTGCGTATTACTTATGACCACCCGGCGCTTGAGCCGATTTTAAAAGAAACATACGGTATAGTTGTTTATCAGGAGCAGGTTATGCGTATCGCAAGCGCATTGTCGGGATTTACCATGAGCCAGGCGGATTCTTTGCGCCGGGCCATGGCAAAAAAGTATCCTGAGGTTATGGAAAAGATGCGCGTTAATTTTATCGAAGGCGCTTTAAAGAATGGTGTAAACAGAAATGTGGCGGAAAAGGTATTTGGTTTTATAGAATTTTTTGCCGGTTACGGTTTCAATAAATGCGTAGTTGGTTCCACAGAAATTATAGATGCTGAGTCAGGAAAAATAGTTACCGCAAAAGAATTGTTTGATAAAAAAGGAGAAATAACACATACGTTTGGTATCGACGATAATCTTAAAGTTGTTAAAGTTAAAATAAAAGATGTAATTAATAATGGAGTCAAATCAGTTTATAAATTAAAGACATCTTTGGGCAGAGAAATAGTCGCTACATCCAATCATCCGTTTTTTACTTTTAATGGATGGAAGAATCTCGGCGATTTACATATTGGCGAACGCGTAGGTTTACCAAAAGTGGTTCCTGCAAGCGGTTGCTTGCGATGGGAACCATTTAAGATAGTTGTTTTGGCCGGCCTGCTTTCAGAGGGTAATACTTGTCATCCCAGTGGATTTTATTACTACAATAACAGCAGAATTGCAGTAGATGATTTTGTGTTAAACCTGGGATGTTTTGATAATACTATTCCAAAAATATCAACACGCAGAGGCCGTTTTGAGGTTTATGCCGGTACCGGTAAGGATACAAAGTTTTTTAAAAATCAAGAACCATGGAATAAGGGATTTTGCAAAGAAAACTATAACAGCGCTATTAAGGCCATAGCCAATAAAAAGTGCGGAGCAAGAGTATGGGTAGAAAAATTAGGGCTGGATTATAAAGGAGCTTGCGATAAGTTTATTCCGAACGAGATATTTTCTTTGGATAAAGAACAATTAGCTTTGTTTGTGGGCAGGCTTTGGAGCGGCGATGGCTTTGTTTTTTCTAAAAATAATACTATTCCATTTTATGCTTCAAGTTCACATAAATTATGTCATCAATTGCAAGATATACTGCTTAGATTTGGCATAGTTTCCCGTAGCGTAAAAAAAATATTCAATTATAAATACAAGCAAGCCCAAAGCAAAAAGATCGGATATGCTCTGTACCTATATGGTTATGACAGTATTAAAAGGTTTATACTTGATATTTGTCCATATATTATAGATAAACAATCACAAATAGCGCAGTTAAAAAACTATTATGGTAAAATACAGCCTAATTTAGAATCTAAAGATACTTTGCCTGTTTTGGTAAAGCAAATAGTTAAGGAAGAAAAAGATAGATCCGGATTAATGTGGAAAGAGATAGAAAAGCTGTCTGGTATCTGCATGAAGGAATTTGCCGGATGGAACAATCCAAAGAAAAAAGGTTTTAGGCGAAATACTATCCTGCAATTAGCGCATTTTTTTGAATCAGCAAGGTTATTTAGATATGCAGATGCGGATATTGTCTGGGATAGGGTTAAGTCCGTGGAATACATCGGCCGAGAAAAAACATTTGATTTAGAAATAGAGAATACGCATAATTTTATAGCAAATGGTGTTATTGTGCATAATTCACATTCAAACGCTTACGCGATGATTTCATACCGCACAGCGTATCTTAAAGCAAATTACCCGATAGAGTTTATGACAGCGCTTCTAACAAGCGAGCGCGCCAATACTGACAAGGTGGTTATTTATAGGGAAGAGGCCGAGAGGATGGGTATTAAGGTATTGCCGCCTGATGTGAATGAGTCGGAATTAAAGTTTACTGTAGTAGGCAATAATATCCGTTTTGGGCTTTCAGCAGTAAAAAATGTCGGCGAGGGCGCTATAGAATCAATCTTAGCGGCAAGGGAAAAACTTGGAAATTTTAAGTCGCTTTATGATTTTTGCGAAAGCATTGATTCAAGGCTTGTGAATAAAAAGGTCTTAGAGAGCCTGATAAAGTGCGGCGCGTTTGACAGTTTTAAATTATACAGGTCGCAGCTTATGGAGATCTTAAACAAGGCAATGGAGATAGCCGGTAACATACAAAGGGATCGCTCCAAAGGCCAGATGTCATTTTTTGATAATATAACCAATGCCCAGCCGGAGTTTAAGCAGAATTATAAGGATATACCGGATATAAGGGAATGGCCCGAGAGCCAGTTGTTGAGTTTTGAAAAGCAGATGCTGGGGTTTTATGTAACAGGCCATCCTTTGGCAAAATATGAAAAGGTTTTAAAGACATTCAGCACGCTAAATACTGCCAGGTTAAAGGAAGGAACGGATAATCAGGTGGTATCAATAGGCGGTATTATTTCGCGGCTTAAAAATACTGTTACCAAGAAAAGTAACGAAAAGATGGCGATTGCGATGCTTGAAGATTTAGACGGCACTACGGAAGTGCTTGTTTTTCCAAAGACATATGAGAGTTACGGCAAGTATGTAAGAAAAGACGCCATTGTTTTTGTTAAGGGCCGGTTAAGCCTGCGCGAGGAGCGGCCCAAGATAATCGCTGATGAAATAATTCCGCTTGACCAGGCGCAGGAGAAATACACAATAGGGGTTGTGATAAAATTGTTTTCAACCGGATTAGAGGAAGAGTCATTATATTCTTTAAAGGATGTGTTGCTGAAGCATCACGGCCAGGTGCCGGTGTTTATTGACTTTACCATGCCTGAGGGTAGAAAGACCACCTTAGAGCTTGGCAGGGACTTCTATATAGAGCCCAAAGAAGAGCTTGTGCATCAGATTGAAGATATGTTTGGTTCTGATGTAGTAAGGTTCAAGGTATGACAAATAAGCAAAAGAGCTGGCTGTTTGCAGGGACGTTCGTTTTTTGTTCGTGGCTTATTCGCAGCGCTGAAATTTTTTGCCGTCCGCTGCGGTTTACGGCTCGCTGTTTCGCGGCCAGCAGAAACGCCGCTCACAGCTCGCCGTAATTCCTTGCGGACTTTTGCCAAAAAATTTCTAATGCGCTGCTCACAAGCCACTGCGCAATAAGTATTAAACCCTGCTCACAGCCAGCTCTTTCGCTCTTTAGTATTATGTACATGGGGACACCTCTTAGAGAGGTGTCCCCACCGTCACTGGTAGTGTTACAAAACATATCTGTGTTAAGAAATAAAAAAAGTTAGAAAAAAATATTGAAAAAATCGGGAATATTTGGGGTTTTCAGTTGTTATATAATGAAAGACAAGGAGTTTCTTATATGGACAAGCAGTCCTTAATATTTTTTCACCACAAAATAAAGCGTTTTATAAAGGCAGCATGGCCACTAATGGTGGTTTATACCTATTTAAGTCCCTCGCGACTAAACGTGATAACTGGGCGCTCGGGACGAATTTTACTAAACGTGATAGCAGATAAAATTCGGAGGCAAACATGAAAAACACCACTTTAAAGCTAATTTCCGCAATCGTAACATTCGCTTTCATTTTTACGCAATGCGGCATAGGCATGGCCGCGCCTACAAATCAAGAAAAATCGCAAAGCGATTTTTCGCAGTCCTGCGAAGCCCATACCAGTTCTACCTCGTATAATATGTGTTGCTGATTAATAATATAGTTTTCTATATAAAGAACGAATTTCTTTGAAAATTAAGAGAGGCCC
>Ga0210058_1001466_pt1 | contig 20735 bp, 22 predicted proteins | sample CryGeymeta201511_FD_183979 | JGI IMG/M metagenome (GOLD analysis project Ga0210058, IMG submission 183979) | Groundwater microbial communities from Crystal Geyser aquifers in Utah, USA - Crystal Geyser metaG 2015-11 (SPAdes) (version 2) | ecosystem: Environmental > Aquatic > Deep subsurface >...
TTATAAATTATGAATCTGTGTTCCTTTAACCTATAAACTCATCAACCTATCAACCTATCAACTTATGTGTTCTCCGTGGTAAATTCCTTTACCTGAGTAGTTACGAAAAAATAAGTTGTACACCAAGAGTCACTCAAGACGCTTGGCTGGAGGAAAGTGGGAAAAAATCCCCCCCTTTTTTTTAATTGACATGATGACGAGATTGTGATATACTTAGACAAGTGTAATAAGAGTTAAGCACATATAGTCTCTGTTGAAGATAGTAAGCAACTCTATGACATGATTACAGTTAAAGGGAGGATTTTGTATGTCTAAAAGTTACAAAGAGTTAGGGTTGGTGACAACCAGGGTTATGTTTCAGAAGGCAATGGATGAAGGGTTTGCTATTCCAGCGTATAATTTCAACAACATGGAACAACTTCAATCAATTATTCGTGGCTGTATTGAGAGTGATTCGCCGGTGATATTGCAGGTATCCAGTGGGGCACGCAAGTATGCTGATCCAACCTTGTTACAATACATGGCACTTGGGGCAGTAGAAATGGTTAAGGCAAGTGGTGCGAAAATACCAATTGCCCTGCATCTTGATCATGGCGATACCTTTGAATTGTGTGTATCTTGCATTGAAAATGGATTCAGCTCAGTAATGATTGATGGCTCACACCTTAGCTTTGAGGAAAATATTCAACTGACGAAAAAGGTAGTAGATTATGCTCACGGAAAAGATGTTGTCGTTGAGGGTGAACTTGGGGTATTAGCTGGGATAGAGGATGATGTTGTTGCAGAAAAAAGCCATTATACGCATCCCGAAGAGGTAGAGGCTTTTGTAAATCAAACAGGTGTTGATTCATTGGCTATATCAATTGGTACAAGTCATGGGGCATATAAGTTTAAGCTTAAAGCCGGTGAGCAGGTGCCGTCATTGCGGTTTGATGTTCTTGAAGAGATTGAGAAAAAATTACCTGGATTTCCAATTGTCCTGCATGGTGCCAGCTCGGTGTTGCCTGTATATGTAGATATGATCAATCAATATGGCGGCAAGCTTGAGGGTGCGGTAGGCATTCCTGAATATCAGTTGCGAAAAGCGGCAAAGAGTGCGGTATGTAAGATAAATATTGATTCTGACGGACGGCTTGTGGTTACAGCTCTGGTACGAAAGGTGTTGGCTGAAAATCCAACGGAGTTTGATCCAAGAAAATATCTGGGACCAGCAAGGGAAGAATTACTCCGGATGATTGCACGCAAGAATAAGGATGTCCTTGGTTCTGCAGGGCATGGAAGAGAGATTGTGGAGATAGAGCAGGGTTGTTGTTGTAAATAGTTAGTCGTGAGTATATAATTAATCATCTTGTCTCCTGAAGGAAGGATAGGTCTGACTCCAATCCCTGAGATTATAGATAAATCAGAGGAGACATTTAAGTCTGTTCCCGAAAGTGTGTTTATTGTGACCACTACCTCTGATGTGAGCGTGCCGATGAAGATTAGGGGAATGAGGAGCAGGGTATTGTTGTTCATCGCTAAGTCATCAAGAAAAAATAACTTGCAGGAGTCGTGTCACCGATCCATCTTGGCTGGTTTCGTTGTTCGTTAATTACATACAGTAGTATGCTCGCTTCTCACGCCTTGCCAGCCAAACGACTTGAGTGACTCTTGGTGTACAACTTATTTTTTCTTGACTCCTAACAAGACCTAATTATACGAGGAGTAGGTTTAATGAAATTTCCTGACGACTTCATAAATAAAATCATTTGTGGAGACAGTTTATCAATAATGAAACAAATGCCTGATGAATGTATCGACTTGGTTGTTACATCACCACCTTATAATCTAAAAAATTCAACTGGAAATGGCATGAAAGATGGAAGAGGTGGTAAATGGGCAGGAGCCGCATTAGTAAATGGTTATAGCCATTATGATGACAACATGCCACATGAAGAATATTCAAAATGGCAAAAAGATTGCCTTGCTGAAATGTTTAGGTTAATAAAAGTCGATGGAGCAATATTCTATAATCATAAGTGGCGTGTACAAGCTGGATTACTTCAAGATAGGCAAGATATTGTAAATGAATTTCCTGTGCGTCAAATAATAATCTGGCATAGAAAAGGTGGTATTAATTTTAATCCCGGTTATTTCCTGCCAACATATGAAGTAATTTATTTGATAGCAAAACCTAAATTTAAATTAGTCCCTAAAGCCAATGCCTATGGTGATGTATGGGAATTTACACAAGAAATGAATAATGGACATCCCGCTCCATATCCGGTAACACTTATTGATAGAATTATTTCATCAACAAATGCTAAGTTAATACTTGATCCATTCTCTGGAAGTGGAACTACTGCTATAGTTTCTATGGGTTTAAGGAGAAATTATATCGGAATTGAACTTTCCCCTGATTACTGTAAAATGTCTGAAGAAAGAATTGCTTGTAATAAAATTAGAAGTGAATTACAATCACCAACCCTATTTAACCTATTTGTGGAGAAAGTGTGAAAATTTACACCAAAGATTCCTTGATAAAAGAGTTAAAAATTATAGCTACAAAAGGCTGGATATCCAATGCCCGTGCAGGTAATCATGGAGGTATCGGAAATACTCTTGAAGATTTATTAGGAATTACTGAAAACAATTTGCCAATACCAAACGCAGCCGAATGGGAATTGAAATCACAGAGAATAAATACTACCGCACTTACAACACTATTTCATATTGAACCTTCTCCTCGTGCTATTAAGTTTGTTCCGCAAGTATTGTTGCTCAATTATGGCTGGAAGCATCAAACCGCTGGCATTAAGTATCCGGAAAATGAAATGAGTTTTCGTCAAACCATTCATGGTCTTGCAGCAAGCGATAGAGGATTTATGGTTAAAATCGATAGAAATAGTCAAAAAGTGCTAATATCTTTCGACTATACAAAAGTTACTGAAAAGCATAGTAACTGGTTGAAATCCGTAAAAAAGCGTATCAGTTTAAGTGAACTTGAACCACAGCCTTATTGGGGATTTGATGACCTTGCAAATAAAGCTGGAACAAAACTTCTTAATTGTTTTTATGTACAAGCAGATGTAAAAAGAGAAGAAGGTAAGGAATTTTATAACTACTGTAAAATAATGATGTTACAAAAATTTGATTTTGATAGTTTCTTAGATCAAATTGAAAAAGGCAATATTCTTGTAGATTTTGATGCAAGAACAGGTCACAATCATGGTACTAAATTTCGCATGCGTCAGAACTGTTTGCCTAATTTATACAATAAGGCTACTGTAATTTATGAGTAATGAATGTATTGGATACTTCTATGAGTACGGCAACAATGGAATTAACAGAAAAGGTTTTGGCTCTCCCAACGGATGAAAGAGTAATTTTAGCCCAATGTGTGTGGGATAGTATGGAACATTTTATTGATCCTTAGATTGAGAAAGCATGGATGGATGAAACAGAAAAAAGATGGCAGGAGATTGAACAAGGAAGGGTGCAATGTATATCAGCCAAAGAAGTGATGAAGAAGGCCAGAGCCAGCCTGAACAAATAGTTTTAGATTATCATCCAGCCGCAATTTATGAACTCATTGATACTACAATAAAAAAACAGGAGAATAACCAGTGAATATTCTTAACATTATAATACTGCTTGCCCTTACCATCAACCTCATTACGGTCATTCCTGTCCTTGCAGCTGAAAAAAAAGATGCCTTAAATGAAAAGGAGTTGTTTAATCTGGCTACCCAGTTATATATTCAGGATGAGGATAAGACCGCAGCTTCATATTCGTTTAATCTCTTTCTTAAACGGTTTCCTGAGAGTAAAAAGGCTGTGAGGGCACAGTTTATGGTTAGCGAATGTATGGTTGGCCAGCAAAAAAAAGTTTTATTATCAAAAATTACCCATGGAGTAAAGGATGAGATTGCACCTGCTGCCTTCAAATCAGCCATTGCTATCTATGAAAAGATTATAACTAAATATCCCGATAGCAATCTGGCTGATGATGCCCGCTATCGAATTGGTGAATGCTGCTTTAACCAGAAAGAGTATGATAAGGCTTTGTTACAATTTCAGAGGCTTATTGACAACTATCCACGAACCTACCTCAGGGCAGAGGCAATGATGGGGATTGCCCAATGTTACCTGATGATGGAAAAATGGGGAAATAGCAAGCAGGCTTTTGATGACCTGATAATAGCACACCCAGCCTATCAACGACAGAAAACCGTTATCTATAGCCTTGGATTAATTAACTATAGACAAGAAAAGTACGAAAAGGCATTAGAATTATTCAATCAGATTGATACCCCCGGGGCAATCTATTATACAGGCAAGTCCTTAGAGTCGCTTAATCGACCACTCCTTGCCATTGGTTCGTATAAAAAGCTCATAGATAATTACGCAGAGAGTGTATTTTTGGAAAATGCCTATTATCTCTTAGGGGAGATGTTTTATCTCTGTCAGGACTACACCTCAGCCAGCGTTAAATATCAAGAGTTTATGCAAAAATATCCAAGAAGTGAGATGGTGGCATTTGCCAAATATAAGCTCGCCTGTATTTATCTTAAACTAAAGGATTATACCGCAGCCATAGATAGCTTTGAAACCATTGTCAGGCAATACCCAAAACACTCCATTGCCACTTCTGCTCAATTTATGGTTGGAATCAGCCGCATGGAGCTTCAGCAATACTCTAAAGCCTGCTTTGATTTTGGCGTAATTGTTAATCAATACCCTACATCTGACCTTGTACCAGATGCCTTATACAAGATTGGATGGTGCTATTTGAAACAGGAAAATTATAAATTAGCTGCATCCACCCTTCAGAGGCTTATTGAACAATATTCAAATCATCTCCTGATTCCAAGAGCCTATCTTTTAGCAGGAAACTGTTATTATATGCTCAAAAACTATGAACAGGCCATTGCTGCCTACAAAAAGGTGCTTTATCAATCCGAACAGACTGAGCTTCACGAGGTAGCCATTTATCTTATCAATCGTGCCTACTATGCTCAGGGAAATTACGACTCGGTAATCAGCGGCTATCATTATATGCTCAATAACCTTCCGCCAGGTAAGAGTAAGTGGCGGGCATTTGCCTATTTAATGATAGCTGAGGCATATTATCAAAAGGGAGACATGGATGATTCAAAAGAGATTTATGAGACGATTATCAATAATTACCCTGAAAGCGATGCAGTATTCTATGCTCAGGATGGGCTAATCTGGTATTGTCTTCAAAAGGGGGAATATGAGGCAGCATTCCAAAAGAGACAAAAGCTAAAGGAAAGTATGGCTCTGAAAAATATAGCTCTAACAGGGATGGATGTTAACCGCCAGTATGAGATAGCCAATGGTTTATTTAATCAAAAGAAATATACCGAGGCACTTGAGGTCTATGAGAGCTTTTCCCGGGATTATCCGGATAATCAATTTGTACCAGAGGGGTTATATCGGATGGGGCTTTGTTATTATCAGTTAGAATACTATCGGGAGGCAATTGATATTTGGGAGAAACTCAGCAATACCTATAAGGAGCATCCAATCGCAATTGATGCCTTATGCAAGGTAGCAGATACATATTTTCGGGCACAGGAATATAATAAGGCTATTGTTGTTTATCAAAAAATTATTAAAAATTATCCCAAGTCCCAAAGCGTCAAGGATGCAAGATTAAGAATCGGGCAATCCTATTACAATGCCATGGATGACGAAAAAGCAATTGCCGAATTTCAAGGATTTATTGATGCCTTTCCTGATGACCCAAAGGCATCAGATGCCTTATCTGCCATAGAGGCATCCCTTTATCGACAAGAAAGAAAGTTGCTTGCCGCCGGCGATAAAGAGGGAAACTCAACTGCCGCAATCATTAACATGCTCAGGGGTTTTATCACCAAGTACCCAAAGAGCAAATTGGCTTCCGAGATGCAATTTCATCTGGCACAAAAATACTTTGAGCTTGAACAATATGCTCAGGCAGTAGAGGAGTTTTCACGCATAGCCATAAACTATTCAGACAGCAAATATATGGCAGATTCTCAATACCTGCTTGGAGAAAGCCTTTATGAACTTAAACGATATGAGGAAACCATTGCTGTGTATCAGCGATTAATACAAAACTTTCCCAGTCATGAATCCATTCCAGTTGCCTTGTTTCATCTGGGCACATCATTTTACAATCTGGAACGACTTGAGGAGGCAATTAAGACCTATCAAGGTCTTGCCCAAAATTATCTCAATAGCGAATATACCTCAGCAGCCCTTTTCAACATAGCTCTATGCTATAAAAAAATGGGTAAATTAGATGAAACAATCAATGCCTATCGCACATTTTGCCAGAAATACCCTGACGATGACATGACTACCAAAGTATTGATGGAATTAGCTACAATATGTCGCAAACAGGGTAATTTTCAGGAAGCAATTAAAACCCTGACTGACCTTTCAAATAAGGTTCATGATGAATCTAAAATGGAGATAATCTATAATACTGCTGAATGCTATCTGGCTATGAAAGACAAGGAAAAAGCAAAACTTGAGTATCTCAAGCTAAAGAATATGACACCTAAGGGAAACTCATGGCGATTGACTGCCTTAGCCAAGCTCGGCGAGGGTTACGAAGAACAAGAACAATGGCAGAAAGCCATAGAAGTCTATGAGGATATTGTTAAGAATACTGGCAAACCAGAATGGAAAAAGGCAGTGAGTGAGAGGATAAAGTTGCTTAAAGAGGCGTTGAAATAAATCCACCTGTGCAATCGGTTGCACAGGTGGAAATAAGGTATGGTTTGTCCTAATTGACACATATTGTGTCTTTGATATTCAGTATTATACTGTTGCGTATAATTTTTATGTATTTTTATTAAAAGAACATAAAATCATGCTTGACTTTCTCTTGAAAATATGGTAAATTAATAGCTATGCAAATAGGAATAACATCAGACACACATATTCCGGTGAGGGCACATTCCTTGCCGAATATATTAATTCAAGAGTTTTCCAGGGTAGACTTAATTCTTCATGCCGGTGATATCCTTACCATGGATGTGTTAATGGAATTAGAAAAATTGGCTCCGGTAAAGGCTGTCTATGGAAATATGGATAAGCCTGAGACAAGGGAACAATTAGAAGAGAAGATAATCGTAGAGGTTGAGGATGTAAAAATTGGATTAATTCATGGCATTGGCTCAAAAATAGGATTAGCCTCACGGATAAAGAAGGAATTTCCTGAGACAATAGATTGTATTGTCTATGGTCATACCCATGTGCCTGAATGTCGCCTTGAAGATAATATCCTGTTTTTTAACCCTGGCAGCCCAACAGATACAGTGTTTGCCCCGTACCGAAGTTTTGGAATAATAGAGGTAAATGGGAAGAGGATAAAGGGAAGATTGATTAAGATTGATTAGTTTCCACCCCTTATCCCCGATAGCGGGGGACATATAGGGAGGAGCCAGTGTCTGACCCCAATCTATTCCAATCTATTTTTTTGAATTTTGTAAGGTGAAACATGAATATGGTTACAGTTAATGAGGCAATGTTCAACCTTGACTTGCTGTTTGCAAGTGTTATTTCAAATGCTGAACCAACTATTATTACCACAAATACAGGTCAGCAAGGGATTCTCTTACCATTAAACGAATTTAATGCATGGCAAGAAACAGCATATCTTATGTCTAATCCAGCCAATGCGATACATCTCCGTCAGTCTATCGCAGAAGCACAGTTGGGAAAGATATTTGAATAAGAGCTGATTGAGCCATGAGATTAGTTTTTACTTCCTCTGCATGGCAAGACTATCTGTAGTTTCAAGAGAAGGATCGTCAACTATTGAAACGGATCAACAAGCTGATTAAGAATATACTACGCACACCTTTTGAGGGAATAGGAAAACCTGAATATCTGAAAGCAGGCCTATCGGGTTATTGGTCACGACGAATCAATGACGAACACCGTTTGATTTATGGTATAACCAAAACAGACCTCGTGATTATTTCTTGTCGCTATCATTACGCAAAGTAATTGTTCCACTGCAACTTGCATTACCAAGGCAATGGATAGAGTTAGGGAAAAATAGCAATAGCAGGGGAGACTGACCCCAATGCCTTCAGCATGGAGATATAAATGCCGATATTTGAATATCAATGCCAAAAATGTACAAAAAAATTTGAGACACTGGTTATGTCAAAAAATGAGGTTGTTCAATGCCCTGAATGTGGCTCAGGGGAGTTAAAGAAACTGTTGTCCCTTTTTGGTTTTAAGCCTGCTGGGTCAAGGTTTGTTTCATCCTCAACCTCATCAGGTGGTTGTACAAGTTGTTCGACAAAGGCATGTAGTAGCTGTCATTAAGGTGTGAATTCTTTTATATACAAGGAGGGCATGCTATGAAGATTCTTCAACTTTTGCAGGACGATAACGGTATGTTTTCTTCTACCAGATTGGCATTTCTCGTCTGGGGAATTGGAGCATTCGTCGTGTGGGCAGTTCAATCATTTCACAATCAGATTTTAGTCAATCGTGGTGTTTTGGCGGATATTCCAGAGAGTGTCCTGATGGTGATAGCAGCATTGATGACTGGGAAGGTTATCCAGAAATTTAAGGAAACCAAGGTGGAAGAAACACCAAAGAAGGAGAAAGATGCTGGGTAAGTAGCCACAAGGAAAGATGATTGTTGTAGCAGTTGTGTCATTGGTGGGTGAAACAAAAACGGGGGGTATGTATGATTCCAGAGGTCAAAGAGCTCAAAAACTCAATTGAGTGCTTATTATTTGTCAGTGGTGAGCCTTTGAGTCTGAAAAAAATAGCCCAAATAATTGACACAGATATTCCGGTGGTGGAAAGCATTATAAAACAGCTTCAGGATGAGTATCAGGAACGGGGGCTGATGATATTGAATGTAGCAGGAGGGGTTCAAATGTGTACCAATCCTCAGTATGCCTGCTGGATAAAGAAGCTTTCAAACTCTCCAAACAATGATAAACTTTCTTTTGGGGCACTTGAAGCCTTAGCGGTTATTGCTTATAACCAGCCTGTAACCAAGGCGGAAATAGAATTCGTTCGCGGTGTAAATTCTGTGGCTCAAATTCAGAAGCTATTAGAGAAGAGGTTAGCCAGGGTTGTTGGACGGAAGGATGTACCGGGTCACCCATTTTTGTATGGTACAACTAAGGAATTCTTGAAATGCTTTGGTTTGTCAGATATATCTTATTTGCCACCAATTTCTTCGGATAAAAAGGTGGAAATAGTAGGGTAGGGGACAGGTTAGTAGTGAGTGATAAGGAGGAAGAATTAATCACTCGCCACTAACCGCTAACCACTAACCTGTCTCACAAGGAGGAGCGTAACATTGATACGAGAATCAGAGATATTAGATAAAGAAAATGTTTCGCAAGAGACTCTCCGATTACTCACCTTTCAATTGGCTAATAATTGGTATGGGTTAAAGATAGAAGGTATCAGGGAGATAATAAAGATTGCCAAGATAACATGGGTGCCTGGTACAGCCAGCTATGTGGTTGGTGTAATAAATCATCGGGGGATGATTATACCTATTCTGGATATCAGAGAGCTACTTGGACTTGGCAAGAGTGATATAACGGATGAGAGTCGTATAATAATTGTTGAGGTCCAAGGTGTCTCTACAGGGCTTGGGGCATTGGTTGATAATATTGCTGATATGGTGGTTGTGCCGACAAGTGAAATAGTTGCAGTTCCTATAACCATGGATAAAAGAAAAACAAGATATGTTATCGGTGAGGTAAGAATAGAGGAAAAACTCATTGGCATTCTTGATATTCATATGGTTAGTGTAGAAGAGAGTAAGAAATAATGGAATTTGTTTTATTTATCGTTGGAAGTATTCATTTTGGCATAAAACTTGAAGATGTGATAGAGATATTTGATGCTCCACAGATGATTGGGCATCGATTTTTATTCAGGGATAATGATCTGGATGTGGTGTATCTCTCCGCCCTGTTTGGGATAGAGGACGATTTTGGGCAACCGCAAGGAGATAGCATTTCTGGCAGGATTGCCACTACGGAGAAAAAGAATATTATTGTTAGCCGAATAAATGGGGTGGAAAAGGCTGTGGTGGTGGATAATGTCTCTGAGATAAAAAGGATTGAGCCATCACAGATAAAGAAATTGCCAGAATTGATACAGTCTCTGGTTCGTGCGAAATGCTTTTGGGGTGCGGTAAAAGAGGGTGATAGGTTGAGATTGTTGGTGGATATGAATGGGTTGGAGTGATCCAAAACACAGGAGGAGGGTTTAATGAAGAAGAGCATACTAACCTTAGCGTTCATCGTTTCGTGTGCCTGTTCTGCAGGTGCTGAGCAATGGCAGATACTGGGTACTCGGCCTATGGGTATGGGTGGTGCCTTTGTGGCAGTAGCACAGGGACCAATGGCACAATACTGGAATCCGGGCGGGCTTGCCATGGCATTTTCGGACACTGTTTCTGGTGTGGAACTTCCGATAACCGCTGGCGTGGAAATAACCGGTGATGTGATGAAAAATGCCAGTGCCATAGGTGACATGGCGTCAAAATTTACAGAAATTAATGCTGCCCAAAAAAATGGCAGTGCCACAAATGCCAGTCAAATATCAGCCTTTGTAAAAACCATAACACTTCTTGACGACATGAATGATTCAGGAAAAGGAGCGATGTTTGAAGTAGCGGGCGGTGCCAATTTCAAGTTCTCAAAGGTGGCTGTATCTGTGAATAATTTTACCACCATAGGATTAAATCCGTTCGTAGATGTGAACAATATCGGGCTTGGGGCAGTAACAGTCACAGGAACAACAAGTGGTGGCATTACAATGAGTGGCGTAACAGCCACAAGCACAACCGATTCAGGATATAATTCTGCGAGAGATACCATTGCTACCGCCATTACCAAATTAGGAGGGCTATCAGCTATTTCAAATCTTATTTGCGGTACTTCTACTGGTATAACTGCTCAAAATAGTGATATTACAAACGAAACCACGCTGGCAAATGCCCTTGTCAATCAGGCAATAACCAACAATCTTTCCGTAGCACAGGTTACTGATGCAGCTAATCAGCTTAATACCTATGCGACGGACGCTAAGCCTATTATAGAAAATGCAGTAGCAGGCAATTCCTACACCAATAACCAGTCCAACCTTACTGTGGATATGGTTTCTTTTGTTGAAATAGCCTTTGGTTACGGCAAGTTTATGAAGTTTTTGGATGGGTTATCAATAGGCGGTAATCTAAAAATGATAAATGGCAACATTGGTCACGACAAATTCAAGTTTATGCAACAGTCTGATACCGAAGACGCTTTCAAAACCGATATGGACACCAAATCAAGCTGGGCACCGGCTATTGACCTTGGATTCTTGTGGAATGTGAACAAGAAATATCCTAAACTTCCGATGAACCCCAAGGTAGGCTTTGTTATAAGAAATATAAACAGCCCAAAATTTGACCAACCTGACAGCGTTGGAGGAACATATAAGTTGAACAGGCAGGCTCGTCTGGGTTTCGCACTACAACCTGCTAAATTCTGGAATCTGGCACTTGATATAGATGCCACCAAAAATAAAACAGCGGTAAATGGCTTTGATTCTCAACAACTTGCTTTTGGCACGGAAATAAATATCATCAACCGCAAGTATTTTAATATTCCGTTAAGGGCTGGCATATGCAAGAACATGGCTGAGGAGTCCTCAAAAATGGCTTACACCCTTGGTACTGGGGTTAACGCGTGTTATATGCACTTTGATGTGGCTGGTGCTATAAGCTCGGATAGCACTACCATGGACGATAAAGAAATCCATACCAAGGTATTGGTTTCTGCTGTTCTTGGCATATTGTGGTAAGGGCAGGTTTCAAACCTGTCCCGTAGAGGTGGGTAAATTGTTATTATTGTAAATATACTCAAGTGGGGCATAAATTGCGTTTTTCGCTGGTCTTAATCAACGATAGCTGTGTTGTTCAGGTGAGCAATAGTACACTATTGCTCACCTTGCGCGCCTTGCTCTCCTTGATTAATCCTCACCGAAAAAATCGCAATTTATGCCCCACTTGAGTATAATATACCAGAAAACTCCCTTTATGTCAATCAAAATTTTGGCATGGTTCAAAACTGTTCCACCTGTGCAACCGGAATTCGCTATAATGTCACCCCTTTGTGGTTTAATATTGTTGCATTATTAGCTACAATAATATCAGCTTTTCAGGCTGTTACCCTGATTAGAACCATGCCCTGATTTTACACACAAATATTCCTATAACAACAATCAACACACCGAGTTAAATACTTTGTTTTTTGAGGATAAAATTCTTTTTGCATGATAGTTAATACCTCCTCAACTATCTTTATTGCCTCAGCAAAATCCTTCTCTTGGAAAGATACCTCTTCAATTTTATTATTACTGCGAAGGTAACAGATATAGCCTTTTTTGACTTCCTGAGCATAAATATCCTTAATTAAAAGTCCATAGAGAGCTAATTGATATTTATGTGTACGATAAGTAGTCTCATGGTATTCAGCAAACTTGTAGTCAAAAGGGGCAAGGCTACCATCCTTTAAGCTGACCACTTCATCTACAATCCCCTTGAGGTGATATTTTTTTGAAACAAGATAAACCAGAGTATCCTTAGCTGTTACTTCAAGTTTCTTTCTCAAATACTCTCTGTTAACCCTTTCCTTTTTTTCATGCAACTCCCTTCCCTTCAACACCTTATATCGCTGTTCTTCATGCTGGGGAATATGCAGAACATTCATATAAAAAATAAACCGCGGGCAATAGAGATATTCCATTACCTCTGATGGGGTAATATAAATTTCTTCCATTTATCGCCTCTTTTAGAAAAATTTAGCAATTATTTCATCCTTAACTAATTTTTTATCAAATGCCTGACCAAGTAGTTTTACCTTTTTGAAGTCTTCATCGCACATGGGGAAGATATACACTGAATCCTTATCTTCATCAATAATATCCTTACATTTTATCGCCAGTTCATCTATCTGATTACGGTTTAATGTTCCCAAAAAGACAGACTTTTGGACACGATAAAGTCCGTAGCCTTTGCAGTCTTTAGCTATTTTGGTACGCTTTTTAGTTTCAACAATATCATAGATTACCCATGTTAACATAACTACTTACCTATCAATTTATTAGCAATCCGATGGCATTCAAACTGAATGGTATCACGATTCTTAATATTTCTACCACCGTAGCGAACAGTCTTCTCAAAGGTCTCATTCAATGCCTCAATCAGAACTGCCTTGCCTTCTTTATTTAATGTCAAGCCGTTCTTGATTTTATCAAAGTATTCAACCTTTATCTTTCTACCACTTATGAGATAAACGACTGTCTGGTCAACCAATACCCTGAAAGGTTCAATCAGGTCAAAGACCAACGAAAGCTTGTTATAGTTGTCAGTATGGATAAAACCGACATAAGGGTCTAATCCGGCAATGATGCAGGCTTTTTCAACCATTGAATAAAGGACACCGTAGCCATAATTAAGCAGGCAGTTAAATTCATCCTTAGCCGGATTTCGTGAGCGGCCATCAAACTTAAATCTGTCAGGCATAATATAGGATAATGCCTCAAAATATGTCCTGCCTGCTGTTCCTTCAAGCCCCATAACCGTCCCTCTCTTCTCCTTAATCATTCCGGTCAGGCTATTTAGCTTAACCTTTATCTCATTTAACCTTTGTTCATATTCAGCCAACTTTTCCTTCTTTTCCGGGCGGGCATCAGATAGCTTCTTTAGAAAATCCATCTGGTTGTCAACCTTGGAAACAATCCATTCCTTAGCCAAATCCAACCCTTCTTCCTTTTCTGCTATCTCAAGTTGTTTTCTTCTTATTAAAGTAGTTGAGCCAAGTTTTGAATGCCAGACCCTTCCGTAAGGATCACCAAATTGGTCAAGGAATACAATATCAATGTTGTTATCCATAGCAAACTTAATGGCATCAGTAGAGATACAGGCAGATGTAGTAATCATAATGCTTTCTACCTTTTTTACTGAGACCTCAAATTTATCTTCTTTGTTCTCGATTAAAAAACAATTATCCACCTTATGTAAATATGAGCCGTAAGAATTTATGACAAGTTGCATAGATACCTCCTTCGAGGAAATGGTTCGAATCGTTTGAGTCGTTCGAATGGTTTGAATCGTTTGAGTCGTTCAAACGATTCAAACCATTCAAACTATTCGAACTGTTCCAAACCCCCGAGATACCGATTTCCCCAGTCCAAGGTAGTCTGGGATATTAAAATTTAGAAAATCATACTTGACACCTGTTCGCCTTTTTTAAATATTGCCCCGATATTAGAATCATATTCCACATCGCAAAAGGTAATACCGTTTATTTCTTCTCTATTTCTATAAACATACCATAAGGGAAGTTTTACCTCATACCATCTTCGCTCCAAGGGTCTTAGGTTTAAAACTTCATCCTTGAAATATAGAGGTATTACTGAAAGTGTCTCATATTTGGTTTGGCGAGAGGTCTCTTGTTTATCTTCTCTAAGTCGGCTGTCAAATATCATATTTCTATTATTTTGCGATAGACGATACTGTTGAATAGCATCATGAAAAGACTCGGAGTCCTCAATTTTGTAATCTTTATAAACCTCCTCAACTATTTTTACAAGGTCCTCTTCGCTAATATCTTGTGGGGCATCCTTAAATGTCTTAAAAGATCGCGAAAGCAACTCCGAGTCATTAATAGGATTGTATATTTTTTCTCCTTTTTCTGATGCCATAAAAATATATACGCGACTATCTCTTTTATCGTCCCTATATCTATTAATGCGTCCAGCTCTTTGAGCAATAGCATCTGGTGGGGCACATTCTGTAAAAAGCCAATCGTAATCAATATCCAAAGATACCTCTACAACCTGTGTCGCGATAACAAAATTAGCATCATTTATTTTTTCTTCGATGGCTTTTCTGTCTTTTAAGATGAATTGCGAATGGTAGCAAATAGGGTTAAGTTTTGATAACTCCTGTGTTAGATTCTGGCAAAGTCCAACCGTATTAACAACTACCAATACCCTTCTGCTTTCAGATACAGCCTTTTCTATATTTTCAAGAGCATCTTCAATATAATTATTTTCTACAAAGTACATGCTCCTTTTCGCTTTTGAAAGAGAGTTGTCTTTGATAACAGTATTATCTGGAAGTTCATTTAAAAAAAGTTGTTGCAAAGAGTTGGGCATAGTCGCACTCATCAGCATAAAACGAGTGCCGAGTAAACTAAAATGCCTGATTGTAGATATGATAAGTCCTAATGTCCAGCCATCATAAGCATGGATTTCATCTATGATAATAACTGAGTTAGAGGCATTAATCTCTTTTAATGTCCATCTGCCTGCATTAAACCCAGCCGTAAGTAACTGGTCAACGGTTCCTACTGTTACCGGCTTGATGAATGATTGATTAAAAAGAATATCCCGACGGTTTTCCCATATATCTTCTTCATCTATTAAGTCACTTTGTAAAAATAGATTTGCCGTTGAATGGGTTAAGCCAACATTTTCTTCTCCAAAAAAATCAGCCAATCTTTTCCATATATTGTTTGCCGTAACCATTGTGGGTAGAAGATATAGGATTTTTGCTCCTCCCATTTCTTTTGCATTCTTTAATGCCCATAAGATTGATGCCTCTGTTTTTCCACTGCCTGTTGGAGCTACTGCAATGAGATTTCCAGAAGAGTCGCCACAAGTTTTTTGAAATGGCAGGAGCCCTTTATAAAGGATTCCTTTAGCATGGCATCGTTTTTCAAGTTCGTCAATTATCGAATCAGGTTCATTGCTTATATTGTATCGAACAGATGTTTTGCCAGAACCATGCCAATCGGCATAATGAAGAATTCCCTTTAACAGAAGGTAGAGCATTCTTATTTTCTCTCCTCCATCCTTTTCTATGCCCTTGTTCAAAGCACCCTTCCAAATCAATCCTGACAAAGAGTTGAATGGGTTTTCAAGTCTTGAGCTATCTTTTAGGGGAGGAAGTTTTACCCCTTCCTTTCTAAACAATTCTTCAGCAATTAAGATGGCTTCCTCTATCCCATCAGGGATAACCTTTGGTGGGATTGCTGACCCTTCTCTGTTAAAAGCAGTTAAATCAGAATTAAGCGTTTTATGATGGCTAACAACAGCCAGTGCTTCCAAGGGGATACTGGATAAACAATTATCTTTGTTAATTAGGTACCAATACTTCGCAATATAAATAAAGGATACCAACTCATGACGATAGTTTTTATTCCTGTCAAACGCCCTATTTTCTTTTATCGCCAACATCATTTCCTGAAATGGCTCAATCATCTTGCCAATATCATGAAAAGCAACTGTAAGCAGTGAACCCTGGATAAATCTTGTGGAAGAGAAATTATACCTTTGAGATAATCTCTCAATCAGATTTTTTTTGAAGTGTATAGTCTCTTTCCATGCAGAATATACTGCCTCAAGATGTTCCCTGTAAGTTTGGTCTGGTTTGGCATAAAAAGTCATAATAAAACAACCTTTATTCCGTCTATGTTATGTGTAGTGATTGGATTCTTTAGTCTTATTGGAGAACCAACAAAGGTAAACTGTTTTCGCTCACTAACCCTTCTTTCTTCACCATTAAATCTAAAATCGGTCGGGAGAAGAAAAACTTGGGGAGCCCTGACAGTATATGTTACAGGGGTATTCTCTAAAAAATCATCAGGCGGTTTGTAGTCTTGCGTTTGGTCCTCTGGTAGCATGGTATCTTCAAAGTCTGAATATGATTCATCAATAGTTTCTACAATGTTGCCAATCTTGTAGATTTTCAATAAATCATCACTGTTACCCATAGTAAGGGCATAGACAGGATTACAGAAGGAATCCCTCACTTTTGTTAAGGTTGTTTTATCCTCAGACCCTACAGCGACTGTCAATGAAAATTCGGTCAAATATTCTCTGATAAGAACATCCTTCCTATCAGAACCATCTTCTTTATAAGTTGTTTTGATTTTGTTATATTTCCACAAGTCTCGCATCTCTCCTTTATGTGAACCTATAACACCAAAAAGAATCTTGTTCTCCTCCCTAAATTTCATAACCTCCTCAAAACTCAAACCTAAAGCTGCTCCCATCAAGCCTGTCAATGTAGTCATCGGTGGCAGTGGAAGCGTCTGCTGAAAGGTATGGTTCTCAGGAATTCTGAAGGAGGCAGTAGTTGCAAATGCCTTTATGGTAAAAGCAAACATAATGTCCCACCCCTTTTATTTATAGTATTCGTCAATCCAGTTTGCCATTGTGTCAAAGGCATCGCCAATTGAAACTGTTTCATCAGGAAGGATAGCAAACAATCCTTTCCTTGCCCCAAAAACTTTAGCCTTAATTTCATTCTTGAAATCATTTATCGTTTCGTTCAGCAGTTCCACATTGACGCCGCCATTCGTAGGAATAACGGATTCGAGAAAAATCGGATTCTTTGTTGTAAGCATAGCGGCAGCTATTAACTTGGGTGAAATATCGGCAAGAAATCTGGTCTGTCTGCCGGAAGTCCACAGGTTTTTAAAAGCATTCAGAAAATCTTTTAGCCGTGTTGCTTTTTCGGTATTCGGCAAGTCTTTCTCAAAGCCCTCTCCGCATCCAAGCCTGTCTAACTCAATAAGAATAGTTCCCCTGTATAGCCCTGAATGTATTTCTGTCTCAAAGATATTCGGGTCGCCACCGGCTTCTACGCCCATAAAGTTTGTAGCAAAATCTAAATCACCTTCATATTTTTGCAAGGAGATTAAAGGAGAGACTCTTACTGGAGATGTGCGTTTCGTTGATTTTCCCTTTTTCCCTTCTGTAGCTTCTTCAGTTCCCATATAGCCAAATAAATCGTCATCAATGTATTTTTCAGGTTCTTGTTGAGTAGTGGCAGCACCTTTCTTAATAGTGGCAACTACCCCTTCAGATAATGTTTTTCCCATGACAGCTAACTGATCCCTTAATGCCCTTCTTACCGCCTGTGCAGAAACATAGGGAAACTGGTCTGTCTCTCTTGTAATCTTTTTGATGCTTGAGATGTTGTCTGCCTCTTTATCAGAACCATTTAGACTGGCAAATGAGACAGGTGTCAAATAAGTAATTGTCAAAGCCTTTGCTGTTTTCATGTTAATTTTCCTCCTCTTATGATTGATTTGCTGCATAAAAACTGTTTAAGGCAGCAATCATACAGAATTGTTTGAACTCGACAAAATTCAAATCCGTAAACTTGCCTTCATAAACATCAGGCGGAACAGTTAGTTTACATTTGAACTGGAGTCTGTTTAATTCATTTAAAAAATCAGACTTCCGCCTTGCTTTTCTCAAAGAAAAAAGGTCTCCCTTCTTACCATCCTTACCAACAACCATACCTATTCGCTTTCCTAAAGTTACAGCGGCTTCTTGCTCTTCAAGAGTCATATCATTCACCCCCTTTCTAACTAAATTTTCATACTTAAGAACGAAATCAACCAACGGTTTTATATAATTATTTTCAATCCTAAATACATGGGGTTCTATTAAATTAAGAATGGACTGTTTCTTAAGGATTCTTTCACAAATTCGATTGCGGACAATAGTTTTGCTCTCATTTTTCTGTGAAAAATCTATAAGAAGTCTCATAACTTCTTTAATATTTATTTGATGTTCCTCCATCTCTTTTATCAAGCGGAAAAAATAGACCGAATCCCTAAATGACCAGACCATCTTACCCATTGATGTCTGTCCTTTTGATTCAGCGTGCAGCACAACAAATTCTAAAGGAGCTTTCGAGAATGCAAAACCACACATTTCTTCCCAATTTAAAACCCCTTCATCTTCATCACTGCTTTGGTGTAGTAAAACCTTTTTATAAAGCGTAAAGAGAAAGGCAAACGCAACCTCGAATGGCTTCTGGAAATAGCCGCCTTCAAATTTCTCAAAACCAAGGGGATGTCTGAAGTTTTTGAAAAGGGTGGGGTCTTCATATTTTGCATCCTGAAGAGGCGCATATACATCAAGCATTTTTTCAAATGACACAGAATAAGGGAAAAAGGCAAAGAGGTTATCTCCTTGTGAGAGGTAGAACCCATTAACCGGTACGAACTTTCCAAGAAAAGCACACTTCCAGCAAACCTTCTCAGGATTGCCGCATAAGGCATTAAAATTCAAAAGTCCACTTGAGCCGGTAATAAACGGGAATATTGTTTGGCTTGCATCTTCCGATGAAGGACTTTCTTCACCACATAAATAACAGCGGACATTAGTGTTAGAGGAGGTTTTTACGGTTATGGTTACTTTTGGGCAAACTGCATTGGGACCATCCACAAGCAGACTTTTAGTTGTAACATCCAAACCATTTCTATCTAAAAATTCATCCATCCTATTTTGTAGATAGGCATGCGAAGACGGTAGAATACCACGATTCCTTTTCATAGTTTTGCCGTCAATTACTATTTCACGCTTTTCTTCTTTTGCCCATTTTATCGAAGATCCTACAGGTCGAGGTGCTTTATTGAATATAAGTTCGGCTATCCCAACTGATTTCTTTTTAGGAAATGGAACAAACCTATCTTCTTTGCTGTCATAATAAAAATTGTAAGAAACAGTATTATCCTTCTGCTTTTTGGTAGATAGATTATAGTATCGATCTATTAAAAGTTCATAAGCCTTATTAAGTGCATTTTGTATCTCATCCCCTGACCCCATTAGCGTTAGTCCATCTTCACTAACCGTCTTTTGAATATCACTATCAACCTCACGCAACAATACCTCAAGCCCTAACAAACCTGAATCCAGCCAAAAATGGTTTAATTTCGGAAAAGTTACTTTTATTGATTCTGTCATTGCGGATTACCTCCATTAATACATCTAACAGTCCCATAGCCCCTTGAACTGAATTTACCAATGCCCCAAAATTCAGGAATCATAAAATTTGTCTCAAAGTCTCCCAGAAAAGCCATAAGCTCAACACCATCCTTTACCCTAGCTGTCCCATTCTCATTTAACCTTGCTTTTAGTCGTATTTTATCATCTACAACATAACCGAGGGATTTTGACATAGATAAAATATTGCCTATCAAAATTTTTTCAAATAGACCATAAATTTTGTCTTTATCATCTTTCAACGCCAGATAATTTTTATAATTATCTTCATTTAGTCCTGTCCACGGTGTTGAAAAGGTATATCGAAATGTTCCATCGGTTAATCCAAAAGGCACAGAGGTTACACAAGTATTTTGTTTCAAGATTGGATACTTCTGACGATATATTTCAAGATATTCAAGGTTCGGCACAGCTTTCAAAAGGTAAGACCCTTCTTTCAAGCCTATCACAAGTGCTGAGCTACCAAAGATTTTATATTGAATAAGTGGATGTTTATAAACCAATTTGTCTCCTTTATGTCCATGAAATTCCATCCTATTCCTGTACATATTCCCAAGGAATCCTCGGACTGCCTTACCGTCAAAAACAGTATTGGTGTCGGTTGATAGTGTCAGTAAATCCTTACATGTTAGCCATATTTCAGTCTTTTCAATCATATTAAAATCCTACCCTCTTTTTAGGCTATTGAGAAGGTTCTATAATGTTCTGCAAAGTCAACAAAGAGCCTTTAGTGCTCTTAACCCTTGCTGATTCATAAGCCTTATTCTATATTTTCTATTTCCAGACTTCTACAAAAGTCTCCTTTTATGGGCTATTTTTTTGGACAGTGTCTATTTCACATAACTCGTTGTCTGTTAGGATGTTATGGTTTTAATAGTTGATTTTTCA
>Ga0210058_1001472_pt1 | contig 20715 bp, 20 predicted proteins | sample CryGeymeta201511_FD_183979 | JGI IMG/M metagenome (GOLD analysis project Ga0210058, IMG submission 183979) | Groundwater microbial communities from Crystal Geyser aquifers in Utah, USA - Crystal Geyser metaG 2015-11 (SPAdes) (version 2) | ecosystem: Environmental > Aquatic > Deep subsurface >...
GGCAAAACATGCCTTTTTAAGCCTTTTGGCAAGTTTTATTTTACTGAAATTATTCAAACCCTTATTAAATGGAGAAAGTATTTGCAACGCTCTCATTTTTACCCCATTCGTAACTATTGATTTTTATTGGCTTTGTAGAACTTTCGATTTATCAGATATTAACGGAGCTTGCATCCGAACCGCTGACCTTTCACGCGGCTAACCATAAAAATAACCAGCTCCTTGTCTGGTTCATTTTTCTTGTTAGCGTTCTTTTCTGGTTATCTGTCCTTCTTGTTTTATTACTATCTTACTCCCGACTGTTTTCTTACGCTTTCTTGTAAGGCTAATGATAAAAACAACCAACTCTGTCTGGTTCATTTTTCTTAATAGGTGTTTCTTTTCTTCTGTCGACTATAGCACTCCAGGGATGATTTTCCATCTTTTGCAATATCGCAACCATTGCGTTGAGGTCGTAATTATATCGTTTGGCGAATTCATCTCTGTTTTGCCAAACTTCTGATAGAATTTCATTTTGCATTTTCACTTACCTCCATAATTTCGATTGGGGTACAAATTTCTGGGCACAAGTAGCCTTTCGCACTACACACCTTGCGTACTAAAGGTTTCGTCGCAGGATTATCAATGTGACGGCAATTCCATGTTAGTAAGTAGTCTATGCCATGAACAGTAGCTGTTGCAATATGAAGTGCATCAGCTTGGGCTTTATCAGGAAGAGCACCTTGTCCTATCAATGTATCAGCTATCTGACGGACATCATCAGTAATTTTTAGTTCAGAGACTTCTTGGAGTAACTTAAGTCGTTTTGCTGCTACATTTGGATCTCCTGCGCTGGCTTCAGCAACCACCAGTTCAGAGGTGAAGAGATCATATTCGTTTCGCTTGTTCTCCCACCATTCAGATGTAATTTGCTGACATGCAGCAGTAAGCAAGTCTCGGCTTGGCTTAGCCGCTAAGTAACTAACAATTGAAGTTTCTATATATACACTAAATTTTTTCATGTATTCAACTTACTCCGTGACGGTTGAACATAAAATATCGTTTATTTCAAACACCTAACAAGTGATTATACAGTTCTGTATATCACCCAAATTGGAATGATATTCAGAAACTATATATTGACATTTTATCACAATTGTAGCAAAATGTCAAATAAAATTGTTGACAAAAACCAATGAATTTTGTATAATTCTAACTGGTTAAGTATACTTTTGGAATGATATACAGAAATAGGATAATTATTCATGATTAATCTCACTGATGAGTTGTTACCAAAGTACAGTTTATTTCTGACTAAAAAGTTGATTCCCATTTCTCTCCATAATGATTATAAAAAGTGGTTGAGATTCTATCTGGACTTCTGTCATAAATACCACCAGTCTTATGTAACCAAGGACCCTCTTTGGAAATTCATAGAAAAATTACGAGAGAGAAAACAGTCTGTTGAACAACAAAAGCAGGCTGAGCAATCTGTATCTTTTTATTACGAAATGTTGCAATCTAATATTAAAAATGAAACGGCTGATAATATAGCAATAAAAGCAGAATCCAGCTTTAATGCGACAACAGCAGGAAAGGTTTCAACGGACTTATCGCCAGAGCAAGTACTTACAGATTCAAAGTCCAATAGTAGTTCAAACGACCTTCTTATAGAATGGAAGAAGCTTCACGCGGATTTGGTCGCTGAAATAAAGGTACGGCACTATTCTCCAAAGACATTAAAGGCATATGCCATGTGGATAAGAAAATTCCAACTCTTTACTCAAAATAAATCACCTTATTTTTGAAAATTTCTGGAAGGTTTCTCGGATAACAAATTTGGTTCTTGAGGCAAGAAAGACAGAGACAGAGACAGCTATTTTAAGCATTCTGGATAATTCCTTGCTCAGACGAGGGGTAATGATAATCAATGGCAAGGTAGTAGAATAAGGAGCTATAAATGAAACGAAATATATACCTGATGATGAAACCACTTGAGGAAGCAAGGAATATCTGGCAGGCAAGGTGTGGTAACCTGAAGATAGACAAGGAATTACTTGCCGTAGAACGATCCATGAGTAGGATAACGGCTGAACCAGTTATAGCCAGAATATGTTCACCATCCTATCATTCCGCAGCCATGGATGGGATAGCAGTCAGGGCAGAAAGTCTCATCAATGCCTCAGAAACGACACCACGCTGTCTTATCCTGAACAATGATGCTGTCTTAATCAACACAGGTAACCCTCTCCCCCATGAAATGGATGCAGTAATCAAGATAGAGGATGTGTGTATGCAAAGTGAGGGAATCTCCAGTCTCCAATCAGTGGAGATAATGACCCCTGTGGTGCCATACCAACATGTACGCATGGTTGGGGAGGATATTATTGCTGGCGAGATGATATTGACCATAAATCATTCTATCCGTCCTCAGGATATTGGAGCCATGCTTGCTGGTGGCGTGATTAAAATATGGGTAAAGAAAAAACCGCAGGTGATTATTATTCCCACTGGTGATGAACTTGTTCCGCTTGGAGAACCATTAAAACGAGGACAAATCATTGAGTTTAACTCATCAATATTAAAGGCAATGGTTGAGGAATGGGGCGGGGAGGCGATTATTCATAAAATCGTACCTGATGATTACCAGATGATAAAGGATGCAGTAAAAGAGGCTGTGGCTAAAGCAGATATAGTGCTTATTAATGCTGGTTCATCTGCCGGTTCAAAGGATTATACCCCGCAGATTATTCGTGAGCTGGGAGAGTTGGTGGTGCATGGAGTAACAATGATGCCAGGCAAGCCTGTTGCCCTGGGGATAATAGCGGAAAAACCTGTGGTTGGCATACCAGGATATCCAGTTTCAGCCATGCTGGCCATGGAAGAGTTTGTCATGCCTGTTATCTGCCAATCGTTGTCTATGAAAGAAAAGCAAAGAGAGAAGATCCAAGCTGTCATTACCCAAAAGATTGCCTCAAGGCTTGGTCTGGAAGAATTTGTGCGGGTAGGTGTAGGGTATTTTCCAAAAAGAGATATACCTTTCGTGGCTGTTCCCCAGCGACAGGGTGCAGGTATCATCACCTCCATGGTCAAGGCTGATGGTATCCTACGAATCCCAAGGCTGTGCGAGGGATTGGAAGAAGGCTCAAAGGTTGATGTAGAATTATTAAGGACAAAAACTATGATAGAGTCAAATGTCATCCTTATCGGCAGTCATGATAATCTGCTTGACATATTGGCCAACTGCCTTTGCAAGCAATATCCACAGATGAGCCTTTGCGTGACCAATGTTGGCAGCCTCGGTGGCCTGCTTAGCTTGCGGCGAGGTGATTGCCATCTGACTACCTGCCACCTGCTTGATGAAGATACTGGTGAGTATAATCTGCCTTATATCAAACGATTTCTTCATGGAATGGATGTGTCCATAATCACCCTTGCCTGGCGGGAGCAGGGATTGATTATCCAAAAGGGTAATCCAAAGAATATCCATGTATTGACAGATTTAATCAGGGATGACATAGTATTTATCAATAGACAAAAAGGGGCAGGAACAAGGATTCTCCTTGACTATAAACTGAAAAAAGCAGGGATTTTAAGCAACAATATTCGTGGTTATGAGACAGAGGTTTTTACCCATATGGCTGTTTGTGCCGCTATAGAGGCTGGAACAGCTGATACAGGGCTTGGGATAATGGCATCAGCAGGTGTCTTTGACATGGATTTTATCCCCTTAACAAGGGAACGATATGATCTGGTTATCCCTGGCGAGAATCTCTCTTTGCCGGGTATTTCAGCTTTATTGGAAATAATTAATAGCCTTGAATTCCGAATACAAATAGCATCACTCAAAGGTTATGATTTGAATGAATGTGGGCGTGAACATGGTTTTACATCTTCCCATTCTGTTTCTCTATCCTTGTTGCCTCACTGAAACATTGTTCAACCCGCGTATGTTCCTTACCAGCCATAAGCAGATATGTACCCTTTGCCCTCCAGGCAGAGGCAAACTCAGGGGAAAGGTTAATGGCTTTATCTATACAGATGATAGCATCATCAATCTTTCCTATATTCCCCAGGGTTGTGGCTTTATTATACCAGGCAGAGGCATCTATTGGGTTTATTTTAATTGTTTCATCAAAACAATTGATTGCTTCTTGATACCTTTCCAGCTTAGTAAATACTAACCCCTTGTTATACCATGCCTTAGCATTTGCAGGATTTATGCGGATGGTATTTTCAAAACAATTCATTGCCTCCTCATACCTTTCAAACTGATACAGGATATTCCCTTTATTGTACCAGGCATTGGCATCGTTTGCATCTAATTTGATTGCCTCATCGTAATAAACTAATGATTCCTGAGGGCGTCCAAGTTGATATAGAATATTCCCCTTATTATACCAAGCATCTACGAAATTTTTGTCCAATTTAATAACCTCATCAAAACAAACATCTGCATCGCTATATCTCCCTGCTTCATATAATAAATTACCCCAATTATACCAGGCATCTGTATAGCCGGGGTTTAGTTTGACTACCAGTGAGTAACATGTGCCAGCATCCACAACCTTCCCAAGCTTGCTCAGGTTCACACCTTTGCCATACAGGGCATTAACATGCTGCGGATTTTTGGACAGGATATTTTCATAGCAAATCAAGGCATCATTATATCGACCCAACCTATAGAGGATATTCCCCTTACATATTAAGGCATCATCATATTTCGGGCTTATCCTCAGAGCCTCTTCAATACAAAGCAATGCCCCATTTAATTTATCTGCCTTTAACAAGAGCATAGCCTTTCTGTACCAGGCATTAAGATGCTCAGGTTTTATGGTCGTAACCTTATCATAACAAACAATTGCCTCGTCAAATCGGTTAAGCTTTTCCAGACTCTGCCCCTTATTATACCATACCTCTATATTTTCCAATTTCAACTCAATAGCCTTTTCATAATGGCTGATGGCATTTTTTATCTCACCCAATTTCTCCATTGCCATACCCTTGTCATACCATGCCTGAGCATAGGTTGGGTGATATTTTGTTGCCTCATCAAAGCAAGCAGCAGCTTCTTTAATCTTTCCAAACTCGTACAATATTGCACCCTTTTTATACCACGCTTTAGCATGGGATGGGTTTAGTTTGATCACCATGTCAAAACATGGCAGGCTTTGCTCCAATTTCTCCAGACTATATATCGTATCCCCCTTGTAATACCATGCCTCAACAAATTCAGGATTAATATCCGTAGCCTGATTATAGCAGGCAAGGGCATCGTCAAACATTTTAAGATTGGTATAAGCCATTCCCTTCTGATGCCATGCCAGCCAATCTTTAGGATTTTCCTTTAGTATCTCATTGTAACACTGGACAGCCTCATTATATTTCTCAAGTTCCATAAGAACATTAGCCTTACCAAATAATGCCTTCTCATCTTTTGGGTTATAACTAATTGCCTTAGCATAGCTTTCCACAGCATCCTGTTGTTTGCCGAGCTTGACAAGTGATATAGCTTGATAATGCCAAACCTCTCCATCATCAGGTTTAATCCTTAATACGGTTGCATAGTTTTCAACGGCATCTTTATCTCTGCCAATCTCAGCCAATTCCACCCCTCTCTTAAAAATAGCCTCTGTATTTTCAGGACATATTCGGATAACCGACTCGTAACATCCGGCTGCATCCTCATGTTTGCCCAGTTTGGTCAAAGCCAATGCCTTGCTCATCCATGCCGCAATATCATCAGGTTTTATCTTCAAGACCTCATTGTAACATTTAATCGCATCCTGAAACTTGTTTATGGTTGACAATGCCAACCCCTGGTCATACCATACAAGGGTATTTGATGGTTCAAGCAGTAAGACCTGTCTGTAACAATCAGCTGCTGCCTGATATTTATTCATTACTGTCAGCACCCTTGCCTTTCCAAGCAAGGCAAGGGTATCAGTTCCCTTTATCTTGATTGCCCCTTCATAACAGGTAAGTGCTGCCTGATACTGCTTCATTTCCTCCAATAATTGACCTTTTTTTAACCATGCCTTATAATATTCACCATCCAACTCAATTGTCTTGCCAAAGCATTCAATCGCTTTTTCATTTTCCTTAATCTCAGCCAATGCCACCCCATAGTTATACCAGGCATTGACATGGGATGGGTTCAGCTTGACAACCTGTACATAACACTCAATGGCTTGCTTGTGCTGAAGCATACCAGAGGAGATTACACCTTTATTATACCATGCCTTAATATGTTGATTATCAATTCGCAGAACCTCATTATAACAGGCAAGTGCCTCATCCATCTGACCAAACTGGTACAAAAGATTACCCTTATTATACCATGCATTTTGAGAATTCGGATTTAATTTAATGGATTCATCATAGCCGTTAATGGCATCCTGATACCTCTTTAACCTGCTCAAAGCCAATGCCTTATCATATTGGAGCTGTGCCTCTTGAGGTAATAGCCCAATTGCCGTATCATAACTCTTGATTGCTTCTTCATCCTGTTCAAGCCTGCTCAACACATCCCCTCGCCTCCACCAGGCAATGCCATTTAATGGGGATAGACTTGTTGCCTTATCCATGCATGGCAGGGCATCCTTATATCGCTGAAGGTTGATTAACACCATACCCTTTTTATACCAGATATTATCAGAATTGGGGCTCAGGGTCAATGCCTCATCAAAGCATTTTATAGCGTTTGAGGTATCTCCAGAATCAAGCAGAGCGTCTCCCCTTTCGGTCCAGCATAATATGTTTTTCGGGTCAAGTTTTGAGGCATTTTCATAGCAAGGGATTGCCTCTTTAATTCTTTTGAGATTATTTAGCATACTTGCCTTTTTATACCATGCTTCAGTATGGCTTGGCACAAGGGATATAACGCGATTGTAACAGATAAGTGCTTCCTCATACTGACCTGCCGTGGCATTGATATTGCCCTGATAATACCATGCCTCTGAAAGGGATGGGTCAAGCTTTACTGCCTGCTCAAGATACTGCATAGCTTTTTTACCCTCACCAATTTCACTAAATATAAGCCCCGCCCGATACCATGCCTCCACACTTTCAGGCTTAAAACCGGTAATCTGTTCATAAATATCAAGTGCCTCACTTGTCCTACCAAGTTTTAATAACACGCTTGCCTTTTGATATGAAGCGTCAAGACCGTCTTCCTTCAGCAACCTTATGGCTTCGTCAAAACAAATAAGGGCATCCTGATACCGTTCCAATCTGGTCAGGCTGACAGCCTTATTATACCACGCCTTACCGTAATTCAAATCCAGCAAAATTGCACGGTCGTATTCCTTGAGGCATTGATCATACAATTTTTGAGCAAGATAGATATTTCCAATATACAGGGATATACCCTTAGAGTCGAAAAATCCTATGCCTTTAGATCTTACTTCGCTCAACTCAAACAAGGCTTCCTTATACTCCTTGTTTGAATAATGAGTAAGCCCAATTAGAAATGTGGCTAACATAGAAGCCCTTCCACAAATAATCTCACTCAAGGTAAAGCTATCAGCTCCACGAAGTTTGGAGGAAAATTCCTTTTGATTTATCAGCTCCATACCCTTTATCTCGTTTACGACCTTGAAATTAGGAATAAAAGCATCCTGTGTGGCAACAGGCACCCATCCCCAGACAACTAAGGATGCCCCCTTCGTTTTACCGATAGCAGCTGCTTCCATATCATTTTTGATTCGTTCCACGGTAATAGTCACTATCTCCGTCTCATTGAATTTGTTAAACTTTTCCTTTAACTCTCTGGCAATAAGTCCAGTTATTTCTCTACCAGCCTCTGATTCAAGGCTATCAGGTCCCTTCCCTATTTCAGAGACAGCAATAATAAACTTATTTTTCACCGGCACAGGAGAAGATACGACAGTATTTGTTGCTGCCAGTGATATGGTGGGTAATAAAATGAATAGAAACAAGAGTTGTTTAAGCATGAGAAATACCTCCGATTACTGGTTCTTGTTTTTTCCGTTGTTTTTGCTGGTACATTAATGTATCAGCAGTTTTCAGCAACTCCTCAAGGGTAGATGGAAAATTTGAATCGTATCTTGATAGACCTATGCTTATAGATAATTTACATGATCGATTTTTTTTGTTGCGCGTTTCTATTTCGTTTTGTAGCCTATATTTCACAGTTTGCACATCAGAACCAGGAACATCTAAGGCAAGAATAACGAATTCATCTCCGCCAAGGCGAGCAATAATGTCAGATGCACGAAATGTTCTTTTGAGGATAGTGGAAAATTCAACCAATATCAGATCACCTTCCTTGTGCCCAAAGGTGTCATTAACCATTTTCATATTATCAATATCCATAAACAACAATACCATTTCAAGCTTTTTTCGATGGGCAAACCTCAACTCCTGTTGAGCAAAGGTCAAAAATCCACGGCGATTATATAGCATGGTAAGTTCATCAAGAAATGCCAGAGACTTGAGTTCTAACATTGTTTTGTTCCGTTCAATAGCATAGAGCAAGGATCTTATCAATATTTTGCTATCTATTTCCCCTTTGATGAGGTAGTCCTGTGCCCCCTTTTCTACTGATTGGAGGGCAATTATCTCATCATCAAGAACAGTGAGAATGACAATTGGCACATGGTGTGCAGAAACGGATACCCTCAGGAATGTATCTAATCCATGGCTTTCTGGAAGTGACAGATCCAACAATATAATATCAACCTTTTCATTAGATAACAATTCTATTGCTGTTGAGATTTGATCGGTTGTTATTAAGTTAATCCGAACATCTTGAGCAGTGCTCAACATTTCTTGAATTATTTGGATAGTTACAGGGCTGTCTTCAATTAGTAATACAGTAATATGTTTTTTATTATCCATATTGCTCCTCTCCTCTGAATGAAGGGCGGGTTTTCTAATCCGCCAAATTGTGCGAAGGATAGAGAAATGACAGGTAACTACTCACCACAAAGGCACGAAGACACAAAAAGTTGATAAGTTGAATAGTTGATGGGTTGATAAGTGGATGAATTGATAGGAAATGTTTATGAATTATGAATCTGTGTTCCTTTAACCTATAAACTCATCAACCTATCAACCTATCAACTTATGTGTTCTCCGTGGTAAATTCCTTTACCTGAGTAGTTACCATATAAGTCATATATGCCCTATATTCAAAAGAGGAGAGGGAAAAAAATGGATGAAATAACCAAACTAAATCAGGATATTGAAAACCTGACACAGGAAATTTCTCATGCCTATGAAGAGTTAACATTAATCTATGATATATCAAGTCGCATAGGTTCCATGCTTGATGTAGATAGATTGCCCATAGAGGTTATTAATAAGGCAATAAATACCCTTGCCGTTAAATGTGGTTTTTTGCTTCTTTTTAATGAACAACGGTCAGGGATGAGTATTAAGGCTGCCAGAGGATTCTCACCAGAGATATTGGATAAATTTAAGGGAGAATATTTACCGGATAATGGTCTGGCAGGTGAATGCGTAAGAAAGAAAAAGCCTGTTGTCCGCGAGATTAAATGTGAGGATACGGATATATCAGAAACAATTCTTGACATAAAAAACATCATGTGTGTCCCTTTGATTTATAAGGATGAACCCATTGGTGTTATTGTTCTTGGGGATAAGGTCTCAGGAGAGCCATTTTATACACCCGACACAAAGTTGGTTTTTACCTTAGCCGCCATGACCTCAACAATGATTCAGAATGCAAAGCTTTATTCCCAATTACAAAACATGTTTCTGGCAGCAGTAAGTTCCCTTTCCTCAGCCATTGACGAAAAGGATAACTATACCCTTGGTCATTCCAATAGGGTTACAACTTACGCAGTAGAGATTGGAAAGAAGATGAATTTAAGCGAAGAGCAGTTGGGTATCCTTCAATTGGCTGCTATCTTGCATGATGTGGGTAAGATTGGAGTGCCGGAAGAGGTATTAAAGAAACCTGGTAAGTTGACAGATGAGGAGTGGAAAAGTATAAAACAACACCCGGACAAAGGGGTACATATTGTTGAACCAATGGTTGAGACGGAAAAGACAATGGCAATATTTGATATCCATCTTATTAATCCAATGGAGCACATTGGAGAGATAATTTCCGGGATAAAACATCATCATGAAAGATTTGATGGTTATGGGTATCCTGATGGTATTAATCATATGGAAATTCCCCTTGTCTCTCGAATAATTGCTGTAGCAGATGCCTATGACGCCATGACCTCAAAGAGATCATATCGTGATGCCTTGCCAGAGTCAGTTGCTATTGAGGAATTAAAAAAGAATGCAGGGGCACAGCATGACCCGAAGATTGTGGATATATTTTTACAGCTAAGGCAGGAGCATAGACTTCCAGTTTGTAATCAGTCATAAACGGGGGGCACATGGAGCATAACAGATTTTTTATCCCTCGTCATTCCTGCGAAGGCAGGAACCCAGATGGAGTTAAACACCTGTCATCTCAAATTACTCAAAACCACATCACAATTACTGATACGGATAACCTTCATCATATCAAGGTAATTCGATTAGGAATAAATGAGAAAATAGTCGTTCTGGATGGAAAGGGTAATGAGTATCATGCCAGAATAAGCAGCATATCTAAAGAACAAATAACTGCTTCCATTGTTGATCATCTGGTATATTCATCCCATACCCTGCAAATAACCATTGTGTAATCCATACCAAAATCAGATAAGCTCAATTTTATTGTTGAAAAATGCACTGAATTAGGGGTATCCAGAATAGTTCTGGTTGAAACTAAGCGATCCGTCAAAAAGCAGATAAACCTGTCACGGCTGGAAAGAATAGCCATATCAGCTTGTAGTCAATCAGGAAGGATATTTTTGCCGGTGATTGAAGAAGCACGGTTTTGTGATGCCTTGCGGAATGCGAAATGCGGAATGCAGAATTCAGAAAATGTCCTCGGACTCATGCTCTGGGAAAATGCTGAAAAAGGGATAGGTGAGATTTTACGCCTGTCAAAGGGGCTCACTACGCCAGATGGGCTTCAGCCTGCAATTTCTGCATTCTGCATTCCACATTCCGCATTCCCTGCAAGGGTAGTATTATTTATTGGACCAGAGGGTGGATTTAGCTATGAAGAGGCAGATGAGGCAACAAGGATGGGCATTATCCCTGTTTCGCTGGGAAATCAGATCCTTCGAACAGAAACAGCTGGTATTGTAGGCTTAACCATCGTTGCCTATGAGATGGGATTATTAGGAGGGCAGGTTTTCTGACCCACCAAATAATGAACAAATGGCGGACAAGAATGTCCGCCCTCCGTTTTTCCATCAAAAACTGAGAAATTATCAAAACAAGTAAAATTTTACTTGCATTTTTCCGTATTTTATGGTATATTAATATTATATATGTCCCCATTGACTAGGGGTTAGGTCACCACCCTTTCAAGGTGGCTGCGGGGGTTCAAATCCCCCTGGGGACGCCAATTTGGAAAATACACAGTGTAATGGTACATTCGCAAGATTGAATGTGCCTGAATGTTTATCACTAAGGAGTCAAGAAAAAATAAGTTGTACACCAAGAGTCACTGAGTCGCTTGGCTGGCAAGGCGTGAGAAGCGAGCATACTACTGTTCGTAAGCGACGAACAACGAAGCCAGTCAAGATGAATCGGTGGCACGACTGGACAAGTTATTTTTTCTTAACGACTAATCTTATTAAGGAGGTGCGGGCAATGATAAAAAGGATGTTGAGTGGTTTGATTTGTGTGGGTGTGATTGTTGCTGGTAGTATCTATTGTGATGCAGCAGTTCACAAAAAAGGTGGGACATCTGCTGGAAACTTCTTGAAACTTGGGGTAGGAGCCAGAGCGATTGGCATGGGTGAGGCTTTTACTGCTGTAGCCACAGACGCTAATGCCATTTATTGGAACCCGGCTGGTCTAGCTAATCTTGATCGTCGGCAAATAAATGCGATGCACAATACATGGTTGGTGGACACATACTATGATCATCTCAGTTTTGCTACACCATTTAAGAATGGGGCAATGTGTGCCGGGCTTACCTATCTGGGAGGAGAAGATATTGATAAGTATATTATTGAGAATAATAGCCCAAAGCCAGATGGTAGTTTCAATGCTTATGATTTAGCCCTTATTGGTGGCTATGGCTGGAAGCTTTCTGATGAGCTTTTGGTTGGCGTAAGCGGCAAATTAATACAAAGCAAGATTGATAATTACAATGCTAATGGCATAGCCGTTGACCTTAGCCAGACACCGGTTGAAAACCTTACTGTTGGTGGAACAATTCAAAATATTGGCAGTAAGATAAAGTTTAACAAGGATGGCGACTCATTACCGTTAATGATTAAAGCAGGGGCAGCTTATACCATGTTAGATAATAATCTGACCACTGCTCTGGATATCACCAAGGCAAGGGATAATGATGTTAAGTTTAATATTGGTGGTGAGTATTTGGTAGCCAAATCCTTTGCTGTAAGAGCCGGGTATAGCTCTAAGATTGATGAAGGAGCTGGTATAACAGCTGGAATTGGATATAAACACCCAGTAATTACAGTTGATTATGCCTATGTACCATGGGGTGATCTGGAAAAGGATACCCATCGGGTATCACTGTTGTTTAATCTGTATTAAATAACCCAAGTTGACACCTATGTTTGTTTGTTCGTTATTCACTCGTAGGGACATCCCCTTGTAGGCGTCCGTGTTTCACTTTGCGACAATTCGCCTGAGTTTTGCGGACAGAGACGATAATAACAAACCATTGACATGAATGTCAATAGTAAGAAATGAAAACAACCCCATGGATGGAGATAGAATCTCCGCCACATGGGGTTGTTTTTTTTAAGGAGCACAGACAGGAATGTCTGTGCTACACTCCTTTTTCAGTTTCCGCATGATCCCAAATAAATTCTTCTTATCAGGATATTTATTTATCAACTCTGTCAATAATTTGACAGCTTCATCTAATCTTTTGGTGTGACGATAAGCAGAAAGCAGGGAGGCTCTGACGAAGGTATCATCCGGATCATTGAGCAAACAACAACTAAGAGTACGAATCACACCATCATAATCCTTCATTTTGGCATAACAAAAACCTAATTGTTTACGGGTAAAAGGGTTATCAGGTTTCAGCCTTAACGATTCCTGATATTCTCGTAAGGCATCCTCATATCTTCCTATCTCCTTATACGCCCTTGCCAACAAATCATGCAGATAGGCATTAGCACTTCGGGAAGGTATCTTTAATATCCCTCTAAGTTCCTCAATAACCTCTTCCTGAGGTTTATGCTCCAGTTTAATCATTATCAATCGAAGATAGGCAAACTCATCCGATGGATTGCGTTTGATAATCCGCTTGAAACAATCACTTGCCTCATCAAACCTGCCTGATTTAACCAATATCTCACCATGGGTTATTTCTGTATCTCGGTCATATTCAATTACTTGCAAAACCCTGTTAATCTGATTCAGTGCATCCCCAAACCTTTTTTGTTCTACGAGGCATTTAATAAGCCTTTTTATTACATCCAGATTAAAACCTTTAGTCAGCATTGAAAGGAGTACAGTTTCAGCCTCATCCATTCTGCCAAGCCTCATCAAGACATCTGCCTTTAGCTTTAATACAAATTCCCCTTGCTTTTTTATGCCACAGGCCCTCTCAAGCATTATTAAAGAATTTTTATAATCATTCATCTTAAAGTAAAGATGCCCCAGATTACTCAACAAATAATCATCTTGCGGCTGTTCATCCATAAGCTCTAAGAATATAACAAGTGCCTCATTCAGTTTGCGATTGTTTTTAAGTTGTATGGCTTCATTGAGTTTTTTGGTATAATCCATAGTTTTACCTGTTGGTAACTACTCCGCGAATAAGCATATTTCACCTCATCCCTACCCCCAATTTTTCTCCCAATAGCTGGATTATCGTATCATGAGCCATGTTTACCTCATCCTCTGTCAGTGTTTTTTCATGTGAGCGATAGGTAATAGAATAAGCCATGCTTTTATATCCAGTAGGAATATGTTCCCCTCTGTACATATCAAACAATCGCATAGACTCAATCAATTCTCCACCAGCATTCAGGATCACCTCAACTATTTTAGAAGATGCCATATCATCCTTAGCCAGAATAGCAATATCCCTTGTTACAGATGGATACCTTGGTAATGGGGTAAATTTTCGAGCAAGGTTGACAACGGCAATTGCTTTTTGCCATGCAATCTCCAAGGCATAGATATTTTGAGGAAGTTTAAGCCGTTCTGTAATGTCAGGATTAATCTGTCCAAGTAAGCCAAGAATCTCATCCCCTACCCTTATTGCAGCACACACACCCGGGTGAAATTTTTCATCCTTTGTCTCTTCCAAAACATACTCGCAGATACCAAGCTCTGTAAACAATATATGCAGAATACCAGATAGATTATAAAAATTTGCCCCTTTCTGCTTTTCTCCATCCCATCTGACTGTATCCCCTGCATCCCATATCATTATCCCAAGATGTTCCTGCTCTACAGGCAGAGAATCTTTATCATCAGTGTTAGAAGTTCTACCTCCCATAGAAAATACCCGAGCCATCTCAAATATTTTTACCTCAGTAGCCTCTCTATTCACATTCCATGCTGCAACCGAAATCAGATTAGGAATAAGGGAATGGGTCAATAACCTCCCCTCTTCACTCAATGGATTAGACACAACCACATGGTTAATATGCTGGTTGACGGGCTGGTTGACAGGCTGGTTGACAGGCAAGAATGCCTGTCCTACTCCTTCTACCTTCTTCAGCATCTCAGGGTCCAAGAAAGAATATGTTATCACCTCATTTAAGCCACACCCACACAAGATGTCCTTTGTCTTTTCATTAACAATCTGAGCCTTTTTCTTAAAGGCTATGGATGCCAGGGGTGGCAAGGAAACAGGTATCTTTTCACACCCATATATTCTAAATATCTCTTCCACAATATCAATCTCTCTATTCATATCAAAGCGAAAAGAGGGTGCTTTTACCTTGAGGCTATAGGGTTGAAAAACAATAGGTTCTACCTCAAACCCCAATCTTATTAAAATATTCCTCATCTCTTCAGGGGTAATCTTTGTGCCCAGTATTTTGTTTACCCTTTCTATCCTCAGCGAGATATTGATGCAGGGTATAGTGGTTGGATAACAATCAATGATATTAGATATTTTTGCCTCAGGACACATGGAAAGAATTAACCCTGCTGCCCTGTTCTGGGCATTGATCAGCCCTTGCGGGTCAACCCCTCTCTCAAATCGATACGATGATTCTGTTTGAATACCAAGCAATCGGGCAGTTTTGCGAATAGATGATGCTGAAAAATAAGCACATTCCATAAAAATCGTAGTTGTCGTCCCTGTTACGCCTGTATCAGCACCACCAATAATGCCAGCCAGAGCAATAGGTTTCATCTGATCTGCAATAACTAACATTTCAGGGATAAGCTCATACTCGTGCTCATCTAATGCCCCTATCTTCTCACCCGTAATCGACTGACGGATAATAACACTATTTCCATTAATCAAGTCATAATCAAAGGCATGCATGGGCTGTCCAAGTTCAGCCAAGCAAAAATTAGTAACATCAACGATATTATTTATCGGCCTTATCCCAAACCGTTTCAGCCTTTCCTGCAACCATAATGGTGATGGTTCAACCCTGATATTCTGAATGACCCTTGCAGTATACCTCGGGCAAAGCTCTGGACTCTGCAAAGAAATCTCAAGCCCACATGGTATTTCTTCTTTTAATTGCAAAATATCAGGCTGTTTTCCATTAATACCCATGATAGCCGATACCTCTCGTGCCATGCCCAGCATACTTAAGCAATCACCACGATTAACGGTAAGCTCAACATCAAGGATATAATCTTCATCAACCATCTCTATCCCGGCTACCTCAAGCCCGGCCATAGTTATACGGTCCGACAATTCCTGCGGTGAAATATCAATATCTACAAATTCTTTTAACCACTCATATGAAAGCTTCATGTTTTAATTCCTTTGCTGTATCCTTGACCCGGCTAAGTAATATCCACCCTTCACAGAAACACACGGATAAACCATGCTTGCTTTACCGAGAATCGTGCCAGGGTTTGTCACAGAATTGCATCCTGTTTCTACCCCATCACCCATAATAGCACCAAACTTCCGTATCCCTGTATTATGCGTTATATCATTAATCCTAATGGTTACATTGGAATCAACCAACTTAAGATTTGCCAGCTTTGTTCCAGCACCAAGATTAACATTATTACCCAAGATACTGTCACCAATATAGGCAAAGTGTCCTGCCTTAGCGTCATTCAACATAACACTTGATTTCATCTCTGTGGTATGCCCGACCACACATCTATCACCTATAATACATGTCCCACGAATATAGGCACCTTGACGCACCTCTGTATTTTTACCAATAATCGTTGGTCCCTTAATCAATGCTCCTGGCTCAACAACTGTACCCTGACCAATGGATATTTTTTCATCAAACAGGCATGCCCCTGCATATAATACTGTTGCCCCAATCAGCTCTTGTCCATCCTTAAAAACCTTGAACTTGCCCTTGGTTGCATCCCCTGGGAATAATTTAAATCCATTATCCAATACCTCATTATTATATAACACATAGGTCTTATTCAAAACATCCCCTACTATGCGGAGTTTGGTGATATTGGGAACAAGCATTGCCTGAATATATCCAGACATCTTGTTCAACGCATCCCAAACGAACTCACAGCCATCAAACAACCCTTGATGTTGAACGGTGGTTAAATCAAAGAGATCATCTGGTGTCAGCATCTTTTTCCTCCAATTATAGTTCAGTGGTAACAACAAAGCCATCCGATGCAACGATTGATTAACGAAATTCTTATTGTTGTCTACTACTCGCATTCAATATTGTCAAACCAACGATGTTTTTTCCGTCTTTTCGTACCAATATATCATTGTCTGTTTCAATCGTCGCCGTAGCTCGTTGGGGTTTGCGAAAACTCATATAGAGCACATCAGCCTCTCTATCATAATCCAACCACATGTGCTGCGTTGGTAATTTCAGCATGTCGGTTGCTACTACAACACAGTTACTGATGAAATCCGCTGTTCTTTGAGCTGTTACTGTTGCCATACTATTTCTCCTTTTGGTTTGGCATCAAGCATATAAGCAGTAATCACAAATCCATCATGTTTCAACAGTTCGCTGTAGACCACTACCAGCCACTTTCTCCTTCCCATATTTTTCGCAGCTTTTAAGGATCTTTTGTTCCCACGAACAATAATCTCTGGTTTTCCCACAGTACCAAGTATTCCATGGAAATAACTTGCCAACTCATCATGGTTCTCGACAATATGGTACCATCTCTCATAAGTCAATCGTATTGGCACACCATTGACCGAATAGACAATTTCCATTTATATCTCCAATTATTTTACCTGTGGCTTTGCTGCTACTACGCTCAGGTCTTTTTTCAAGGTTATTACTGCTTTAGAGAAATCCATTACCACATTTTGAGCAACCTTGATCTTACAGATATCATCCCGAACCTCAACAATGGTTCCATGAATGCCAGCCGTAGTAACTACCTCATCCCCTTTTGCAAGATTTTTCAGCATTTCTTGAAGTACCTTCTTTTCTTTTTGTTGAGGACGAATCAAAAGAAAGTAAAAAACAAGAAATATTAACAATAATGGTATCATGGAACCAATACCACTGACTGGTGAACCTGTACCGGCAGCAGGCACATCTGCATAAGCTAAACTTGTCGCAAAAATCATCATACAACTATCTCCTTTGTTTTAATTTTCGTAAATAGCACACGGATGACACGGATTTAACGAATTCTCGCTGATTCTCTTATCCGCAAGAATCCATAACATCCCCTGGATTCCTATCCGTGTAAATCCGTAACATCCGTATCATCCGTGTGCTATTCTTGCATTATTTCGACCTGTGCAATCAGAAATTTCTTCTCACAGAGACACAAAGCACACAAAGGACAGAAAAGAAGAAAAATCTCATAGTCTTTGTGATCTCTGTGGCTTTGTGTGAGGAATAAGTGAGCTTTGCGTCTTTGCGAGAAGAAATAAAGGTTCTTCAAACTCTGCGAACTTTACATAATCTTTGCGTTCTCTGTGTTAAAAAACTCGATTGCACAGGTCGCATTATTTTACTATCTCCGATGCAATTACCCCAGAAACAACAGCAAAACCAATAAAGAAACTCACCCCCTTAGCCAGATTATTCTGTTTTTGAAGTTGGGCTATCTCTTGCTTTTGAGCATCAACAGTTGCTTCAAGCTCAGCCAACTTTATATGAAGCTCCTGGATAGCACTGACAAGCATCTTGCATTCTTCTTCCCTTTCTCCAAGCTCTGTCTGAAGGCGATATAACTCCTCTTCCTTTTGAGCAATAAGGGCAGCGACATCTTTCTCTCGAATAGCAGATTTTTCCTGAAGCTTCATCATCTCTTCTTTAAGGTTAATTATCTTTTTTATTATATCCTTTTTTTCGCTAACCATATCATTCAGCCTTGTTTGCAGAGCATTATCCAGCTTTTTGGCATCACGATAGCCAATGGCTAATTTTTCTTTTGGATATATCAAATCCGGGTTGGTAAAAACATTGTACTTCTTAAAGTCTGGCCATAAAGCAGGCGAACGGTAATATTTGCCTGACAAATCCCACAGTGTATCCCCTTTTTTAATGATAATCGTTTCAGCGTTTTTATCCTTAACCCGTATCTTTGCCTCCAAATTAGCTGGTCGCGGTATAATTATAGCTGCTACGAATAATACTAACCAGAACCATTTTCTCATGAAATTCTCCCTCCTTTTTTCGATTTTGCAATAATGATATTATGCTTAGTCGATGTCATAAATTGCGTTTTCGCTGGTCTACATTATTACTCACTAAATAAATCTAGATTCCTGCCGGAGTTTATCCTCGTGAAAACGGGGGCAGGAATGACGCGTTGTTCAGATTCGCAATAATACATTATTGCTCACCTTGCGAGCCATTGCTCTTGTTGATTAATTCTCACCCCGAGAAAAATCGCAATTCCCTACCGTCCACTGTAACAATTTGTTAGATTATTGGTTGCATTCGAAAGTAAGTGACACACTTCAATACCATCATCTAACTCCTTCCAGTATATAGCAAAACCTCCTGGCTCAAGCGACCATTTAGTTCGTTGCTTCGGAGTGGCTTTTGCTAACCAATCTAACCACTTAAATTGATCTATTGCCACACTTATCGCTCTGCCATCACTAAGGGAAACACAAAGTGTGTTTCCAACAAAATAGACATCAATTGCTCCAACTTCTTCTATCACTCTATTTGCTAAAGTAACCATTCCACACCTCCAATAATCTATCCTGATTCTGGCGTGTTAACTTCAAAATACGATTCAGTTCAACTGAATTATAGCCATGATTGTATTCTATTGCCACAGATTGAAGCCAAATTTTAGCCTCATTTCCACTATGCAAAACATGGACATGTGGTGGTTCGTTTATATCCGAAGAATAGAACCGAAATTTATAACTGTCAATTACAGTTGTCGGCATTACGAACACCTTTCAGTTTTGGATAAACCTTTATTGTTTATATTACGACAGGCGGCTGTTACGGAATAAGAATTGACATGAGAGGCATACAATGTTGTCCATATTCCGTAGGGACATCCCCTTGTGGGTGTCCGTCCTTTGCTGTTGCGATCATTGGATGCATTTTATACGGATAGGAACAAGCCCTGTCCCTACGACAATTTTAGTTCCGTAACAGCCTGACGAGAGACTAACAAATAACTAACTACAAATATTATCCTCATCAACACCTATCTTCTTCGCCTTTATCCACAGCACTACCCCACATATTCCAATGAGTACACTTATCAGTTGAGCACCATTAAATCCAAGGAAAATAGAAGCAGAATCTCCCCGCAGATACTCAATTCCAAAACGAAATAAGGCATGAAGTATGAGATATAAGGAACAGATTTTCCCATTAAATCCTGGTTTTACCATAGTAAGGATTATAAAGATAATTATACCTGCGATTGAAAGATAGACCTGTGTAGGGTGGACAGCAATATGACCAAAGAATTGAGTAGCAGGGGCACCCTCTGGAAAATATACCCCAAATGGAAGGTTTGTTGGATGCCCATAACAGCATCCATGCAAAAAGCACCCAATCCGTCCAATTGCCTCACCAATGGCTACAGATGGACCAAAAATATCAGCTATCTTAAGCACAGACAATTTATACTTCCGCAGATAGCATAGCATGGTAATTACAGCAAAGATAAATCCCCCATAAAACACAAAGCCTGTCCTGGAAAACACAATCTCTACAGGATGCCTTATATACCATTCAAGGTTGTCCATTACATAAAAAAGTCTTGCCCCAACAAGGGAGGAGATTAACAGATAAACACCTATATCCATAATGACCTTTGTATCTATTCCAGAACAAGCAGCCTTTCTTTGTGCCAGATATATTCCTATTGCAAAGGCTGTGGCAAACATTATACCATAGGAATAAATAGTTATATGTCCAATGCTAAAAAGGATAGGATGCATTTTCTTCTCCTGTATTTGCAAAGTTTATGGGTTTATAGGTTTATGGGTTTATAGGTTTATGGGTTTATAGGTTTATGGGTTTATGGGTTTATGGGTTTATAGGTTGGAGAAACATCAACCCATCAACCCATCAACTCATCAACCAACCCATCAACTCATCAACC
>Ga0210058_1001473_pt1 | contig 20710 bp, 27 predicted proteins | sample CryGeymeta201511_FD_183979 | JGI IMG/M metagenome (GOLD analysis project Ga0210058, IMG submission 183979) | Groundwater microbial communities from Crystal Geyser aquifers in Utah, USA - Crystal Geyser metaG 2015-11 (SPAdes) (version 2) | ecosystem: Environmental > Aquatic > Deep subsurface >...
CAGAAGGTATTGCTACCGCTTCTCGTCTCGGACGTTGGGTGGGTGGTATGTTTCTTGATACTACAAATAAAGTTTTGTATTTTGCGGATCAGGAGAATAGCAGAATTCGGACAGTAGAAGTACGTAACTATAAGACACCCGAATTTATAGCACTTACTCTCTATAAAAGAGATACTTCCGGAGCTTCGATTCCGGTCGGTGGAACGAATCCTTTTCGTGAAACCCTCTTTCAATACCAATTTCGCGATCTCGATACTGCCGATATCGTCAAGATTGATATGGAAGTGAAACCACTCGAAACTGCTTTTGATGGGACGAATCTTATTTCTCCTCAGTCATATACTACTGCCGAGGGAACGCTCTATACGAAGAGCTGGATTGTCGGAAAACCGCTCCTGAACTACGGACAGAGTTACCATATTCGGTATCGTATTACTGACTATGATGGTTTTACGACCGGTTGGGTCTCATATGGATGAAACCCTGAAACCGACGCTGATATCGTAATATGACCCGAAGAGAATTCGAAGACATCTTCACTCGTGGGAAATGGAGATAGTACTTCTTTTCATAATTTCACAGGACAACAGGATGTTGTAAAATCGGGTGATTCACTCTATGTACTGGGGAATCATTGTGTTCGAAAAATCCCGAAAGATTTCTCGATGTCGCTTATAAACAATGATTATTCCGGTACTCTCATCGCCTGACTCTGCTGAACCGCTGGATACACTGAATGACAAGGGAATTTTGCTCGTTTCAATTCCCCATATGGTCTTGCCCTCGATGAAACCAATAATCTCCTCTATGTTGCCGACTATTCGAACAACCGCATCCGTAAGATAGATCTCATAACCAACACCACTTCTCTCATAGCCGGAGATGGAACTGCCGGATTCATTGAAGGTGACGGTATTACTGCCCGTTTCAATACCCCAAGAAATCTTGCTCTCTCCGCTGATAAACAGACACTCTATGTTTCCGATATGAGCAATCATCGTATCCGTAAAATCAATCTTGCTACGAATACTGTTTCTACTCTCGTAGGAAATGGAACTGCGAGTGCTACCGATGGTATCGGTACTTCTGCTACTCTTTACTACCCAAAAGGTCTTGCTCTCGATTCCGTAAATAATGTTCTGTATTTTGTTCAAGGAGAAGCCGATCGTTATTCTAATTCCTATGCGTATATCCGAAAGGTTTCTCTTTCTAATTCTCAGGTAACAAGTGTTCATCGTGAGACTATGTCAGCATCTTGGAGTCCATCCTACGGAGCACTTAATGGAAATCCATATTCTATAGTTCTTGATACTACATCAAATGCAATATATGTTTCATATACCTCTTATAATCCCTCAGGCTATTATGGTTCGTGGATTTCTCGAATAGATCTCACGACTGATATATCCACCATTATTGCTGGATACCCACCATTTGGATATTGGACTCCACAGTATTTTGGGTATGCAGAAGGTATTGCTACCGCTTCTCGTCTCGGACGTTGGGTGGGTGGTATGTTTCTTGATACTACAAATAAAGTTTTGTATTTTGCGGATCAGGAGAATAATCGAGTGCGAACGGTAGATATTGGTACTTATGCCATTCCATCGGTAACAGCTCTACAGAAGACTTATGACAATAGTGCAATTATTCTCACAGGAGCAACTCTTTCTACCTCTCGGAGTATGATTCTTTCTTTTAGTGCTTCCACGACTGAATACTCTCAAAAAGCTATTATTGATGTCGAATTGAAACCTCTTGGAACTGATTTCGACGGGTCTTCTGGATATTATATTTCAGTACCTGTTACGCTTGCCTCCGCCTCTTCTGTAACGAAGAATTTCACCGTTGGTATACCTGACCTCGTATTTGGGAATTCCTATCATTGGCGGTATCGTATCCGCGATGCGGTGAACGGGAATACCAATTCTTGGGTGAATTACGGCGGAAATCTCGAAACGGATGCGGATTTCAGTGTTCCTTCTCAAGGAAAAACATTTCAATCCAATGTTGTAAGTCAAGGAATGGAAACTTCCCTCGGAGCAGTACAAGATATCATCTATTCATCTTCTGGTTCGGTGTATGTTGTAGGGAATCACTGTATCCGTAAATTCGCAACTCATACGGATTTTGCTACTGGTAATGCTACTCTCATCGCCTGACTCTGCTGAACCGCCGGTTACTCCGAAGGACAAGGGAATTCTGCTCGTTTCAATTCCCCATATGGTCTTGCCCTCGATGAAACCAATAATCTCCTCTATGTTGCCGACTATTCGAACAACCGCATCCGTAAGATAGATCTCATAACCAACACCACTTCTCTCATAGCCGGAGATGGAACTGCCGGATTCATTGAAGGTGACGGTATTACTGCCCGTTTCAATACCCCAAGAAATCTTGCTCTCTCCGCTGATAAACAGACACTCTATGTTTCCGATATGAGCAATCATCGTATCCGTAAAATCAATCTTGCTACGAATACTGTTTCTACTCTCGTAGGAAATGGAACTGCGAGTGCTACCGATGGTATCGGTACTTCTGCTACTCTTTACTACCCAAAAGGTCTTGCTCTCGATTCCGTAAATAATGTTCTGTATTTTGTTCAAGGAGAAGCCGATCGTTATTCTAATTCCTATGCGTATATCCGAAAGGTTTCTCTTTCTAATTCTCAGGTAACAAGTGTTCATCGTGAGACTATGTCAGCATCTTGGAGTCCATCCTACGGAGCACTTAATGGAAATCCATATTCTATAGTTCTTGATACTACATCAAATGCAATATATGTTTCATATACCTCTTATAATCCCTCAGGCTATTATGGTTCGTGGATTTCTCGAATAGATCTCACGACTGATATATCCACCATTATTGCTGGATACCCACCATTTGGATATTGGACTCCACATTACTATGGTTATGCAGAAGGTATAACTACTGCTTCTCGTCTATGACGTTGAGTGAGTGGTATGTCTCTTGATACTACAAATAAGGTTCTGTATTTTGCTGATGGAGAGAATAATAGAATTCGTGAAATTAACATAAAAAACTATCAGAATCCTTCCGTCTCTGCTATGCAGATGAAAAATATAGAAAATGATGCCCTGACTCTCGGAGCTACTCTCCGAAGTCGTGCTCTTCGGTTCGATTTCTCTGTTCGTGATCTCGATGGTGTTGATTTTATTGAAACAGAAATAGAAATAAAGAAAGTTACTGATCCATTCGATGGAAGTGGAACATATATCACATCTCCTCTTATTACCAATAAATGAGCGGATACAAGTGGGTATTACAATATCTCCGGAGATGATTTGGAGCTCGGAGCCTCATGCCATCTCCGTATACGTTCCCGCGATCAGGGTGGAGTGAATTCTCCTTGGTTCTACTATGGTGGGAATCTTGATATCGGTGTAGCTGGCGCTACGTATTCCGATGCAGATTTTATCGTACCAGCTTCCGATTCAAGTCTTTTCCAGACGACGTATATAACTGGAAATGGAACTTATGTTCAGGAGCGTATTGCGGCACAATCAAAATATTCGATAAAAACATCGAATTTTAAATTAAGTAGTCCGAATCATATGGATCGCGATCTTTCCGGTAATATCTATTATATAGAAACCGATAGTGTCGGTACGGTTGTTAAACGGATGTCTACGGTATATCCGTATACCATAACCCGTATCGGTATACTTCCTAGTATGACATCTCTGTCTATTGATCAGCCCAATAATATCCTCTATGCGGGTGATGGAAATAGTATCTACAAACTCTCACTCACTACTCCAAGTACGGGATTTATCCGTATTACCGGAGGAAACGCCGTAGGATACGGAGATGGATATCCATCGGAAGTGAAGTTCAATAATATCACGGATATAGCTATTTCTCCAGATGGAAAGACTCTGTATATTGCCGATTATGCCAATCACCGAATTCGTAAACTCAATCTCGATGCTTCGGCTGTGGACTATCTTTCTGTTTCGCTTCTCGTAGGGTCCGGACTCGGTGCAAATACTGCCGGAACGTATCAAGGGGCATCGATTCTCAATCCTTATACACTTGAGGTTTCACAGGATGGACAAACGCTCTTTGTCGGAAATAATGGAAATATTTTCCGTATAGCGATAGCCCAGAATAAGGCAACGTTTTTTCGTACTGGATACGTTCAGGTGTATACTATTACCAAAGACCGAACAGGAGATTATCTTTATGTTTATGACAATCAACTCCGAAAGATTAGTATCGACGAAGTATTTAAGGGCGGAGAAGGAAATCCTATACTCGGAGGTGGATACCTTGAAGGAATCGGAGCAGGTTGAGCTGGTAAATTTGCAAGTTCTATACAGGGGATGGTGGAAGTATCATGAAAACTTTTTTTCATCGATACCTCCGCGCGTATTCGTTCTATGATCGTTCCGAATGCCAGTGACTCCTCTACGACGCCAGTCATTCCACTTTCTGCCATTCAAAAAGAATCGAATAATTCTACTACTGTTACTATCGGTGGTGTTACAAACAGTCAGACGATGTATCTCGGAGTAACTATGCGTCATCCGTACAAGTTTACACACGTTCGACCAGAAATCGACATTAAGCCGATTGGAGTAGATTTCGATGCTTCTGCGAATCCTACCGGAACGGTATTCGGAGCATATCAGTACTATGTTGGAACAGATGTAAGTGTTAATGCTCTTATTACCAAAGATCTTCTAAAACCTTCCACTGCTTATCATTGGAGAGCACGTGTTGTTGATGTATATGGCAATCAGTGACCATGGGCGTATGCGAATTCCAATGTCGAGACGGATCCTGACTTCCAGACTGGTCCAACCGGTATCGGACAGACAAATCTTATAATGGGGACACTTTCTGCTGCGGAGGCTACAGGATTCTTCCCACTCGTTCAGCTTCCTGCTTTCAATTACTCACTCACAGATAAGGATGAATTTGGAAATATTAGCAAGATATACTTTATAAATGGAGGATGTCTCGCATATTTTGATTACTATAGTTACCGTCAGCCAGGAAATGCGTATTCGAACTTTATAAAAAATGTTTCTTGTGATGCGAGTTTCGCTTCAGTGAATGGTTCGTTGAAATTTAACGACAACAAAACTTTTATGTATTACCATTCTGCTACACAGGTATTTAAATATGATATGTATTCATGAACAGTAACACTTCTTGCGGGAAATGGTACTTCGGGATATCTTGACGGACTTCCGACATCTTCTTATTTTAATGGAATCACGGATACGATGATTTTAAGGAATCTTGATACGGCCTACAATGAGAAATGTATGCTTGTTGCAGAAAGTGGAAATGCCGATATTCGTATCGTGCCACTCGCAGGTCCGGGTTATAATTGTAAGTGAGTAGTCGGAGCGGATAATGGATATGTTGAAAAATGGAAAGATATTGCTAGTCTTTCTTGTATACGTCAGACAAAAGATACGACTCGACTCTTTGTTAATGCGGGAATTATCGCACTTGCCGATCGTTCATTTACTAGTGTCTCAGGTCTTCCGTGTATGAATGATTCGCTTTCGTCCGATGAATCGACTCTTTATTATTTCTCTAGTTACAATATCTACAAAACGAATGTTCAGAATCATCCTGCTTCGGTGACGAAGATTTCAGGAAAGAGCGCGAACGGATACTTAGAAGGAGACCAGAATAATGCCTACTTTTCTTCAGTAAATACGATTCTCTTCGATCCGAGCTTCAATTCACTCTTTGTAAACGATGCCGGTAAATTCCGAGAAATATTCCTCAATACCGCTACGCCTCCCGCAGTTGTGTCACTTACTCCGTCAAGCGGTAAAACAGGCGATCAGGTTACGGTTGCTGGTAGTACTTTCGGAGCGGATCCAGGTTATGCAAATAGATCGAGTCAGAATTATGGAGTACTCTTTAATGGAGTTCCCGCCACTCCGGACGATTTCGTCTCTTGGTCCGACACTTCCATAGTGGTAAAAGTTCCGGTCGGTGCTTCAAACGGACCAGTACGTGTAGTAACAATATGAGGTATGAGTAACGGAGTGAATTTTACTGTTACCAATACTCCGACAGTCAATTATATAGTTCCTACATCTGCCAAGGCAGGACAGGCGGTACAAGTCAATGGAAAATACTTTGGTACGAAATGAACCGGTTCCTATGTGTACTTCTCAAATGGAAGCGGATCATATGTGGCTGCAAATATCATCGGATGGGCCGATGGTAGAATTGATATTATTGTTCCCGCACAGGCAGCGACCGGTAAGATGAAGGTGACTTCCGGATACGGAGATTCAAATCTTACGGATTTCACTATGCTAACAGGAAGTCCTCCCAATAAACCACTTCCGCTTACTCCGGCGAATGGAGCGTTGTGACAATCTCTGAGCCCGACACTTATTACTCAGGATTATATAGATCCAGATGGTGATACGCACCAAGCTTCTTGGTGGGATGTTCGGGAATCTTCCCAGACTTTCGCGAATCCTATTTATACATCGGGTGTGGATACAATCAATAAGACATCTGTTACGATTCCTCCGAATGGAATGAAGTACAATACTACATACTACTGGCGCGTACGATTCGAGGACTCCCGATGAGATTGGAGCGATTGGAGCGATCAATTCCAGTTCAAAACTACAGACGGCGGTACTACCTCGAATAATATTCCGCCAGTAAAACCTACAAATACATCGCCAGTCAATAATACCGTCGATCTCGATCCGAGCGCTGCGCTCGTGCTTTCTGCTTCTGCATATATGGATGGGGAAACATACGAGAGTGTTACTGGAGCAACTGCACAGAATTCCAGTTCATGGCAGGTCCGCAGTTTCGATGGAACATACAGTACTTCGGTTTTTGAACAACTTGTAACCAATTCTCCGCTCACGAGCGTCACTCTTCCAGTAAACACTCTTATGGCGAATCGTACATATTGTTGGCATGTCAGTTATCGCGATGAGGGCGGTGCAAGCTCGGCTTATAGTGCGGAAACATGTTTCAAGACTAAAGATGGGACAGTGGTGGATGGCGGTTCCGGTTGAGCTGGAGGAAGTGGAGGCTGATATTCCCTTCAATCATATGATGCTCCGACTGCCCCAAGTGGTTTCAGTCTTACAAACAATACAACGACCTCTCTCATAAATCTCGTATCAGATAGTTATGTTGACAGTAATACGGATACTCTTACTGGTACGGGCGATAAGCTTCAGACGGTCGAGTGGCAAGTACTTTTGTTCTCTGGATCTACCGGACTCGGACTTTCCACTGATGGAAACGGTGTTGTAACCGATTCACGGATTGCTTCGATTTCTTTTGGAACTGCCAAGAAATTTCGAGAACTTCGAGAAAATTGTAGTGACGATGTCTGTGTTCTCTCGAAAGTTATTTCTTATAATGACCTCGGAGCAGTCGGAACATATCTTGTCAGAGTTCGTCATATGGATCAATATTCCATGTGGGGTGATTTCTCAGATATAAAAACATTCGAAGTAGCTTCTCTGCCGAATCTTTCCCAGTATCTCGGAACACTTCGAAGTATCGCAAACCTAAGTGTCAAGACTATATCAGGAGATTCATCACCTTTTACTTATCTATGGGCAGGAGTAACACAAGCAGGAGGGGTTGGTAGTATTATTGCTGTAAACGGTGGAATGTGCTGAAGCCAAGCTATTCCTGCTATGTACAGTATATATTCCTATTGTCTCTACGATTCCAATACATCCACTGTTTATGGATATATAAGTAGTTATAAATCTAATACTCTGAAATTTGAACCTACGAAAAAAGGAATCTATGACTTCACCGTTACTGTAACGAATTCGGCAACTCTGAAGAGCCTATCAAAAATTATCCCTGTAACTGTACAATAAAGATGGGTACAAATAGTCGTTGTTTTCCTGTCAAAAATACAGAGTGATTTATCGTAGTGATTGTCATAACACTTCTGACTTTATCAATGTTTGTTATATCTAGTGCATGGTATGTGCTCGGTATTTTTACGAAAAACGGAGAATTTTCTACTCTCAATTCCGAGGCACAAAATCTCCTTGAAAACGAACGTGATTTTTTTCGGAATGAACTTCTGAATACTAATACCGATGGTGGTGGTTATACGACAAATGGAGCAGCGAAAGAAGATGAAAATCATGATGATGATGATTTTTATGGAGGACAATATGATACAGATGGAGAACCTGATAATGATGGTACTGCTTTTATGTACAAATTTGGATTTGTTATGCCTAATAAAAAAGAGAATATCTTTTTCTTGAATAAAAAATATACGGATATCACGTGATTTATGGCAAGTTCTCTTTCCGGATTCAATATATTTTCGGACAAAAATACTGACTGTACCATCGAAATATATGATGGAAATATCTATGAAGAAACGCGAAATTTTAAGTTGAAAACGAAGAAAACTCAAACTCTTCAGGCATCTGTTAATTTCGTTCCGATTTCTTCCTCGGACATTCTCCCCAATGATATTATCTTGATATTTATCACTAACGATACCGATGATCTGATATCCTATTCCATAGGATGAGTGGATCTACAAGGAAAGAATATTGTACAGTTTATGCCAGCGAATAACAAAGATAGAAATGTGGACATATACACGAATATTATTCTCAAAGACAAGGACGGGAACTATATTGTATTCGATGCTATGTTTTATGATATCTTGCCACAAGGGAAAAAGCCTATTTCTCCAACGTATCTTCATATAAAAAGTTCAACGGGGACTACGTTGGAATTGGAATGGGATATAAACGACACGACAAACACAGGAGCCTATTATCTCTATCGATGATCCGATTCTTCTGTCGATTGTAACGAACAGTATTTCCTCGAGAAAATCCCTGATGGATATAAGGAAAATTCGATAAGTATTCAATATGACCCAGGTATATTTTACTACGCTTTATGTGGGTCGAACAGTCCATGATATTGAAATGGACTTGAGAATATTGGACATTTGAGCTTGAAAAGCAATACTCTCCAGGTAACCAAATAATTATGATAATACGACAGTATCAAACCCATACGAAATGAACTTCCATCGTGGAGGCGATTATATCGATAATGCTCATATCATTAGTGATGCTTGGTATTTTCCATTTCTTTAATCTGCAAAATAAAAATATCGTATTCTTTATCGATGATGCGCATTCAGAAAATATTCTCGATGAAGCCTATGTTTTCCTTAGTAATTCCCCATACGCGGATATCCCCACAGGAACATATAGTCTTTTTTACGAGAAGGATCCAAGCCAAGATATGGGCAAATTATCTCTGAGGACGATTCCGACTGATATTAATATAGTCTCCGAAGGAGAATACCTGAATGGTAAATGAGAAAATTTGCCAGACTACAATCTCGCTATGGATACGACTCTTTTTAAGAGAACTATTTTTATAGAAAATATAATTTCTCCAATTATAGCGCAGAAGATGAAAAAAATTACCGTGAGAGTTTGGTATCCTGGATGCGATTTCGCCGGAGATCCTTGTAAAAAAAAGGATTTTTTAATTACTGAACCAATTCCTTATGAATAAACAAGGTTATACCTTAATCGAACTGGTCATCTCTATAATGATATTCATAGTGATGCTCCTTATTTTTTTCTATGTTTTGAAAAATACTATACTTTTTGTAAATCTTTACAAACAGGAAACAGTTTTGCTCAATAATCTGAATATTATTAAACTTAAAATCAACGAAAATTTTCAGTATGATAATATAAAACTTCTAAGAGTTCAGGATCTTTCCTCGACAGGAGTATACTCGATAAAAGATACCGTTGTAAATAATCAAAAAATGAATATCATAGACACAATAGCCTTGGAATATGAAGATAAAACATCTTCATGAGGATTTGTTACAACTCAAACAGGAATATTTGTTCTATGAGTTGTAACTGGGACAGAAGGAAAATTGATTGTTCCACCATCTTCAGAATCGGGATTTTTCACGATAAAATACCTCAGTAATACCGAAAATCTTTTCGATTATACGACGAATAACACTGGAATAATCGTACCGTCCTCGCAGGATTATATTAATATGAACGTGAAAATACGTGAATTTCGTTACTCACTCGTCAATAGTGGTGCATATCTCAGAATAGATATGTCTTATGATAATGATATAGATGGGGACTATGAAAAAATTGGACAGACTGATGAATATTATTTTTCCGGTTCAACATATCTGTTAAAAAAGATAGATTTGAAATAATGTACAATTTATATTCTTAATATCTCTTTTTATGAGCAAACAAGGTTTCACTCTGGTAGAACTTATTGTCACTATCACAATTCTTTCTATTCTCGGAACGATTTCATTTTTGAATTTCAATTCGTATGTTTCCAGTTCTCGCGATTCCAAAAGGATTATAGATCTGGAAAGCATATCAGCATCCCTTGAGATTTTCTATAAAAAGAACAGTGGAATTTATCCGAAACCAAGTGATTCTATTATCGTTTCCTATACCGGAACTACTGGTTTGCAAATACCGTTTTCTTATCTTGGTTTCGTAAAAAACGGACTGAAATTAGATTTTAATGAAATTCCTCGTGATCCTATCACGAGTGATTATTACGCATATGGAACAACACTTGATCAGAAATATTATGAGGTTGCTGCAACACTTGAAAACAATGCAGAAATAAAAAAAACCACTTATATTTCTATAGAAACCGCACAGGCATCAACAGAGAATGAATATGCATATATAATCGGAAATTATAACCTCTGAAAGGCTGATCTGCTTATCAAGCACCTCGTTTTCATAATGGATATGGGGGATGGAAAGAAAAAAATACCAAGAACGGATGTAAATATCGGAACATTGAGTGGAACAACGAATCAAGTGGATGTTTTTTCAGATTTTTTCATATTGGAACAATGAGGAACCAATGTTCCGTATCCGATACGATCGAATAATTTCACTTCCACGAGCCAGACCGGAGCGAGTTCAGATTTTACGATAGAAGTATCGACAGGAGTGAATTTAAACTGTTCCACTTGTGGAAATTAGGAAAAGAACAAAGAAAAGAAGACAAACTCTCTCTGTATAAAATATTTCCCTTCTTTTATTGTAAGCCTTTTTCTTTTGACTATTGCCCACTTTTTCATATAATCCCCCGCATACGCGAGTCGTATCCTATATTGTAATGTGTCTCTATGTCTTTTATAAAAGAATCCATGAAGGAGTTTGATCACATTGTTTGGCCAACTTCAGAAGAAACAAAAAAATACTTTATTACCGTAGTTTCCATGATTACGATACTAACGGTATTTCTTTTTATTGTAGGAACTGCTTTGTCCACCGGGCTTTTTACTGCTAAAGAAAAACTCGCACCAGCTCAATCAGCACCGATAAATACTACGACTTCACCAGTTGGTGATTTGAAACTCGGTGATGTGAAAACTACTACCACTGAAACTTCAGCAAAATAATTTTATTCTCTCTTGTATTTTACATCTATGCTTTTTGATAGTATGAACACTGCCCCAAAGGGCGAATGGTATGTTATCCGTGTTATTTCTGGAACAGAGGAAAATGTTCGATCATCGCTTATGCAGCGTCGAGAAGCATTCAATCTCGAGAATCATATCCTTGAAGTCTTCGTTCCGACACACGATACTATTTCGGTTCGTGCGAATGGAGAAAAAGTAACGAAACAAAAAAATATTTTCCCGGGGTATATCCTCGTGAAAATGGTAGTTACTAACGAAAGTTGGTATATCGTTCGAAATACTCCGAATGTTACCGGGTTTCTCGGTGCTGGTACTATACCGGTTCCTGTGAGTGGTGCGGAACTTGATAAACTCAAGGGAGCATTGAGTGAAAAGAACGCAGCCTTTACTATCAAGTTCCAAATCGGAGATTTGGTGATTATCAAAAGTGGTGCATTTAAAGGAAGTGAAGGGAAAATAACCGAGATAAACGAAGAAAAAGGTCTTGTGAAAGTGGAAGTCAATATTATGGGTCGTGATGTTCCTGTGGAAATCGATTTCATGAGTGTGAAATCAAAGAAATAAAAATTTTCCAAAAACCGATTAGTAACCTGTTTCTCTTTTCATGCGTATATTTTCGTATATTCTCGCCACTCTCGTTACGATTTTTGTACTTAATATCGCTCTCTCTTTTTCGCTTCCGTCATATAGAAATACTTTAGTAAATACACGAACAAGCATATTCCCTGTAACGAAAAAAACTCTAGATATTCCAATGGTGGATGAGAAAATATCGGAAAGCGCTCGTTTGGTTGAGTCGCTCGATCGTATCGATAAGCATATCGAATCATTGAATGAGGCGAAAAAGACAGAAATCGAAACAATCAATACAGAAAGCACATCCGGTACTGTTATTTCTCTTATAGATACTCTTCCGAAAGAACCAGAAATACTGCTCTCCGGAATATTCCTCTCAAAGATTATGCCAGAAGTGATGGTGAAGAAGATAGACAACTCCTGATTCTTCGGTATTCAGGTTATGGGAAAAATACTCTATAATACGTATTTCGATGAGAAGAGAAATATAAAAGTTTATGCTTTCGCAGATACATATGATACGATTCTCCTGAATATGAAGCTTACGAGTAGTGTATATACACTTAACGAAACCGATCAATTTTTCTGATATACCTTTTTCCTAAATCAAATAAAAAAAGACCCGAAAGATACGACCGTACGGTTTATAACCGCTCTGGAAGGTCGAGCCATTGGTGTTGAGGTACCAAAAAGCTATTATCCCACATTGAAAACTCTCCTCCTTAAAAGTAAATAATTTCTCTATTTTTTCATTTTTTATTATTATGGCAAAAGTAACACTCCTTACAAAAGAAGGACTTAATGAATTTCAGGTAGAACTTCAAAATTTAAAAGAGGTTCGTCGTGTAGAAGTTGCGGCAAAACTCAAAGAAGCTATCTCTTATGGAGATCTTTCGGAAAATTCTGAATATGAAGATGCTCGTAGTGAGCAGGCACAAATAGAAATCCGTATCGCGGAACTTGAAGAAATCATGAAGAATCATGAAATTATTGATACGAAAAAAACGAATAAAAAACAAACTGGAGTAAATGTAGGAAGTCTTGTAACTATCACTTCCGTTGATGATGGAAAGAAAGAAACTTTTCGTATCGTTGGTTCTACTGAATCTGATATTTTTGAAAATAAACTGTCTAATGAATCTCCTATTGGAAAATCTCTTATTGGAAAAAACTTAGGTGATATTGTAAAAGGACAAGCTGGTTATGGTTCCTTCGAATACAAAATTGTAGAGATCAAATAGAAATCTTTGCAAAATGTGAACTTTACGTTCAAATCTTACGTTCCTCGCTCGTTGTACTACTTCGTACATCTCGCTTCGGCACCACGGGCGAGAGCACTTACGCGATTTTCACGAAAACTTCATCATTTCTCAGAAGATTTCTGAATCCAGAGAAAATTTAACGCTTAACTGGGCAAGACCCTAACTATAACTATGAATTTCTTTGCTCAGTATATCATACTCGTTCCGGTAATTGCTTGGATTATTTCAGTGGTTCTCAAGTGATTTTATGGGCTTCATATGAAGAACTTCTCACTCTCTCAGACACTCGGTTCTGGAGGAATGCCAAGCGTACATAGTGCTCTTGTTACGAGTATTACAACGGCTCTCGGAATCAAATATGGAATATTTTCTGATATATTTGCCATCGCTCTCGTATTTTCGATGATTATTATCTACGATGCTATCAATGTCCGATTTGAAGCAGGTCTTCATGCGAAAGCCTTGAATCAACTCCGATGCAATAAAGAACAAGCAAGGGATTATAATTTCAATGAATCCATCGGGCATCTCCCAGAGGAAGCTTTTGCGGGAAGTGTGATAGGAATTATCGTTGCAATCATACTCATGAATATATAGAAAAGATATTTAAAAAGCGAACTTCGCATTCAAGTTTTACGTTCCTCGTTCGCCGTACTGTTTCAGTACGTTTCACTTCGGTACGCAACTTTTATGCGAATTTCATCTTTTTAAATATCTTTTCTTTTTAAGATAAACATTTTTCAAAAACTAACAATCATCAACTTCCTATGTTCTCCATTTACGACGAAGTAAAACTCAAGGCGTTCCTTCTGGAACATGGACACAAGAACTTTCGGTACGCTCAAATCGAGCATGCAATTTACAAGGATCTCGTGACGGATTTCGACGCTATGACGACAATATCGAAAGAACTTCGTGATCTTTTGAAAACTACTTGTTATTTCACTTCGCTTAAAGTGAAATCCGCTGTAACTTCGGACGATGGACAGACAACCAAATTTCTCATAGAAACACACGACAATAAATTCCTTGAAGCAGTTATTATGCGACACCTCTCAGGGCGAAATACTTTATGTGTTTCCTGTCAGGTTGGATGCCCAATGGCGTGCAGTTTCTGTGCGACCGGGAAACTCGGACTTACGCGTAATCTTGATTTCACTGAGATTGTGGAACAGATTATGATTGCAGTGCATCACCTTGCGAAAGAAGATAAAAAGCTTCGGAATATCGTCTATATGGGAATGGGAGAGCCATTTCTCAATTATGAGAATGTGAAATGTTCGATAGAAATAGCATCGGGACAGAAAAAACTTGACCTTTCGAGTCGTCGTATCACGGTTTCTACATGTGGAATCGTTCCCGGAATCAATAAAATCGCCGAGGATTTTCCTCAGGTTTCGCTCGCTATTTCTCTCCATGCTCCGACTGATGAAGCTCGTAAATGAATTATGCCCGTAGAACAGACATATCCACTCGACAAGCTTATGGAAGCGCTCGATGCGTATGTGGCAAAAACCAATAAACGAATTTTTTACGAATACATAATGATTAACGGTCTCACTGATCGTCCAGAATACGCGAAAGCGCTTGCAGATCTCCTTCGTGGAAGACTTGCTCATGTGAATTTTATCCCGTATAATCCTGGGGAAGGAAGTTCCGATTCTAAGATGCTCCCAACCTCCAAAGTTATGATCAAGAAATTCCAAGATGCTCTGGAAGCGGCAGGAGTTCCCTCTACTATCCGCCATACGATGGGAGATGATATCGATGCTGCCTGCGGACAGCTTGCTCTCAAAGAACAGGAAGGGAAATAAGATATATTTTTGAGATTATGAAAAGTAAGAGAGTATTTATTCTAAACTTACAAATATATGGATTCTCCTATTCTTAATCTTGAACCAAAAAAAACCAGAAGAGAAATTCAGGATGAAATCCGGAAACAGAAAGCACTCAAGAAATCTGAACGAAAGGCTGCTCTCAGGAGAAAAACCGAGAAAAAACTCGCTGAAAAAGCCGAGAGAAAAGTGATGCACAAAGTGAATAATGCGAAACGGAAACTGGAGAAAAAAATAGAAGCAAAAACTTTGAAACGAAGATGAAACGAAGAAAATCCAAAAAAATAATCCGCCACGGCGGATTATTTTTTGATCAAGAATTTTATGAGTTTCAGACTTACGAGTGTTTTTCTGAGGTTTTTTTTCGGATTGGAAAGAGCTCGATAGAGCCATTCTATTTTCAGCTTCCGTATCCAAGCCGGAGCACGTTTTTCGGTTCCGGACCAGAAATCGAGGAGTCCACCGACCGTAAAGACGAGACATTCCATTTCTTCGATTTTCTCTCTGTTGTTTTCGACCCAGACTTCCTGACGAGGACTTCCTCGTCCGACTAGAAGTGTTCGGATAACCCTTTCCTGTTTCGGTTTTATCTCGCTCCAGTCGAATTCCTCAAATCCGTTTTGAACGGAAATGACCGGAAATCCGAAAGTTCACGTTATATATATTGCCGATTTTTGCACTGTTTCTTCGGTCGCTCCGTAAAGGAAAATCTCCACTTTTTTATCTTTCGGAATATTTGAAAGAAAACAAGGGAGAAAATCTGTTCCATTCAAGTTCGGAAGTTCTTTTCCGAAATGTTTTCTGTAAAGAAGATTCAGAGCAATGCCGTCTGGCAAAAGAAAATCCCCACTTAAAAGAGCTTTCCTATAATTTTCTTTTTCTGGTGTGCTTTTCTCGCTATCGAGCTCATTGAGGACAATGCTTGCAAAATAGAGAAAATGTACAATACAATATACTTTTTCTTTATAATTCTCGAGAATATTTTTCGTGGTATTTTCCGCATCAGTAAGAGTGAACTGAGAGAAGATTTCCGTAAGATTTTTATTCATTTTCCATGATTATTTTTAAAATTTTTTCTTTAGTATAAGATAAAACACAAAAAATCAACTGCTTCTTTTTGAATTTTTCGGCTTTTCTGATACAATGAAGCAAATCTTTAATGAAGCCTATGACCCCAAGTGAACTCATCATTATTCTCGTCATTGTTGTTGCTATCCTTTTTTGAGTATTTCTCTATACCAAAAGACGGATAGATTTTCGGCGTTCTATCGATATGGTTTTTCTTCGTATCCTCATTCCGAAAAAGGAAAGCGAACAGGATGAACGAAAGGAAACGACCCGAGATTTCAAGGAACAGATTAGTCTTATGGAACAACTTCTTTCATCACTCAAATCTCTTCATTCTGGCGGATGGAAATCAAAACTTTTTGGTCAGGATTATATTTCCCTTGAGTATGTGGCTCATAAACAGGAAATATATTTCTATATCGTCGTTCCGAAAAAAGCAAAGAATCTCATCGAGAAACAGATTAGTGCATTCTATAGCGATGCGGTTATTGATGAAACAGAAGAGATTGATATTTTCCAGAATAAGAAAGTAGTAAAAGGAGTGGAACTTATTCTCTCAAAATCCTTTCATTATCCGATAAAAACTTATCAGAAACTTGAGAGTGATCCTATAAACACAGTTCTCTCGACTCTCGGGAAACTCGGAGAAACCGAAGCGGCATCGATTCAGATTCTTCTTTCTCCGATATCCGATACTTGGCAAAAATCGGTGAAGAAAACAGAGAAACACAAAGGATGAAAACTTTCTCTCAATCCATTTTCTTGGATTATGAGTCTTTTTAGTGTTCTTTTTTCTTCTCCGGAAGAAAGCAAGAAGGAGGATTCTCACGAAAGTGAGGATGAGGACGGAGTTATGAAAGAGAAACGCAAAAAAACCGGATACGAAGTCGTGATTCGTATTATCGCAACCGGGGACGATGCATATATGGTGGAATCGGAGATGAAGAATATTACTTCGTCTTTTTCTCAGTATTCCATAGCTATGGGAAATGGTTTCAAATCCGAGAAAAAGACGAATCTTGACGGATTTATGCGAGAGTATATTTTTCGGCATTTCCCATTTTCTTTTACTCGAAAATCAGTTCTTAATATCGAAGAAATAGCTTCTGTTTTCCATCTTCCACATTCCAAATACAATAAAACTCCCGAAATCCGTTGGCAGAATTTCAAGATTGTGAAAGCGCCAGTCAATCTCCCAAGCGAGGGACTCCTTCTTGGATTTAATACCTATAAAGGTGTTACGAAAGAAGTTCGCGTTCAAAATGAAGATCGTTTCCGTCATTTTTATATTATCGGACAGACGGGTACGGGTAAATCGACAGAACTTCAGGTGATGGCACGACAGGATTTCCGCCTTGGAAACGGAGCGTGTATTATGGATCCGCACGGAGAACTCGCTCTTGATCTCCTTCCTTTCGTTCCACGCGAACGTGCTGATGATGTTATCTACTTCGATCCTGCAGATATGTCTAGACCGATGGGAGTTAATATCCTCGAAGCTACAACTGATGATGAGAAACAGATGGTGGCACAGGACGCGATGAATATCATGATCAAACTTTTTGGTCCGGAAATTTTTGGACCTCGTATTCAGGATTATTTCCGAAATGGAGTTCTGACGCTTATGGATTACCCAGGAGGATGTGCTCTCACCGATATTATGCGACTCTTTACCGATGATGATTTTCAAAAAGAACGTCGTCGTACGCTTAAAAACCCGGTCGTTAAGGCTTGGTGGGACTTCACTTTCGCTAAGATGGGAGAACGTGAAAAGGGTGAAATTATTCCGTATTTTGCTGCTAAATTTGGAGGATTTATCACCAATACAATGATGAGAAATATCATCGGACAGACCAAGAGTTCTTTTGATGTATTCGATGTTATGCAACAAAAGAAACTTCTCTTCATTAATCTCTCCAAGGGAACACTCGGAGATATCAATTCCACACTTTTGGGACTTATTATGGTTTCCAAAATTCAGATGGCGGCGATGCGAAGACAGAATGTCGTGAAGGAGGAACGAAGCGATTTCTTTCTCTATATCGACGAGTTTCAGAACTATGTCACCGATTCCATCGAATCTATCCTTTCCGAAGCTCGAAAATATCGTCTCGGACTGGTAATAGCACATCAATACTTGGGACAGCTCCAGAAATCCGACGCGCTTACGAAATCGAGCCTGAATTTGAAAGATGCGATTTTCGGTAACGTGGCGAACAAGATCTGTTACCGAATCGGACCGGAAGATGCAGAATTCATTTCCAAGGATTTCGCTCCAGTATTCTCCAACCAGGACCTTGTAAATATCGACAACCGCAAGGCGGTTATGCGACTCTGTATCGATGGACAGGCGAGCTCTGCATTCAGTCTCACGCCCGTGAATCCGTATACCGAAAAAGGTGACCCGATACTTGCCCGTGCCTACAAAGAACTTTCCCGCCTCAAGTACGGACGAGATCGGGAGTTTATCGAAAAAGAAATCATTTTTAGAATTTGAGCTTAATATTATTTTTTCTATGAAAATCATCCTTTCCATCCTCATTTTCCTTCTGTCTCTCGGAAGTGTTTTTGCTGTGGAAAACAAGAGGGATTCACTCTACAACGATTACACCAATAATGTAAAAAATCTTTGTGCAAGCTCAGGATCCGAGTGGTCAGGTTGGAAAACAGGAAGTCTCATAAAAATAGTACAAGTGAATTATGCTGATATAAATAACCAAAAAGGAGGGGATATAATCTACAAAAAATATTTGAAGGAACTTCAGGCGGATGCTTCCAAAATCGATTCTTTTTGACTTGGTAATGGACCAGTATTTCTCGACAAGGCATCCTATATGTATAAGGAAACTATGAGTGCCCTCTACGCTTGTGCAGTTATGAATGTACGGGTTCGAACTATTAATACGATCCTGAAGATTCCGACCACTCGATCCAATCTCAAAGAGGTTTTAACCAAGGAACGCGATAGTACTGCGAAGAGTCTATCGGAAAAAGGATGTTTGCAAGTTACGGATACCTCGGAACTTTCTCTCAGAAAAACTCTTCTGGATAATACAACGTACCAGTATTGTAATTACCGATACTATCTCAATTATCTCGATAACGTCTCAAAAGATTCCATTGAAACATATTTCGGCGACAGTACGATTGCAAAAGATAATTTCGCCAAACAGGATACAAATACCGCTGCTGTTACTCAACAAATTGCTCGAGGAGTAAATAAAATTAAGAACGAAATAATTCACACAAAAGAAGTTTTCCCTCAGGCGATGGTCGCTTTCTCGGAATTTGAGAAAACCTACGCTTCACATATTATTCTTCAATTCATTCTTCAGGATTACATAGATCTGAGAACCACACTCAAAAGTGTTATGAATCCTATCGGACAGGTAATCTACAAGGCTTCTAATGCCCAGGCACCATAATAAAATCTCTGCAAAATACGACCTTCGTACTCAAACTTTACGTTTCCTCATTCGTCGTACTATTTCGTACGCCTCATTCCGGTTCGCAGTTTTCATACGAATCTCATTATTTTTCAGGAGATTTTCATTTTTCACACAAATTCTATCGTTCTTTCATAACTCGCAAATCCTGGCATAATAGAAAATAGTGTGTGGCTAAAATAAGGAGTATTTGGCATAATAGAGCCAAATACTCCTTTACTTTTACCAGAGTGAATAAAAGTTATCAGAAAAGATGCAAAAAATGCTCGGGTTGCAAGATCAAGAAAGATGGATTCATGAGATGAAAGCAAAGATACAAATGCAAGGATTGTTGATATGTCTTTCAGAACAAGACTCGCACTCTTGTAAACTCCAATGATGCAGGTATCTGGAAAGATTACTCCATCTGAAAACAGACATACGCTGAGCTTTCCGCCAAGTATTGAATCAGCGTGCGAACCGTGCAGAAGAAACTCGACGATTATGTCCTTCCGAAGAAAGTACTGATACCAAGACCGATTATTCTCCTTGTAGATACGACGTACTTCTGAAACATTGGAGTAATGGCTTTCAAAGATGCTCTCGGGAAGAGAATAATCCATTGCCGGCTCGTGACCAATGAAAGTGCTTCTGATTACAAACTCTGAGTGAAAGAACTACAAGATGAATGATGGGTTATCGAAGGTATCGTCTCTGATGGAAAAAGAGGACTACTCGGATGATTCGGAGATATCCCCACTCAGATGTGCCAGTTTCATCAGGTGGCCATCATTCGGAGGTATGTTACCAAAAAACCAAAGATTCAAGCCAATAAGGATTTGAAAGTTCTCGGAGAACTCCTGACCAGAACCGATAAGGAAACTTTTGAGTATGCTCTGGATTTGTACGCAGAGACCTACAAGGACTTCCTGAAAGAAAAGAGTACCTGAGCAGATGGAAAGACTCGCTATACTCATAAAAAGACCCGCTCTGCATACTTTTCACTGAGACGAAACTTGCAATATCTCTTTGTTTGGTATAATCGTCCATGAA
>Ga0210058_1001493_pt1 | contig 20553 bp, 15 predicted proteins | sample CryGeymeta201511_FD_183979 | JGI IMG/M metagenome (GOLD analysis project Ga0210058, IMG submission 183979) | Groundwater microbial communities from Crystal Geyser aquifers in Utah, USA - Crystal Geyser metaG 2015-11 (SPAdes) (version 2) | ecosystem: Environmental > Aquatic > Deep subsurface >...
ACAGTCAACACAGAGTTGTTGAGGTCAAACTGTTCTTTATCAATTGTTCGTCTGTCAGCATCAGATTGATTGTTATAATCACTATTGATATTGTCTTGAGTTTGTTCCCAATCCCAGCGTTCTTTGCTGTAATTATTCAGGTTTTGTTCTAGCTGTTTTTGTAGAGTTGCTTGATCGATAGTTGCGAGCGTTTGCCACTTTTTTACAGCATCGCCCTCTTTAGCACCAACATAGGTGAGCTTTCCGCCAGCTAAAAAGCGAAGGCGGGCACGTTCTTTCGCATCAATTGTGCCTGAAAGTTCGATAGATTGTGTGATTGAGCCTCGTTCGGGATTAATGAGAGTAAGCTCAACAACATTTGCAGCTCTTGAGTTTATGTAGTACCCAATGCCAAGTATTAGAACGACTGCAACAACTGCAATTATTTTCCATTTTGCCTTGATACGTGAAAGTATTTTTTGTGCTTTAGTTTTCATTTCGATCCATTCGAAATTAATTATAGCACGATGAATATACACTAAACAGACAAACGCTGCTGGTATATAATAATCACTCGTACGAGTGGACTGTAGAAAAAAATACGGTACACTATACTAGAGCACGAGCCGATAGCTCAGCTGGTAGAGCGGTAAGCTTATACCTTACTGGTCGGGGGTTCGAGTCCCTCTCGGCTCACAAATAAAATATACCAGCGTAAGCTGGTTTATTTTATTTGGTGGGTCAGAGACTGATTTGAAATCGTTCGCGACGGGCGCACGAGCGCACCTGCGTGAGTCACTCTCGGCTCCTATGAGTAATAGTGCACGCTACTTTTGTCGAAGTGCCACAAATTGAGTTAAAGAAAGAATCTCTTCTTTAAATCTTTCAGATTCAGTTAGTTGATCAAGTGATTTGTGAATTTTTTCAGAATACTCATCAATTCTCGTTTGCAAAATAGCTACAATTCCCAATTCTATATGAACAGATTGAATGAGTGATATTTCAGTTTGAGAAAGAGAATTCTTACCCTAACACGCGCGTACAGTATTCTTTATTTTTTCTGATTTTGTTTCAAGTGCTTCAAATAAAAAGTATCTGTAGAGAGTTTTTTTATTTTCATTCACATCACCGCCAACAGGTTTGCCAGTAATTTTAGGATCTCCAAACACACTTAAATAATCATCTCTAATCTGGAATAATCTTTTCAATTGCTTCAAAAATAGTTTCTAAAGTGGAAAGTGTTTTTGTGGGAGACCAGTGATAAGACCGGCTAATCCACCTCCAATAACTATGCAGTGTTTTTTTTTCATTGTGTAGTCATTCTACCTAACAACTTGAGAAAATGCGAAAGGATAATTGTAGATTAGGTTATGTACTGACAGTATTAAATTATTTTGATACATTTTGGCAAAGAAAAAGCGCCGTCAAAAAACTGACGGCGCTTATTACGCTACATTACAAAATAAATGATACTAACTTTTAGGAGCGGAAGGCGCAATGTTTCGCAGGAAACCGCCGACACGATCTGTCTGCACCCAGTTTGTTCCCATTTTAAAGGTGATCAACTGAGTGTTTGGATCGTAAGTTGGTTCGGTTCCAACTCGCTTTGTATTCCACTCGCCACTGGTGTCATGGACCCAAATCGATCCATTTTCCCCAATATAGGCGTATTCATCAGGAACAACAACTTCTTCGATTAGTTGCCCAGTTAATTGCGCTGCCTCAACCAACAAGTCTTCGAATACAGGATTTGGCTTCATCAAATCTTCGTCAGGATCGAGCGCGAGCTCAATCGCGACGCAGTCAATGCCACTTCCGTGCCCGCTCAGCCATGTGTAGTATGGCTGTTTGGGGTCTATGGGATTTGCCATCCGAAGGTTGTCTTTGGCAATCGTGCCATCTGGGTAGTAGAGCACTACTTTTACCCAGAAGGATTCGCCTTCTTCAACCATGAAGTCTCCTGTTTTACAGGAGAAATTGCCAGCATTATTGGGGTCCTGTTCGGGCCCATTGATAACAAATGAGGCAACTTTGCCTTTAGCCAAAGAGCTATTAGCACCTCCAAAGACTTCTACTTGCAGATAACTGCCTTCAGGCATGTCTGGCACACCATAGGGGAAGTTATCGAGGTTAACTTTGACACTGACTGGAACAAGTTGACCATCATCTTGGTCACATGGTCCAATCACAATAGTGATAGTCTTAACTTCCTGGCCATCATCGACCAGAAGTGGGAAATTGACGACATCATAAATGACCTCGCCATTTGTCCAGACAATTTTTGAAGTTCCCGCTTCAATTGTTTCCCAATCACCAAAGGGCAATTGGTAGCGAATTGGATCTGGGCCATTATTTGTAATAACGACCTGACCACAGTTATCTTCGCCACAACCAAAGGAAACATCATAGGATGTTTCAACTTCTACCGCACATGCGTCGAACATGCCCGATGTTACGACAGAAGAAACTTCTTCACCATTGGCAGCTACCGTTAAAGTATTTCCAATCTCACTCCGAGCACCAGGTAGTACCATTCGGTAGTATCCAGTTGTATCGGTTGAGGCCGAAACTTCAATGGCGCCAACTTTAGCGGAAACAGTAACGCCCTCGATTCCCACACTATTTTCTGTGTAGAAACCTTCGACAACGAGGTTGTCTGATGGCATGCCTGGTGTTTCACAGGTAAAACCAGTAGTCAGCTTCTTGATGATTTCAGTCACCGTACAAGCGTCAAACATTTTGCTTGTAATGGTGAAGGAATCTTTGGCTGTCATAGCCGAGATTTTAACCATTTCACCAATCATGCCCCTGGCGCCCGAAAGTACAATACTGTAGTTTCCATTTTGATCAGTTAGGGTGGGAATAGTATTGTTTCCCACCTTGAGCATAACCATAATTCCTTCGATCCCCACACCATCTTCGGTATAGGTGCCGGAAACAATCAGATTATTTGATTGTTGTCCTGGCGTTTCGCAGGAGGGGAAAGATGTTACTTTCCTGACAACTTCAGTTTGCGTACATAGGTTAAATAATTCAGACGTGATTTCAAATTGTTCACGTTCTGTGCTTGCAACAACGACGACAGTGCTGCCAATTTGGCTTCTCGCATTCTCGAGGAGAATACTGTAGTTGCCATTGGCGTCAGTTGTGTTCGTTTTTTGCACGCCATTGATTGACGCCACAACGTCAACACCTTCAACTCCTACACCATCTTCGGTGTAGGTGCCGGCAACAACGAGATTGTTGGAAGGTTGACCAGGTGTTTCGCAAACTGGCATGACTGTTAGCTCTTTGACTGGAATGTAAACGGTGCAGGCATCGAAGATCTGCTGTGTGATCACAAAAGTGAGATCAACACCTTCAGCTGAAACGGTGACTGTTTCACCAATCATATTTCTGGCATCTTCAATCAAAAGACTGTAGGTGCCGTTTGCAGCAGTTGTAGTTGAAACTTCAACAGTTCCAACTTTGGCGGTTACAGTCACACCCTCAACTGGAACAGTGTCTTCTGTGTAGAAGCCATTGACCAGAAGATTATTCGATTGCTGACCCGGCGTTTCGCAGCTCGGGACAGCGTTTAGGTGTTGGACTGGTATTGTTGTGACAACCTGTTCTGACCAGTAGAGAATACTGTCTGCGTTGTAGAGAGCAATTGTGCACTCTACCTCAATTGGAACAACGTGTTGTCCAGTTACGTACACTGGACCCTCATCTGGCAGATTTTCGGACCGCCAAGAGCCATCAGTACAGGCATGATAGGCTTCTCGCCCATCATTGGTCTCATTGAGGATAGTTCCCCAAGGGATAGTCTTGTTTTCGCCTGCAACTTTTTGACCCAAAATGAGCTCTGGTTCATATGGCCACATCTCGATGAAGTTTCCTCCACCGATCTGTGCCCATACTGCACGGGCGTCTCCACAATACTGACTACCGTCAACTTGGACGGTGTGCCAGTCTTGCTGCCAAACCAAGAAATTTCGTTGGCCTGGAATGCTGTTGTAACAGCCGTCGTTATTCTGCTCAATTTCGATGAGTGCATCTGGAGGTGGATTAGCACCCCAAGATGCGTCTGCATGTACAACTGCGCCTGTACTGGCTAGTGCCAGTAAGATCAGGCAGAACATACTAAACATTAAGTTTTTAGACATACAACCTCCGTAGGTTTTGTCTGGTATATTGGGAAATCCCCAACTCCCTTTGGTAAGGGAACTATATGTTCTAAGAGGAAAAAATTTCTAGAAAAACAGATAGTTCCCTTACTAAATCAAGAGAAGGAGATATATCATTCATTTGTTAATGTTCATCTATGAATAGTAAGTCACACACCTCAAAAAGTTGTGGTGTATGCATTTAGAATTCACAGTTTCGTGATTATAGGACATGACTGAATTTTAGTCAATTGAAAAATATGGTATACAGGTCTTTTTGTTAGAAAAATTGAGAACTGAAATAACTATTCAGTCAGGAGAAGGTGGGAAAGAACTGATTTTTGAAACTTGTTTAGGTGGTTGCGCCAGGCTTTCAGCCTGGCGCAAACTATCAATCATCTCAAGTGTGGGGCCCGAAGGTTAGAGCAGCAGTAGTAGTATGGCTCCGACACCGAGGGTTACGAGTCCTGTCTTCACCCAGTTGAGCCAATCGGCTGGTCCAGTCTGAGGCAACTCTGGAGGGAGTTCCGGCTGGACAACAACAACTTGTGCAGGTTCGGTACATGTGGTGCTATTAAGGTAGTTTGCTAAGCGACAGAGGTTTTCGCCTTCTGGAGTGGTGTAACAGATGTGATCACTGTTTGAACAGTCTGCATTTGTTGAACACACTTCATTACAGCCAACTGCTGGAGGTGGAGGTGATGCAACTGGGTTTGTACAGCTAGAAACATCTGGATTGCTTGCCAAGCGACAGACATGTTCTTCAACATGACAGACGTAGTTCTCGTTAGCGGTCATACACTGTGCATCTGTTTCACAAGTTGAGTTACATGCATAGGTAAGTGCTGTACAGGTGTCGGAATCTCTGTTTGAATCGAGTCGGCAAGTATTGCCATTGTCGACACTACAGATATATTCACTATTAGCTGTCTGACACTGAGCATCTGTATTACAGATTGTGTTACATGCATAGACTGGTTCTGGTGGAACTTCAGTAATAAGTACATCTACACTACAAGTATCTGTAATATCAGATGTTGTGATGCCTGAGTTGGTAACGCTAGCAGTATTAGTGATTGTTGTGTTATCAGCAACATCTTCGTTGACTTTGACTCTGAAGTCGACCACTTCAAAACTGGTAAGTGTTGGATAGACAATACTTACTGAGTTCGCGGTTGGGTCATACACTAATCCTTCTGTATTATGTGCATCATCAACATAGGTGATGCCGTCTGGGAGAATGTCAGTGAACGTTACTTCACCAACAGCACCATCTTCATTAGCGATGATACGCGTTCTGAAGTAGAACTCATCACCAGGGTTTACCGTAGTTGTTGTTAAGATTCGTGAAGCACCGGTGTCACCGCGGTAGCCTGTGTAGGCACGTTTCCATAGACAAGCTGCTGTACCTGGCTCTGGAGAAGGGCTAGGGCTTGGGCTAGGCGTCGGTGTTGGAGTAGGTGTAGGCGTAGGACTCGGCGTTGGTGAAGGTGTAGGACTTGGGCTTGATGTAGGAGTACAGAGTTCAGCAGGTGCTTCATAGTTAAGGGTAACGTTTCCAGCAGGAAGATTGCGAGCTTCCCAACTAAACATCTGAGTTGGTGGGTTCCACCATGTTCCATTTCTAACTTCAGGAACATTTGGAACACTACTTATTGGTTTGAGTGTTTTTGCATCCCAATTTTCACCATCAGATGCAAGGGCGAGGGCAACATACACATTTGATACTAAACTTGGAGTAACGTTATTAACGGTAATAGTTTGACTAATAGCAGTTGTAGAACCCTCAGCAGAAAGTGCTGGATTGTAGTTCCAAGTCAATGGGGCTGGCGGCCAGATTGCCCAAGTCATGCGTTTCTTGATATTTGTTGGTGTGGTTCCATCAGGACAGAGTAATTTTGTTGTTACATTCCAGGTTTTTGAAACGGGGGTTGGTGGAGTAAAGCTCCCAGCGCAAGCATCAGTTTTTGTACAGGTTCCACCTGGGCCAGTATATCTGCCGTCAGAGAAACAAAAACCTTGAGCGTCTGTCACATTAACACCCCAAATGATTCCTTTTGATCGCAGATCAGCTTCATTATGTCCTTTTGCAACAAGAGAAGTAATCAAATTTTCATAGAAAGTGGCATTACCCGGGGTAAAGTCAGATTTGGGTGGATTAGCAGTTGGAAGTGCAGCATTAGCAAAAGTAAAGACATTATCAGAAGGGGTAGAATCTCTTAAACAAGACCAACCGGTACTCCATCCTGGTCCAGCAAAATTACCATGGAAACAAATTTCAATATTATTAGTGGTACTTCCTTGAGTATTGATTGTGAAAGAAAGATTTGTACTTGCAGTTACGTTTGCTGCTGTTGTAAGAGGGCCAGTTACACCAGTACAGGCAGGCGGGGTAGGAGGGGCACAGTCCCAGAAAGAAGGGTTGTTGTAGTCGGTACAACCAGAACCTTCGACACAAACTTGGCCATGGTTACCAATGTAGGCAACTCTGGCATCAGATCCAGCTGGGCCCCATGAATCGAGCTGAACAGTAGTACAGTAGTGTTCAGGGGTAATGGTACCGATACCACCCTCTTTACCAGATAAAGCAGGTATATAAGAACCCATAGCATCATTACAACCAGAATGACTTTGTCCACGACAGACAAATCTACGTTTGCCTTTTTCAGGGGTGGCATCAGATTCGCTACATAAGCTACAGTCACCGGCATAGCCACAAGAAGGGGAATTACTACAAGATCCTCGGCAATCAGAAGTAGCACAAGTGCCACCACCGCCAGGAGTACAAGAGCCAGGGGTTCCTTTGGTATAACTAACACCCGCACCACAAAATTCTTGAGCACGAGCATCACAACTTGAATGAGGGGCATTACAGTCAGGGCCAGCAGTTCGGCCATTACTACAGGTAATACCTCCACAGTTAATAGCAGCCTGATTACGTAAATCCTGACTTGTTTGTGAAAGATACAGCCCTACGCCACTGGCGAGGACGAGAATCAAGAGAATAAAAGCACCAAGAATAAATTTCAATGGCATTTTTTTAGACGGTCTTTTATCGATGCGAGCAGGAGGAGTTGCCGGAGTAGTAGTACCAACAGGTGAGCTGACCGGTGGTACTGAGGCTTGGTTGGTAGTTTCTATTTCAGCGTTGATCATGTATTTCTTTTAGTTCCACTACAAATGGCAATAAAATTACTGCGTATTACAAGAATACATAGTTTCTGGCCTTGTCGTCAATGAGCAATCTTGAGTTGATTTATCTTTTAATTAATGGTTGTAACCCAGGAAGATCTTCTCCCCCAAGAAATTCTAATGTTGCCCCACCTGCACCGGAGATATAGGTGAAGTTTTTTTCGAGATTAAAGTGATTTACACAGGAAATTGTATCTCCTCCACCAATAATTGAGTTGGGAACTTTGCCAATTTCTTTTCCAATAACTTTGGATCCATTTTCGAAGAGTGGATTTTCCCAGACACCCATGGGACCATTCCAGAAGACGGTTTCTGCTTGTTTAAGGATTTCCGAGTATAAGTGCACCGTTTTAGGACCAATATCTAGATAGAGTAGATCTTCATCATCTGGAGTATCGGCCATGTCTTTAGTGAGATCGAGTATTTCAACTTGAGACTGTCGTTTTGTATCAAGTGATGGAGCAGCAATAACGTCAATTGGATAAATAATTTTTGGTAACGGAATGTAGCCATTAAGGAGCATTTTTTCAGTTCGATGAGCCTCCATGAGTTCTTGAGCAACGGTGATATAGTTAATATTTTGCTTTTTAAGGTCTGCAGATGCATCTTCTATAAATGATTTATGAATTTCTAGACCCTCAGCTTTGAGGAAGTTGTTAGCAACAGCGCCGCCAACTAAGACTATATCGGCAAGTGCCGTGAGTTTTTCAGCGGCGCCTACTTTATCTGAAATCTTTGCACCACCAAGCACTACTACTAGTGGTTTTTTAGGATGCTCGGTTAGTTCAACCAATGTTTCAACTTCTTTTTGAAGAGCTAGGCCGGCGAATGCTGGGATGTAATCACTAATGCCTGTTGTTGAGGCGTGTGATCGATGTGCTGTAGAAAAAGCATCGTTTACATAGACATCGGCAAGATCTGCTAGCGCTTTGGCAAAAGAGGCATGATTCTTTTTTTCACGTTCATCAAATCTCAGGTTCTCGAGAAGAATGACGTCACCTGGCTTCATGGCAGCGATGGCGGCTGTTGTACGCTCGCCAATTGTCTCGGGCACGAACTGCACAGGGAACCGGTAGTGTTGTTTAAGAAAACGAGCGGCCGCCTCCAACGACAACTTAGGATCCGGCCCATTTTTTGGTCTGCCCAGATGAGAAATGAGAATAATTTTACAGTTATGTTCACGAAGGAACTTAATTGTTGGCACCGAAAGGTTAATGCGTGTGGGATCAGCAACTTTGGTGACGTTATTTGCCATGTGGATGAGTGGTGTATTATAGTCGACACGCACGATAACGGTTTTATTCTGAATAGCGTGTGATGTGAGTGTTTTAAGTTTCATATGGGGCCGATAACTTCTAGAGAAAATTAATTATATCTATGGTATACTCCATGCCATCTTAATGAAAGGGGATTTTTTGTATTATGCCTAGCGCACACACAAAAGACGATGCTGATCTTACTTCAGCTACTCCAGCGGTTTCACCGGAGGAAAAAACAACAGAAACCAAATCTTCACAGAAAGGAACAGCTCCAAAAACCATGGAGGAGCTTTTAGCAAGTACTGACTACGCTTTTGTAGTACCTCAAAAAGGTGCCACAGTTACTGGTGTGATTACTGATAAGCAAAAGAAAATGCTTTTAGTTGACATTGGTGCAAAAACAGAGGGCGTTGTCGCAGATAAAGAATTTGAAGCAGCAGCTGAGTACATAGATGAACTTACTGTTGGTGAAAAGATTGAAGCAATTGTAGTTTCAGCAGAAAATAACCAAGGTCAAGTGCTTTTATCTCTTAAGCGTGCAGCACAAGATGCTCGTTGGGATTACTTCACTGAAGCTTTCGAAAGCGGTACCGTTCTCGAAGCAAAAGGTGTTGATGTCAACAAGGGTGGACTTATCGTTGTTGTTAATGGTACACGAGGATTCGTTCCTTCAAGCCAATTCAATAAAGATTTAGTTGCAAGTTTCCAAACACTTAAAGGAAAGAAGTTAGACGTTAAAGCTATTGAAGTTGATCGCGAAAAGAATCGCCTCATCTTCTCAGAGCGCCATGTCTCAGAAGCTCAAGAAATTGCTCAAAAAGCAGAAGCTCTCGAGCAAGTTGAAATTGGTACCAACTATAGTGGTGTTGTCTCAGGTGTTATGCACTTCGGACTTTTCATTACTGTTGAAGTTCCAATTGCAGGAAGTGACAGCTTTGGTCATGTAGAAGGTCTTGTACACATTTCTGAAATCTCTTGGGAAAAAGTTACCCATCCAAAGGAATATCACAAGGTTGGTGATCGAGTAGATATTAAAGTTCTTGGCGTCGACGAAAAGACTGGCAAGCTTAATCTCTCAATTAAACAACTTGGCGACGATCCTTGGAAAGCAGTTGAAGAACGCTACCAAGCTGGTACAACAGTTACTGGAACAGTCTCACGTGTTGAGCAATTCGGTGTTTTTGTAAATGTCGAAGCCGGTATTGATGGTCTTATTCACTCAAGTAAACTTGAACAGGGTCACAGTCTTAAGAAGGGTGATGAAATCACCGTGAACGTTGAATCTGTAGATTCACAGCAACGTCGCATGAGCCTGAGTCTCGTTCTTACAGAAGTTCCTGTTGAGTATCGCTAAGATTTCACAGAGAAATACAGTAGTAATAAGAAGCAGCGTAGAGAAATCTACGCTGCTTTTATTTCCCAGCCCGAGTATTCTCCCATCAGTAGATCCCATAACACTTGACTAAAGTGATGTATTTTGATATACTAAACGCTTATGAAAAATATAGTATCACTTTTTGTAGCAGCCCTATTTTCGGGATTATTTTTGATTACACCAGTCAGTGCCCACGCAAGTGCGTACAACGTCTACAACCCATCATCTGGTTCGATTGAAATTACCTGTGAAGTGAGCGATGCTACCTGTGGTATCTCTGAGCCAGTTACCTTCTTGAATGTATCAGGACAGATGCTCTTTGAAACAAGCATGTGGACAGAAGGTCAAAACATTAAGTACTCAAGTACTTCAAATGGTTACACATCTGAAAGAACTATGCTTGATTGGCCATCAGTTATTGAACCTAATCACACAGTTGGAACTGCGGTTGTTTTCACAAACCCTCAAGTAGTTGGTACTCATCAAGGCAGACTGTTAATTGATGGAAAAGTTTGTAATAGAAATGTTACCCCTTGGGATTGTTACTATGCTGGTGGAAGCGCACTCACAATTACTATGCATGTGGTTAATTCAGTTGTTCCTACACCCTCACCAAGTCCTTCTCCTTCTATTTTGCCAACACCAACTCCAAGCCCGACACCTGCAGCGACACCTGTGGTGACGCCATCTCCAACCCCATCACCAAGTCCAAGCCCTAGCCCAATAGCTTCACCGAGCCCATCCCCAGTTTCTAATGAAGCTGGTGGAATTGATGACAGTGGAAGTGATAGTTCCTCGGGAGATAGCTCTTCAGAATCTAGTTCAGAATCAACAGACACAACTGATGCTGACGCTGAGGTAAAAACTCCAGAAAAAGCACAATCAACTGTAGGAAAAGTCTTATCAAAGGTGTTTGATGTATTTGCTCCAAAGGCGAATGCTGAGGAATCATTGGTTGATCAAACAACTCCGGAAGCTGCACAAGCTACTCAAGTTGAAACTGCTGAACAAGAGCTGACCACAACTAATTCACAGTACGTACTACTCGTAGTGTTGATACTTGCTGTTGTTGCAGGATTTGGTGGCTATTATGCCCACGTATCTGGAAAACTGCAGCAGCTAAAACAGTATCTTTTGAGTCTTAAAAAATAATATAAAAAATTAATTAGGTACAGAATCAGCCTAGAGTAATCTAGGCTGATTTTTATAATTCAAGGATCTTTCAAACATAAAAAAACCTGCGCAGACGAGCCGCGCAGGTTTATGTTGTGTACGAGCAAGAGGGTTCTTTACTCGTACTTACCAAGTGCGCTTGCAAGAAGAGAGCCAAAACGCCCTCTCTGCAAGTACACTTGGTATCCGGTTTTGTCTTTTTCAATCCAGAGTTCGCCAATGCCTGGCCTTGCAATGGTTACAGTTTCACCCTGATTTTCTGGGTGTCTGATAAACATGCCTTTTGTTTCAATGGATTTTCTTAAATCCATATAGGTGTTTAGCGCGGCAATACTACCTCTAAACTCGTGCCAGCTTGTGCCAGCCGTTGATCTCAAAACCATTTCTTTCATCTGGTGCCTCCATATCTGATCAGTTTTATACAATATTGAATATTGTACATAGGAGTAATTATAATATAGTTATAGGATTTAATCAAGTAATCATAGCAACCGTCATTTGCAAAAAACCGAGTTTGCTTTAGAATATGACCACAAGCCTCAGTTATTCACAAACGTGAACAACGAGGCATACTACACGAAAGTACAGAAAGAAACCTATGCCAAGACAACGAATGATCGTAACTGACGACCAACTATTAATAGACATGGATCTCCTTTTTAACGCAATCCGAGAAGCTGATGGCGACTGGGAACAAGTTGAAGAAGAGATGCAAAATTACCTTCAATCAATTCAAAACATGGTCACTTCAGATGACGATGAAGATGACGATGACAGTGATGACGCCGACGAAGACGATGGTGACCAGGAGTAGTCACTTTGATTCATTTTTGTTCATTTTTTACCTACAAATAAGATAAAATGACTGATCTCTACGGGATTTTTTTGCCTTTTTGTGGTATACTACAGTTCGATATATGACCACATTCTAGTTTCTAGAACTAAGGAAGTTTCACAGATACTTGGACGGTCATAAAGGAGATGCTATGCCATACGTAATTACATGCGGTGACGAAGGAGTTCAGATCAATGAAGGAACCCGTCTCGCTTTCGCTGGCTCTGGTTTTAAACTTGAAGGTTTTTCAGAGGCAGTTTCAATTCTTAAGAATTTACTTGGGGAAGATATCCGTATTGTTACTCACAGTGAATGTGCTTGGATAAAAGAACAGCTTGAACTTTCTAACTGGGAACAGGTAGAAGCAAGCTCACAACAATATATTGAAGCACTTGCCGATAAAGAAAATTTACTCTATTCAGGAATCGTTCCATTTGCTGATCCTAAAGAACTCATTCATGGAGTCAAAGGGCACATGGTTCGACCTAAAGGCATTCATATTGCAAATAAATTAATGTTTACCCTTGCTGGTGGAGAACAGACATACAACTTAGGTTGTTACCTTCTCAGTGCTGACTGGGTAGCTGGGGCAAAGAAACAAGTCGTCAAAACTATTATGGAGAGTCAGATGGCTCATTACCAAGCTCTTGCAAAACGAGATGACTTGACCATTGTTTTTGAGACTGAAGGACCATTAGGCCCAGAAGTTGCTGAAGCTAACAAAAAGATGCTTGAAAGCATTGGAATTGTTGAGACGGCTAAGTAAGCTGTTACTTTTTTCCTGTGAATTTTGATTGTAACGTGGCAGTTAGTTCTGCAGCACGTGATGTGCGGAGAACTGATTTGATTGTTTCGAATGTTGCTGAAAGTAATGCAGGATCTTGTAGCTTTTCTGATACTAGATTCAGCTCTTGAGCAATTACCGAACGCATAAACTGGATAACACCCTGATCGAAAAGAAGTTCGCTTAGAGGAGATGCATTGTTTTCTTTTGATATCATTTGATATGTTTGTGTCATCGCCGCAATTATAGCAGGCTTTTTTTGCTTGGGTAGCAGATTGTGAAAGATGTTCTTGATACGTTGTTACAACTAGATCTTTTCATTTGTATCTGCCAGCGTTAGAATGGTTTTTTGTTACTATAGAGTAAAAAAAGTATTTTTAGAGTCTACCTTGGTAGACGAAAGGTAAAATGAGCGTTTCAATTCAAGATGTAATAGCATTTTCAAAGAAAATGCGGGTTGCTACCGACAATAGTAAAACAAAGTGTGTTGATGGTGGTTATCGAGCAGGTGAGGCTGAAGGTGCGATTGCTATTGCTGGCGGTCATGCTGGCGTGTGTATGGCACTCGTTAAGTTAGGACTCACACCAAAAGAAGCATTCTCATTAGTGTATGACTTTGCAAAGTCTGCTGGGCAAGTATTCTGCTGGCACACAGATACGCATGAAGGTCATGGCTGTGTAGTTGGTTGTGGTCATTTTAATGCCTCAATTGGTTCTTCAGAGCACTACGGTGTTAGTAGTGAAAAGATGACTGAATTACTTGAAGTTATGCGAAAAGCTCAAGAAGATCTTGGTGAGATGGAGATGATTGTTTTGAATAGAGATCATGCAGAGAAAGCAATTTTAGTTGTTACTAGTACTGATTTTACGGTTAAACCTTGGGATCAAGAGGACAATGTCCAGTACTTTATCTATGATAAGGTTCGCCACTTAGTACTACTTAAAAAAGTTGCTGCATTTGCAGCTGAGAGAGGTATATCTGTTTCGGCGGAAGCTTTGATTGCAGTTTCTGATGAGCACACAAATACAACTTTGGGTCTACTTGGTTCCAGCAAAGGCAAGCAGATCTTTACGGTTGATGTTTCAGGAGCAGAGCCTGTTGTTGAAGAAGTCGGTGTGGCTCCAGTTATTGAAGTCTAAAAAGTATTGTACTGAGACATTTTTGAGGATTATTGTGATGCGCCAGGCAGAATGCCTGGCGCATTTTGTCGCAATACAGCAATGAAACTAGATACATTCTTCTTGACAACTAGCAGTCAAATTGATAGACTGCCAGTAGTAGAAATAATATATTGAAAGGAGACAGATATGTCAAATTTAGTACCTTTTAAATCTATGTTTCATACCTTGGGTGGTTGGCCCAGCATCTGGGAAGATGATGATTTTCAGATTGCTCCAAGTGTCAACAATAATCTAGATGTCTATGAAACAGACAACGAAGTAGTTGTAAAAGCGAATGTAGCTGGAGTCACAGATGACGATATTGAAGTAACCTTTGAAAAAGGCGTGCTTTGGATTCAGGCAAAATCCAGCAAAGAGGATACTGATCAACCAAAATACTACAGCAAGTCCTCATGGAGTTACTCCTACAAGATTGCTGTTCCAGGTATGATTGATCATTCAAAAGAGCCAGAGCTCACTGTAACAAAAGGAATTTTGAAAATTGTCTTTACTAAGTCTGAGGCATCAAAACCAAAGAAGCTGACAATTAAGAAGCAATAATTTGTGTGAATTAATGAAAAAAGGCATCGGTATACAGCTGGTGCCTTTTTTATTTGGTATACTTCTTTGATTGCGAGAAGCCTATATTAGTGCTATAATAACAGTTTCTTGAGGAAATTAACCTTTCCTTTTGTTCTTTAAGAGCTAAAGTTGGAGGAAATGAGCTGCTGTGGACGCGGTGTGCGTGATCACATTTGCTCACAGCAGTTCTTTTCCTCCTGCTTTTTGAAAATTTTTGTTGTGCAGGAGAGAATCCAATCTTTGGAGGTTTTTGAAAAATGGACTCTACAACGTTGTATTCTTTGATTGAGCGGGGATGGCAATGCATTTACGCTCAGTTACCAATGCTTTTTCCCTATGCCGTTGCTTACGCTTTACTGGCAACAGTTGGAGCAATTGTACTTGGCTGGGGAAGAGTTTTTTATGAAGTGGTTGAGCGCACCCGGGTGCTTAAATTGCCTGGCGGCGGTTTATTAGCATCTTTACCTATCCCAGAAATGGGGTTAATCGGGTGGGTGCTGAGCAATAACCCTACAATTGCATTCGGGACTCCAACTTGGGCCCTGGTGCAGTTTTTGACCTTTTTTGGAGTGTTGCGGTTCACATTAGCTGCGGCAACCCATGTGCTTTCTTCATTTGGGTCGGCATGGTCATTTTTCGATGGACACAAATTTTCCATCGAATGCATGGACAGTAGATGTTACCATGGAGTCCGTTCAGGGAACTTCCTGCATTATTTCGCCTGCGGCGGGGCAACCCTGCTAACGGCGATAACCTTTGCCCCATTGGTATTGGTGCCAGTTTTTTCTGGTGTGCCAGATGGGCCACTGGGATGGGCAATGATTGCAGTCTGTCTCTTCCCATATCCATTAGTGTTCGCAAAATTGTTTGTTAACATGTTCCCAGAAGGGTTTCAATACCTATTTAAAGTGGGAACGGACGTCATTATGTTCTTTTTTGAGTGGCCGGGTTGGTTACTCGGATCTGTGACATTGACGTTTGCGAGTTGGTTACGGCCGATGTGGCCGGGCATTACAAGGACGAGTTTTCATAAACATGATTAGCATGTTTTATGGAAAGTAGTTAAATAGACTCCGAATCAGACAACAAAAAAAATTGTCTGCTTCGGTTTCCAAAGTATAGGTAGAAATACGTATGTTTTGGAACGAAGCAGACACAATTTTCAAAAAATAAGCAGGAGATACTCCTGCAGGGCAGGCAAGCGATTGCGTTTGTTTTGCCCTGCAGATTGAGGATGCTTTCATTTTTAGAATCTAGACAATGTACTCAAGAAGTTGCTACTATAGTAGTGTGCTTATTTCAGAACTCTATCACCCACATGCAATTACTATTTCAGAAGAGGCAACGGTTGTTGAAGCTCTTGAAGTTTTCCTCTCAAAAAAAGTAAATGGATTGATTGTTACAAACACTGACGAACAAGTTGCTGGCGTGCTTGCACTGCAAGATATTGCCGCGGCCACCATACCGCGTCAGTTTCGCCATAACGTTCAGATGGCCGCGGCAATGTACCGTCCAGGCTTTTTTAGTGACACCTGCGCAGAGATTGTGGATACGAAAGTTCAAAAAATCATGCGCAAAAATTTCACAATTGTGAGCTTAAGTGACAACATCATGGCTGTAACGGCTGATTTCTTAAAAAATGATCTTTACATTGTGCCAGTTATCGAAAAGGGTGAGCTACTTGGTGTGGTAACGCGTTCAGAAATTAAAAAAGCGCTCGCCTATGGTATGCGACTCCCTAAATATTATAATGAATATAAAGCCTCAGCAGATAAAAAAACATAAAGTATACAGTTTATGAACCTCGGCCTGTCCATTTTTTCCATTATTTCACTCGTTGTACTTTCAGTTGTCTATTTTTTCTTGATTAGTGAAAAATTAAATAAAGTAATTGTTTCAATTCTAGGGGCCACTGTTCTTATTTTAATGCAGGTGTTTCGTTCTGGATCCCATACGTCACAGGAGAATGCTTTCAACTTTATTGCCCATAACTTAGACATTTTAGGTTTTGTAATTGGTATGATGGTACTTGTTGGCATTGTTAGAGAGTCGGGTATTTTCGAAGCTCTGGCCATTTGGCTTGTGCGGTTAGTGAAGGGTAACCCCAGGCTCTTGTTGATTGCAATTGGGTATCTTACGTTGTTCATGACCACGTTTTTCTCTAATATTCCTACGATCCTTATTGTTATTCCAATTCTGGTTGTGCTTATTCGTACTTTTAAACTTCCTTATTTACCTTACTTCTTTGTGACTATTATGATGGCTAACTTGGGTGGGGCAATGACGCCTATCTCAGATCCGACTACCTACTACCAAGCCAAAGTGGTGGGGCTCAGCTTCATTGAAGTCATTAGTAATTCTGGTGTAATTGTGTTGTTACTCTCCGTGGTTACCCTTATATATAGTATGGTTGTATTCCGAAAAGACCTCTCAGCTGCAAAAGTAAATAAAAAAGATGTTGAATTCTTTAAACCTGCTTCAGCAATAAAAGATAAAGTAGTACTGTTTAAAGGTGTGCCAATACTCTTTGGTGTGATAGCTCTGATGATTTTCAAAGAGCAAATTCATGCCTGGACTGGTGTAACTCTCGATAACGCTACGTTAACCATTGGTGGTTCATTTTTAGCCATGATGATTTTCCACAAGAAACCACATAAAGTTTTCAGAGACCTTATTGATTGGGAAATTATCTTCTTTTTCATGGGACTGTTCATAGTTGTTGGTGCTTTAGAGTTTAATAATGTGATTGATTTATTGGCAGAACAACTTGTGCACATATCTGGAGGAAGTATGCCTGTATTGACGTTTATTATGACAACTGGTTCAGCTCTGCTTTCTACATTTATCGATAACGTACCGTATAACATCACTATGGTTGGAGCTATTCAGGCTATGGAAAGATCGGGATTGGTTGTGTATCCTCTCTGGTGGGCGTTGAATCTAGGCACATCTATTGGTGGTGCTGGTTCTCCAATCGCAGCTGCATGTAATGTGATTGCCTTTGGTCAGGCCGAGAAAGAAGGTTGGAAGACCGCCTTTTTTAAGTATCTGGCTTTGGCTATTCCGTTAGTCATTATTAATAGTTTAGTGGCATATGGTGTAATTTGGCTGCGATATCTCTAAAAAGAGTGGAATCTCACCCTTGTAGATCCTGGGCAGGATGATAGAATAATGGTCTGATCTAAGTGAGAACAATGAGCAGTAGTTCAGATAGAAATTGCTCATAAAGTACTGCTTGCATATTCAAAAAACATGCTTTATAATCTGAATCCTGTTCGGGAGACAGAATAGCGAATACATTCGACATTCTCTTATAGGGAATCCCTCAATTCTTAAAAAGAAAACATACACAACCTTGGGCCCTTAGCTCAGTTGGCTAGAGCGCTTCATTTGCAATGAAGAGGTCAAGGGTTCGAGTCCCTTAGGGTCCACATCTTTCTTTATTAGATGTGTTCCTAAATTGTTGTGGTTGTTAAAAATTAGTTCTTGGTGTGTCCTCAACCGGCTTCGAGGAACTAATTTCTAGCAACTATTATTAGTTGTCGTATGAGGTTCATTAACAAGTGAAGAAAACTGTCATGACTTGCCAAATATTGGCAATGTCAGTGGCCGTATGATCGTAGTATTTTTAATACTACGTTACATGCAATTTAATTTCGACATTTTTTTATAAGAGTAATCTTTAAATAAATACCAAAAAATTAAACTCATGCTAAATAATTTCGAATAATATGTAAATTAATGCAAATAGTGGATGCCTTGGCTTATTTGGCCGAAGAAGGACGCGTACCCCGCGAAAGTCGACGAGTAACTGGGAAAAAGTAATGATCCGTCGGTGTCCGAATAGGGTAACCTTGCTACATGAAGATGTAGTGGCCCTAGAACCTTGAGTTCTAGGGGGGAAACGTGCCGAACTGAAATATCTAAGTAGGTGCAGGAAAAGAAATCGTAAGAGATTCCCTTAGTAAGCGACGAGCGAACAGGGAAAAGCACAAACCAGCATTTATGCTGGGGTTGTAGGACTTCAATATCGTATTCTTAAGAGTAATAGAACACCGTGGAATAGGTGACCAAAGAGAGTGAAAGTCTCGTACATAAAACTTGATAGAAGCGTAGAAGTATCCTGAGTAGGTTAGGAGACGGCAAACTCCTTTCTGAATCTGGGGTGACCACACTCCAATGCTAAATACCAAATAAGACCGATAGTGAACGAGTACCGTGAGGGAAAGGTGAAAAGAAGGGTTGAAGACCCCGTGAAATAGAATCTGAAACTATTTGCTAACAATCAGAGAAAGCACATTTATTGTGTGATCTCGTGCCTATTGAAGAATGAGCCGGCGAGTATTTGATAACTGCTTTAGGTTAAGACATTCCGTGTCGAAGCCGTAGTGAAAGCGAGCCTGAATAGGGCGACCCTTGTAGTTATTGAATGACCCGAAACCGGGTGAGCTTACCATGGCCAGGTTGAAGCCCTGATAATATCGGGGTGGAGGACCGAACCGGTGTATGCTGCAAGATGCTCGGATGAGCTGTGGTAAGAGGTAATATGCCAATCGAACCCGGAGATAGCTGGTTCTCCCTGAAATATATTTAGGTATAGGGTCGCGTGAAGTCATAGGGGGGTAGAGCACTGATCTGGTGTCTGGGAAGCAATTTTCAGCACCTAGTTAAACTCCGAATACCCTATTGATGTTTCGCGGCACTCAGCACCTGGGAGCTAAGTTCCAGGAGCAAAAGGAAAACAAACCAGACCTACAGCTAAGGTCTCAAATACATATTTAGTGGGAAAGGAAGTGTTGTCCCAAAAACACCTAGGAGGTCGGCTCAGAAGCAGCCATCCTTTAAAGAAAGCGTAACAGCTCACTAGCCGAGGGACAGCGCGCCGAAAATCCAACGAGGCTCAAATATGTAACCGAAGCTTAGGGTTTTCAACAAGATTTATCTTGTTGGGAGCGGTAAGGGAGCGTTCTGTGTGCTTTGAAGGTGCCCCGTGAGGAGGCGCTGGAGCGATCAGAAGTGAGAATGCCGGCATGAGTAGCGAAATTGGGGTGAGAATCCCCGACTCCGAATGACCAAGGTTTCCGCACCCACGTTCGTCGTGTGCGGGTTAGGCGACCCTAAGGTGAGTCTAGCAGAAGCTAGAGTAGCCGATGGATTACAGGCTAATATTCCTGTCCTTGGTTAGTATCATTTGACTTGGGGAGGGACGGCGAAGGATAACATGTGCGCAGCGGTGAATGTTGCGTCTAAGCACAAAAGCAGTCCGGATAGGCAAATCCGTTCGGGCGTTTATCTGATGTGTTATGGAACACCGATTCTTCGGATGAAGTGTTACGTGCGATTTCATTGTCCTGGAAAAGCTTCGCAAGGAGATATTAATCAAATCGTACCGATAACCGACACAGGTGGTCAGGTCGAGTAGACTAAGGAGAGCGAGAGAAGGTAGTTTAAGGAATTCGGCAAAACAGCTGGGCGTAATTTAGAGAGATGCCCTCCTCTTTACAGCAATGTAAAGAGGCGCAGTGAATGTCATGGGGTTGACTGTTTACCAAAAACACAGGTCTGTGCAAACTCGTAAGAGGAAGTATACGGGCTGAAGCCTGCCCAGTGCCGGAAGGTTAACTGCGAGGGTGGTCGTACTTGTACGAACGCCTTCAATGGAAGCCCCGGTGAACGGCAGCAGTAACTATAACTGTTCTATGGTAGCGAAGTTCCTTGTCGCTTAATTGGCGACCCGCACGAAAGGTTTAACAAGCCCCATACTGTCTTGAACTATTACTCGGCGAAATTGAAATGGCTGTGAAGATGCGGCCTACTGACGGCAGGACAAAAAGACCCCGTAGAGCTTTACTACAACTTGGCACTGAGAATGTGTATGGAATCGTTTAGTATAGGTGGGAGAATCCTTCATTTTGATGGATTCATCAGTGAAATACCACCCGTTTCGTACATATTTTCTAACTTAAGATCAATGCAAACTTGATCAAGGACACTGTCTGGTGGGTAGTTTAACTGGGGAGGTTGCTTGCTAAAGAGTAACGCAAGCGCGCAATGGTACCCTTAGC
>Ga0210058_1001494_pt1 | contig 20539 bp, 11 predicted proteins | sample CryGeymeta201511_FD_183979 | JGI IMG/M metagenome (GOLD analysis project Ga0210058, IMG submission 183979) | Groundwater microbial communities from Crystal Geyser aquifers in Utah, USA - Crystal Geyser metaG 2015-11 (SPAdes) (version 2) | ecosystem: Environmental > Aquatic > Deep subsurface >...
GAAATGAGATAGTTTCGTCGAGTTCAAGGCGGGCGATAATTTTAACCACAGGAATACATTGACGTATTTCGAGGATTAAAATTTGAGCCCAACGCCGAAATCGGTGAAAATAGCCATTTCCGGATGGACACTAGGTAGCACATCCTGCGTTTTCAGCACTTTTTATTGTAGCATAAGGGCGAGGGAAGGTTAAAGAGAAGATGAGCAGAAAGAGCAAAAAACATCAGGTACTGTAACTCGCCAGGATGTAGGGTGTACTGCCAATCCATATAGCAGGTTTTGGAGCAGCCGGTTATTGTGCATATCAGACTTTTAGGTTGCTCTTTGCACATACATCTACGATAATGCTGTCATGATCATCCGAGACATCACAGAAGAGCTGGTTCGATCTGCCGAGGAATATCCCGTAGTGACTATCCTCGGGCCGCGCCAATCGGGAAAGACCACACTTGCCCGGATGACGTTTCCGGATAAACCGTATTTTTCTCTGGAAGACCCGGATGTCCGCATGGCTGCCGAAGCAGATCCGAGGGGATTCCTTGGCCAAATGGAAGGCGGCGGCATTCTGGATGAGGTACAGCGGCTTCCCGTGCTGCTTTCCTATGTCCAGGGCATGGTGGACAAGACAAGGAAACACGGAAGGTTCATCTTGACCGGCAGTCATCAGCCGCAACTCCACGAGGCGATTAGCCAGTCGCTGGCAGGCCGGACGGCTATGCTGACCCTGTGGCCCTTCTCCCTTAAGGAACTTCGCCATTATGAATCGGCCTGGGACCCCTTCGACTTAATCAATCGCGGTTTTTTCCCCAGGCTTCACGACGAGGGGCTTGAACCGCGCAGGTTTTTCAACGGCTATCTTCAGACCTACGTCGAGCGGGATGTCCGGGCCCTGATACAATTGCGCAATCTTTCCCAGTTCCAGAAGTTCCTTACCCTGCTTGCCGGACGGGTGGGACAAGTCGTAAACCTAGCTTCGCTCGGAAACGATGTGGGTGCCTCCAGTACAACGATTAGAAACTGGCTTTCCGTTCTGAAGGCCTCCTATGTCGTATTCGAACTGCCGCCCTTTTTCGAGAACGTCCAAAAACGAGTGATCAAGTCGCCCAAGATATTTTTTACCGATGTTGGTCTCGCCGCCTTTCTGCTTGGCATCCACACGGCGGAACAGGCCTCCCGTGATCCTCTGCGCGGTAGCCTTTATGAGAATCTCGTTGTCGCGGATATCGTAAAAAGCGCACTCAACAAAGGGATCAGACCGGAGACTTATTTTTTCCGAGACTCCCACGGAAACGAAATTGATATGCTCATCAGAGAAAAAGGCGTGCTCATACCCGTGGAGATCAAATCCGCCTCCACCTATTCCGCTCATTTCGTGAAAATGCTGGAATGGTTCAAAACATTGGGGATTAGACGCGCCGCACCCGGCGCAGTCCTCTATAACGGCGAGCAACCCTTCAACATCCGGGGCGTCCGCGTTTTCAATCCCCTCCATGTGGAAGATATCTGGGATACGCTGACAATGCCCTTAGAAAAAGGAGAGCCCTGAACGCGCTTCCAAATCCGGGTGCCTCAATTATTTTCGATTCAGACATTTGTCATCAGTTTTTAAGTAAAAATAGGCTTAAATCTGTGAAGATCGTTTGACATTAGTCGGCTGATTTGTCTATCGTTAAGCGAGTAACCGGGGGAACTGTACCCGGTCTCCCATTTTCGCTTTCACGTGCGCATGGCCTATACCCTATAATCTAGCAGGAGGAACCTCAGAGCAGCAGAAAACTTAAAGAGAAATCAGGACCGGGAATGACAAAGCAAAGATACATTATGTCTTTTACAGCAGGAGGGCTTTTTCACCGTGAATCGGTGAAGCTGGCCTTGCTGCATCAAGAGCATAAGGATTGGAGTGCCCTTCGGACAATCGCTACCTCGGATAATTTATTACAGACAAGGACGCTCAGCACTTTAAAGCGATTGTGCCGCGAAATCATATCTCGCCTTAAGACCCTTAGCACCGGTGAATTGGATTTCCTGCTTCACGCAACTCCCCAGGAGCAAGGCTATATTTTATGGCTGGCAGTATGCCGCAGGCACAGGTTCATCGCGGAGTTTGCGATCGAAGTTCTTCGCGAAAGGTATATCACTTTGAAAACGGATTTGAGTTACGAAGACTTTGATTCGTTTTTTAATAGAAAATCCGAGTGGCACGACGAACTCGATAGTATCCGGCCCGCAACCAGGAACAAGCTGCGGCAGGTTCTCTTCAGGATGCTCCGGGAAGCGGATCTTCTGACGGCAGACAATGCCATTAACCCCGTCATGCTCAGCGTCGGTCTCCTGGAGGTTATTTCGCATGGCGGCAGCCAGGATGTTTTGCTATTCCCCACAGTTGAATCGGACTTAAGGGGGATTCCAAAGTGAGATCTGATATAGCGAAAATGCCCATGCAGGATAGATTTCAGCATCTCTTCGCTGTTATCTCAGGACCACGTTTCCTTAAGAAACAAGGCCTCGGTAATGAGGTGCCGTTCTTCATCTGCCCTTTCAAATTGGAGGAATCCGTTGAGATGGAGCGGATTGAGCGTCAGTTGATCAACCGGCTGGAACAGGCCGGGGTTAGAATACTGGAGATCAACCTTTACGATCTATCCATAGAAATTCTAAAGGACCGGGGCATCTGGGAGCAGATACTTGAAATGGAAGAATCCGTTTCCAAGGGCGAGTTCAAAGAGCTTTTGCAGGGCGTCCTGGATCCGGAAGCCCACCTTACCCCGGCAATTGCCTCCAAACTGGCAGGAACTGATTTTGACGTACTTTTTCTTTCCGGAGTTGGCGAGGTGTTCCCCTACATCCGCTCCCACAATGTGTTGAATAATTTGCAGAGCACGGCAAAAGAAAAGCCGACGGTCATGTTCTTCCCGGGAGCCTACACGCACTCGCTGGAGTCCGGAGCATCACTTGATCTATTCGGAAGGCTTCATGACGATAAGTATTACAGGGCCTTTAACATTTTTCACTGCGAAGCATAAATGGGGGAGACGATATGAGTCTCAAGATGATTTTCAAAAAGCCTGTTGACCGTCACATTGAAGGGGTAATTAAAGCCGATGATGAGGCAAGCCTGCGCGTTGAGATAGACGAATACGTCCTTACAAACGAGGTTGCAAAGCGCCTGGAAGCGTTTCTTGAGGCCTACAACAATTATGAAGGGGCAAATGGTGTCTGGGTGTCCGGCTTCTTCGGCTCCGGGAAGTCGCACCTGCTGAAGATCCTTGCGCTGCTTCTTGAAAACCGTCACGTAGAGGGCGTATCGGCTCTCGACTTGTTCCTGCCCAAGTGCGATGACAACGAGATTCTTAGAGGTGACCTGAGAAGGGCTGTCGGAATCCCATCAAAAAGCATTCTTTTTAATATAGACCAGAAAGCGGATGTCATCAGTAAGACGCAGATAGATGCTCTCCTTGCGGTCTTCGTTAAGGTATTCGACGAGATGTGCGGCTACTATGGAAAGCAGGGGCACATTGCTCAATTCGAACGAGATCTCGACAGCCGGGGGCTTTATGAACAGTTCAAAACCGTCTATGAGGCCCTGGCAGGGCGAACCTGGCAGAAAGGCCGCGAGCAGGCCCTGCTGGAGGCAAGAAATATCGCCAAAGCCTATGCGCAGGTGACAAGCGGCGACGAAACATCGGCCATGGGCATACTCGACAAGTACCGCGGCCAGTACCGCGTCTCCATCGAGAACTTCGCGGAAAAGATCTATGCCTATCTTGCGCGGCAGTCTCCCCACTTCCGTCTGAACTTTTTTGTTGACGAGGTCGGCCAGTATATCGCCGAAAACATCAAGCTCATGACAAACCTCCAGACCATTGCCGAAAGCCTGGCCACCAAGTGCCGGGGCCGTGCCTGGCTAATCGTCACGGCTCAAGAGGACATGGGCGCGGTCGTGGGTGAGATGGGTAAGCAACAGGGAAATGATTTTTCGAAAATCCAGGCTCGGTTTGCAAGCCGCATGAAGCTCACCAGCGCCGATGTGGCCGAGGTCATCCAGAAGCGCCTGCTCATGAAAAATGACGAAGGAGTCGCACTGCTATCGGATATATATCATGCCCAGGCAAACAACTTTAAGACATTGTTCGATTTCGCGGACGGCTCACAATCTTACAAGAACTTCAAAGACAGGGATAACTTCATATGCAGCTACCCATTTATCCCTTATCAGTTCTCGCTTTTTCAAGCCGCGATCCAAAACCTTTCACTGCACCAGGCATTCGAAGGAAAACACAGCTCCGTGGGCGAGCGCTCCATGCTGGGCGTATTTCAGCAGGTGGCGATTCTGATTGGTGAACACGCAATCGGGCAACTCGCCACCTTTGACCTGATGTTTGAAGGAATCAGGACTTCGCTCAAATCCAACATACAGAAGGCCATCATCCAGGCCGAAAATCACCTCGATTCCCCATTTGCCATTCGGCTTTTGAAGGCGCTTTTCCTGGTTAAATATGTGAAGGAGTTCAAGCCCACCGTAAGAAACCTATGCGTCCTGATGCTAAGCGGATTTAATCAGGACCTTCCTCAGCTTCGCAAAAAGGTTGAAGAGGCCCTCGATTTGCTTGAACAGCAGACCTACATCCAGCGCAACGGAGAGCTATACGAATACCTCACTGATGAAGAAAAGGACATTGAGCAGGAGATAAAGAACACCGAGGTTGAATCCACTGATGTCGCGGCCGAGCTGGAGAAGATTGTGTTCGACCACGTCATCAAAAACCGCAAGATCGGCACCGAAGTAAACGGGCAGGACTATCCGTACTCAAGGAAGCTTGATGACAGACTGCACGGCAGGGAATATGAGCTGGCAATTCATGTGATAAGCCCGTTTCATGAAAACGCGGAAAACGAATCTATCCAGCGGATGCAGAGCATGGGCAGGGATGAATTGTTGGTCTTGATGCCCCCCAGTGAGCGTTTGGTAAGAGACATCCTGATGTACAAGAGGACCGAAAAGTACATCCGCCAGAACATTTCCATCACTCAGCAGGAGGCAGTCAAACGCATTCTGGCCGACAAGGGATTCCAGAACCGGGAGCGTTATCAGGAACTGCAGAAGAATGTGCAGACTCTTCTCGGAAAGGCAAAGCTGTTTGTGGCTGGGAGTGAAATCGAAATAAGTTCAGGGGATGCCCAAACACGAATCTTCACGGGTTTTAAAGAGCTTATTTCAAGAGTCTATCCCAATATCCGAATGCTCAGAGGGATCTCCTACACCGAAGACAAGATCAAGGCCATACTGAACACACGGCAGGGAACACTGGAAGGAACGGGCGTAACATCGCTTGCGGAATCCGAGCAGGAGGCGCTCGCCTTTATCCAAAGTAACAGCAGGGGCGGTGTGCGCACGACCCTTAAGAGTCTTCTGGAGAGGTTCGAACGAAAGCCCTATGGCTGGTATTATGCCGCCGTGCTTTGCACTGTAGCCGGTCTTTGTGTTCGGGGAAAGATCGAGGTGAGGGCCGACGGCAATCTTTTAGAGGAAGACGAGCTTGAGCGGGCACTGCGAAACACCCACGGCCACGGCAACGTAGTTCTGGAACCTCAGGTCGAATTTACCGCGTCTCAGGTCCGCGCACTCAAAGAGTTCTTCGAGGATTTCTTTGATGCCCCGCCGCGAGCCGGCGAGGCAAAGGCGCTGGGCAAGGAAACCGGAACCGCGCTCCAGGAAATGATGCACCAGCTCACTCCGCTTGCGGCACAGGCATCCCAATATCCGTTTTTGAATGCTCTCAACCCAGTGATAGAGAAGCTCAAGGAGTTTGCCGGTAAGCCCTATACCTGGTATCTGACCGAGCTGGTTCGTCAAGAAGAGGCTCTCCTCGACATGAAAGAAGGCGTGATTGACCCAGTCCGCAAATTCATGAGCGGCCCGCAGAAGGAGATCTACGAGCGAGCAACGCAGTTTTTGAAGGATCACGAATCAAATATCGGCTATCTGAGCTATCAGCCATCAGCTATCAGTAATCAGCAAGAACATACTGATAACTGCTTACTGACGGCTGACGGCTTGCGCGAAGCGCTCGCTGATCCGGAATGTTTCAAGGGCAACCGTATGCAGCAGGTGAAGGCTCAAGTGGAGTCCCTTCAAGAGAAGATCGCCTCCAGGCTTGATGCCGAGATTATAAAGGCCGTTGAGGCCATTGCCGCAATTAAGGAACGCCTGTGCGGCATGCCGGAATTTTCAGCACTGAGCGGGGAGCAGCAGGAGAAGATTAGACAGCCTTTCAAAGATATTATGACATCCATTGAACACCATAAACTGATAGCCGTCATACGTGACAGCCTTCGCCGCTTTGAGGAAAACGACTACCCCCAACTGCTTGCGCAGTTGAGTGGTCAGTGGTCAGTGGCTAGTAGCCGGCAAAAAGAAAAAAAGACAAGTGGTGTTGCGGAAAAGACTGTCCACTATCCACTAGTCACTATCCACTCGCTGAAGGTTCCCTTCAGCGCCGCCTGGCTTGCAGATGAATCAGATGTAGAGAGTTACCTGGATTCCATGCGCAAGTTGCTGCTGGCAGAAATCCACAAAGGAAAAAGAATTCAGATTTAGGAACCACGAATGGAGCGGAATAGGCACGGAATACAAGAACTGATTCAACAGGGCGAGAGCCTGATGCTTGAGTTCAAAAGTGATCGCAAGCGGCTGCCGGATGCGGATTTGATTGCAGCGGTCGTTTCCCTGGCCAACACCGAGGGTGGCGATTTGTTGTTGGGCGTGGAAGACGATGGCACGGTGACGGGATTACATTCGATGCATCAGAACATCTCAACCCTGCCCGCGTTGATTGCCAACCGAACCAATCCGGCCCTGTCCGTCCGGGTAGAAAAGCTTACGATGGTTGGTACCGATATCGCACGAATTTGGGTTCCGAAAGCGCGCCAGATCGTTGCGACATCGGACGGAGCATCCTATCGCCGTAGAATCAAATTCGATGGTAAGCCGGAAGCGGTTCCTTTCTACCCGCATGAGTTTATCCAGCGACAGTCGTCTCTTGGCCAGGTCGATCCTTCGGCAATGTTACTCGACGATCTGACTGCCGAGCAATTTGACCCCCTTCAACGATTGCGTATCCGCAATGCCATCAAGAAATTTGGCGGTGACAATTCCCTGCTCGCGCTGGCGGATGAAGAACTCAATGCCGCACTTGGCCTTTGCCGATCCGTTGATGGCGTTCGCAAAGCTACCGTTGCAGGGGTGCTATTGCTGGGCACTGAAGAATTGCTGCGCACCCATCTACCTGCTCATGAGGTTGCCTTCCAGGTTTTGAGAGGCACTGATGTTCTAGTGAATGAATTCTATCGAACCCCTCTCATCGAAACGTTCGAGGAGATTGAAAAGCAATTCAAGCCCTGGGTGATTGAAGAGGAAATTCAGGTTGGGCTCTTCCGTGTTCCTGTACCCAACTACGATCGGCGTGCCTTTCGTGAGGCATTGGTGAATGCACTGGTCCATCGCGATTTCAGCCGTCTGGGAGCGATTTACGTGAAGATTAGCGATGACGGACTCTCCATTTCCAATCCTGGTGGATTTGTAGAGGGAGTGACACTGAATAATCTGCTGGTCGCGGATCCCCGTTCACGCAATCCACTCCTGGCCGATGCCATCAAACGTATCGGACTGGCCGAACGAACCGGGCGCGGCATCGACCGCATTTATGAAGGCATGCTGCGCTACGGCCGTCCGGCACCGGACTACTCCATGTCCGATGACTACACCGTCAGTCTCTTCCTGGCGAACGTTGCTGCCGATTTAGACTTCCTGAAAATGGTGGTTGAGCAGGATGACAAACTCGGGAATATGCCCATTGATTCCCTGATCATTCTCTCCCGCCTGCGTGAAGAGCGCCGGTTGACCACCGCCGACCTGGCTCCTTCCGTCCAGAAGCCGGAGGCCAGTGTGCGGTCCTCCCTGGAAAAACTGGTCGAAACCGGCTTTCTGGAACCCCACGGCGCCGGACGAGGCCGCACCTATACCCTCAGTGCCCGCCTGTACCAAAAAGCCGGCCAGCGAGCCGAATACATCCGCCAAGTCGGTTTTGCACCTATCCAGCAGGAGCAGATGGTGCTCAACTACATCGACAAGAATGGAAGTATAAAGCGAGGCGATGCAATGGATCTCTGTCATTTGAACGGCCCGCAAGCATATCGTTTGCTTAAGAAGCTTACAGACAAAGCGTTAATCAAGAAATCCGGAGAGAAGAAGCATGCAGTCTATACACGGAAATCATAGTCTATACACGATCGCGATTACCTCTATGCACGCGTGTATAGAAGCGTGCATAGTCTGGCGCAAAACAATACTCCACGCTCATAAAGGCATGTTTAGCCTTAAACTCTTCCGTGTATTCCGAGTGTTCCGTGGTTAAAAAGTATTCGTGTGGGTTCGTGTCCATTTGTGGCTCAAAAGGTCTTTAATATGGAAACAGCCAAGCTGAAAAAATTCGCCCAGTTCGCCCGGCGCAGCCTGCTGGAGCAGATCTCCGCCAAGCTGAAACTGGTGCTGGCCGAGAACAGCACCGCTCGGCGCGAAAATCCCACGGTCATTGCCGAAATCGAAAAAGCCATCCGCAATCAGCCAGCAGTCGGCAGTAAAGGCAAGGAACCAACTGACGGCTGGAAGCTCACGGCTGATAGCTTAGTAGAGCGCGTCGCCTACATCTGGTTCAACCGCTTCTGCGCCCTGCGCTTCATGGATGTGAACCGCTACACCCGCATCGGCGTGGTGTCGCCTGCCGAGGGGCAGTTCCAGCCCGAGATTCTGGCCGAGGCCAAGATGGGGCACATCGACGACGAGATGGTGCCGGAGAAGACCCGGCAACAGATATTTGCCCTGCTTCACGGCAAGGCGCCCAGCCGCGACCCGCAGGGCGAGGCTTACCGCCTGCTGGTGGTGGCCGCCTGCAACTTCTTTCACGGCGCCATGCCGTTCCTGTTCCAGCGCATCGACGACTATACCGAACTGCTGATGCCCGACGACCTGCTCTCGGGCAACTCCATCCTTGCCTATACCCGCGAGGCGATGACGCCGGATGTTTGTGGAGTTGACAGTAGTCAGCCATCAGTAATCAGTAGTCAGCAACAAAATACTGATAGCTGGAGGCTGAAGGCTGATAACTCAGCCGCCGAAGGCGGCGTTGAAGTGATCGGCTGGCTCTACCAGTTCTACATCTCCGAGAAGAAGGATGAGGTGTTTGACGGCCTGAAGAAGAACAAGAAGATCACGCCCGAGAACATCCCAGCCGCCACCCAGCTCTTCACCCCGCACTGGATCGTGAAGTATCTGGTCGAGAACTCGTTGGGCAGGCTCTGGATGTTGAATCGGCCAAATTCGAGTTTGGTTGACCGGATGAAGTATTACATTCCACCAGAGATTTCAGTGGGAAGTGAAAAGTGGGAAGTGAAAAGTAAGGAGAACTATGATGGCAGTGCAAAATTATCGGGAACTAATCGTCTGGCAGAAGGCAATGGACGTGGTGGAGTTGGTGTATCAGGCAACCAAAATCTTTCCCAAGGAGGAACTTTACGGACTGACCAATCAGGTTCGCAGGGCGGCAGTGTCGATTCCCTCGAATATAGCGGAGGGGCAAGCGCGTCAATCGACAGCGGAGTTCAGAAACTTTCTATCGATAGCGCAAGGGTCAAGAGCGGAAGTGGAAACGCAAATCATGATAGCTCAGCGGCTGGGGTATCTTCCTCAGCAGCAAACCGACCAGATTCTCAATCTATCCGAGGAAATCAAGAGGATGATCTATTCACTGACCGCAAAGTTGAAATAACTTCCCACTCTTCACTTTCCACTTCCCACTCCACTTCCCACTCCGCTTCCATACGCGAAGAAGACTTCTTACGCATAGAAAAACCCGAGGATATCAAAATCTGTGATCCCGCGTGTGGAAGCGGTCACATGCTCACCTATGCCTTTGACCTGCTCTATGCCATCTACCAAGAGGAAGGCTACGAGCCCGCCGAGATTCCGGAGAAGATCCTCACCCACAACCTCTACGGCATCGAGATCGACGAACGCGCCGGGGAGCTGGCCGCCTTTGCCCTGACCATGAAAGCCCGCGCCAAGCAACGCCGATTCTTCAACAAGGGGGTCAAGCCGAACATCTGCGTGCTGGAGAATATCCACTTCGACGAGAGCGAGCTGAAGGACTACATGGACTTTGTCGGGCGCGATCTGTTCACCGCGCCGTTGCAAACCACCCTGCGCCAATTCGAAGAGGCCGACAACTTCGGCTCCCTGATCCGTCCGGATGTCACCGATGTGGACGGTATGCTCAGAATACTGGAGTCAAAAAATGTCTCTGGGCATCTGTTCCTCAGCATGACCCATCAGAAGGTATTGCAAGCCCTACGGCAGGCGGATTACCTGAGCCCGAAATACCATGTGGTGATTGCCAATCCGCCGTATATGGGCGGTAAGGGAATGAATGGTCGGTTAGGCGCTTGGGCAAAAGACAATTATCCAAACAGCAAGTCTGATCTATTTGCCATGTTCATAGAGCGTAACCTCGACCTTGCTCAAAAGCATGGCGCAGTTGCGATGATAACCATGCAAAGTTGGATGTTTTTGTCATCCTTCGAGGCATTGCGTGTGCGTCTTCTGGGACAAAACACCCTGCTATCAATGGCTCACCTTGGTGCGAGGGCATTTGACAGCATCAGCGGTGAAGTGGTTTCAACCACCGCCTTTGTTTTGGAAAACGCAAACCGTCTGAATTACAAGGGCGGCTATCTAAGGTTAGTTGCTGGCAATTCCGAAGCAGAGAAAAATGACGCCATCCGCGAATCGGTTAAGAATTCTGATTGCGGTTGGCTCTTCCGAGCCTCTGCCTCTGATTTTAGAAAGATTCCTGGTAGTCCGATAGCTTATTGGGTTTCTAACAAATTGGTTGGGCTCTTCAATTCAGGCTCAAGGTTGGGTGACATTGCTCAAATTAAAGCTGGTATGGCTACCTCAGACAATGACCGGTTTTTGAGATTCTGGAATGAAGTATCTCGCAAAAAAATTGGATTTGATGTTGTATCCACAAAAGAAACGGTTGACGTTTATACAAAATGGTACCCGTACAACAAAGGAGGCAGTTTTCGAAAATGGGCTGGAAATAATGATTATGTGGTGAACTGGGACAATGACGGTGAAGATGTAAAAAAATGGGTTGTTTCAAATCCTAAAGACCCCAACACAACTCACTGGTCTAGAAGAATTGTTAATACCGAAATATTTTTTCGAGAGTGTTTTACATGGAGTGATGTTGGAGCTGAGTTTCCTTCATTCAGGTATCTTAAAATAGGATTTGTAATTGGAAACCGTGGACCTGCAATTATTCAAGAACATTTAAATAGATCGGTACTCGGATATTTGAACGGAAAAATTCCAAGACTAATCCTTAATCTGTTGAATCCTACACTCACTTTTAACGTCGGTAACATCGCTGACATTGTTTTTTCGCAAAAGGTTCAAGCTGATGTTTCGAGTCAAGTCAGCAAATGTATAGGTCTAGCCAGGTATGACTGGGATTCCTACGAAACCTCCTGGGACTTCACAAGCCTCCCACTACTTAACCCCGATTACCGTCAGCCAACCCTGAAGGCCACCTACCAGAAACTCCGCGCCCATTGGCGGGAGATGACGCTGGAGATGCAGCGGTTGGAGGAAGATAACAACCGCATCTTCATCGAAGCCTATGGCCTGCAGGACGAACTAAAGCCCGAGGTGCCGCTCAACGAGATCACCCTGACCTGCAACCCGCACTACCGCTACGGCGTGGAAGAGTGTGAAGTGGGAAGTGAGAAGTGGGAAGAGATGGAGGCGAGGCTCCTTCAAGATACGATGAAGGAGTTGGTCAGTTTTGCGGTTGGGTGCATGTTCGGTCGGTATTCGCTCGATATGCCCGGCCTCGTACTCGCTAATCAAGGCGAAAGCATTGCGGACTATATCCGCAAAGTGGAGAGTTTGAAGCGTAAAGTTGGAAGGAATGAAAATGACAGTGAAAAATTATCGGGAACTGATCGTCTGGCAGAAGGCGATGGATTTGGTGGAGATGATTTATCAGGTGACACGGCAATTCCCCAAGGAGGAGCTTTACGGTCTGACGAGTCAAATTCGCAGGGCGGCCGTTTCAATTCCATCAAACATAGCGGAGGGTCAGGCGAGGCAATCAACAGCGGAGTTCAGAAACTTTCTGTCGATAGCACAGGGTTCAAGAGCGGAAGTCGAAACTCAGCTAATGATTGCTCAACGTCTGGGCTATGTTCCTCAACAGCAGGCCGAACAAATCCTGAATCTCTCAGAGGAGATCAAGCGCATGGTTTACTCCCTGACAGCCAAGCTGTCTTAACTTCCCACTTCCCACTTCCCACTTCCCACTTATCCTTCGTCCCTGACGAAGACAACGTCATCCCTATGCTCGATGGCGATTGGTTCACCGATGACATTGCCGAGCGCTTCCGCAAGTTCCTGCGCGTGGCCTATGGCGATGAGTATTACGAGGAAAACCTCCGGTTCATCGAGCAGGCGCTAGGCAAGAATGGCAAGGCCCGCGACATCCGCGATTACTTCCTCAAGGATTTCTACAGCGACCATGTTAGGCGCTACAAAAAGCGCCCCATCTACTGGCTGTTCAGCAGCTCCAAGGGCAGCTTCAACGCGCTGATCTACATGCACCGCTACCGCCCGGATACGGTCAGCGTGGTTTTGAACGACTACCTGCGCGAGTTCCGCACCAAGCTCACCTCGCACAAGAACCATCTGGAGGCGGTCAGCATCAACGCCAGCAGCAGCCAGGGCGAGAAGACCAAGGCACTGAAGGAGATCGAGAAGATCACCAGGATGATCGCCGAGATGGAGGAGTACGAGCGCGAGGTGCTTTACCCGCTCGCCACCGAGCAGATGGAGATCGACCTCGACGACGGCGTGAAGGTCAACTATCCTAAATTGGGCAAGGCGCTGAAGAAAATCGTCGGTCTGGATGCGAAGGAGGAGGATTGATGGCGGGTAAAACGGATAGGACGAACGCATCGCTGCCCATGCCTGACTACGCCCAGCTCTTGCTGGATGTCAAGGAGCGAGTCAGGGCAGCTCAGTACGCTGCACTCAAGGCGGTAAACAGAGAGCTGGTCGGACTTTACTGGGACATAGGCCGGATGATCGTTGAGCGGCAGGAAGGAGCAACCTGGGGTAAAGCGATTGTCCAACAACTGGCTGGAGATTTACAGTGTGAGTTCCCAGGCATAGGCGGCTTTTCCGCATCAAATCTATGGCGAATGAAGAGTTTCTTCGAGAGTTATCAGAGCATCGAAAAACTCGCACCATTGGTGCGAGAAATTGCCTGGAGCCATAACATTGTCATTATGGAAAGATGCCAGGAATCCTTGGAACGGGAATTTTATATCCGCATGACCCGCAAGTTCGGTTGGTCCAAAAATGTGCTCATCCACCAAATCGAAAACCAGAGCTATGAAAAATCCCTGCTCGGCCAGAACAACTTCGCTCAGGCATTGACACCGGAGCTGCGAGCCCAGGCCAAGCTTGCTGTGAAGGACGAATATACCTTTGACTTTCTGGAACTTGGAGAGAAACACAGCGAGCGGGAACTTGAGCGGGCCCTGATCGCCAAGATCGAGGATTTCCTTAGGGCCATGGGAGGGATGTTCGCTTTCATGGGCAGCCAGTACCGTTTGGAAGTGGATCAAAGGGAGTATTTCATAGATTTGCTCCTCTTCCATCGCCATCTGAGATGCCTGATAGCGATTGACCTGAAGATTGGCGAGTTTCAGCCCGAATTCATAGGTAAGATGCAATTCTATCTGACTGCGTTGGATATGCAGGTACGGCAAAAGGAGGAAAACCCTTCCATAGGCATAATACTCTGCAAGGATAAAAGCCGAACGATTGTGGAATATGCCCTGCGAGACGCCCGTAAGCCGATGGGGGTAGCTACCTATCAGATAAGAAAGAAGCTGCCGAAAGCTCTGCAGGGCCAACTGCCCTCACCAGAGGAAATCGTCCATTTGCTGGAGGGTATCGAGGAATGAATGACCGTATAGCCCAAGCCCTCACCAAACTCTTCGAACGCCACCGGATTGTCTTCTGGTACGATGAAAAGCAAGATTTGCGCGATGAGTTTGAGGGGCTGTCCCTTCCCGGCGTGGAAAAAGTGGAACTCACGAATAATGAATATGGGATCAAATACAGGATATTGCGTGAGCAGCCGGGACAGAAGTTCCTGCTATACCGCGAGGGGCAGCAGCCTGCTGACCTGGAAAACTGGTTGCTCGATGTGCAGTTGGCCCATGGCGAGTTCCGCACGGATCAGGCGGCAATATGGCTTTCGGAGCTTGAACTCGGTCTGGAGTTTGCCGATGTGGTGCAAGACCACGCGGAGTTTTTCCAGGCAATCAAGCGCAAAGAGGCCCTTAAGAAGATGCTGAAGCCCGACGATACTATCGGGCTGATCCGCCTCAAGATGCTGGCAGTGTGCGCAGGCAGTGAGCCGCACATGGATGCCATAGTCGAGCAGTTACTGGAGGAATTGTCAGTTGTAAGTACTCAGACTTTAGTTGATATCCTCGGGGAGAAATTCAGGCTCATTCTGCGCTGCAAATTGGACGGGTATTTATGGGAGCAGATGAAAAGACATTATGGCTACACCTCTTCAGATCCCAGTATCCGAGATTTCGTCGTCCAGCTTTTCAAAGACTGCCATTTCCAGAATTTTGCTTCCCACTCTCCACTCTCCACTTCCCACTTATCCTCAGATGCCCTGGTGTTTCTCAAACGATGGAAGGACAGCCGCCAGTTCGAGTCCGGGTTTGAAAACCTGTCCGGTGAATGCGCCGTGGTGCTCGGAATCGAACAGGATCTGGCCAAGCGGGATTTACGTGAACTGATCGAGCTTGATTACTTCCGCCTAATAGACCAGAAGATCATAAGCGACCTGGTGAGGGCCGTGGTCTCACGGACAGTATCAAGCGGAGATGTTGCGCTTTGGGTGCGCCAGCGGAGGCAGGGGCATTGGTACAGGGAATACCGGCATCTTTACGAGGCCATTGATTTCGCTTCGAAGTTCACAAGCGCCCTTCGCGAGGCTAAACTTGAGATGAACAGCCTTGTTGATGGCGTGCAGCGTTACAGCCGCTTCTGGTATCAGTTGGATCAGCTCTACCGCAAGTTCACCTACCACGTGCGCATGTCGGGTCAGGCCTCATTAATGAGCGAGTTGACCGACCGGATCGAGAACCTATACTCCAACAGCTATCTGCTTAAGGTCAATGACCGCTTTCAGTCTTTTGTGGATGAAGCAAACCTTTGGGAGGCCCCGCCTGTTGCCCCTCAGAAGAACTTCTTTGAGCACTGGGTCCGGCCGTTCCTGCGAAAAGATAATAAGGTATGCGTGATCATCTCAGACGCCATGCGTTACGAGATCGGCGATGAACTGCTAAGCCTCATCCGCCAGGAAGACCGCTATAGCGGTGAACTGGAACCTGCGCTTTCAATGCTGCCGAGCTATACCCAACTCGGCATGGCGGCTCTCTTGCCCAACAGGGAACTGGCGATTGCCGAAAGCGACACGGGCACCGTGCTGGTGGATGGGCAAAGCTCCCAAGGTACGGCCAACCGCATCAAAATTCTGGGCCAGGCCGGCAGCCAACGGGCGACGGCGTGCAGGGCCGAAGAACTGATGGCGATGAAAGGGGATGACTGCCGGGCGCTGCTGCGTGACCACGATGTGATCTATGTCTATCATAACCGTATAGATGCAACAGGCGGCAAACGGGAATCAGAAGAACATGTTTTCGAGGCAGTGGAAGAGACGCTGCAGGGGCTTATACGTCTCATAAAGAAGCTTACCGGAGCCAACGCCAACAACTTGCTGGTGACATCTGATCATGGCTTCATCTATCAGAACCGCGCCATAGAGGAGAGCGATTTTGTCAGTGGGGAGTGGACAGTGGAGAGTGGAAAGCATAAAGGAAGTGACTCTCCCCACTTTCCACTTCCCACTTTCCACTATTTAGATCGGCGTTTTATTCTCGGCAAGAATCTGGGTGGGCATTCAAGCCTGCGAAAGTTTACCTCTAAACAGCTCGGTCTTGCAGGCGAGGTGGAGGTACTGATCCCCAAATCCATCAACCGCCTGCGCCTGAAGGGCTCAGGCAGCCGCTTTGTTCATGGAGGCGCGTCGCTGCAGGAAGTGGTGATCCCGGTGCTCAAGATCAACAAGAAGCGGCAGAGCGATGTCACAAGCGTGGAGGTTGATATCCTGCGGGGTGCAAGCTCGCTGATCACTTCAGGCCAATTGGCCGTCACGCTGTATCAGGCGAGTCCGGTCACGGAAAAGATTAAGCCAAGAACTCTGAGGGCTGGTATTTACACTGAAGAAGGAGATCCGATATCGGACTGCCATGACCTGACCTTCGATTTGACATCAGAAAACCCCCGGGAAAGAGAGCTACAGGTACGCTTCGTGCTGACCCGCAGGGCCGACGAAGCAAACGGCAAGGAGGTCACCCTTAAGCTTGAGGAAAAACATGCCGAAACTTCGCATTACAAGGAGTATAGGTCGCTAAGGTATTTGATGCGGAGATCATTTACCAGCGATTTTGACTTTTGAGTTATCAGCCGTCAGTTTTTAGTAATCAGTAAAGGAAGAGATGATGAAATTTGAAGATATGGAAATCTGGAAACGGTCGGCGAGGCTTTCAGCGGAGTTGTACAAGTCATTTTCTGACTGCAAAGATTTTGGTTTCAGAGATCAGATCACGCGCTCAGGGTTATCCATTCCGAGCAATATTGCAGAGGGCTCGGAGAGAAGTTCGAAAAAGGACTTCATTCGGTTTATGAAGTATGCAAAGGGGTCGTGCGGTGAGCTGAGAACACAAATTTATATTGGCATAGATATTGGCTACATCGAGCAGACCCAGGGTAAAGAGTGGCTAAACGAAACCCGAGAAATCTCCGCCATGTTGGTCGGCTTTATCAACTCGGTCGAAAAACAACTGAATACTGAAGGCTGATTACTTATGACTCCCCTAGACCAGAAAATAAACACACATTTTCCAGGACTCGTTGTCCGGAAGGATCTCGTAAGAACTGTCAAGGGAAACGCCATAGTTCCCTCCTACGTGCTGGAATACCTGCTGGGCCAGTATTGCGCCACGAGCGATGAGGCCACAATTCAGACCGGGATAGAGACTGTTAAAGAGATCCTTCGCAAGCACTATGTGCACCGCAATGAAGCGGGCCTGGTTCGCTCAAACATTAAGGAAAAAGGCCGTTACAAGGTCATAGACAAGATAAGTGTCGCCCTGAATGAAAAGGCAGATGTCTATGAGGCGGAGTTCTCCAATCTCGGAATAAAGAGAGTGCTGGTTGATTCAGGAACAGTCAAGACCCATCCCAAGCTGCTTGTGAGCGGCGTATGGTGCATTGCCGATATAGAATATGAATTCAGCGAAGAGAAGAGTGCCTCTCCCTGGATCTTGTCCACGCTAAAACCTATTCAGCTCTCTCATTTTGATTTTGAAAACTATCTCGAAGCCCGTAAGCAAATGACAAAAGAGGAATGGATTGACTTGCTAATCCAGAGCATGGGGTTCAACCCGGAGCTATTCGGCAAACGCAGTAAGCTCATCATGCTGATCCGCCTTATTCCGTTCTGCGAGCGCAACTACAACCTGATTGAACTGGGCCCCAAGGGAACCGGCAAATCCCACCTCTACTCGGAGTTTTCGCCTCACGGCATCCTGATCTCAGGGGGCGAGGTGACCGTGCCAAAGCTCTTCGTGAACAACTCGACAGGAAAGATCGGCCTTGTCGGCTACTGGGATGTCGTTGCATTTGACGAATTCGCGGGGAAGCAAAAGCGGGCGGACAATGCCCTTGTTGACATCATGAAGAACTACATGGCCAACAAGTCCTTCTCGCGAGGCATTGAAACCCTGGGCGCTGAGGCATCAATGGTTTTTGTGGGCAACACCAAGCACACCGTCCCTTACATGCTCAAGCATGCTGATCTGTTCGATGAACTGCCGGAGAAATTCTATGACTCCGCGTTTCTCGACCGCATTCATTTCTACATTCCCGGATGGGAGGTGGACATCATCCGTGGAGAGATGTTCTCAAACGGTTATGGCTTCGTAGTGGATTACCTCGCCGAGATTCTACGGTCACTCCGGAACCACGATTACTCGGATCGCTACAAAGGGCTTTTTTCCCTTTCCTCTGATATTTCAACCCGCGATCGGGACGGTATCAATAAGACATTTTCAGGCCTTATGAAGATCGTGTTCCCGCATGGCGGCGCATCCAGGGAAGATATCGAAGAACTGCTTCGGTTCGCGATCGAAGGGCGCAAGCGCGTCAAGGACCAACTGATGCGGATTGACTCAACCTATGGAAATGTAAGCTTTGCCTATCTGGATGCTTCTCAGCTAGCAAAGTCAGTCACCACGCTGGAAGAGGAGGAGTACCCTAACTACTACAACAAAACAGTGGACAGTAATCAGCCGTCGGAAGTCGGCATTCAGAAAGAAGCAACTGAAACATTGCCGCCGGCCACTGATCAGTCGCTGAAGGCGCAGCACCTTACGTTTCAGGAAAACCAAAAGGGCATTTCTTTTGATACCCTGCTAGGCCCATATCTCAAGGGAGCGACCAAGATCACGATCACAGACCCTTACATCCGACTGTTCTACCAGGTTCGCAACTTAATGGAATTCCTTGAAACCGTTGTGAAACATAAAGCCCAGGACGAAGAAGTGGCCGTTCATCTGGTGACAGCGAAAGATGAGTTCAAGGGAGAACAGCAGAAAGAGTATTTCGAGAGGATTAAGGAGTCCAGCAGTGCTGTGGGGCTTGACTTCACCTGGGAGTTTGAGGAACCAGGGGCAATCCATGCCCGCCACATAGTTACCGATCATGGATGGAAGATTTCGCTGGATCGCGGCCTGGATATCTTCCAGCACTATGAAATGAACGATGCCTTTACCTTTGCAAACCGCCTCCAGAAGTATCGGCCGTGCAAGGCCTTTGAGGTGACTTTTATAAGTGATGGTCTTAAGCAGGGTTACTTCTTGCGGCACCAACAGTAAGGTTGTTGGGGGCATCAAATCTTTGCAGGCCAATCTTTAATACAGGAACAATAGCCGCCGGGTTTAAGTCGGCGCCCAGTTGATGGAACCGAAAAGACTACTGAGTTGGCTGCTGCGAAAATGCTATTGTTGCAGGCATAATATCAGATTGTTTCCGCGTAAGGTTTGTTCTCCGTATGATCTATCAATGGCTGCTAATGGCCTATATAAAGCATTAAGCAGGTAATATGAATTACTAGCAAATCACTGGTGCGGACGGAAAAAAAGCTCCACTGCAACAGTTCAATCGTAAAGGGGGGATCAAAACCATGAATTGGTATAAGTATGGCTTTAAAATCAAGCTGCCTATTGACGGCGAGCCAAGATGGTGGGTTGATATTTGCCTTGTTGATGAGTCCGCTTTTCTATACCGAGGAATCCGGAGGTGTTCCCTTTGTTGATTGGGTCAAGGCAATGGTAGAAAACCAGGGTGGGACCAAAGGCCATGGAGCCATCCCTTGGACAAACCTGGAATGCTCCAATTGTGGAACCCCTGAAGGGTTGGAATGCGAGTAATACTTCACAAAAATACTTAGGACTGTCCTCCTCGGATGGTTTTGTATCAGCGCCGCAATCCAATTGCCGGGGAGGGCAAATCACCTAGCTACATGTATTTAATCCGGCGTAGAAATCCCCACCCTACGGGTGGGGTTAAGGGGACTGGCTATGCCGGTCCCGGATGGGAATGGCTTGTTAGGCCGATTGCCTGCTATTTTGAGAGCGCCCTTTTTGGCATATTTAGGCCGTTACTGGTAGTTAGCTGCCGTCGCTAAGCCTGAACCAGCACAAAAGCTTGGGCCAGGAATAGCGCTCATATACTGACTGAGTTAAGCCCCCCTATGGGGGGCAATTTGAAAGCCGCGCCCTTCGGGTGCGGATTCTTTACTATATTTTCTTTGGTTTTTTCCATCATGGCCTTACCCCCCTGCTCACAACTCGTAATCTTTTATGCGCTTCTTGCATACATCGGTAACTGACTTTGGTGTACGATTTGTCTTTTTTTCGAATATCTCTAAAATTACGATCGCATCAGGGTCAACCCGATACACGATTCTCCAATTGATTTCCTCATCTACTATCCGTAGTTCGTGACAGCGTGCTCCAATGGAAGGGCATCGGGCGAGACTGCGGCGTGGATAAGTCCAGAAAACAATGGAAAAAGAAAAAAAGCAAGTATCTCTTCAATGAATTCGCCCTGGCCAAAGTGTTTCGCGCCCGTTTCCGGGACGCGGCAACCAGGGCCGGCCTCAGATTGCCCGATTCGCTACCCTCCAAATGGGTGGTTGACTGTACATGCGCCGGCAAAGGTCTTTCCGCTCTGAAATACTTATCGCGGTACCTCTACCGTGGCGTC
>Ga0210058_1001499_pt1 | contig 20508 bp, 16 predicted proteins | sample CryGeymeta201511_FD_183979 | JGI IMG/M metagenome (GOLD analysis project Ga0210058, IMG submission 183979) | Groundwater microbial communities from Crystal Geyser aquifers in Utah, USA - Crystal Geyser metaG 2015-11 (SPAdes) (version 2) | ecosystem: Environmental > Aquatic > Deep subsurface >...
AGATGAGCAAACGGCTAAATATAATAATTATTTAAATTGCTTTACCGTTTCGGGTGACAGCGCCCAATGCCAGATCAGCGCGGGTATTGACCAGGCCAAGCTGAAAAGCTGCGTGGCGGCTAAAGCCAAGGATTATTATAAATCGGATTCGGCTTTAAGCCAGCAATACGGCGTTAGCGGCAGTCCGACTTTAGTGATAAACGGCGCGCAATCGCAGGCGGGCCGGGATTCGGCCAGCTATTTAGCCGCTATCTGCGCGGCCTTCAACACTCCTCCGTCAGAATGCTCCAAGCAATTGTCCAGCGCTTCTCCGTCGCCGGGCTTCGGCGCGGGCATGGATGCCAGCGGCAGTGCTGCTTCTTGCAAGTGATAAATATTATGTACGCGAAAAATTATTTTCTTAAGATGATAATTTTATTCGCTGCCACTTTTGCCGGCTTGTTTGCTGTCTGGTACGCGCTTATTAGGCAGGAAAGCGTGGATTGGCTGGTGGGCCAGGTAGCGCATCAGGTTTCGCCCTACGCCATTAGCGAGATTGACGCCGGCCTTATTATCACTAATGTGGTGGCTGGCTATGAGTTTAAGCTGCCTCAAGGTTTTAAAACTTTAGGCGCCAGGAATTTAAGCTTTTATTTGGAAGATGGCGGCGGGAAAAAATGTGAAATTAGGCATAAGTCCGCTGGCGGGAATTTATTTTTTGAATTGGTTAACGAAAAGGAAACCAATATTTGCCGGAGATATTTGGAGCAAATAAGGGGTAGCTTGCGTTTTTAATAAATTAGTGTATAATATAATATAACTTAATATTTCACCTATAATTAAACTCTTGGTAAAAGGTGACCGGGAGGCTTTCCTGAAAAGGAAGGTTAGATAAGTTTTTTTGTTTTATGAACGATGATACGCAAAATAATCAAGCGTCCGACGCTGATTTTCAGAAGCTGCTGGATAAAGAAAACATAAAAATTCCGCAAGCCGGCGACATTATTAAAGGCACGGTCCTGTCCGCTTCCAAAGCCGAGATTAGGCTGGATATTGACGGTATTGCCAGCGGCGTGGTGCGCGGCCGCGAGCTTTATTTTGAAGCCGAAGAATACGCCAACCTAAAGCCCGGGGACGTTGTTGAAGCCACGGTGGTGGAAGAAGAAAACGAAAACGGCGAATTGGAGCTGTCCTTCAGAAGCGCCGGCCAGCAGAAGGCCTGGAGCGCTTTGGTTGACGCTTTGGAAAACCGCAAAATCATAAAAGTTAGAATTAATGACGCCAACAAAGGCGGCTTGATCGCCAGTTACGCCCAGATTCAGGGATTCTTGCCGGTGTCGCAGCTGGCGCCGGAAAATTATCCGCGCGTTAACGGCGGCGACAAAAGTAAAATTTTGGATAAACTGAAATCTTTCGTCGGCGCTGATTTTGAGGTTAAAGTTATGGCTTTAGAGGAGAAAGAAGAAAAACTAATTGTCAGCGAAAAAGAAGCTTGGCAGGAAAAGCAGAAAGACATTATCTCTAAATATAAAGTCGGCAGCATCGTGGCCGGCACGATTACGGCCTTAACCGATTTCGGCGTGTTTTTAAGCTTCGGCGAAAATTTGGAAGGCCTGATTCATATTTCGGAGCTGGCTTGGCAGCGGATTGACGATCCGTCGGACTTATTTAAAGTCGGCGACAAAATAAAGGCCGAGATTATCTCCATTGAAGGCTCAAAGATATTTTTATCAGCCAAGAAATTATTAACCGACCCCTGGCAGGAGGTGGACAAGAAATACCAGGTCGGGCAAAAAGTTAGCGGTACGATTCTTAAAATTAATCCTTTCGGCTTGTTCGTGGAGCTGGATAAAGATATCCATGGCCTGGCGCATATCAGCCAATTGGGGCTTCCGGCCGGCCGGAAAATTAACGAAGTTTATAAAATCGGCGAGCGGCAAGACTTCACGGTGGTTTCTCTTGAACCCAAAGACCATCGCCTGGGGCTGGCGGTCGCCGCCAAGGTTGAGGCGGCGGCAGAAACTAAAGTTGAGGTTGAGACCGAAGCGGAGAAAAAGCCTAAAACTAAGAAAACTAAATCCGTTAAAGCCAAAGACAAGACGGAAAAAAAGAAGAAAGAAAAATAGAGTTTTAAATAAAGGGCGTCCCGGCCAGCGGAGCGCTCTTTTATAAATTTGCAAATTATCGGCAATTATAATATAATCTTATCATAAATATGAAAAGTTTAATTAAGAATTTTCTGGTATTTTTCACGGTGTTTTTGCTGATGGCCGCGGTTTTTAGCCGGTTCGGCGGCGCTGGCCAGAAAGCGGCCTCGGTTGGCATAGAAACTTTGGTCAGCCAGCTTAATAACCAGGCAGTGGCGCAAGTCGCCATTGTCGGCGATAAAATAGAGTTAACTTTAAAAAATGGCCAGAGCCAGACCGTGAAAAAAGAGCCGGGCGACACCTTTTCGCAAATTGTTAAAAATTTTAATATTGAGCCGGCTAAGTTAAGCGGCGTTAAAATTGAAGTGCGGGCCGACCAAGGCCTGGATTATTGGCTGGCGGCGATTTTGCCGTTTTTACTGCCGTTTTTATTAATCAGCGTTTTTATCTATTTTATGATGCGGTCAGTCCAGGGCGCCAATTCCAAGGCCCTGATGTTCGGCCAGTCGCAGGCTAAAGAAGCCGGGCGTGAATTTAAGGGCAAAATAACTTTTAAGGACGTGGCCGGCGTTAAAGAGGCCAAGGCCGAGCTGGCCGAGGTGGTGGAATTTTTAAGAAGCCCCAAGAAATTTTCCGAAGTGGGGGCGCGCACGCCGCGCGGCGTCTTGCTGCTGGGCTCTCCGGGCACGGGCAAAACACTACTCGCCCGGGCGGTGGCCGGCGAGGCCAGCGTGCCGTTTTTTTCCATCTCCGGCTCGGAGTTCGTGGAAATGTTCGTCGGCGTGGGCGCTTCGCGCGTCAGAGATTTGTTCCATAAAGCCAAAAAGAGCGCGCCTTGCATAGTTTTTATTGATGAAATTGACGCGGTCGGACGCCGGCGCGGCGCCGGCCTGGGCGGCTCGCACGACGAACGCGAGCAGACCCTAAACCAGATTCTGGTGGAAATGGACGGCTTTGACCCCAATACTAACGTAATCGTGATTGCCGCCACCAACCGGCCGGACGTTTTAGACCCGGCGCTACTCCGGCCCGGGCGGTTTGACCGGCGGGTGATTTTAGACGAGCCGAATTTGGCCGACCGAGAGGCGATTTTAAAAGTGCATTCCAAACAAAAGCCCTTGGGCAAAGAGGTGAGCTTAAAAAGAGCGGCCGAAAGAACCCCGGGGTTCACCGGCGCCGATTTGGCCAATTTATTAAACGAAGCCGCGATTTTGGCGGCCATGAAAAACAAAAAAATTATTGACATGGAAGATATTTTCGCCTCGGTGGAGAAAGTTATGCTCGGGCCGGAAAGAAAATCCAGAATTTTATCAGTTAAAGAAAAAAAGATTACGGCTTACCATGAAGCCGGCCATGCTATCGTGGCGCATTTTATGCCCAACGCCGACCCGGTGCAAAAAGTTTCCATTATCGCGCGCGGCCAGGCCGGCGGCTATACTTTGAAGCTGCCCCTGGAAGACAAACACATGTACACCAAGACCGAATATGTTGAAGAGATCGCGATTTTACTGGCCGGTTATGTTACCGAGCGGGAAATTTTCGGCCAGGTTACCACCGGCGCCACTTCGGATTTGCGCCGCGCCACCGGCTTAGCGCGAAAATTAATCACCGACTACGGCATGAGCGAAACTTTGGGCCCGCGCACTTTCGGCGAAAAAGACGAGATGATATTTTTAGGCCGGGAGATTCATGAGCAGAGGGATTACAGCGAGAAAGCGGCCGAGCAGATTGACAAGGAAATTTCCAACTTCATTGACCAGGCGGTTCATCAGGCCAAAGGTTTGGTTAAAACTAGGCGCGAGTTTTTAGAAAAGACCGTCGCCGCCCTGCTGGAAAAGGAAACTCTAGAAAAGGAAGAATTTGAAAGTATCGTGGGCGAGAAGGCAAAGGCGGAGTAAGTTTCTTGACGCTTTTAAAATATGCTATAATAGAGGTATTAATAATTAGCTTCGCTAAATTAGCGATTAGGGAGGAGTTATGCCATTTTATCGAAATATTTTAAAACAAGCTTGGTGCTTAACTTGGCGCAATAAATATCTTTGGTGGTTCGGGATTTTTGCCGCTCTCTTAGGCAATGGCGGCGAATTTGAAATTTTATTTAATAATACCGGCGCTAACCCCAGCCAGGCCATGTTTCCGGCCTGGCAAGGAGTAGCTTCAACCGGCGTGTTTAGCTGGCAGACTTTAGCCAATGTCGGAGACTTGTTCGCCCGCGACACTTTAAATATAATTTTAGTTTTATTGACTTGCTTGATTGTTTTGGCGGTCTTTTTATTTTTAGTTTGGCTGGTGGTGGTTTCCCAGGCGGCGATTGTCAATAATTCGGCGGCCATCATTAAGCAGAAGGGACCGGCTTTAAGAGAGGGTTTTAACGCCGGCATTTTAAATTTTTGGCCGGTTTTGGGCTTAAATGTTTTGGTCAGGGTCATTATCTACGCATTGCTCGTGGCCATTAGTTTGCCGGCGATTTATTTCAGCGCCAATTTTTCCGCCAAAGTTTTTTATTTCGTCGCTTTAATTATAATGGTGGTGGCGGCGATCGTTCTATCTTTCATCGCCAAATACGCCATTGCTTACGTAGTGATTAATAAAAGCCGGGTCGGCCGCGCCATTAGCCAAAGCTGGCGGCTGTTTAAAGAAAATTGGCTCATCAGTTTTGAAATGGCCGTGATTTTGTTTATTATTAATTTACTGGTCGGTCTTGGCATTGTTTTGGCGATTTTAACTTTGGCCGTGCCATTTTTATTCTTAAGTTTAATTTTCTTTTACGCCTTTGCCGCGGTCGGCTCATGGTTGGTCGCCCTGTTGGCTTTCGCCTGTTTCATCGCCGTTATAGTTTCAACCGGCGCGGCTTTAGCGGTTTTCCAGATTGCTTCCTGGACCGGTTTATTCATGGAATTGGATAAAAAGGGCGGCACGGCCAAATTGGTCAGGGTAATCAATAATATGGTGAAGGCATAAAGTTATGTAATTTAGTAAAATTCCCCGAGCCCCCTTTATTAAAGGGGGTTTTGTAAATTGCAAATTTAGCGGATTTATGGCAAAATGGGAGTATTATGATTTCATATTTAAAGGGAAAAATTTTAAGCAAAGGCGGTGGCTTTGCGGTGGTAGAGGTTAATAATATTGGCTATCAGATATTTATTTCACCCCTCGTACATGCTGATTTGGCCGTGGGCCAGGAGGTTGAGTTTTACACTCATCAATATGTGCGCGAAGACGCTTTGAGTTTATATGGCTTTAAAGACGCGGCCGAGCTGGAATTGTTTGAACTGCTTTTGGCCATTTCCGGCATCGGGCCTAAATCCGCTTTGGGCGTTATGTCCATCGCCACGGTGGCCGACATTAAAGAGTCAATCGCGCGCGGCGACCCGGCGCTGCTCACCAAAGTTTCCGGCATCGGCCGCAAAACCGCGGAGCGGGTAGTCTTGGAATTAAGAGAGAAAATTTTTAAATTAAGCGGCGGCGTAAAAATCGGCGCGGGCGTTAGCTCGGGCGATGAAATTGACGCCTTAATGACGCTGGGCTATTCGCTCTCGCAGGCGCGCGAAGCTTTGAACGGCGTGGATGCGAAAATAAAAGATTCGGGCGAGCGTATTAGGCAGGCGCTAAAAAAATTAGGTAAATAGCCGCTCACAACTACAATGGAAATAATCAATCTAACTAACAAACAACAACTGAACAATTTCGTGGGCGGGCAACCGCACGCCCAGTTTTTGCAGTCCTGGCAATGGGGGGAGTTCCAGGAAAAAGTCAGCGGCCAAGTCTGGCGCTTAGGGGTACTGGACAATAACGAGCTGGTCGCCAGCGCCAAAGTTATTACCAAAAATTTGCCCATGGGTAAAAAATATTTTTATTGCGGCCGCGGGCCGGTGGTGGCCGTCGGAGCGGATGAAAGGCAAGCGGTTGAGCCGCTGTTTAAAGAAATTGAAAAATTAGCCGGGCAAGCTGGCATCATGTTTTTGCGCTTTGACCCGCTAAAGCAATCAACAATTACGAATTATCAACTGTCAATCGTAAAAACTCTTGACGTTCAGCCCAGTAAAACGCTGATATTGGATTTAGCCCAGACCGAAGCTGAACTGTTAAAACAAATGCGCCAAAAAACCAGATATAATATTAATTTAGCGGAGAAAAAAGGGGTTAGTGTCGTGGCAGCGGATAAAACCAGGTTTGAAGAATTCTGGAGCTTACTAGATCAGACGGCCGGCCGGGATAAATTCCGTTTGCACGGGCGGAATTATTACCGAGCCATGCTGGAAATTAACGACAATCCGGTAAAATTATTTTTTGCCCAATACCAAAACCGACCGATTGCCACCGCCTTGGTTTGTTTTTTCGGCGATACGGCTACCTATCTTCACGGCGGTTCGGCCAGCGAAGAGCGCAATGTCATGGCGTCTTATCTTTTGCAATGGCACAATATCAAATTAGCCAAACAGCTAGGTTATAAATATTATGATTGGCACGGCATTGACGAAACCAGGTGGCCGGGCGTGACCAGGTTTAAAAAAGGTTTTGGCGGGTTTGAGGTTAATTACCCTGGTACTTTTGATTTGGTGTTTGACCAGGGCTGGTATAGTATTTATAAAATGGTCAGGAAAGTCAGGCGGACGTTTTAATTGTCATTGCGAGCGACTGAAAGGAGCGAAGCAATCTAACGGATAATTTGCTAAGTTAATAGTTCGTGAGATTGCTTCGTCGCTACGCTCCTCGCAATGACAGATACTCGTTATTATGGATAAATTTTTACATATTATTAAACGTTATATTCCTCATAAACTTTTTAAGGCTCTGCAGCCGGCTTATCATTGGCTGCTAGCCGCTTTGGCCGCCGCTTGGCACGGCTGGCCGTCGGATAAATTAATCGTTATCGGCGTAACCGGCACTACGGGTAAAACCACCAGCATTTATCTAATGGCTAAGATGTTATCTGCGGCTGGATATAAAACTGGCTTTACTTCCACTGCTATATTTTCCGACGGCAAAAATGAATGGTTGAACGACAAAAAAATGACCATGACCGGCCGGTTTTTTACCCAAAAAATGCTAAAGCGCATGGTGAAAAATAACTGCCAATACGCCTTAGTGGAAACCACTTCGCAAGGCATAGAGCAATACCGCCACCGCTTCATTAATTATGATATTTTAGTTTTTACCGGCCTATATCCGGAACATATTGAAGCGCATGGCAGTTTTGAAAAGTATAAACTGGCCAAGGGCGAATTGTTTAAACACTTGAAAAAATGCCGGACCAAATACGCGGATGATAAAAAAAGAATAGTTAAGACCGACAGCGGATTTAAAAAGATTGAGTCTAACCGGGTTAAAAAAATCACCATCGTTAACGCGGACGACCAGCAGGCGGAATACTTTTTAAGTTTTTGGGCGGAAGAGAAATGGGGGTATAAAGTCAAAAGTCAAAAGTCAAAAGTCAAAAGTCAAATCAATCTTGTGGAATATGGAAAAATTAAAAATAATAATCAGGGCATAAAATTTGAAGTGAACGAAACTGAAATAGAATTAAATCTGTTGGGCGAATATAACGCCGCGAATGCCATGAACGCGGTTTCTCTAGGCTTAAGCCAGGGTATAAATTTAGAAAAAATAAAAATCGGTTTGGAAAAAATTAAAGGCGTGCCGGGCAGGATGGAGCTGATAACCTCACCCCAGCCCTCTCCTTCTAAAGGAGAGGGGGCAGGTTTTACCGTGATAGTGGATTACGCCTTTGAACCCGAGGCGTTAAAGAAAATTTATAATACTATTTTAAAATTAGAACATAATAAAATCATCCACGTTTCAGGTTCGGCCGGCGGCGGTCGCGACGTGGCGCGGCGGCCAAAATTGGGGGCATTAGCTGGTAAGCAGGCCGATATTGTGATTGTGACTAACGAAGACCCGTATGATGATGACCCGAAAATCATTATTGACCAAGTGGCAGCCGGGGCGGCTGACGCTGGTAAAGCGGTAAATCAAAATTTGTTTAAAATAGAAGACCGGCGCGAAGCCATTAAAAAAGCTTTATCGCTGGCGCAAACTGATGATATTGTTTTAATCACCGGTAAAGGCTGTGAACAGGCGATCTGCGTGGCTGAAGGCAAAAAAATTAAATGGGACGATAGGGAAGTTGTTAAAGAAGAATTAAAGAAGTTAGAAAAAAATAAATAAATAGGCAAGATATGCGGTGAAGAAATGAAACGAGAGTTCTTAAAAAATTTATAATAATGCGTGCCGGTATTATAGAGGCAATGGGTAAATCATATATTATCGCTAAAATTAAAGAAAATTAATTAGACTTGAAAAAATATTGATAATTTCCCTTAAAATACTTGACAAGCAGAATAATAGTTGTTAGTATTGAATAAGTTTTCAACAAGTAAAAAATTTGGTAAATAATAATAAATTCTTTGCTGGCTGGATCCCTAGTTTACACGGGGATGACAGAAAAAAATCAAACGGCTCCGCACGAAAGAATTCTCGCGGGATGGGATGTTAGGCTCGGCCGTTTTTTTGTTATAAAAATCTTCATGCGTTTAATAGCCACTTTTTTAAACTAAAAATAAGTGATGGCTTATCTCTCTAATTAAATATTTTGCCTTTAACTAAAACTAAACTCTCGGGTTGAGGTTTTTTTGGTTTTTAAAATAATCCCCCTAACCCCCTTTATCAAGGGGGCATAAAAAATTATGACCATCAAATCTAGACAAGCGGACCGCAAATTTTTTACCGAAAGCAAGGCGGCGATTGATTTGCCGGATTTGATTGAAATCCAGAAAGATTCTTATAATTGGTTTTTGCGCGAAGGACTGAAGGATTTGTTTGAAGAAATTTCGCCAATTACCGATTTTATCGGCCGCGACTTGGAATTGACTTTCGCGGATTATTATTTAGATGAGCCGAAATTTGATGAAAGCGAAAGCAAGGCGAAAAATATCACCTTTGAAGCCTCTCTAAGGGTTAAAGCCAAACTGACCAATAAAAAAACCGGCCAAGTAGTCGCCCGGGAAGTGTTTTTGGGCGACTTTCCTTTAATGACCCAAAACGGCACCTTTATCGTCAACGGCATTGAGAGAGTGGTGGTGTCGCAATTAATCAGGAGCGCGGGCGTAATTTTTACTTCGGAATTCATCAAGGGCAAAAAATATTACGGCGCCAAAGTTATCCCTAACCGCGGCGCTTGGCTGGAAATTGAAACCGATGCCGCCGGCGTTATTTGGGTGCGGATTGACCGCAAAAGAAAAGTGGCCATCACTTCCTTATTTCGGGCGTTCGGCTATTCTTCTGATGAAGAAATCAAACAACTATTTGCCGGTCCGGACGCGGTTATCGCCGGTCCCAATGGCCAGGAAAATATTTTAACTTATATCGAAGCGACCATTGAGAAAGACGCGGCTAAAAATGAAGCCGAAGGCTTAAAGGAAGTCTATAAAAGAATCAGGCCAGGCGACCTGGCCACCACCGACAACGCCAGGCAGTTGATTCATTCCATGTTTTTCCGCTTTGACCGCTATGACTTTGACCGCGTCGGCCGCTATAAAATGAATAAAAGGTTCGGTTTGGACGTGCCCAACAATAAGGAAAACCGGGTTTTGCGGCGCGAAGATTTAGTGGCCATTGTCAAAGAAGTCGTCAGATTAAATATTACCCAAGAGCGGGAAGACGATATTGACCATTTAGGCAACCGCCGCGTCAGGGCCATCGGCGAACTAATTCAGAATAAATTCAGGGTCGGGCTGGCGCGGATGGAAAGAATTATCAGGGACCGGATGAGCATTATGGACATTGAAAGCCTGACGCCGAACAAATTAATCAACGCCCGGCCGGTCATCAGCGTGGTTAAGGAATTTTTTATGTCTTCCCAGCTGTCGCAATTCATGGACCAGACCAATCCTTTGGCCGAACTGGAGCATAAGCGCCGGCTGTCGGCCATGGGGCCCGGGGGACTTACCCGCGAACGGGCCGGCTTTGAAGTGCGCGACGTGCACACCACCCACTATAGCCGCATTTGCCCGATCGCCACGCCGGAAGGTCCGAACATCGGCCTGGTCGGCCACTTAGCCAGTTACGCCAGGCTGAATTCTTACGGCTTCATTGAAGCGCCTTACCGCGTGGTTTTGCACGACGTCAAAAACGACCCGGCGGTAACCCTGGGAAAAATCGCGCGCCAGGATTTATCGGAAATTCATGGAGACGAAACCGGTCCTTCGGCTGCGCTCAGGACAGGCAAGCTGATCATTAAAGCCGGCGAAACCATTGATAAAAAAACCGCGGTCGAGCTTAAAGAAAAAATAGGCCATGTTACCATACCGATTGTGCCGACCATAACCGACGAAATTGTTTACCTGGACGCTTTTGAAGAAGAAAAATACATTACCGCGGCTTCGACCGCGCCGTTTGACCAAGACGGCCATTTTACGGTTAACAAGACTGAAGCCAGAAAATACGGCCAGCCCTCAATCGAGCCGGTGGAAAAAATTGATTTACTCGGCGTGGCGCCCAACCAAATCGTCTCGGTGGCCACCTCGCTGATTCCTTTTTTGGAACATGATGACGGCATCAGGGCTTTAATGGGCACTAACATGCAGCGCCAGGCCGTGCCGCTCATAACCGCCGAGGCGCCGATTGTGGGCACGGGCGTGGAAGCGCGCGCCGCCCGGGATTCCGGCCATATTATTTTGGCCGAAAGCGACGGCGAAATCGTTAAAGTTGAAGGCGGCTCCTTTGAGGTTAAAGACAAAAAAGGCAAAATCAAAAAATATGTTTTAAATAAATTCCTGCGCTCCAACGCTTCCACCTGCATCAACCAGCGGCCGATTATTAATCGCGGCGATAAAGTCAAGAAAGGCGATGTCTTAACCAACAGTTCGGCCGTGGACTCGGGCGAGTTGTCGCTCGGACGCAACGTTTTGGTGGCTTTTATGACCTGGGAAGGCTTTAATTATGAGGACGCGGTGATTATTTCCGAGAGGTTAATAAAGCAAGACGTTTACTCCTCCATTCACATAGAAAATTATACCATTGACGTGCGCGACACCAAGCTGGGTCCGGAGTTGATTACCAACGACATCTCCAACATCAGCGAAGAAAAATTGAAAGATTTGGACGAGCGCGGCATCGTCCGCGTCGGCGCCGAAGTTTCTTCGGGCGACATTTTAGTGGGCAAAATTACGCCTAAGGGCGAAACCGAATTGTCGGCTGAAGAAAAACTGCTTAGAGCCATTTTCGGCGAAAAAGCCAAAGACGTCAGGGACTCCTCCCTCTACCTGGAACACGGCGAACACGGTAAAGTGGTTGACATTAAGATTTTTTCCCGCGAAGAGGGCGACAAATTGTCCGCCGGCGTGATTCAATCAATTCAGATAACCGCGGCCAATTTAAGAAAGATTCAGGTGGGCGATAAAATGGCCGGCCGCCACGGCAACAAAGGCGTCATTTCTAAAGTAGTGCCGATTGAAGACATGCCTTATCTGGCGGACGGCACGCCGATTGACATAATTTTGTCGCCTTTGGGCGTGGTTTCCAGAATGAACCTGGGCCAGCTCCTAGAAACTCATTTAGGTTTCGCGGCCCATAAATTAAATTATAAAGTGGCCGTACCGCCGCTCAACGGCATTTCCGAAGAGCAGATTAAAGAGGAGTTAAAAAAAGCCGGCCTGCCCCAAGACGGCAAAGTGACGCTTTACGACGGCAAAACCGGCGAGCCTTATGATAATAAAGTGGTGGTTGGCTATAAATACATGCTTAAACTTAACCACATGGTGGAAGACAAGATGCACCAGCGCTCCATCGGCCCCTATTCTTTAATTACCCAGCAGCCGCTCGGGGGCAAGGCCCAATTCGGCGGCCAGCGTTTTGGCGAAATGGAAGTCTGGGCGCTGGAAGCTTACGGCGCCGCCCATTGCCTGCAGGAAATTTTAACCATTAAATCAGACGACGTGCCGGGTCGGAGCAAAGCTTACGAGTCAATCATCAAGGGTGAACCGATCCGCAAGCTGAACGTGCCGGAGTCATTTAACGTTTTAGTCAGAGAATTAAAAGGTTTATGTTTGGACGTGGAGTTGATGCAGGGCGACCAGGTAGTGGAGCTGGAGCGGCCGGCGGATGACCGGCCGGCGGAAGATCGGGAGAGAAGGCCGGCGGAAACTAATAAAGAATAATAAATTTACATAAAATATTACATTCATATGCTTAATCCGATAAAGACCACTGATTTTGACGCCATCAAGCTGAAATTAGCTTCGCCGGAGGCGATTTTATCTTGGTCTCACGGCGAAGTTATCCGGCCGGAAACCATTAACTATCGCACGCAGAAGCCGGAAAAGGACGGGCTGTTTTGCGAGCGCATTTTCGGGCCGTCAAAAGACTGGGAATGCTATTGCGGCAAATACAAAAAAATCCGCTATAAAGGCATCATCTGCGACAAGTGCGGCGTGGAAGTGACCCGTAGCCTGGTGCGGCGCGAGCGCATGGGCCACATCAAACTGGAAGTGCCGGTAAGCCATATTTGGTTTTTGCGCGGCACTTCTTCCAAAATCGGTTTGATTTTGGACTTGTCCATGCAAGCCCTGGAAAAGGTGGTCTATTTTGCCAGTTTCATTATCGCCGACGTTAACGAAGAGCTGCGCCAGGCTACCATTGAGCAGATTAAGCAGGAATATAAAAATAAGCGCAAGGCCATTGAGACCGATTTCGGCCGCCAGGCCAATGAAATTAAAAATAAGAAAGGCAAGCTCTTAGCCCAGGGCAAGAGCGAATTTGAAATTGCCGACGCTTTAAATCAGGAAATTGCCGCCTTGGAGAAAATAAAGAATGATAAGCTGGACGATTTGGAGCAGGCTTTTGACCAAGCGCAGAGGGAGTTAAAGGATTTAAAGCCTTTAACCATAATTTCCGAAAGCCTGTACCAGAATTTAAGTTTGAAATACGGCCATATCTTTACGGCCGATATCGGCGCGGACGCGGTTAGAAAGCTTTTAGAAAAAATTGATTTGGATAAAACCATCGCCAGCCTGGAAAAAGAGCTGGCCGAGGCGATTGACTCAAAAAAAGACAAACTAGTTAGACGTTTAAAATTGTTAAAGAGCCTAAGGGCCAATCAGCTTCGCCCCGAATGGATGATTTTGACCGTGGTGCCGGTGATACCGCCGGATTTAAGGCCGATGGTGCCGCTGGACGGCGGCCGCTTCGCCACTTCTGATTTGAATGATTTATATCGCCGCATCATTAACCGCAATAATCGCTTAAGGCAATTGATTGACCTTAACGCGCCGGAAGTTATCTGCCGCAATGAAAAAAGAATGTTGCAGGAAGCGGTTGACGCTCTGGTTGACAATTCCATCAGGCACGGCAAAACCGTGGTGGCTTCCACCGGCCAAAAGAGAATGCTAAAGTCTTTGGCCGATTCTTTAAAAGGCAAACAGGGCCGCTTCCGGCAGAATTTGTTGGGCAAAAGAATTGATTACTCCGGCCGCAGCGTCATCGTGGTTAATCCTAATCTGAATTTGGACCAATGCGGCCTGCCCAAGCGCATGGCTTTGGAACTGTTCAAACCGTTTATAATTTCCAAGCTGATTAACAAAGAAATCGTCCATAACGTCAGGAGCGCTTCCCGTTATATTGAATCAGGCAAAGAAGAGGTCTGGGATATTTTAGAGGACATTGTTAAAGGTGCTTATGTGATGCTAAACCGCGCGCCGACTTTGCATCGCTTGGGTATTCAAGCTTTTAAGCCGGTTTTAATTGAAGGCTTGGCCATTCAGATCCATCCTTTGGTCTGCACGGCTTTTAACGCCGACTTTGACGGCGACCAAATGGCGGTGCACGTGCCTTTGACCGAAGAAGCCATCGCCGAAGCGCGCGACATCATGCTGTCCAGCCATAACCTGCTTAAGCCGGCAACCGGCGATCCGGTGGTGGCGCCCAACCAGGACATTGTCTGGGGAGTTTTCTATATTACCAGCATTGACCAAGATTATTCGGCCGCGGATGAAAAGAAACTGAAAAATTTTTATTCGCCCCAAGACGCCAAGCTGGCCTATGACCTGAAGAACATAAAATTACAGCAAACCATCCGGGTGATGATTGACGGCAAGCTGGCGATTACCACCGTGGGCCGGATTGTCTTTAACGAAGTTCTGCCGCCGAAACTTCGTTTCGTCAATGAAGTAGTGGGCAAAGGCAAGATTAAAGGACTGGTTAAAGAATGCTTGAGGCATTATGGCGAGCAAGCCACCATCGACTTATTGGACAAAATGAAAAAAACCAGTTTTAAGTATATTACTAAAAGCGGCCTGTCTTGGGGCATGGACGATATTCCCCAGCTTCATGAAAAAGACGAAATGATCATGGAAGCCAGCCGCCAAGCCGAAGAAATCGGCGAGCAATACCGCGATGGCCTGTTAACCGACAGCGAACGTTATAGTAAAATTATTGAGCTTTGGACCAACGTCAAAGAAAGGGTGATGGACGTTTGCCGCCAGCATTTGGCAAAAAACGGCCCGGTTTATTCCATGATTGAATCCGGCGCGCGCGGCTCCTGGGCGCAATTGACGCAGATTTTGGGCATGAAAGGACTGGTGACTTCCCCTTCGGGCGATATTATTGAGTTGCCGGTCAAGGGAAATTTTAAAAAAGGCTTTAGCGTTTTGGAATATTTTATCGCCACGCACGGCGTGCGTAAAGGTTTATCGGATACGGCCTTGAGGACTTCCAATGCCGGTTATCTAACGCGGCGACTGGTTGACGTTTCCCAGGATATCATCGTGGTTAAAGACGACTGCGGCGATAAGGCCGGGCTCTTAATTACCAAAAAAGAAAGCGACGAGATGAGCGAGAATTTGTTTAAGCGCATGACCGGCCGTTTTTTGGCCGCTGATTTAAAAAACAAGTCCGGTAAAATTTTAGTCAAGGCCGGCGAATTGATTACCGAGGAAATCGCGGAAAAAATCGGTAAAGAAGATATCGCCGAAGTCAGGGTTAGGTCAGTTTTAACTTGCAAAGTCCATCGCGGCATCTGTTCTAAATGCTATGGCTACGACCTGGCTTACAACAAACCGGTAAAAATCGGCACGGCCGTGGGCATCATCGCCGCCCAATCAATCGGCGAGCCGGGCACGCAGCTTACCATGAGAACCTTCCATACCGGCGGCGTAGCCGGGCAGGAAGATATTACCCAGGGGCTGCCTCGCGTTGAAGAAATTTTTGAAGGCCGGCCGCCCAAGAAAAAAGCTTTTATCGCCGACGTGGCCGGTCAGGTTAAAATTGAAACCGCCCAGCGGACCATCGCCAACGAAAGCGGTGACATGATCATTTCCAATCCGCAGTCTAAGATTTTGAAAATTTATTATCAGGGCCAGGAATCGGATAAATATCATTTTAACGAAGCCGTCAAGGAAGCGGTGGCGGAGAGCAAGGGTAATAAAAAGCAAGCAGTTCACCCGGTCAAATCCGGCAAGGCCGGTGCGGCGAAGCCGCAATTTGACGGGGTGAAGCTGTTGGTTAAGGACGGCGCGGCGGTCAATAAAAATACCGATTTATTTTCGGTGGGCAAAAAAGTTTTTAAAGCCAAAAAAGCCGGGTTAGTCAAAGTTGAAGACCGGCAGGTAAAAGTTATTTATGAGGTGGAAAAAGTTAAAGAATACATCGTGCCCAAAAGCTTCAGCATCTGGGTGAAAGACGGCGATAAAATCAAGGTCGGCGACCAACTAACCGAAGGTTCGCTTGATTTGCACCAGCTTTATAAGCTGCGCGGCAAACTGGAAGCGCAGAAATACATTATTAAAGAAATCCAGTACGTTTATTCTTCCCAAGGCCAGCCGTTAAACGATAAGCATATAGAAATTATCGCTCATCAGATGTTCTCGCGCGTCTACATTAACGATGCCGGCGATACGGATTTGTTGCCTGGCGAGATTGTGGAAAAAGCGATTTTTGACCGAACTAACGAGGAATTTAAAGACAAAAGCAAGAAATTGGCGCAAGGCGAAGAATTGCTGTTGGGCATTACCAAAGCCTCTTTAACCACTAACAGTTTCCTGTCGGCGGCTTCATTTCAGGAAACCGCCAGAGTGCTGATTGACGCGGCGGTTACCGGCAAGATTGACCATCTGGAAGGGCTTAAAGAAAATGTAATTATCGGCCGGCCGATTCCGGCCGGCACGGGTTACGTGGCGAAAGGTAATTAATTGGTTTACCCCGTTAAATAGCGCTCCGCGCTAATTTTGCCGAAGGCAAAATTATTTAACTGGGTGAATTTGTTCTTTTAGATATAAAACAAAAAAGCTCGCGGACGCAAGTCGGAGCTTTTTTGTTTATGCTAATTTATATTTTTTTACATTTTTATCAGCCAGCTTCTGGATATAGGCGATTTGTTTTTTGCCTCGTTCATCGCGGAATAAATGTTTAAAGCGGCCTTGTGGTTTTAGATAATTTTCTACCGGTGGTCGCTCGTTCGGTGTTTTTAAGACGTCGGCCAATTGGCCGTTGATATATTCAACTACCGGATAAATTCCCGTGGCCGCAGCCAATTTAGCCAGCTGGATGGTTTGATTCGGCCCAATTTCCCAGCCCGGAATGCAAGGCACTAAAATTTGCAGATATGAAGGACCTTCCGCGGCCGCGGCCTTTTTAACTTTTTTGACAATATCCAGCGGGTAAGCGACCGTGGTCTGGGCAACATATTTTAAGCCATGAGCTACGGCGATGGCCAGCATGTCTTTTTTCATAAAGTGCGAGCCGATGCCGGAAAGGTCCGTTGCCGCGCCGGCCGGCGTGGTCGTGGTGTTGGCCGCCCAGGGCGTGGCCGCGCTGGCCTGGGCGCCCGTATTCATGTAAGCCTCGTTATCATAGCAGACATAAAGAATATTTTCGCCCCGCTCCCACATGCCGGAAATCAGGCCGAAGCCGATGTCAAAAGTGGCGCCGTCGCCGCCTTGGGCGACGACTTTAATGCCCCCTTTAACAAAGGGGGGTAGGGGGGATTTATTTTTTTCCTTATAGTCTAATGCCGCTCTAATGCCCGAAGCGATGGCCGCGGCGTTTTCAAACAGAGAATGAATCCAAGGCAGACCCCAGTTGGATTCCGGATAGGGCGTGGTAACCACTTCCAAACAGCCGGTAGCGTTAGCGATAATAGTATTAGGCCCAAGAGCGTCGGCCACCAGCCGCGCGGCAATCATCTGACCGCAGCCGGCGCAGCCGCGGTGTCCGGGTGAAAATAAAGTCTTAGGCGGGGTTGGCATAGTTTTGTTAATAATAGTAGGCATATTAGTTGGCTTCCGCGATTTGTTTTTTAAAGTTTTCTAAGCTTTTTACTTTATCCATCTGCCCGACAAATTTGGAGGCATTTAAGATTTCAATTAAAACCGGTTTTTTGTTTTTTGACAAATGAATAATAAAATTTCCCAGTTCCAGACAATGGTCAATTGGGTCGTTATTCAGCTCCCAGCTGATAATATTGGCCTCGGCGTCGTATTGCATGTTTTTGCCCCCTTTATCCTTTCGGCTACACTCAAGGCAGGCAAAGGGGGTTGGGGGATTTAAATTATTTAACCGGGTAAAAAGTTATAATTTTAATCATTTCCGCCTCTTTTTTATAAATAACTTTTATATTTTCTTTTCGCGCGGTTAGGAGCTTGCCCTTTTTTCCGGCCTTGTCCGGCGCGCTAACCGCGTCTTCAACCTGCTCGCGCGTAAAATAAACTTTGTGCTTATTTAGTACATCAAATTTTTGTTCCGCGTATTTAGTGAAGTAAAGCATAGAATTATGAATTATAAGTATTATCATTCCGTCGTTCAAGCGTTAAAATAATAACTCTATTATCGTTAAGGCGATAAATAATTCTTATTTTTCCTTTGCGGACGCGATAGATATCCTGCCGGCCTTTAAGTTTTTTTATATCAAGACCGTTAAAATCAAGGCTATCAATTTTAGTTAAAATTTCTTTAACAATTTCTTTTTCTCCAGCCGTTAATTTTTTTAGCGCCTTGGTAATTTTATCCATACGTTATAAGCGCGACAATATTTCCTTAATGTCAACGCCGCCTTTTTTTATTTTGGTGAAGTCAATAATTTCCTCCCACTGCTCGCCCTTAAGAGGGGAGATGCGAAACAGAGGCTTTGATTGTTTAAAAACGATAAATGATTCGCCCTTGGCGATGCGATTGATATAATCAACCATATTTTCTCTCAAATTTTTTAGACCGATAGTGTTTTCCATAATATTTAAGTTAATTTTTAGATTAACTTTAGTTTAGCAAAAGATTAACTTATTGTCAAGTTTAAACATCTTAGAATATTATTTTACAAGCAATTCCAGGGAAGCGCGATAATATTTTTTGACAGTTTTTGTTTTCGTTCGCCAGTCGTTATAACATAGCCGGTTTTAGCTAGCGGAGAGTATTCTTCAAGAAAATTTTTCAGCCCTTTTAAATCACCGAGTCGCACCTTGGCGCTACTCTTGATTTCTATGGGAATTACTTCCGAGCCGAGATCAATAACGCAATCAACTTCGGCTCCGCCGGAAGTTCGCCAATAATTGATTTTATAATTTTTATTCAGCGCCCTGACGCGCCTGACAATCTCAAGCATTACGAAATGTTCGAACAATACTCCCTTTTGGACGTTAGCGGTATCTTTTGACAGCGGCCAGCGAGCCAAAGCGTTGCGAACGCCCAAATCAAAAAAATAATATTTCGGCGACGCTAAAATTCTTTTTCTGGCATTTTTCAAAAATGGTTCAATGATTTCAACGACCAAAGTATCTGATAAAAGCTGATAGTAATCTTTGATTGTCTGCACGCTAATGCCGGCTTCGTTTGATAGTTTTGAATAATTCGGGCTGGTTCCTGATTCTTGGGCGGCTAATTCCAAAAAACGGGAAAAAGCGCCTATTTTTCTGCTCAGAGATTCGGCTCGGATTTCTTCATTAAGATAAATTAAGGCGTATGATTTCAAAAAACTTTCTTGTTCTCTCTTGGGCAAGGTAATTATTCCGGGCAGAGATCCGAAAACTAAAAAGTTTTCCAAGGAAAAGGGGTCGCTTTTGTTGATGTTATCCATGGCAATCTTTTTTATGTGGCTTTCTTTAATTAAACCCAGCTCTCCCCACAACAACGGATCCAAATAATATCTTTTGATTCTTCCCGGTAAAAGGTTGGCTCCGCCGCGCCTTAATTTTCTGGCCGACGAGCCAGTAAGAATAAATTGAGCTTGTTTTTTATCAAGCAAATATTGGATAGCATCAAAAATTTCCGGCGCTTTTTGCGCTTCATCCACAAAAATAATCGGCTCTTTTTCCATGGCTTCAACTTCTTTAATGATTTTTTCCGGCTCTTTTTCCAAATCAGACCTGGTTTTTGGATTTTGCAAAAAGTAATTGTGAGTATTTTTAAAACTATTTAGAAAATATTCCACCAAAGAAGTCTTACCGACTTGCCTCGGACCCAATATCAGGCCGGAATAACCGTTTTTAAGAAGTTTTAACAGATCTTTTTCCAAAAATCTATTAAATCTTTGCTTTCTAGCAATCATAATATATAGTTTAAATTTACCTTGTATATTTCAATTATATGTTGTAGTTTTAACTTTGTCAAATTATAAACGAGATAGTATTTCATTGATACTAACCCGCCTTTATTAATTTTAGTTTACCCCGTGAAATAGCGTTCCGCGCTAATTTTACTGTTAGTAAAATTATTTCACGGGGTGAATCAATAATTTTTTTCCATTTGTTTTTACGGGTAGTGGGCTTTGAGGGTTTGGTAAAATAGGGCATAAAATTACTGCTGGCAGACTCCGATTTTCATTGTAGCTAGACCGGAATTACTCCTCGCCGTATCTATGCTATCGCCGCTCCAAATATCTATTCTTTTTCCTTGGATATCGCCGCCCCTATCTTCCACAATGTAATTTTTTCCCTCAATACATAATCTGGTGCCGAAATCAATACAATCGGGAGCAGCTACTGTAGTCGGGACACCTAGATGCGGAGGCGGATTTCCAGGGCTTGCTGTTTTATTGCAATATGGAATATTTGGAGGAATATAATTACAGGGATGATAATTTTTATTGTTTGGAAAAATATCGTCGCAGTTTTCTTGATTATTTATTCCAACACTCTCTGGGCAGGAACAACTCATGTGTATCATACATAAAGATTTTCGGTCAGTTCCATATGGAGGGTGATAATATCCAGTTGTATATATTTGTACTCCTGTTGAAAGTTCACTTGAAGTTGGGCAAGGCATATTTTTATATTGTTCAGCGGTTCCACCCGTCCTTGCTTCAACTAATTGTTTTATTTTTTCTACCATAGTTATATCCAATCCTTTAAATCCTACCAATGCCGGATTGACTTGATAAAGTATTAAGTATGAAGTTAAA
>Ga0210058_1001511_pt1 | contig 20365 bp, 18 predicted proteins | sample CryGeymeta201511_FD_183979 | JGI IMG/M metagenome (GOLD analysis project Ga0210058, IMG submission 183979) | Groundwater microbial communities from Crystal Geyser aquifers in Utah, USA - Crystal Geyser metaG 2015-11 (SPAdes) (version 2) | ecosystem: Environmental > Aquatic > Deep subsurface >...
ATTAAGTTACACAAAAAGAGTTTTGCAGTTAAGCGCTCAGTTCCTGTTGTTAATTTTGCTTAAAGAAGAAACGCGTGCACCCAACCCGAAGAGCAAAATACTTGGGTCCGACCTTGGGGTTTTGGATTAAATGGGCGCTGTCCCTAATTAGCTTATGGAGATATTGGGACAAGAGAAGAAGTAAATCTTGGGGAATATATTTCTTTTAATGGGCGCTGTCCCTATTTGTTCTATTTGTTCAAAACAATATAAAGAAAGGAGATAGACCGTGCGCGTAACCGATATTCCTAAATTTTCCAAATTAAGCACAGCGGAAAAGATCTTGTTGCTTGAGGATATGTGGGACAATATCGCTTCGGATGAATCGGCCGTACCCGTCCCCCAGAGTCATATCAAGGAACTGGACAGGAGGCTCAGACAATATGAATCTTCTCCTGGAAATCTCTTATCAATTGAGGAACTTCAAAAAAGAATCGAAAAGAGAAAATGACATACACCCTGCGGTTTGTTCCCGAAGTCGAGGAAGACGTGTTTAGCGGCTATTTGTGGTACGAAGCAAAGACCCGGGGGCTCGGCGAAGAATTTCTTGGGATTTTTTATGCTTGCGTCGCTGAAATTCCTGGGAACCCACTGCTATATCCGAAGGTTCATCATGAGTTTCGTCGCCGTCTGCTCAGGAGGTTTCCTTACGCCATTTACTTTATGATCGACAAAGGTCAGATTATTGTATTCGGGCTTTTTCATTGTGCGCGCGATCCTCATACGATCAGAGCAAGACTCCGAGATAGAGGAAAACGAAAAAGACTCTGACATATTTTGGAGACAAATAGAAACAGCTGGGCTCTTGAAGAATCCGGCAAAGAGTATGTCGCACTCGCCGCTTGAGTACCTGAGATTATGGAGATTTTGGGAAAAGAGAATAAGTAAACCTTGTGGAATATTTTCCTTTAATGGTCCCTATTTGTTACTCTTAAGACGGTGTATGTTTTATGGTTCAAATAAAAATAGCATATAAAACAAAATTAGGTCTTTGCTATCAAGGTAATGTCGATGATATTTTGAAATCAAAGGTTTTCGCTAAATATAAAAAAAAGGTTAATCTGATTTTTTTTTCCCCTCCCTTTCCATTAAACCGAAAGAAAAAATATGGCAATCTTAATGGGAAAGAATATTTAATCTGGTTATCTGAATTAGCATTAAATTTTAGAGATTACCTAACTGAAGACGGGTCAATCGTTATTGAACTTGGTAATGCATGGGAAGCAAATGATCCCATAATGTCAACACTACCTTTAAAAGCTTTATTGAAATTTCAAGAAAAAGGAAATTACTTCTTATGCCAACATTTTATATGGTTTAACACTGCAAGATTACCCAGCCCAGTTCAATGGGTAAATGTTGAAAGAGTTAGAGTTAAGGATGCTTTTACTCATATTTGGTGGTTAAGTAAAACGCCAAATCCTAAAGCAAGCAACAGAAATGTACTTGAAGAATATAGCAAATCCATGAAAAAACTTCTTAAAAAGAAAAAGTATAACTCAGGGCTAAGGCCATCCGAACATTTAATTGGAGAGAAATCTTTTTTGAAAGATAATAATGGTGCGATCCCCTCAAATGTCTTAATTGGTGCTAATACGAACTCGACATCAAAATATATTGAACATTGTAAAGAAAATAATATTGAATTGCACCCCGCCAGAATGCCTGAATTTATTCCAGATTTTTTTATAAAATTTTTAACTAACCATGGCGATTTAGTTTTTGATCCTTTTGGTGGAAGTAATACAACAGGATGGGTTGCTGAGAAATTAAAAAGGAGATGGATTTCAGTCGAAATAAATAAATCATACATTAAAGGCTCCAAAGGACGTTTTAATATTTAATTGGAATCTAATAATCATGAAAAGTATATTGCAAGATTTTCCCTCAATCCTAGAGATGAAGAAATTAATAATGCATACAAGTGCAACTATATGGAAGCATGAAATTACAGAAAAGGAAATTGACAGGTGGTTAGATAATTTTACTGGCGAGGTATTGAGCTTAGATGAAGAGAAGATACTTGCATTATGGCTTTTATCAAATTTTGTATATTACAACGAAGACGAAGTAATTCATCTTTGTAGGGTCTTAATGAGAGACTTTATTCATAAAATGTTGATCGACACAAATGTACAGCGAGATGAAATTGATAATAATTTATCTAGAATAATTTCAAAAACTCGTTTCTTGGCACTTGGCGAACCAAGTGAAAGTGGTGGATACATCTTATATTATTTTAGACAAGTTAATGATCTACACATTTCTTATTTCATTTTCCCCCACAAAATTGATCCTGATTCAATAGATAATATAGTTTATATTGATGATGTTACCTTAACAGCAGGTCCAGGCGGACAAGCTCACAGAAAACTAAAAAAAATAAAATCAAAGTATCCTAATAAAAAAATTATCCTTTTGACTTTAATTGCGAATGAAGATTCAATTGCGGAATTAAAGAGAATAGGAGTTGAAGTAATTACCACAATTACTTTAGATGAAAGGAATAAATGTTTTTGTGTTAATTCTTGTATATTCCATGCTTATCAGAATCATATTGAAACCTGTAATAAATTTGCTCTCCATTATGGCAATAAAATCGATAGTAAATGGCCTTTAGGTTATGAACATGGAGAATACACATTTGGATTCTTTTACAACACACCAGACAATACACTTCCAATTTTCTGGGGGACAAACGATGGCTGGTCCCCCATATTCAAAAGGTATGATAAAAACTATGAAAGAAAAAGCTTGGTGATGCATGAACGATTCTTATAGAAATCCATTTAGTGGAATAAATGCCGGAACTCTTGATGACCAAGCCATCTTGGATTATTGGTGTAGTCCTTTTGCTTACCGCCTCTTCTCCGAAATTAAAGAAACAGACATTTATGAGGATCCCAATAATATTGTTTTGCTGGGTGGAAGGAGTACGGGAAAAACAATGTTTTTAAGATATTGGTCATTCCCTGTTCAATTAAAGTTAGCCAATCAAAATAAAGATAGTAAAAGCAGGAAGATAATAGACTATTTTAAAGAAAAAAAGGGACTTGGGTTCTATATCAGGATTGATGGCCCAATTCTAAGGTCGTTTAATGGATCTGGAATTGATTCCGCGAAATGGAATTCTATTTTCACACATTACTTTGAACTTATTGTTGGAAGAAATTACATAGAAGCAATTAAAAAGTTTTATGAATCAGATGAGTTAAATATGGTTGAAGTAGAAAATCATTTTATTCCAGAAGTAAAAACAATCCTCAACGCGCCACAAATTGTCTCCTTAGATGAACTTTTAAAAGAATTTGATAGTAGAATCAAGGAAGTCGATTTGTTTCGAGGCAATGTTCCTTTTTTCAAAACTGACTTCATTCCCTCCAAAGGTGGATTTGCCTCACAATCATTGAGTTTTGGTATCCCTAAAATTGCAAAAAAAACAATTTCTGAGTTCAAGGAATCAATAAATTTTATTTTGCTGATAGATGAATATGAAAATTACCTTGAGCCCCAGCAGCGTGTAATAAATACTTTATTAAGATTTTCTAAAAATGAAATTAGGTTCAGAATAGGAATGAGATTAGAAGGATTTAGAACTTTTAATATGATTTCTGAAGATGATTTCATTAAGGAAGGAAGAGAATATAGAAAAGCTGTTTTTGAGGATGTTCTTATAAAAAGTAAAGAATATCACAATTTTTTAAAGGAGGTATCTAAAAAGCGACTGGAATCAGTAAAAATATTTAAAGAAAAAGGGAAGTCAGACATAACTGAATTTTTATCAAAATCCGAAGACCTTGAAAAAGAGGCATTAGAATTGGTTGCTAAAAATCCCGAAAAACACTTTAGTCATTTTAAAAAATCTCTTAAAGATTCTGATATTGATGCTATTAAGTTTAAGGAGAACCCTCTATTAGAGCTTTTGAATATTCTGTGGGTCCTCCGAGGAATTCCAGCTAATGAAGTCAAAGCTGCAATGGAAGATTATCTAAAAGGTAATACAACCGGAGAAAAAGTAAAAAAGTATCACATGGATTATGTAGATAAGTATAAATTGTCTTTAATGTTTTTGTTATGTTCCATTTATCGAAAGCATAAGAAATATTACAGCTTTAATACCTTTTCTTTCTTATCTTCCGGCATAGTAGGGAATTTTATTGAACTGTGTAGAAGGGCATTTCAATATGCCGAGTTTGAAAACAAAGACCTTTTAATCAAAGAATGGAAAATACCTAAAGAGCAACAGACAAAAGCAGCATTGGATTTTTCTGAAGCTGAATTACAACAAATAAATAGAATCGAAAGTTATGGTGGTTTTATACATAAATTTATAAATAACATTGGAAATATTTTTAGGGATTTTCATAAAGACGATAAAATTAGATATCCTGAAACAAATCAATTTTCTACGGACATTGATAACTTAACTGACCAAAAATTTACAGATGCGATGAGGGCTGCTATAAAGTGGAGTGTTGTTCAGAAAAAACCAACGATTCAACAGCCATCTCCTGGAAAACACTTAAAAGATATTTACACTATTAACAGGATTTACTCTCCAAGTTTCCAAATTTCCTATAGGACACGGGGCGGTTATTCAGTAAAGCTGACTGCATCGGATATTGTAAAATTGATGACAGAAGAAAATGTTAGTTCAAAAAACTATCTTAAACAAATAAGTGATGAATCTGAAAATCCAAATACATCACTAAACTTGTTTGATTATATATGAAAAAGTTTATTTATGAGATGGAATTAGTTTCAGCAGAAGTAATCAAGAAGGATTCTTTTGATATCTTTCTTTTGGCTGGGGGTTCAGATTATAGGGCATATGAAATTTTGAGAATAATGAAGTCTGAAGATGTCTCAATCAATAAGATATTACTTTTTGCTTTTCAAGAGAGAATTCAAGGCATTGATACAAGTGACGCTTATTATAACTATCTCAAAATCGGATTCAGCAATATTCTACCAATTCATTGTTCAATTAAAGAGCCGAATTCTTGTTTAGACGGTTTAATTTCATTAGAATCTGAGATATTAACCGCAAAAAAAATTGCATTGGATATTTCGTGTTTTACAAAGCCATTCTTCTTTTACTTAATCAAGCTTTTTAAAGAGCGATTTAAGATACACCGTATAACCGTTTTTTATACAGAGCCGCAGTCTTATCTGTTCCCTCGTGGAATTTTTAGCTCATACCGTTCAAGCACAGGTCCCCTTACAATTTTGGAAATTCCAGGATTCACCGGTTATGAGGCAAGAGGGGACAAAAGAGTCTTAGTTATTTTATTAGGGTTCGATGGTGATTTGTCTAAAGAAATAAATGAAGATATTTCGCCATCAGAAACATTAGTGGTAAATGGTTTCCCAAGTTATGCTCCAAAATTTAAAGATATAAGCTTGATTGCAAATGAAAAGCTTACAAGTGATAAAGATGTTCAAATCATATTCAGTAAGGCAAATAACCCTTTTGATGTCTTCAATCTTCTTGAGAGCATTAAAAATAAAAAGCACAATGATAGGCCATTTATTAATATTGCACCGTTAGGCACTAAACCTATGGCCTTAGGGGTTTGCCTATTTGCTTTATATTATCCAGAGGTTAGAGTAGTTTATCCCTTGCCTGAAACTTACGAAAAAATAACAACAGATAATTGTTGGAATTCATGGCGATACTTAATTCCTTTAAACGAATTAAGATAAAAAGGGGGACTACCCCAGTGTCATGAACCCCAAAGGGGTCTGCTCTTGGCTCATCTTGAACCGGTGTCACGCGGTGCTAGACAAAACTTCCCCCACTGGTTTTTCTCTGGTCTAAGCCGTCTGCTCACTCCAGCATAAAAAGACCTCTTGGGGAGTTTTACATGTTTATACTTAAAAGAATATATTACTCATCGAAAGGATTGAACCAGGAGGAATAATAGGGAATAATAGGGACAGCGCCCATTTATTGCTTTCTCTTCTGAGGGATGATAGGAATTTGCTTTTACAAGCATATCAGAAAAATACCCCCAAACTTGCATGCCGTCAAGAAAAATATTTGGTGTCAAATCCAGGGGTGACATTATGTTGTCTTTTTCTGCATTAAACCGGAGAACATACAACTGATCAGGGGACGGTTGGCAAGAACTCAGGAGAAAAAGGCCACACCTCTCCTCAACCGTGAAATGAAAAACCGCACACGGCGGGAATTCACATTACGAAACTGGGCTCCTCATAACCCGGCCATCCGTCATCAAATGGTTCACAGACGACCTCCGGCAAGGGTTCTTGTTTGGGCGGGTCACGGGAAAAACCTTCTCTCCACCACAGTCCAAGGTACTCCCAAGGTACTCCAGGATTTGGCGGATCACAGAATGCCCGGTGATGAAACTGATGATCCGCATCTCTCCGCCGCAGTTCGGGCAGCAAAGGGGATCCACCTCGTAAATTACAAGGTTTGTATTTAATTTGTAAAACACGATAGAGAGGAATATATTACTCATAGAAAGGATTGAACCAGAACTATGAAAAAACCTGAACGTTTAAGAGAGGGCGGATAAGACCAGAGGACATAAAACTGACGACAGATGGCAGACGACAGAGGACGGAGTAAACCAGACGACGTAGGGCAGAAAGAGACATAAAGAGGTCAGGCAACTTTAATCTTATGCGACGTGGCTTAAAGATCTAACTGAGACGATGTCCTCCGGTTTAACGGGTCTTATCTCATCTTTAGATAAAGTGACGACTGCAAGTGTTTCACCGGAAGCTTTTACAAACTCGATCTCAAGACCGCCGGGTTTATAGACCTCAACCACGGTACCCAGATCACCTGCGCGTAATTTGAGGCGAGGTTTGTCGTTTATCAACACCACACAGTCCAGCAGTCTATATTCCATTTCAACCTCCTTCAGGGTAAATTGTGACAAACCGAGGGGTATTTTCTCCCTCCAAGATAATCCAGATTGATTGCAATAAAACTCTTTTTCCATTCGGACATTTCACAAAACCTTTTATAGTATATTTCTGCCCATATTTAGTCTTCTCAGTAGGTTCCGCTTCAAGAGTAAGATGTTGCTCCCTAATATCATCTTCAAACTGCTTCCATTTTTCGTGAGTATATCCCAGTCCACGAAAATATGCCGCTTTAAAACGCCCAATCGGGTGTGATGCGGATAGGACATAGTTTCTAATCTTCGCTGAATCAACGTAAGCATTTTCATGGTTTGGTAATAGACCCATCCTTTTTGCCTCACACCGCTGATTAGATTCTAATAAGATTTTAGTTCATGATATCCGTATGTTAGGGTTTGATCCTCCTGTCAAAATAATTTTCGTAATTATACGCAGACATTGCCTCAAGTGCAAGAACAATAATCATTTGGAACAGGAAATAGGGACAACAGGCTACTTTTTGCTTACCGATACAAACAGTACTTGATTTACCCGCCAAATCCATGCCAGTATCATTTGCGATATAAATAATCAGATAAATGCAGGCTGAAGACGAATAAAACTAGTGGGCAGTGAGCGGTGGGCAGTAGGCGGTAACTGATTAAAGACAAAGACCATTGGGCAGATAACTTCAGACTGAAGACTAAAGGCTGAGAACTATGAAAAAACCTGAACGTTTAAGAGAGGGCGATGAAATCCTGAAGTATCTGAAGACGAAGACCTCAAAGCCTGTCGGGATGAAGGAGATCGCCAGAAACATAGGGGTCTTTTCCGGTCGGTCCGGATCCTTGAGGCGTGTGCTTAAATCCCTTACAAGCTCAGGCAGCATATACAGGACCCATTCCGGTCTGTACGGTATAGCAGACAGAATGAACCTGATCACTGGAGAATTTCAGGGGCACAGGGACGGCTACGGTTTTATCCTGCCGGATAAATCAGGTGAAGCGGATCTCTTTATACCCAGGAGAAAGACCATGGGCGCGATGTCGGGAGACCGGGTCATCGCGAGGGTGGAAAGCCTTAAAAGGAGGGAAGGCGCGATCATCAAGATACTCGAGCGTGCCCGCAAGAGGATCATCGGAAAGCTGTGTCATGAGAAGGGAAGCTACTTTGTTGCGCCTAAGGGAAAAAACCTTCCCTTTGATGTCCTTGTGAGCGCCGGCAACAGGAACGGGGCAAAGAGCGGCAATCTTGTCCTTGTAGAGCTTACTTCATACCCGACGCCTACAAGACCTCCCGAGGGACGCGTCCTGAAGGTCCTGCCGGATGCGGATCATCCCGGAGTTGAGATCGATATGATCATAGAGGAGCACTCCCTTCCCCGCAGTTTCGCCTCCCCGGTGCTTAAGGAGGCCAAGGGGCTAAGTCCGACCATACGTCTCGGGAGCCGGGTCGACTGCCGCGGTCTTACGACGGTCACGATTGACGGGGAGGACGCCAAGGATTTCGATGACGCCATCTCTATTAAAAAGATCAAAGGCGGTTTTATACTCTATGTGCATATCGCGGATGTGAGCCATTATGTCAGGTGGGAGTCCGGGATTGATCTTGAGGCAAGACGGAGGGGTACCAGCGTCTATTTCCCCGGGCAGGTTATTCCCATGCTTCCTGAGACACTCTCAAACGATCTCTGCAGTCTCTTGCCGAGAACGGACCGATTTGCCTTTACCGTTGAGATGCATGTCGAGGAATAATAGGGACGAGGAATAATAGGGACAGCGCCCATTTATTGCTTTCTCTTCTGAGGGATGATAGGAATTTGCTTTTACAAGCATATCAGAAAAATACCCCCAAACTTGCATGCCGTCAAGAAAAATATTTGGTGTCAAATCCAGGGGTGACATTATGTTGTCTTTTTCTGCATTAAACCGGAGAACATACAACTGATCAGGGGACGGTTGGCAAGAACTCAGGAGAAAAAGGCCACACCTCTCCTCAACCGTGAAATGAAAAACCGCACACGGCGGGAATTCACATTACGAAACTGGGCTCCTCATAACCCGGCCATCCGTCATCAAATGGTTCACAGACGACCTCCGGCAAGGGTTCTTGTTTGGGCGGGTCACGGGAAAAACCTTCTCTCCACCACAGTCCAAGGTACTCCCAAGGTACTCCAGGATTTGGCGGATCACAGAATGCCCGGTGATGAAACTGATGATCCGCATCTCTCCGCCGCAGTTCGGGCAGCAAAGGGGATCCACCTCGTAAATTACAAGGTTTGTATTTAATTTGTAAAACACGATAGAGAGGAATATATTACTCATAGAAAGGATTGAACCAGAACTATGAAAAAACCTGAACGTTTAAGAGAGGGCGGATAAGACCAGAGGACATAAAACTGACGACAGATGGCAGACGACAGAGGACGGAGTAAACCAGACGACGTAGGGCAGAAAGAGACATAAAGAGGTCAGGCAACTTTAATCTTATGCGACGTGGCTTAAAGATCTAACTGAGACGATGTCCTCCGGTTTAACGGGTCTTATCTCATCTTTAGATAAAGTGACGACTGCAAGTGTTTCACCGGAAGCTTTTACAAACTCGATCTCAAGACCGCCGGGTTTATAGACCTCAACCACGGTACCCAGATCACCTGCGCGTAATTTGAGGCGAGGTTTGTCGTTTATCAACACCACACAGTCCAGCAGTCTATATTCCATTTCAACCTCCTTCAGGGTAAATTGTGACAAACCGAGGGGTATTTTCTCCCTCCAAGATAATCCAGATTGATTGCAATAAAACTCTTTTTCCATTCGGACATTTCACAAAACCTTTTATAGTATATTTCTGCCCATATTTAGTCTTCTCAGTAGGTTCCGCTTCAAGAGTAAGATGTTGCTCCCTAATATCATCTTCAAACTGCTTCCATTTTTCGTGAGTATATCCCAGTCCACGAAAATATGCCGCTTTAAAACGCCCAATCGGGTGTGATGCGGATAGGACATAGTTTCTAATCTTCGCTGAATCAACGTAAGCATTTTCATGGTTTGGTAATAGACCCATCCTTTTTGCCTCACACCGCTGATTAGATTCTAATAAGATTTTAGTTCATGATATCCGTATGTTAGGGTTTGATCCTCCTGTCAAAATAATTTTCGTAATTATACGCAGACATTGCCTCAAGTGCAAGAACAATAATCATTTGGAACAGGAAATAGGGACAACAGGCTACTTTTTGCTTACCGATACAAACAGTACTTGATTTACCCGCCAAATCCATGCCAGTATCATTTGCGATATAAATAATCAGATAAATGCAGGCTGAAGACGAATAAAACTAGTGGGCAGTGAGCGGTGGGCAGTAGGCGGTAACTGATTAAAGACAAAGACCATTGGGCAGATAACTTCAGACTGAAGACTAAAGGCTGAGAACTATGAAAAAACCTGAACGTTTAAGAGAGGGCGATGAAATCCTGAAGTATCTGAAGACGAAGACCTCAAAGCCTGTCGGGATGAAGGAGATCGCCAGAAACATAGGGGTCTTTTCCGGTCGGTCCGGATCCTTGAGGCGTGTGCTTAAATCCCTTACAAGCTCAGGCAGCATATACAGGACCCATTCCGGTCTGTACGGTATAGCAGACAGAATGAACCTGATCACTGGAGAATTTCAGGGGCACAGGGACGGCTACGGTTTTATCCTGCCGGATAAATCAGGTGAAGCGGATCTCTTTATACCCAGGAGAAAGACCATGGGCGCGATGTCGGGAGACCGGGTCATCGCGAGGGTGGAAAGCCTTAAAAGGAGGGAAGGCGCGATCATCAAGATACTCGAGCGTGCCCGCAAGAGGATCATCGGAAAGCTGTGTCATGAGAAGGGAAGCTACTTTGTTGCGCCTAAGGGAAAAAACCTTCCCTTTGATGTCCTTGTGAGCGCCGGCAACAGGAACGGGGCAAAGAGCGGCAATCTTGTCCTTGTAGAGCTTACTTCATACCCGACGCCTACAAGACCTCCCGAGGGACGCGTCCTGAAGGTCCTGCCGGATGCGGATCATCCCGGAGTTGAGATCGATATGATCATAGAGGAGCACTCCCTTCCCCGCAGTTTCGCCTCCCCGGTGCTTAAGGAGGCCAAGGGGCTAAGTCCGACCATACGTCTCGGGAGCCGGGTCGACTGCCGCGGTCTTACGACGGTCACGATTGACGGGGAGGACGCCAAGGATTTCGATGACGCCATCTCTATTAAAAAGATCAAAGGCGGTTTTATACTCTATGTGCATATCGCGGATGTGAGCCATTATGTCAGGTGGGAGTCCGGGATTGATCTTGAGGCAAGACGGAGGGGTACCAGCGTCTATTTCCCCGGGCAGGTTATTCCGATGCTTCCTGAGACACTCTCAAACGATCTCTGCAGTCTCTTGCCGAGGACGGACCGATTTGCCTTTACCGTTGAGATGCATGTCAGCACGGACGGGAAGATGATGAAGAAGGAGTTTTATCCAAGTGTCATCAACAGCAACGAGAGGTTGACCTATACCGCAGTCGGAAGAATCCTCGTGGATCATGATCCCGTTGAAAGGGAGAGATACGGTTACCTCATGGAGGACCTTGAGACCATGGGGGAGTTGTACGATATCCTGAAAAGATCGAGGGTAAAACGGGGAAGTCTTGATTTTGACCTCCCTGAACCGTATATACTCCTTGATCTGCAGGGGAGCCCCGAGGCGATCATGAAGACGGAGAGGAATGTGAGTCACATGATCATAGAAGAATTTATGATCGCGGCCAATGAGGCCGTATCCTCAACGATTGAAGGCCTCCATGTGCCGTCTCTCTACAGGGTCCATGAAGAACCGGACATCGCCAAACTCGATGAACTAAGGCCGATTTTAAAGACGTTCGGTCTTGAGACCAGGGGGGCGGGTGTCAGCGCCTTCCGATCCATACTGAAGAAGATAAAGGGAAAGACTGAGGGTCCCATGCTGAATATCCTTCTGCTGAGGTCCCTTAAGCAGGCGAAATACTCAACTAAGAATAGTGGCCATTTCGGCCTTGCGTCAAAGAGCTATACGCACTTCACCTCCCCTATAAGGCGCTATCCGGATCTCGTTGTCCACAGGGTGCTTAAGGATATTCTCTCCGGCAAGGGTATCACTGGTGAGAACAGGAGTTATCTCCAGAGTGTTCTGCCGGAGATAGCCGCCCATTCTTCAGCCACCGAGCGGACGGCCGATGAGGCGGAGAGAGAGATTGTCCGGGCAATGAGGGCATGGTTTATGAAGGACAAGGTTGGAAACGTTTACGAAGGGTTCGTTACAAGTATTAATCCTCGCGGTCTGAGGGTTCAGCTTAAGGAGATATTTGTGGAGGGTTTTCTTCGTGTCTCCTCTATGTCCGATGACTATTACTGGTTCGATGAAGAGAGGTTCAGGCTCATCGGGAGAAGGAGAAAGAAGAGTTTCACCATGGGAGATGAAATAACGGTCAGGGTAGAGAGTGTGGACATTGAAGAGAGAGAGATCGCGTTCAGCCTGGTTTGAAAAGACAAAGTATCAGATTCAGTGGCGATTTTGATGGAATTTTTATGTACATCCAGTCCGAAAAATATGGTATTCTCTTTCATAGTTTTCTTCCTTTGTTGAGGTTGATTGAAGCCTTCGGGCTCAATATATTATAAAAGGAGATTAAAATGAGGATCTATGTAGGAAGTTTGTCGAACGAAGTCACCGAAGAGGACTTACGGCTTGCTTTCGAGCCATTCGGGCAGGTTGAATCCGCCGCCATTATTAAAGACAAGCATAGTGGTCAATCAAAAGGATTCGGATTCGTGGAGATGGCCTCTAAAGCTGAAGGGCAGTCTGCAATCGATGGCCTGAATGGCAAAGAGCTAAAAGGAAAAGCGCTCAGCGTGAATGAGGCTCGCCCTCGCCCTGAAGGCAGCGGTAATAGAGGAGGATTCGGCGGCGGCAGAGGAGGACAAGGCGGCGGCCAAGGAGGATACGGCGGCGCCAGAGGAGGACGAGGCGGCGGCCAAGGAGGATACGGCGGCGCCAGGGGAGGATACGGCGGCAGCAGAGGAGGACGAGGTGGTGACAGATGAGGACAAGGTGTCGGCCGTAGCTTTCCGTTATATGAGAAAAACAAAAAATGCAATAATTAATCCATATGTGTGTCTGAGAAATTATAAGGAGTCAAAAATGGCAGAAGCAAAAGGATTGAGTAAACCGGTCAAGCTGAAAAATGAGATGGCAGAGTTTCTGGGAGCAACAGAACTTCCCAGGACAGAGATCACCAAAAAACTATGGGACTATATTAAAGCGAATAAACTCCAGACAAAGACTGAAAATGGAAAGCCTGAGAACGCAGGCAAGTTTATTGTGGCAGATGCAAAATTGCTCCCGATCTTTAAAAACACAAAATCCACAAGCAAATCAGGCAAGGTCACTGACCTTACAAATATGAAAGAAGGCCAGACGATCAACATGATGCAGATGGCCGCTGTTGTCGGCGCAAACATAGAATAAGCTAAGGGGTCCTGTTCGTAATCAATAGAAGGCGTTTTCACAGGATATGCAGAAAAAAAGGGGAAACGGGAAATCCCGTAACCCCTTGAGTTTTATGGTGAGCCGTGCAGGATTCGAACCTGCGACCCGCTGATTAAGAGTCAGCTGCTCTACCAACTGAGCTAACGGCCCACAATTTAAGGACTTAAAGTCCATTGTACTTGGCGCGCCCGGCAGGACTCGAACCTGCGGCCTGCGGATTCGAAGTCCGACGCTCTATCCAGCTGAGCTACGGGCGCTAAATTTTACTTCATAAAATTTAGAATTTTTGCTCCGCAAAGGCACCTTTAATCGAAATGCTTTACCCCTCACCCTTACCCTCTCCCACAAGGGGCGAGGGAACTGCCAGTGGGCTTCCCCTCCCTTGATGGGAGGGGATTGAGGGGAGGGTGTTTTTTAACCGATTGCGATCAGGCCCCTTTGAGGGGCCGGCAATCGTAATACCTCCGGCTTTGCCGGAGGATATTTATTTGCGATGCAAATTACTTTTTTTCTCAAAGAGAAAAAATTGGGGTGAGTGAGGGGACTTGAACCCCCAGCCCCTGGAGCCACAGTCCAGTGCTCTAACCATTGAGCTACACTCACCATCATGAATTTCTCTTTGCAAAATTCATTGGCGCGCCTGCAGGGATTCGAACCCCGGGCCCACGGCTTAGAAGGCCGTTGCTCTATCCAACTGAGCTACAGGCGCATCCTGCGTCATGCTGGTCGGGGCGAGAGGATTTGAACCTCCGACACCCTGCTCCCAAAGCAGGTGCGCTACCGGGCTGCGCCACGCCCCGTCGTTGACTCCCATGAAGAGAGATGCCACGGCGTTACCGCTGACGATATGGCAAGTATAACGGCTTCAGAACAGAAATTCAACCTTTTTCATGTTCCGACAGGCCGGTCAGGACCTCCACGGCCTTCTGAATGGCGATGGCCCGGTGGCTGATCCGGTTCTTTACGGCAATTCCCAATTCTGCAAAGGTTTTATCATATTCAGGGACGATAAAAAGCGGATCATAACCGAAGCCGGTCTCCCCTCTGATCTCCTTGGCAATCAGCCCTTCGCATCTCCCTTCGACCACGTGAACCTTGCCTGAAGGCCTGGCAATGGCCACCACGCAGACGAACCGGGCCGTTCTTTTTTTCGTGGGCACATCCTTGATCTCATCGAGCAGTTTCCGGTTGTTCTCTTCGGGTGTCGCATTTTCCCCGGAATATCGGGCCGAGAGGACCCCCGGCCTGCCGTTCAGCGCGTCCACCATGAGTCCTGAGTCATCCGCAAGCGTGAGGCGTCCGGTCATCTTGGCGATGGTCAGGGCCTTGTTTCTGGCGTTCTCTTCAAAGGTCAGGCCGTCTTCCTGAATTTCGGGCAGATTCCGATCCTTGAAATCCAGCAGGGAGATGACTTTGAACTTTGATCCCTGAAGCATCTGTGAGATTTCTTCAACCTTGTTCCGGTTCCTGGTCGCAATCACGACGTCCATCTGATTCCTTTATGAGAGGTGGAGGATCTCACCGATAGACTCTTTCTGAATGCCGATCAGTTCACGGATCCCTTTTTCGGCATAGGAAAGCATCTCGTCGAGTTCCCTGCGCGTGTAGGGATTGCCTTCCGCCGTGCCCTGTATTTCAATAAAACGTCCGCTCCCGGTCATGACGATATTCATGTCCACCTGGACCTTCGAATCTTCATCATAACATAAATCGAGAATAACCTCCCCATCCAGGATCCCCACGCTGACCGCGGCAAGATAGTCGCCGACCGGGATCTTTCGGATCAGGCCGCCTCTGTTCATCCAGTCCAAGGCATCCACCAGAGCGATAAAAGAACCGGTGATCGAAGCCGTCCGGGTGCCGCCGTCGGCCTGGAGGACGTCGCAGTCCAGCAGGATGGTCCGTTCGGGAATGGCGCTCATATCCACCACGGAGCGCATGGACCTGCCGATCAGACGCTGGATCTCATGGGTCCTGCCGCCGACCTTCCCCTTGGCGGACTCCCGTACGATCCGCTCGTGAGCCGACCGGGGAAGCATACCGTATTCCGCCGTGACCCAGCCTCGTCCGGAATCCTTGATGAACGGAGGGACCCTGGACTCCACCGTGGCCGTGCAGACCACGCGGGTCTCACCCATCTCGATCAGCACCGATCCTTCCGCATGCCGGATGAATCTGCGGGTTATCTTGACCGATCTTAAGGCATCTTTTGCCCTGCCGTCCATCCGAATCACGGATGCCTCCTTGATTTGTGATAAAATTTAATTATACTAATGATTTTCCGATCCTGAGTCAAGAATTATCTTGCTCCATCCATTTGACAACCTTCCTCAATTGCACTATGATCAATCACTTTTAAAGAGGGATTTGTCGGGTTGCAGGAGTGGATTGCCGCATGCAAGAAAGAAGCCGTGGAATAAAGATCTGCTATCCGTTCTTACTCCTCGTCTTGATATGGATGACGATGTTTCCGCCTGAGGGATATACCTTGTCCGAGCAGGATCTGGTGATCGTCATCGATGCCGGCCACGGCGGCCAGGACACGGGAGTGGTGGGACCGGGCGGGCTGACCGAGAAAGAGGTCTGTCTGGACCTCGCGGGTAAGGTCAAAAGTCTGATTGACAAAGGTCTGGGGTATCGGACCTTCCTGACCCGTTCCAGGGATGAAGCGCTCACCCTGACTGAGCGGGCCTCTCTGGCGGACAATAACCGGGGAACGCTCTATGTCAGCATCCATCTCTCCGGTTTTCCGGATCAAACGACCCAGGGATTCGGACTCTTCTATATCGACCAGGCCTATCTGAGGGCTTCCTCTGAGGATCATCCGGAAAGTAAACTTTCCATCTGGGATCGGCAGCAGGCTCCCTACATCAAAGAGAGCCGGCGCTTGGCCGATACCCTTCACCAGGTATGGATCCAGCGCTTCTCCGGACAAATTGACCTCGGAGTCCATGCCGTTCCCGTCTATCCCTTTGCCGCCCTGGACATGCCTGCGGTCTTGATCGAGCCTGCAGCCCTGACCAATCCGGTACAGGAAGGGATGCTCAGCAAAGAAGATTTCCGGGAAGAGATCGCGAATGCCATCTATGAAGGGATTCGGCTCTTTGTAAAACAGGCAGGTTCAGGAGCAGGCCATGAATGAACAGGAGAAACCGGGTTTCAGATTTTCCAGGTTCTGGACGGTTCTTGTCCTGATCCTTGCCGCAGCCGGGGCTTTCTATCTGGTTCTGCAGAAAACCCATGCGCCGAAGAAAGACAAGGTGGAGAGTGTCTATATGCCCGGTTTTTCTCTTTATAGCGAGGATATGGAGCGTATGCCCATCCAGCTCTTTTTCCCGGGCCGAGACCTCGTACTCAAGGGGGAGAACGGCGTGATCTACAAGTCCAAGGACCCTGTGGACCGCATGCGGCAGGTTCTGGTCCTCCTTTTGAGAGGCCCCCGGTCCGATTCCCTGCTTCCGGTCTTTCCGGAGGGGATCATGCTCAGGGAACTCTATCTCTCCGGCGGGTGCGTCTATCTGGATTTTCAGATCCCGGCATCCAAGGCAGGTTCCGCAGGATGTTTGATGGAATATCTTGCTCTCTCCTCCATTCAGTCCTCTTTGATGAAGAACTTTCCTGAAATTGAGAAGATAAAGGTCCTGCTGAACGGCATGGAGGCCGAGACCTTCTTCGGCCACATGGATATCCGCGCCCCTTTACCGGATCTTAAGGCAGGAGACTAAGTTGGACCGTCCGATAGGCATCTTTGATTCCGGAGTAGGCGGTTTGACCGTTCTTCATGAGATTATGAACCGCCTCCCATTTGAGGATCTGATCTATTTTGGAGACACGGCCAGGGTCCCCTACGGGATCAAGTCCGCTGAAACTGTAACCAGATATTCCGTGGAGATCGCGGATTTCCTGATTGATCATAGAGTCAAGATGCTGGTCGTGGCATGCAATACGGTCTCCTCGGTAGCCATCCCGGATTTGACTGCCCGATACGACGTACCCGTCATCGGTGTGCTCATTCCCGGCGCCCGTGCCGCCGTTTCCTACTCGGCCTGCAGGAAGGTCGGGGTGATCGGGACCGAGGCGACGATCGGGAGCAGCGCCTATGTCAAGGCAATTCACGGGATTGATGCAGGCGTGGAGGTCCACACCAAGGCCTGCCCGCTCTTCGTTCCCCTGGCAGAAGAAGGTTGGGCCGACCATCAGTTGACGTCCCTTGTGGCCATGGAGTATCTGAAAGATTTTCGGAATACAGGTATCGACACCTTGGTCCTGGGCTGCACGCACTATCCCATGTTGAGGTCTGCCATCCAGGATGTCATGGGTGAAGGGGTGAGACTCGTGGATTCAGCCGAGGAGACGGCCCGTGAAGTGGAGCGGATGCTGGCCGTGAACGGTAACCCCAGGACCGGGAATCCGCATCCGATTCGAAAATTCTATGTGACCGACTCTCCGGACCGTTTCCGTAAGGTCGGGGAGTGTTTCCTGAAACATCCTCTCACAAATGTGGAAAGGGCCGTGATCTGATCGGTTCTTCTCCGGAAGACTCCCTTTCATCCCCTTAGTGGCCCTATTCGTAAATACGGTGGCATTCGAGTGCCGTAGGGCGGTCTCCTCGGCGTTGTGCTCCTTGCGGTGTACCAGAGGGGTACGCCTCAGTTGCGCGCCTTGATGAGACCACCCTACGACCCTCTCGGTACGTCACCATATTTACGAACAGGACCACTTAGCAATGAATTGACGGGACGAAGATTTTCATATAAAGTCCTTGTTCGTGATCCAGATCACATACATGAGATGAATTTTATATAAAATTCCATTTATACACAGCGACAGAAGTAGTAATCAGTTTGTCATTGTCCGGCTTGACCGGACAATCCAGTTTCTTTTATCTGGATTCCCCGATCAAGAGACTGTGTCGTAATGCATTTTGGAGCGAAAAATAAAAAATTGTTTCCCACATTTTAACCAGGGGAAGTTATGTTGTGGGATCGACAAGCAAGTTGGTTGCTCATGTAAGCGCTCATTCCCCACTTCTTAAAATAGCGTTGCATTGCGACACAGTCTCCAAGTCGGTGAATGACGTTGTTGATTTATGACGCTCTGTATAATTACTTGCATTCTATTTGTTTCTGTTCCATCTCTCTCTGCTTACCGACCGTCCCGCCGGGTGGTGGATGAATAACGTGGATTTATGGCCGTTTTAAAGGGTACATGGTGTCTATATCAACAGAGGAGGAGAAAAGATGGAAGGAGAACACCGAAGGAGGTTTATTTTTTGCGTCCTGCTGCCCGCAGTCCTGGCCTTTCCGCTGTGGAGCTTTGCCGCGGGCCCGGAGACCTCGTTTGACCCGACAAAATATTCAAAAGGGACCCGGGAAATCCCCACGCCGCAGAAGGGTTATCATGACCGTTACACCTCTATGACTGCATCCTGGAACGATGCGGGGCAGGGGTACTATGATCCCACCCAGTACACGCCGCCGGATGTGCCCGAGGCCGCCGGCAAGAAGAACTGTGTCGAGTGCCACGAGAAATATACACCCTCGGCGGTTGAAGAATGGAAGGCAAGCAAGCACGGCAAGAACGGGATAGACTGCTCCGTCTGTCACGGCACCCACCCCCAGGTTTTCATGCCCCTGCCCAAGACCTGCGGGACCTGCCATCCCGGACGCGTGGAGCAGCATTTTGCGGGCAAGCACGGGCGTTACGGTTTCTACGGAGCGCACACCCAGGCCGGACGGCGCGGGGCGCAGTATGAGGAGATGAAAGAGATGGGATGCGGCACGTGCCACAGCGTTGCGCTGAAATGCGACTCCTGCCATACCAGGCACCGGTTCGATCCGGCCGAGGCACGCAGGCCTGAGGCCTGCGCCACCTGCCATATGGGGCCTGACCATGCGCAGACCGAGTACTACGAATCCTCCAAGCATGGGGTCATCGCTTCGGTCGAGGGAAAGATCTTTGAAGAAGGGGGCCGTGCCCCCGGGTGTGTGACCTGCCACATGTCCAGGGGGACCCATGATGTGAGCCAGGGGATCACCCTGGGCGGGTCCTCGCAGGGGAAATTCATCGGGAATAATCCGAGCGGTGACGCATACCACCCGGACCCGAATGGGATCAACATGAACGAGATCAGCCCCGATGACTTTAAGAGAGAGAGGGACAAGATGCTGGCCATCTGCAAGAACTGCCATTCGGAACGATTCGCAAGGCACAAGCTGGGCACAGCGGACGGGATCAAGATCGCGACCGACGGCGTGACCGGCGAGGCCTACAAGATCATCCAGGGTCTGAAAGATGACGGACTGCTCAGCCCCATGCCGTCTGACCGGATCGAAAATCCGGCGCCCTTCCCCAAGGGCAAGGATATCTGGCTCACGGGCCATGAGCTCTATGAGCAGGTCTCGGGGATCGAGGCCAAGTTTTTCCACATGTACAAGTTCTACAACATCCATGCCTGGAAGGGGGCCTACCACATGAGCCCGGACTGGAGCCACTGGTACGGGAATGCCCCCCTGAAGCTGATGCTTTCCGAGATCTGGGAAGACGCCAGCATGATCCGGAGACTCAACGCCCTGGAGAAGAAAGAAGGAATCAACTGGAAGGATGTCTCACCGGTCCCGGATTTCATGAAGCCCAGGGAGAAACCTGAGGAGGTCAAGAGCAAACCTGTCGACACCAAGGAGCTGATCGAGAAGGTAAAATAATCAAGGAGGGAAAGATGCGATACGTGTTTCCATTATTATTGCTTATGCTATTCCTGGCCATGACTTCTGTACCTGATCTGATGGCAAGCGTGAGTTTTGAGAATACGGCGGGTCTCAGTAAGATCACCCTGGGAGGCGACGCGAGGTTACGAATGGAGTCCAGGGAGAACGATGACTTCAACGACCATCTGGATGACAACG
>Ga0210058_1001525_pt1 | contig 20290 bp, 17 predicted proteins | sample CryGeymeta201511_FD_183979 | JGI IMG/M metagenome (GOLD analysis project Ga0210058, IMG submission 183979) | Groundwater microbial communities from Crystal Geyser aquifers in Utah, USA - Crystal Geyser metaG 2015-11 (SPAdes) (version 2) | ecosystem: Environmental > Aquatic > Deep subsurface >...
GAGGTTGGTGCTTTTATAATTGTAGGCGAGAAAATTGGTGTTGTTGAAAATATTGGAATTAAAACTACAAGAATCAGAGCGCTTGGCGGTGAGCAACTTGTTTTTTCAAATACTGATTTGACAAGTTCGTCTGTTCATAATTATAAAAAGATGGAAAGACGAAGAGTGGTTTTTTCTTTAGGAGTGATATATCAGCCTCTTTCAAAAAAATTAAAAACGATTCCTCAAATAGTTAAGGATATAATCGAGAAACAGGAAGATGCTGCTTTTGATAGAGGACATTTTGCATCTTATGGTGATTTTAGTCTGAATTTTGAATTTGTTTACTATGTAACAGGCGCTGATTATAAAAAGCATATGGATATTCAACAGGCAATTAATTTATCAATCTTTGAAGCTTTTGAAAAAGTAGGAATTGAGTTTGCATATCCTTCACAAACTCTTTATGTAAACAGAGTAAATCCTGGAAAGTAAGCAGTTGAATACTAAAGTGTCATTCCAGCTATGATGGTCATTGCGAACGAGTCTTCGAGTGAAGCAATCCCAAGTTCTTTGTTTGGTTACTTCGGGCTTTAACCCTTGCAATAACGGTAAGGTCATCCCTTTCACAAATTTATTAATAACCGGTGATGCTTTTTAAATAATCATGCAAGAGTCCTACAAATAATTTTTAAGATCACCGTGCGTTGTGTATTTCTCTAATCTTATTTGCTCTTGGTTTGTAAAGTGTATGATACAAAACATCTAAGTAAGCATTCATCTCGCTCATTTCAATGTTGGAAGTGTAATTCCAGAACCCATATATCTTTGATAGTGAGAGAAGTTTGCTTGCGTGAAGTTCCCAATTATAAGTTGTATCCACTCGCTTAATTCCATTCTCAGAAATTTCTTTCCAGTAGTTTGGATTTTTTTTGCACTGTTCTAAAAATGATAATATTATTTTCTGGCTTTCTTTTTCTTCAATCGGATCAATTAAGAATCCTGATTTTTTATCCTGAATAATTTCAAGAGGTCCACCATATAAAGTTGCAAAAGTTGGAAGACCGGAACGCATTGATTCAATAACGGTTAAACCGAATCCTTCAAATAATCCGCATTGGACAAAAATTCCTTTTCTATCTGCAACAACTCTATAAACTTCACCGGATTTATCTTTGCGTAAAAGTTTTCCAACCCATCTTATTTTGTTGTGAAGTTTATACTTCTCTATCAGGTAATGCATTGCATTTATCTGAGCTTTTTCTTCGATGTCTGTCGAATCATCAGCATTAATTTTGCCGGCTATTAAAATAAGATTTGCTTGTTCATTTATTTTCTGATTTTCACCAAACCATTTAACAAGAGCGGTAATATTTTTTATCTTATCTAATCTTCCCATTGTAAAAATAGGAGTTCTTTCAGGATGTTCAAGTTTACCAATCGTTTCCGGATCATTAATGTTTTCAAAAAGCAGCGCATTAAGTTCTTTCTGGATTTCTCCAAATCGTGATTCTTTTTCTGTATATGGAAAAAATATTTTTTTATTAACACCCGGCGATACAATATTAAATTTTGGATGAAATAAATTTATTCCCCCTGTTACCCGATATAAACCCGGCATTGAAAAGTTTAAGTAAGATTCATATTGCCCGATAACTTCATCAGTACCAGCAATTTCCTGGTAAGAAGAAGTAAGTATAAAATTTGCAGCATTCATTGCAATAAGATCTGCGGTGTATTGGACTGAGAAATGATAATCAGCATCCATTTTATCCCAATACAATCCGCTGAAAAGATATTTACATTTTTCAAGAGCGTGTGCAATGTTGCATTGAGTAACTTTAAACATTCTGGAAAGAAGAGTTGCCACCATATTGCCATCAGAATAATTACCAATAACCAGATCGGGTTTTTCTCCAAACTCAGCAAGTAGTTCGTGATATGAGTCTTCTGCAAAGTCTTCTAAATAAGGCCACATTTCAAAACGCGAAATCCAGTTGTCGGTAACTTTTTTATTTCCATCTCTAAAAGGAACTCTTAAAATGTATGTGTTCTTTGTATCAAAAACTTTTTCAAGTCTTTTATTACAAGTTGTTCCCTCTGCATTTGGAATTAGTCTTGTAAGAATTAATATTTTAGGATTAGCATTTACACCAGAGTTTTTAATTGAATTCATTAATTCCTGTTCCAAAGCTCTAACCTGATCTAAGATGTAAACCACTTGCCCACCTGTATCCGGTTTTCCCAAAACACCTTGCTGCCCAAAATATCCGTGAGGTGAAACCGCCACAATATTAAATATCATTGGAATTTTTGATAAGAAACCTTTTAGCAATTCATGATCAGGCGCTTGCATAAGTTCTCTTAACTGCTCAAGACTTTCAATAATTAATTTGGCAGTATTCCCTAATCCGGGTTCAAAACCAATTTCCTGAAGTGTATTTTTTAATTTTGAATATGGTTCATTTTCTTTTTTATCTTTAAGAAAAATTAAAGCTTTATCAATTCTTTTGATAAGTTCAGCGTGATTAGTAATTCTATCGTTAAGAATTAATTGCTGCGTTTTATACTTATGAACAAACAAGAAATCAAATAAAGCTTTCCCGAGATTTTCGGGTTCTGTAAACATTTTACTGGATAAATAACGGTTAAGATATTCAAAACCTTTACCTATACTTTTATAATCGCTTACGCTTGGAAATTTTCTGTAGAATGTTTCAAAGTTTAATGTTAGTTGATTGCTGTCCAAATCCGGTCTAACAAATTTTTCTTTTGCGATCTGATATTCTTTTGGTGTAATTTTTTCATAAATAAACTCCCCAACATTAAAGAGGTAATTATTTGAGCGTCCAATAACTTCGCGGATTTCAAGATAAATTACATTGCCAAGCGTAACCGATTCTGATACGTGCTTTATTATTAATGAAATTATTTCATGATTGCTGCTCTTCCCATTTTTCTTAAAAGCTTCCAGAAATTTTATATGATTACCTTTTACACAAAGCTTCTCCGGTGCAGAGACTACTTTATTTAGATAGCTAAAAAAATCTGTTTTGTTTTCTTCAATCAATTCGATTATAGATTTAAATTGCATCTGATATCCTTTCTAAGTTCATAAAGTTATAATGTCTTATTCCGTCTTTAATTCCCGCCGCAAACTTTTTATCTGAAAAATATATTCTTCGTGATCCCTTTAAATCTTCAAGCTCGGGACTGTAATTTGCCACAACAACACCAAGCAAATCACCTTTAAGCATTTCCATATCATTGCCTGAGTCGCCGGCAACAAGGATTTTTTCAAATGGAATATTCCATCGGTAAGCTAAATATCTAATTGCTTTTCCTTTTGATGCTCGGTAGGGGAGTATGTCGAGAAATTGTCCGTGACTGAAAATCAAATTGCATTTAATTTTATTATCAATCAGTAATTCTCTTACCTTTTGAATATTTTTAGGATCATTCTGTGTGTAATAACATATTTTATATTTTTTCTGGTTTTCTTTTTCCTGGTACTGCAAAAAGTTAACCTTCAAAAGAAGGTTAACAATTTTATCCCGCTGCCATAAATGTGAAATGTGCGCATCCCATCCAGTCGAATAAATTAATTCATCCTTATAGTTATAATAGATTACTGATCCGACAGAAGTAATAAAAAAATCGGGCATTGGAATTTTATTTTTCTTTATTACCTCAACCGCCGATTCAATTACTCGCCCGGTTGCAACACCAAATCCAATTTTGGCGGACATTTGTTTTAACATATAGTTAAAGTCTGCTAATGAATGATCATCCCCGATTAAAGTGTAATCAATATCCGTAATAATAAGTTTCTCCATATCAAGTAGTTTCCTTCCGGTTTTTGCAAATGTATCCTGAACCTTCGATTGTGATTTGAGAATTTTATTTACCTCGACTAAATATTTCTCCGTATGGGTTTTCCAAGTATAAAACTTTTTAACATTATCAATTCCATTTTCAGAAAATTCACACCACAAATTTTTATCACATAAAATTTTATTTAGTGCTTTAGCAATATTTTTGGAATCTGAAACATCAACCGTAATTCCGTTTTTACAGTTTTCAATAATATCACGAGGACCGCCATTTTTCGTAGTAACTACGGGCAGACCGCATGCAGCAGCTTCGATTAATGTTAAACCGAAAGTCTCAGAGAGAGATGCGTTTACAAATATTCCTCCTGTCTTTGCAGCCATTCTGTAAAGTTCAGGAACTTCAATATCCGGATCGTGTTTTTTAGGAATAGCCATTTTCCCATAAAGATTATATTTATCCATCAGCAATAATATTTCTGTAAGTACTTCGCGTTCGTTATCCTCCATTGTTGCAATATCATCTCTGATGCCTGCATAAATTGCAAGATTTGCTTTTTTTTGAAGTTCTTTATCCTCACCATAAGCTGTTATTAATCCTGAAATATTTTTTCTTCTATCCGGGCGGCAGAGTGAAAGTATAAGTGGTTTATCTATCATCACAAAAAATTTCATGTATTCTTTATTGATATGTTTTATTAAAGCAGTTGTTTGTTCATCATACTGTCTTATTTCATTATATGGGAAAAATTTTACGAGATTTAATCCCGGAGGGATCACTTTAAATTTTGATTTGACGGCAGTTTGATAATGCTTAAGACAATTTTCTATTTCCTGATTTGTACTTGTTACAATCATATCAGCAAAGTTCAATATTATATTTTCACTCTTGATGCGTCGGGTAAATTTGTATCTTTTTTCAGCCATCTCCTCTGAGACACCATCGTTAAGTAATTTTTGAAGTTTTTCTTTTCCGAGAGAATGAGATGTGTGTAAAAATGGAATTCCAAAAAATTTAGCTAATTCGCTGCAGACATATCCGGCATCAGCATAATGGCTGTGAATGAAATGGGGCAATCTTTTTTTCCCCTTAAGATATTTAATACTTTTATCTATAAACTCTTCCAGATGATTCCACAATAATTCCTTACGAATATATTTTCCTCCTCCTGCCCTAATTCTGACGATATCAAATTTGTCATTAACTTTTTCAACAGGTATAGAATAATCTTTAGAAAGATTATTATCATAAATCCATCTTGTAACAAGTTCAACTTTTTCTACTTCAGGATAATTGCTCAGAGTATTTGCAAGTTCAAATACATATTTCGTTTGTCCGCCTGTATCAGCATCACGACCAAGCTCTAGATCATGTCCCCGGATTAAACCATGGATACTGTAAAGCTGAATAAACAAACCTTTATTACTTTTACTCATTAAAAATTACTTCCCTATACTTTTGATAAAATGAAAGATCATTAGGCAACGCACCATTTATTTTTACGATTTCGGAAGCGAATTCGCAAGCCAGTATATTTATTCTTTCAATATCCCAACCATGCAAATATCCCAGACATAATATTGCTGAATATGCATCACCGGCGCCAACCGTATCAACAACATTTTTTACAGGATAATTATAGCTATTTGTTTCGCCGCCTCTGTAAATAATTGCGCCATTTTCTCCATGCGTTACACATAACATTTCAAGATTATAATCATTAAGTGTGGCTTCGGCAATTTCAGCTGATTTTATTTTGTTATCATAAATTAATGAATTAACAAGCTGAAGTTCATCCACATTTAATTTTAAAACGTTCGCAACTTTAAGAGACGATTCAACAATCTCTTTTGAAAAATAATTTTGCCTGATATTGAGATCACAGAAATATTTTATCTTTCTATCAAAGAGAGCTTGTATACTGCTTCGCGACCTAATATCTCTTTGGGCTAGAGTTCCAAAGTATAGACAATCACTCTTGTCAACAAGAGAAATAATTCCATCGTTAATTTCAATTGCATCGTAAGCACGGTTTTCTTCAATTATCCATTCAGGTATTCTCTTCTCATTCAAGGTGGGAACAGCCGCTCCGGTCAGAAGCGTATCATCTATTTGAAGAAAAGCGGTTGCTATTTCATGCTTATCAAAAAAGTCTACTATTTCTTTTCCCATTTCATCTTTACCAATGCGACTGATAAAGCTGCCGTCTCCGGATAAATTTTTAATATGGTAAATGAAATTAAACGGAGCGCCTCCAAGTTTTTTACCGGCAGGATAAACATCGAATAATATTTCGCCTATCGAAGTTATTGATTTCATAATTCCTATCGGGTTGTTTTTGATTATTAGCATTAATGCTAAAGGGAAAAAATATTACAAAAGAAAAATCGAAAAGATAATTCCAATGCAGCGGTTAATTATGAATTTTTGTTGATATTAAACATAAATATGAACAAATCCAAATAAACAAGCAGGGAAATGATAATATAAGAGAGATTGAATTTTATCGGTGGTTTCTATGTTCTGTTTCAGCACCGAAAAGTCCAAGTGTGTAAAATACTTTGTGTAAATGGGATGAAGCTGAATCATAAAAAAGGTTCAACTTGTTTCTAAAAGATAATAGAAAAATGACTAATAACAATCGACCAGTTTCTAACCGGCATTCGACATTTTCTTGCAATATCCCGATAAGCCAGAAACAACATTTTCGTTAAGGCTTCATCATTCCGGAAAATAGATTTAGCATTCGTAATTTTTCTAATCCGTTAGCTAATCCAGGTATTAAAAAGACTGTGTGAAAATCCTTAACCCATCCCGCCGAAGCGCATATGTGTCAACTTAATTTTATTAATAATTTGTGTAAATCATTAAAATATAATTGAATATAGTTACTAAATGCTTCTATTTTTTATATGGCACTCCTAATGGAGTGCGGTTTGTTTTGGGTTATCCAGTTCTATAAATATTTAACTCCTTACGGAGTTTTTAACTTGTTTATCTTCGCTCCAGAGGAGCGAAATATTTATAGAAATACATAAATAACCAAGATACCAGCACTCCGTAGGAGTGCTATATTGTTTTATTTGATTAGAATTACAGCATCAAAATCAAAAATTAATTTAATTTTCATATCCCTTAAGTTGACGCCTATGCGCCTAAGCGGGATGAGAAAATAAACCGAAAACGAACAATTAGAATCCCGCGTAAGCAGGATTTTTATTGTCCGTTAACTAACGGATTAACACAAACTCAAAAAGTCGTGGCTATGGAAAATCAAATAATGCGTAAGGTGAATTAATAAGTAATCCAATTTCTGCTTTCTTTTCTTAAAAGGAAAATATGTTTTTCTCGGATTGCTGTTTTAAGTAATCTCCCGAGGAATCCGACAAAAGTAATTTTCTTCAAAAATGGCAATGCTAACCAACCAATAGCCAAATGCTTTCCAAGACTAACAACTTCGCCCAATACTTTGGGATAATACTTCTTCTTAACTCTGCCAAATATTTCAGCATAAATATTTTCGGCGGTTAATCTACCTTGTTGTAATGCAAATTGTGCGGCTGCCGGAACAGGTTTCCTAGTAACCGGATTAATTGCATTAGCGCTATCGCCAATTGCGTAAATATGTTTATTGCTTTCCGATTGTAAATACTCATCAACAATTAAACGACCCACCGTACTTGTTTTTAAACCGCCGCGTTTGATTAAATCCGAAATACGAATTCCGCCTGTCCAAATAAGATTTTTAGATTTAATTACACTATTATTTGAAAGAAATATTTCATCGTCGGTTCTTTGTTCAATTTTTAAGTCAGTTAAAACTTTAATGCCTTTTTCGATAAGTTTTTTCTCAATACGTGAAGAAAAACTTTCTTCCATAAATGGAACTAATCGTTTGGCAGCTTCAATAAGGATGATCTCAACATCGTTATTAGCAATATTAAAATTAGCGACGCACTTTGAAGTATGATCAGCTAACTCTCCGGCAAATTCCACACCCGATAAACCGCCGCCGCCAATTACAAAGCGAAGATTATTTTTCCTTATACTTTCATCTTTTTCAGAAGCAGATGTTGCACATACATTTGAAATGTGCTCATAAATTTTATCAGCATCATGCAATGATTGCAAAGCGAATGAATGTTCTGCCATTCCCGGAATATTGTAGTAATTTACTTTGCTGCCAATTGCAATAATCAAAAATAAAAACGGCAGCAATTTATCGTTTATCTGAACGGTTTTATTTTCCACATCAATATTCTCTACTTCACCAAGTTGAAATTGAATATTGCGGTTTTTCAAAAATTTATAAAGAGGAATGGAAACTTCAGTTTTACGAACAGCCGCTTCGTGCAATTGAGTTTTAATTGTGTGAAATGGATTTTTATCAATAAGATGAACTTTAAAGAAAGAATGTTTTTTTAATAATCTTTCCAAGCGAAGTGCGGCTGTAAGTCCGCCGTATCCTGCACCGATGATGACAATATTTTTCAAATCATTATTTCCGATTAATTCTGTTGAGTTATTCTGTATATTTTCTTCTTTACGTTCAAAGAATTTTGGGATAAGTTCATTAAATGTTTCTCTAAAATGTGCACGGGCAATAATATGATCTCTCCCTTTGTATTCGATAAGCACAAACTCATCTAAAAAATCCTCAATATATTCTTTTGTTAGATTCATCATTCAAACAATATCTTCTAATTCTTCTCAGATAATATAATCTTTATATTTTCTTAATTGCATCCATCGGGCAGATTGCAATACATTTAATTTTCTTAAAACCAGAACATTCATTACATATTTCTGTAACGAGATAAAAATGTTCATTTGAAAGCGGAGTTAGGCTCTTTCCATTTTCCACCCAACTTTCACCTGGTCCATAAATTGCTTCAGTTGGACATTCGACTGCGCAAGCTCCGCAGTTGATACAATCTTCTGTTATTATCATTGTCATTAAAATTTTTCTCCCTTTGCTTCACGGTACTGACTTCCAACCGCTCTAATTCTTCCCCACATGGAATAGAAAAATAAAATCATTGCGGCAACTTGTAGTGATGAAAAAATCACGATCGCAATGTTTATCCAACTGATAAAGTAGAATGACGCTATAATTTGGGAAATAAATCTTAAAGCAGTTGTACCCGCTAATAACCAATAAGTAACTGAAATTAAATCCGGATCATATTTTTTATCATCTTTTTCAGGTCGAGGGAAAAACCAGAGAGCAACGCCCATAATCATCATTATTACTGCACCTACTAGAATAACGTGAGTGTGAGCGGAAATCATTTCTTGCGAATAACCGGTTTGAAAAACATACTTAACAAAAGACATATAAAGTCCTGTAAGTATTCCAAGCACAAGAAAAGCTAAACTGGTTTTAATAAAATATCTTACTGTAGTAAACATAAAATCCTCATTTACATTCCAAGTTGTTCACGCGCTTCATGTGTCATTTTATCCGGAGTCCACTGCGGTTCCCAAACAAGATTCACAATTACTTTCTTTGCTGGTTCAAAATGTTGGATTACATTTTCTACCCATGCTGTAATGCTGCTGTGCATCGGGCAGCCCGGTGTGGTCAGTGTCATAGTGATTATATTTACTTCGTCGTTGGATTCAACTGCATAGACAAGTCCGAGATCAACAATATTAATTCCTATTTCGGGATCAATAACACCTTTTAACACTTCTAATATTTCTTCTTTGTTTGCCATAGATTTTATTTCCTAAAAATTGTTATCATATTGAAAAGGAAGATAATAGAACTAATGAGCATTAATGAAAATGAGATCAATAAACCTATTTCACTTCTAAACGTTAAAGAATAAAGAGAACCAAAAACTGCAGTGAGCATGAGATAGAATTCAACATATGCAAACTTTTCATTGAACATATCTTTTAACATCGGCACCGGCTCAAGCCCGACTTTACTGCTGTATTTGTGATACCATACGAGGAATGGAACTATCTTATACATTTGTCCAACGATTAACATCGAGATATAACCAAAGATTATCATATAACCATAAACCAAGGTTAAGTTGATGATGCTTTCATAATCAACAAAAGCGATGAAAGTACCGAGCACCGTTGTTAAACCAAGCATTATGTATGCAACAGAAGAAAATTTAATTCCAATATCAAATTTTTTTCTTATTCTATTTTTGAAAATGATATGAATTTGAAGTAGGAAGAATATTATTCCCAATACAATCAATCCTGTAAAAATATAGTAAGGGAATGCCGTATTCTCAAAGAGCATCGTGGCTGATATTCCAAATAATCCGAAGTTGATAATCCAGAAAGCCCATTTTGCATTCGTTAAAGTATAACCGTGCGAAAGTGTGAACATCGGGATTAATTTGAATGAAACCCCCATTATCACCATTGAAATCCAGCCGATAAATGCAATGTGTGCGTGTAAATTAAGATATTGAAGATGACTTAATTTTATGTATGGAGTCCAAAGATTTATTGCCAGCAACAATCCGGCAATTGCGGTTACAATCAAATAGAAAATTGCTGCGGCAAGATACCAGCCTGTAACATTCCAGTTCTTAACGCTTTTCATTGTAAGGATTATGTTAAACGAAAAGATGAACATTGCAAGATTAAGAAGTATTGCAGATAACGTCATATTAATTCCGGTATCAAATATCCAGAAGCAATATGGCAAACCGATCACACCGGGCAGGTAAATCCAGAATTGAACCTCTGCAAGTTTTTCGCTGAACAATTTCGTTTCGAGTACAACCGGCACAAGCTGAAACATAGCGCCGAAGATTATCATTGTAATCCAGCCAAGCGTAGCAATATGATTGATGGAAAGAATTTTTGGTTGGAAATGATGTCCGCTAATTGATGAATAATTTATTAATAAAAGAAAATTAAGAATGACAAATGATGCCATTGCTGCAATAAAATATTTTGAAATTATTTTAAATGGAGGGGCATAAGCAGAAACTATTGATTCGGATTGAATCATAATTATGTATTCCTCTTTTTCGTGATAACAACCTTAAAATAATTTTCTTCAATTTTGTTTGTTACCGCTTCATATCCTCGTTCCTCAAGTTTTGGATAAAGCATCATCGGTTCGCGGTGATGATGAACAAGCAGAACAGTATTCTCATCAACCTGTGATAAAGCTTCAAGGATTTTTATCATTGGTTCCGGCGGCACAAGTTCTCGAACATCTAATTCAATTACCTTTTCATAATCAATCTCTTTTGATGGTGTTTTTCCCTTTGAAGGATTTTCATCCTGAACAACTTCTTTATTTTTATAAAAATAAATTCTGAAAAGATCGTTTTCTTTTTCTGTCCAGTGTTCAAAACCTTTCTTACCCAATACAGAGTAAAGCGGAATCGGCTCAAAAGAATTTATGAGCAATAATATTTCATCATCTTTTATTTCCTTAACCGCAGCCATTATATTTTGAAAAGGATCAACTCCTGATTTTAATATTGGACGAACGTCAAGCCGATGAATTTTATCAGACTTAATTTTGCCAAGTATTCCCGGTTTTTGTTTAACTGTTTCTTCGTTTTGCATTTCTTCACTTATAATATTTTTACATTCAATTGAATTGTTAATTGATTTATTTAATTCGTAAAGGAGTGAATATATATCCACTCCAGCAATTGAAGCAGCCTGCTCAACCGTCACTCTACCTGCTAATGCCTTTCTAAGAATCTTATTTTCAAGCTTTTTAAAATATGGGCTTGCCTTTATCAAGACTTCCATAGTTTGTGGATACGAAGAAAGCATTTTCGATATTTTCATATCTTTAGTAATCACTGCAGCATCTTCCATACTATAACTTGCTAATATTCACACGCCAAACTTCAGGACCTTTTTCAACATATTCCCAGTCAAACTGATTTGGTCTTTCAGCATTGAACTGATAATAAAGCGGCATCGGGTCATGATCATTTACTAACTGAAATCTTTCGCCATTCTTTAATGCATCAAAAGTTGCAAAGATTGTTGGATGCTTTTCTCTTGGCGGAACGGGACGAATATCAAGCTGTTTTAATTCCATTTTAAATTCCTAAATTTTTTCTGTTGTTACTCAACAAACATAGTAGTTATGTAAAAGGATTTCCTTGACTTAAGTCAGAAGGTGCTATTTTTATAAAAGATTATTTTGAAGAATAAAGGGCTATCTAATCCTCTGCCAGTTTTTTGAGTTTCGATAAATTTGTTATAAAAATCTTTTCCCCATTGACTCTTATTATTTCATCATCGTGCAGTTTTTTAAAGGCACGCGAGAGCGTTTCAGTTATTGTTCCGAGGTATGCTGCAATTGTTGACTTTGGGATGGTAAGTTTTATGAAGGGTTCGGGAAGATTCTCTGTTTTGCCTTTCTTTATTTCTTTAACCAAATACTTTGCAAGTCTATTTACAACTTCTTTTGATGAAAGGTCTTCAATCTGAGCAACAAGTGATTTTAACCTTTTTGCAAACCCTGCTAACATCTTTAAAGATATTTTAGGTTCTTTGAAAATAAACTCAAGAAATTTTTCTTTGGGAATGAAAAGAGTCAAACATTCTTCAAGCGCTTCAGCGCTAACCGGGTAATTCCCTCCTTCAAACAAAGGAATATCTGCGAATGTGGTTAAGGGTCTAACGATATGCACGACTGATTCTTTCCCTCGACTTGATATTTTAAAAACTTTTACACTCCCTTTTAGCAGAATATAAAACCCAAGATAAAAATCATCTTCATTAAAAATTCTCTCGTGCTTAGTAAAGCTTTTTAATTTGCTAAACGACGAAATATTTCGTAACTGAGCAATGCTCAATTCAGAGAATAAAGGAATGTTGCGCAATGTATCTTTATTTTCGATTAACTCTCGAGACATTTGCTATAAAAAATTATTGATTAATTATTAGATGGCTAAATATAGTAATAAGTCACGTTACGCACTTGTTGATGAAAAAATTCATTTCTCTTGATCGTTAGCTTACTCCTGCTCGCTTTTAGTCGGTTAATACAAAATAAAAATATTAAGAACAAGATACTGCTCATTGATTTTGCGTAAGGCAACAAAAGAGTATAAAATCCCTTAGAGGTCTTTAGCAAGAAGGGACTTAAATAAGCGGTTTAATCCACCAATTCTATTTTTTGTGGAAGCAAATTAATATTTCGGAGCAATTTTTCTTTATTCTTAATTACCCTAATTTTTCTAACCATTGGAAATTATCGTTTGATTATCTTCTAATAATAACGACTGATCGAAATAAACAAAGCAAAAAACAGTGAATGACCAAGGAGTGTTAAACCGACTTTTTTAAAGTCCTTTACAACCCTTTTCGAAAAATAAGCATTGAAAGCAAGTATAGTCATCGGAACAAAAGCAAGAACCTTTAAGTATTGATCCGGAAACGCCATGACAAAAGAAACGAGAATGAGGCTCAATGCAACATGATAAATGAAGTGAATATCTCTTGAAGAAATTTTCCCAAGCTTCACGACCTTGCCTTTTGAATCCGAGAGTTTTTCAATTAAGAAATTAACGTAGCAGGTACCGGAGAAAAAGAATAATATGTTTAAAATCCAAAGGGTGATTGCATACTCTGTAATTTGGTTTGACAAGCAATAGACGGAAACCGGCGCCGTTGAAGTTAAGATAGTAACTCCGAGAAATTCTCTTAAGAAAGAAAGGTTCCCCGGGTCTTTGATAATTATGCTTAGAATAAAAATCACTACTGCCGCTGTTCCAAATACGAGGAGCAGGAATTTCTGTAAATAAAACATTTCATAAAATAAAAGACCGGTTGCAAAGAATCCGTAAATAAAAAAAGAAATCAATGCATTTTGATATTTTTGATTTTTCATTCTGATGGAAGACCATTGGCGATACATAATTTCCGCCGGTTTGTAGAGCATAAATGAAAAAAGAATTAGAAAGAAAAGAGGGATATATCAACTGAAAATATTTTTGTAGACAGGATTCCCGTAACCATTGGAACAAACAAAACCACCCACGAGCCATGTTCATCTGTTATAGTCAATGCTTGGATTCCGATTTTCATATCACTTCAACGATTCTATTTTTCTGAGAACTTTATTTTTAAATTGATCAATGGTTTCTTCATTTAACATTTTAAATGTTTCATCAATTAGCTGCGACCAGGTATTATGCATTGGGCAGGGAGTTTCGTCGGAGCAATTGGGAAACCCTAACACACATTTCGAAAAAACATCCGAGCCGTCAATTGCTAAAACAATATCCAGGATATGGATCTTATTCGGTTTTTTCGCGAGGGAAAACCCTCCCATTTTTCCTTTTTTGGATGAAACGATCCCGCTTGCAGTAAGTTCTTGAAGGATTTTTGAAATAAATTCCTTCGGAATTTTAAGTTCACTCGCTATTTCCTCCGAAGGAATTACAGCCCGACCATCAACCGAAGCTAAGTAAAGAACCGCCTGGATTCCCAGTTCACATTTTCTTGAGAATATTATTGCCATATTTAATCAGATTATTTTATCTGAATAAAATTACATGATTTTTATATTCCGGGCAAGATTATTTAAAAATATTTTTCTATTTTGCTTCAGAATTTTTTCAAAAACCAAACGGAGTTTCTATGAAAAGGGCGATACTACTTTTCATCCTTTTCTTTATCGCAGGAATCAGTTTAACTTATAGCCAAAAAGTTAACGTAACTGACTACCAGGTTCCCATCAGTAGGGCAACGGTATTCCGTTTTGACGGCACGTGGAGCTGGTCCCAGAATGGTAGAACAGTCACCTCAAACGATGCCCGCGGGAAAGTTTTATATAAAACCTTTTATTCCTCCCTTCCCCTTGCCTGGTTTCTCAATGTAGATGCCGTCGGAGGAAAAAATCTTTCAGTTTATAATCATAACGTTAAACTTGATGTCAGTTTTCTTAAATACTTTTTAGAAAGCGAAGATTTTTTTGGATCTGCTCAACTCGTTGCCCAGCATATCGGGTCATCAAAAATATTACCACAAAGCAACGATAACTACCGGCAAATTAAATCAGATATAACTATTGGATTCGGTTACGGGAGATATATCAACGCTACCGCTCTTGCAAAGGCAGTAAGAATCGAGGGACATTTGCTTCGCGATGATGTGATTAAAGGAAACCTTCCCAAAGAAACGATGATCGCAATTGCGAATATTATAGATCGCCAACAAGAGTACCAGGAAGTTTATCAGACCACTTATGAAACATTTTGGTTTGATGATATTGAAAAGGAAATTCAAAAAAGTGGGCTTATTGATGAGTTCGGTGGCGTCGGTTCAATTGGATTTCAAAGAATGCGTCAGGTGTTATTTAACATCAATGAAAAAGTAAACGACAGATACTACGGATGGTTGACCTCGGTCGGTATTTCAATTCCTACTTCAACGAGTGACCGTTCCCCTGTCGGTTCGCCCGAAGCAAGTTTAAGCGGTAGATATTCTTTCCCGATCAGTTGGGATACACAGATTAATTTTAAAATAGATGTTCTTTCTCCCCTCGACAGCTTATTTTTTAAAAAATATACCGTGCGTTCCAATCTTGATTTCATTTATGAATTAAGTAACCGGGTTAATTTTGTTTCAGGGTATCGTTTTGATTTTGTTAAACAGCCGGGGATTGTTGCGGAACCTATACATAACTTAGACGCTGCCTTTTTGTATTATATAGAAAACAATATTTATTTGACCATCAATTCAAACCTCTCCAAACAAGGTTCAAGCCCAACAGTTTTGGGGACATCACTTGGGATAAATTATAATATTTTTTGACAAACGCGTTAAATGTTTTTGGAAAACAAAGAAAATTGTGATGTTTTAATTGGCAGTTCCCGCTTATCATTGAACAGTTTGCCCATTTCTGCACCGATGATAAAAACTACTGCCGAATAGTAAATCCAAAACGCGATGACAACCGCAAGAGCATAAGTGCCGTAAATTTTGCCTAATGTAGCAAAATTATAGATATAAAATCCGAAAATTTGTTTCGCTACTTCCCATAACAACGCAGCCCACAACGCTCCAAACCTCACTCCCTTTTTCGATATTTTTATGGTGGGGACAAATTTATAAAGCCATGAGAAAAGAAAATAGATTAAAATGATGGATAACAACGATGTGAAAAGTTTTTGAAAAATTCCATATTGGAGAAATTCAAAAACATCGAATTGTTGTGAGGCTTCGCGCAGGATATCAATCATTGGTAAAATAATTGTAGCTATAAGAAAGACAAATACGACAATAATGATCGTAATAAAATCACGTAAATAGCCGAGGAGGAAATTTATATCTTCCGGAGCTCCGAAAATTTTGTTTAAAACCGTCCTTATACTGCTTAAGAATCCGCTGGCAGCAAAGAATAGTCCGATGATTCCTATAAATCCGGCAATATTACGATATTCAATTACCTCATTAATTCTTTTGAATAAAATATTTTTCGCGAAATCAGCATATACTGCATACGGAATAATGGTATCAATCAAATGATTTATTTGCATTTCAACGGCTGAAGACTCTAAAAAATAGCCGAGTAACCAAAAAAGGATAAGATTAAAGGGAATGATGCAAACGAAAAGTGAAAAAGCTAAACCACCGGCAAATAGAAAAAGATGATGCTGATCAGTATTGTGAAACAATCCCACCGCGTAGTACCTGGGGGTATCAATAATCTTTTTAAAACCCGGTGAGATTTTATAAAGCAACGAGAATTTATTAAAATATCCTAACATTGGCGGTTTATTATCATGATAATTGAGAATCCATCAGTTTACTAATTGTGTTAAAATAAATATTAGAAAGAAGAAGAAGATTGATCTTATGACCATTAAGAAGAAACGAGTTTCCTCCCACTTTGCCTATCCGCGCAACCGGAAAAAATTTACCAAATAAAAGAGCATCAAATTCCTCTTTCTTTTCCGCCGGTACAGAAATGATTACCCGTGACTGCGATTCTGAAAACAATGATAAATCTTCCCTCGTTAAAATCTGGATTGAGATTTCTGCACCGAATTGCTTCGATTCTTTCATTACACAGCATTCTGCAAGCGCAGTAATAATGCCGCCGTCAGAAACATCATGAGCTGAATTAATTAATTTTTTACTTATCAATTCCAGAACAATTTCGTGCAGTTGCTTTTCTTTTGGTAGATCAATTTTAGGGATTTCGCCGGCAACTACTCCATGAATTACCTTTAGATACTCACTCCCGCCAATTTCCTCAAAATCTTCACCAAGAAGGTAAATCAAATCCCCTTCGTTTTTGAAGTAGGATGTCATAACATAATTACAGTCTTCAATCAATCCAACCATCCCGATGACTGGAGTTGGATAGACAGAAGTGTCGGGAGACTCATTATAAAAACTTACGTTACCGCCGGTAACAGGCGTATCAAAATATCTGCAGGCTTCACCCAATCCTTCAATTGCTTTTGTAAATTGCCAATAGATCTCCGGTTTATAAGGATTTCCAAAATTTAAACAGTTGGTAATTGCAAGAGGAGTACCGCCGCTGCAAACCACGTTTCGTGCTGATTCTGCAACAGCGATCTTCGTCCCTTCTTTCGGATTAAGATAAACATATCTTCCATTACAATCGGTTTTCATCACTACGGCTTTGTTCGTTCCTTTTATGCGAACAACCGCTGCATCGCATCCCGGACCAACAACGGTGTTCGTTCGCACCATCGAATCATATTGTTCATACACCCATTTTTTCGAAACGATATTAGGAGAAGAAAAAACTTTTAAAAACGTTTCGGAAAGATTTTCGGGTTGAGGAACCGAGTCCAGCGGATAATTTCTTGTTTCGAACAAATATTGGGGTTCAACAGTTTCGCGATGATAGACAGGAGCGCCACCACCAAGCACTAATTCATACGCCGGCAGTTCTGCTTTTTTTTCACCATGGTATTCAATCTCCAATTTTCCATTGGTTGTAACCGTACCAATTATTTCGCAGTGCAAATCCCATTTTTCAAAAATTTCTTTTACTCTATCTTCCCATCCTTTTTTAGCAACCACAAGCATCCGCTCCTGGCTTTCGGAAAGCATGATCTCGTATGCTGACATTCCTGCCTCACGTAAGGGAACTTTTGAGAGGTCAATCTTCATTCCTGATTTCCCTTTTGCGCTCATCTCCGAAGTTGAACAGGAAATTCCAGCCGCACCCATATCCTGGATGCCGACAATCAAATCTTCTTTAATAATTTCTAATGAAGCTTCGAGCAAAAGTTTTTCCGTAAACGGATCACCAACTTGGACCGAAGTTCTTTTCGCTTCCGATTCTTCGGAAATTTCTACTGATGCAAACGTTGCCCCGTGAATTCCGTCTCTGCCGGTTGAAGAGCCGACTATCATTACGGGATTTCCCTCGCCTTCTGCGGTCGCTGATGCAGTTTGTCCAACTTTTACGATGCCGACCGCCATTGCATTAACAAGCGGATTGCCTTGATAACATTCATCAAAATAGACTTCACCGGCGACGGTAGGCACGCCGAAACTATTTCCATAATCACCGATTCCCTTTACAACACCATTAAATAAATAACGGGTCCTTGCATCTTTCAGCGAACCGAAACGAAGTGAGTTCAGGGAAGCGATTGGTCTGGCGCCCATGGTGAAAATATCCCGCATAATTCCGCCGACACCGGTTGCCGCACCTTGATAAGGTTCAACAGCAGATGGATGATTATGACTTTCAATTTTAAAAGCCACCGCCAACCCATCGCCAATATCAACTAACCCTGCATTTTCTTCACCGGCACCGACAAGCAACTTGCCGCCGCTTCTCGGAAGTGTTTTTAAGAGTGCGATTGAATTTTTATAGCTGCAATGTTCGCTCCACATTACACTAAAAATGCCAAGTTCAGTAAAATTTGGCGTACGTCCGAGAATCTTACAAATTTTTTCGTATTCCTCTTCGTTCAAGCCATGCTCTATTGCTAATGCTAAAGTTATTTCTGGTTCATCCATTTTCTTTACGAAGGTTAATTTTTTCTATCTAAAATATAAGGATTTAATTTAAGTTTGAATAAGGAATTACGCTCGACTTAAATGGAACTTTTTAACTTTTAATCCATCTAAAGTCTAAACGAAAGGATAAAAAATGAAAAAACAACTACTCTTTGCGGCAATTTTAGGACTTGCCTTTTCGACATCCGGTTTTGCTCAAGAAAAAGACTTGAAAGAAAAACTAAAAACAGTTGAAGGGAATCCAGAAAGCATCGTTGTAAAAACCGATAAAGGGACGGTGACTTTTGACAAAGCTGAGGCTGAAGAATTGATGAAGATGTTAAAATCGAAAAGACATACAAAAAAAATAGTCGTTTTTAATGGCGATGAGGATGCGTGTTGCGGCGAAGATGGTGACGTTGATTTTGAAGAGTTTTCTTTTCCTCCTCACAAATTCAATTTTCTTCATAAGGGTGGTTTAGACAGCAACATTAGAATTGATGTTTCGGATTTTCTGAATTCATTCGGGCCGAATAAAATCAATAAGAAAGTTGTAATTCAAAATAGAGACGGGAAGAAAATCGTTACCGTGACCACCAAAGAGAACGGCACTGAACAAATTGAGATGTTTGAAGGTAAGGATGCAGAAAAATATATCGAAGAACACAAAAGTGATGAAACCAAAGATGATTCTTCTTCAAAAGGAATGAAAAAGAAAGTGAAGAAGATTGTAATTGAAGAAAAAGACCAGAAGTAATGAAGTGAATGATAAATGCCGGTTGTGCACCGGCATTTTTTATCAGAATTTCAAATATTCTTCCCAAATTTTAAATAGCTGATAGGTAGCAACGATATCTTTCCCACAGTAAATTGCAATATCTTTAATTCTTCCCGCTTGATAAAGATTTTGCACTTCCATCCCGGATACCTCGTGAGATTTGGGAGTCTGTACATCAAAAGCATGGCAATAAAAATCGAGATTAAACTTACGCGTAGCGCTGTAAAAAGTGAATTGTTCAAGGAGGTCAACATGAGTTTTTGTGTCGAAGCGGTATCCCATGAAATTTTTGGATGGTTTTACTTTTAACTTTGCCGAACGCATCATCAAAAAAGGAATGTCAAAATTTCTTCCGTTAAAAGTAATTACTTGATCCGCTTTTTCCATTACGTGCCAAAATTTTTCGAGCATTATTTTTTCGGGAAACCCTTTATAGACAATTTTCCCATCTTCCGAATGCCATTCTTCTTCCGCTTCATTTTCGTAATAGACAAAAGATTTTTCATTCTGAACATCGAACATCCCGATAGCTACTGCTTTAGCTGTGTATGGATAAAGACTTAAAAATCTTTCGGCGTCATCTGTTTTTTGTTTGCGGATTGCTTCATCCGTTTCTTTCAGCGCTTCTCGAAGCAAGTATTCCTGCTGACTTTCGGATAAGTCTGTCAACTTGCACCCGCTTGTTTCAATATCAAAAACGATTTGTCTTGTTGATTTTTTTGACATAAGTTCCTCCTGATATTATTT